>OEKB01000023.1_pt3 | contig 21343 bp, 17 predicted proteins | sample 1503171 | NCBI WGS metagenome assembly OEKB01 (sample SAMEA104379580, study PRJEB20068) | metagenome | isolation source: 1998
TCACGCGAAAACGCGAGAATCACGCGCTCGACGTCGAACAGCCGGATGATTCCCGGAAGCCGGTCCGGTGGGCCGAGCAGCGTCAGATTCTCCAGGTCATCGCGTCGCTCCTTCGGTTCGGAGTCGATAAAGCCGACCAGGTTGATGCCGTACTCCGGGTGTTGGAGGAGCTTCTTGGCGATGAGCTGGCCGACGTCACCGGCGCCGACGATGACGGTGTTCTGGAGGTAGGCGACGGTGCGGCGAGCAAGGGCTCTCGCCAAGACACGCGCGACGGTGATCAGGCCAACCGCGAGAATGAGGAACAGAAGGAGCTTCGGCATGCTCGGGTCGGCAAACCCGGTGAGCCACGTACCGGCGAAGAAGACGAGGACCCCGACACAAACCACGTGAAAGACGCCCGTCAGATCGTCCGCGGTCGAGTGGTCGGTTCGCTCCTCGTCGTGCTCGTAAAGGCCGTAGAGCTTCATCATTACGATCCAGCCGGGTAGCGTCCCGAGAAAGATCAGGATCTCGTCCAGGCGGTCGAAGCGGTCCCACGCCGCCCCGCTGGCGCTGAAGAGCTCCGCGAGCGCAAACGCACTGAGGAGACCGATCAGGTCGGCGAGGAGGAGCATTCGACGCACGAGCCAACCCCGGCGTCGAACGATCGCCGTCTTCCGGCGGCGCTCGAGGATCTCGAGCGTTCGATCGTCGACGATCGACATCGCGTGGTCGTAGAGCACTTCGCTCTGGACCAAGGCTTCTCGCTCGGTGACGTTCACCGGCCGGCCACCCGTGCCGGTGCTCCGACCGGAGGCGGCGCGAAGTCCCGCACTCTGTTTTCGACAGCCCGATTTGCCGCCACCGCGCGCTCCCCGTAGGCGCTACGCCAATGATCCTAGAGCCCATGGCGAAAATGCACAATGGAAACCGGGTCTCTCTTTACGAACTGCGAACGCAGTCACCTGGGGGTCGCGGCGGGGTCACCCCTCAGGACGAGGCGCAGGTCTTCCTCGAGCCGCTGATCAGCCTCTGGAGTCTCGGGCCTCTCGAAGCTCGCTGATCCTCGAGGCTCCGCGTGCCGGCTCGTCCTCGACGTCCGCGAGGACGCTTTCTAGGAGCGCGGAGAGCCTCTTGCGAGTCTCCTCCACCAGGCTTTGCTCCCGCGCCCGCTCGTTCTGGAGACGAATGCGCTCGCGTTCGGCGTGCGCGAGGAGCTCGCTTGCTTTCTGCTGGGCTTCTTCGAGCGTCGCCCCCGCCTTTGCGCGGGCGCTTTCCTCCAGGTCGAGGACCTTGCGTTCGGCCGCCGTCAGGATCCCGCTGGCCTTGCGCTCCGCCTCGGTTCGCGCGGCCTCCGCGTTTCGTCGGGCGCTTTCCTCGACCTCGACGGCTCTCCGTCCGGAATCCGCCAGGACCTCGGTCGCCTTGCGCTCTGCTTCTATGCGGGTCGCCTCCGCGTCTCGACGGGCGCTTTCCTCGATCTCCGCGGCCTTGCGCTCCGCCTCCGCGAGGACTTCGCTCGGTCTTCGCCGTGCCTCTTTCCGGTTGCGTTCCCCGTCCACGCGGTCGCCGGGACGTGCGCGCTCCTGAGCAGGCCGGTCCCGATAGACCCACTCCAGCGACGTTACTTCGCTTGCTTGGAGCTTCGCCAACCTCCGTCGGCGTCGACGGATACGCATGCGGGTCGTGAGCCTCCGCATGCTCACAACCAGCCCGGCGAGCACGAACACGCCGGTGACCGCCGCAAGGCCGGCGAGAACGGGAATCATGGTGTGTTCACCGACGCCGCCCACGGGTTCGGGACTTCGTCGGGCGAGAAGGGCGGCCGCGAGGGCGGCTCATCCGTCCGAAGCTCGCGCCGAAGGACGTCACGCAGCGCCTCCTCGGCGTCGGCCGCAGACACTGAGGGCCCTGCTCCGTCATCCGGACCAATCCGAAGCTGCTCCAACGCGGTGGTCAAGAATCCTGAGAGGCTCGCGCGGGTCTCGGCGGTGACCTGATGCAGACGGAGGAGTTCGCGCTCCGCTCTGCTCCGCTCCCGCTCTATGCCGCCGAGGATCTCGTCAGCCCTCGCCCGCGCCTTGCGTAGGGCGATTTGCGCATCGCGTCGCGCTTCCTCGGTGACCCGGGCGGCGTAGGTCGTTGCCAGGAGGAGCTTCTTGTTCAGGAGCTCCTCCCGGGAGCGGTAACCTGCGATCTCGTCTTCGAGCTGCCTCACGTGTCTGCGCAGCTCGTGCACTTCCTGAACGAGCTCGCCGCGGTCGGCGCTGCTCACGTAGGGCTCGGGCCTCCTCTCGCCGTCAGCAGCCTCGCGACCGATGTCGGGCTGATCTCGCGGAGCCAAAATTGGTTCTACCCGGTTCGTGATCTCTTCAGCCACGCCGCACAGCCCTCTCCCTTGCCCAAACCCAAATGTACGGCATGATCGGCCGCCTCACAACACCGCGGCACGAGCGCATGTGGGCACTAGCTTTCGGATCGATCCTCGTCGCGGGCGAACGGGGGCCCCCTGGCGCGACGGCCCGGGCCGCCGAGGTTGTAGCTCGTCGGATCCGCGCTAGACTCGTCAGTCGGGTCGGGGAGGTCCGGGGTGGCTGGACGACGGGGTTCGAGAAGGGTTGTTGTTGCCGTTGCTGCCGTCCTTTCCCTGCTCTCCGGCGGGCTTCTGTTCGCACTGCAGGCCGTGGCCGGTGCGAGCTCGCTCGGAGTCCTGACAGATACGACGACGACGGAGGCGCCGCCGCCACCGACGACGGCCCCCGTCACGGCGCCTGAGCCTGAGCCCGCGCCTCTCCCCGCGCCGAAGCCTGTGTCGAAACCGCGGCCGAAGTCGGCTCCGAAGCGGTCGCCGGCGCCGGTCAGGCCGGCGCCCGTGGTGCACAGGCCCCCGCGCGCCATCGCGAATCCACGCTTGCCGCATGTTGTCCGGGCCACGAGGTCGGCCCCCAGCTCCAAGAAGACGGTCGTCGTTCGTCGACGTCCAATCGTCCACCCCAAGACGCAGAGGCTCACGCGTCACAAGGTTCACCATGCAGCCAAGAAGCGGACAGAGCCCCGGAAGCGGACTGGACAGGTCCTGGCGGCGAAGACGGGCGAGGCTGCGCCGGTCGCGGCTGTGACCGGGGAGAAGCCAAATCGTGCGCGGCCGCTGATCTTCGGTCTCCTCTGCCTCTCGTTTCTCATGTTGGGAATCGGCGCGACCCCGGTGCGATTCGTCCCGTGGCGCCGTGCGGGGGACGCCCTCGAACAACGACACGGTGAGCTGACCGTCTCCGGCATCGCTTTCCTCGCGATCGCGCTCGTCACCATGCTCATAGCCAAGGGATTTTGATGGCGACGCTCGCCTGGAGGATGACCGTCCTCGTGCTCGCACTGTGTTGCATCCCGCTTGCCTCCGCACGCGTGCTCGCCCCAAGTGCGCTGACGGTGACGTCAAACAGTCCGCAGGAAGCGACGAGCCCAAGCGGAGCATCTGTCACGTACAGCGTCACGTCCAGTGATGCCGCGGTTCAGATCACCTGTTCCGACGGCGCCTCCGGGACAGGCTCGGCCTCTCGAACCGCGACCTATGGGGTTGGCTCGCACAACGTGAACTGCTCGGGCAGCGATGGAAGCGCAGTGTCCGTCCCGATCGAGGTGACCGACAAGACTGCGCCGACACTCTCGCTGCCATCCGATCAGACGCTGAGCGCGCCGACCTATGTGGGCGTGCCGTACTCCTATTCCGCTACTGCAACCGACGTCGTCGATGGATCCGTCGCGGTCTCGTGCGACCACGCGTCTGGGTCCACTTTTCCGCCAGGTCCGACGACGGTTACCTGCAACGCCTCGGACTCGCGCGGCAACAAGGCGACAGGGTCTTTCACGGTCACGGTGAACGTCGTCGACAATCCGCCGGCGTTGAGCCCGACCGCGGACATTACGCGTGAGGCGAACTCGCCGCAGGGATCAGTCGTCACGTACGCGGCGCCAACGGCCGTCGACGACATCGACGGACCAATCGCCCTCGTCACGTGTGCTCCGGCTTCGGGGACGCGCTTCCCTCTAGGAACGACGACCGTCACGTGTCAAGCCGCTGACGCGCATGGTCACACCGGCTCTTCCACCTTCTCGATTCACGTCGTGGATACCACGCCGCCTGTCCTCATCGTGCCAGGCGACAGGACGGTCCATGCGACGAGCGCGGCAGGGTACGCCAGCACGTATTTCACGAGGCTCGCCAGCGCCACCGACATCGCGGATCCTCACCCAAGGATCACCAGTGACGCTCCCGACATCGTGCCCGTCGGCACCACGAAGGTCACGTTCGCCGCGTTCGACGCGAGCGGAAATCACGCGAGCGGAAGCTCGCTACTGACGGTTCTCCCGGTCGAGAGTACGGCGCAGGTGACTCCCCCGCCCGACCGACAACCGCCCGACGACGTGACGGCTGTGAATGCCAAGGCGGGCGACAGCTTCATCACACTGACGTGGAAGCTCCCCAGGGCACCCGACTTCGCCTCCGTGGTCGTCACCCGAGCCGCGACAGACGGCGCAAGCCAAGTCGTCTATCGGGGAAACGACACGACATACACCGATAGGGGCGTGATCAACGGCGTCGAGTACCGCTATCTCATCGTCGCCCTGGACAAGGCCGGCAACCGGTCTACCGGTGTGGCAGTGGTCGCGACACCCAAGCGCGCGATGTTGCGTTCCCCCCGCGACGGTGCGAGCCTCCGTAAGCCGCCGCTGCTTCGCTGGCTCCCAGTAAAGAACGCGAGTTACTACAACGTCCAGATGTTCCGCGAGAACACCAGAATCCTCAGTGCGTGGCCCAAGCGCACGACACTCAGACTGCACAGATCATGGAAATTCGGCCCCCATCGGTACCGGCTCACGCCCGGTCTCTACCGCTGGTACGTGTGGCCGGGATTCGGTAGTCGCGCCGGTGCCGAGTATGGAGACCTCCTCGGCTCTAGCACGTTCCGAATCGTGCGCTAAGTAATCAGCTGAGGAGGCTTCCGCGACCGACATGAGCGCGGGCTCTCGTCTGAGGACTCAGGCAAGCCCGCGGGCCCGGTACAACCCTTCCGCAGATGTGGGCTCACAGTTCAGGGAAGGAACGCCCGAGAGAAGTGTGGGGCGGCCGACTCGCCGGGACCTGAAGCCAACAAGGGGGAGCGCGCAACCGGTGCCTGGCCGCAGAAGGAAAGGCACAGCGCGCGCTCCCCCCACAAAAGACGCAATGTGCGCTCCAAAACTTGTTTCGAGCGCTCTCTGCGCCGAAAGGGAGCGTACCGTGGAAGGTTGGGTCGGGGGTAGGCGGGCTGGCCGCAGTCTCGCACCCCCGGCCCCCTGAAAGGCCGTCGTGGAAGAGAAACGCTCACGGCGCGCCGGGTGGCCACGACCAGCGCGTGTGCCGCGTTACCCCCGGGTCGCAATGGGACACTGGCACTACTGCCGCGACCAGCAGCTCAGTCGTTTCCTCGTAAAATGGAGATGGAGCCAGGCGGGCCGCGGCCAGTTCTTCTCCTCGTATAGCTGGGCGCAGTCAAAGGGTTCTACTCTGCCGCCAGAGACCCCTGCGCCTGGCTCCTCGTACTAGACGCCGCGCGTCCCCGAAGCTTGCGACACGCAAGAGCCATGGCCCTCGAGAATCGTCATGCGAGCGAAGCGAGCGGATTTTCGACGGGTCGCGCCGGCTACTTCACGACGAACGTGCTCTCGCCGAGGAGCGCGCCGTACTTGTTCGCGGCCTGCTCGCCGTAGCCGGGCCACACGAACCAGCGGTACGTCCCCCTCGCGAGCCGGTACGTGTGCCCGGCGTAGCGCCACGCCTTCTTGAGCACGAGGCGCGTCGACCTCGGCCAGGCGCTGAGCAGCTTCGTGACTTTGCTCGACAACGCCGCCTCAGGCGACTCCTGCGCGAGGCGGAAGAGCTGCACGTTGTAGTAGTCCGCTTCCGCCGTGGCGACCCACCTGAGGACGGGCGGACGCCGAACGACGGCGCCGTCAGCCGGCGACAGCAGCTTCGGCGCCTTCGGTGTCGCCAGGATCGCGACCCCCACGGAGCGGTTGTCCGCGCGATCGAAGCTGACGACGACGTACCGTTGCTGGACGCCGTTCTTCAGCCCGCGGTCGCGGTACTGGGAGGCCCGGCCGCTGAAGACGGACACGCCGAGGTCGGCCTCGCTGGGCGAGGAGCGATACACCGCAACGTGATCGAAGTCGGACGTCGACGGGTTCGTCCACCTGAGGAGGACGAAGCCGTTTCCGACCTTTGCCGAGAGGCCGGTGACGTTCGGCGGCGGCTTCACGTCCGCCGCCGCTCGGGGCGGCAGGCTCGTCCCGGGCTCGATGTGGACGACGGTCACGTTGACGCTCTTGGACGCCCTGTTTCCTGCCGTATCAGTGGCGACAAAGCCGACGGGTGTCACGCCGAGCGGGAGGACGTCGGGGGCGGAGTGGGCCACTTTCGGCTTGGGATCGACGAGATCCGACGCGGAAGCCGAGGAGAGGAACGCGGAGAGCCCGGGGCAGGTGACCGGGCAGCCGTCGCTCGCCGTCGTGTAGAGGGTCAGCGGCTGGGGCACCGTCAGGACGGGCGGAGTCCGGTCGACGACTTGCACGACGAAGGACGCGGTTCCGACGTTGCGGCGGGAATCACTCGCGGTGCAGTTGACGGTCGTCGACCCCAGCGGGAAGGTCGACTTCGACGGCGGATTGCACGCGACGAGCGGGATCGGTCCTTCGACGAGGTCGACCGCCGACGGGGACGTGTAGGTGGCAACCGAGCCCTTCGGACCGTTCGCCTCGAGGGTCAGCGTGGCGGGCACGTTCGAGAACGCGGGGCCGGCCGTGTCGACGACAGTCACGGTGAAGGAGGCAGACTTCGCGTTCTGCCGAGAGTCGCTCGCGGAACACGTGACGGTCGTGGTCCCGAGGGGGAACGTGCTGCCCGAGGCATGGTCGCAGCTCACGGGAACGTTGCCGTCGACGAGGTCGCTGGCCGTCGGCGGTGAGTAGCTGACGGGGGTGAGCGCGCCGGTCGCCTGGACGTTGGAGATGTTCGCGGGCACGTTCTGCAGCGTGGGGGGTTGCGTGTCGACGACGGTGACCGTGAACGAGGCGGCGGTCTGGTTGCCGTGTGCGTCGGTCGCGGCGCAGCTGACGGTGGTGGTCCCGACGGCGAAGCCGCTGCCGGACGGGTGGTCGCAACTGACGGCGACGGCGCCGTCGACGAGGTCGCTCGCTGTCGGCGGTGTGTAGCTGACGGGGGTGAGCGCCCCGGTCGCCTGGACGTTGCCGATGCTCGCGGGGACGTTCTGCAGCGCGGGGGCTTGGGTGTCGACAACGGTGACCGTGAACGACGCGGCGGCCTGGTTCCCGTGTGCGTCGGTCGCGGTGCAGGTGACGGTGGTGGTGCCGACGGCGAAGCCGCTGCCGGACGGGTGGTCGCACGCAACGGCGACATTGCCGTCGACGAGATCGCTTCCCGTCGGCGGCGTGTAGCTGACGGGCGTGAGGGCGCTGGTGCCCTGGACGTTGCCGATGTTTCCGGGCGCGCCCTGCAGCACCGGTGCGGTCGTGTCCCGAACGATGACGTTGAAGCCGATCGACTGGGTCGTCAGGTCGACGGGATCCTCGGCGATGCAGGAGACGGGCGTGGAGCCGATCGCGAACGTCGAACCAGAGGCCGGGGTGCAGCTGACGGCCGGAACGCCGTTCTCGTCGGTCGCTCCGGGAAGCGTGTACGAGACGGCCGCGCCTGCGGACGACGTCGCTTCGGCCGTGATGTCAGCCGGCGGAGGCGGTGTGAAGACCGGAGGGTCGGCAAGGGCTGAGGGCGTAGCGAGCAGCAGGATCGCGGCTGCAATGAACGCGAGCGACCCTCGTCTGGCCGGAGTGGCGGCAACCCCTCTCGCCGGCATGGCCAGATGATCCATCCCAACCGACCGACCCACTACTAGCCGTCCGGCTAGGCCTGCGGCGGGTCCCCCGAGCGCTGGCCCGACGCCGGCGTATCTACGGCTGCACCGGGAGCGCCGACCAGCGCACGAACCGGATCCGCGCCGGCCACGCGCCTGGCGCCGTGTACGCGTAGAAGAGCCCCTTGTCACCGAAGCGCGCGTCCGTCGCGGTCGCCACGACCCGATTGACGCCGTCACGGAGGCGCAACAGGTGCAGTTTCCCGGACAGGATGTACGCGACGAGGCCCCGGGACGCGTCCACGAGCCTGAGCGTCGTCGGCGGACACGGCAGCAGCCCGCACACTCCCGCGCTCGGGACGTTCGGCACCGGCCGGGTGTGAAGCTGCGCTCCGGTCGCGAGCGAGAACTCCCGCACCTTCCCGGGCACGAGGACGACGAGACGATCGCCCATCAACTCGGCGCCACGCGTGAGACCGGCGAGCGCCGGGAACAGGCGCACGAGGCCGCCGGAGCTCTTTCGGACCACGAGCGCGCCGTTCGCCCGCCGCAAGGCAACGCGACCCGAGTCGACCGACAGCGGCTGCAGCACGCTGTTCAGCGTCGCGAGCTGCACGCACGGCCCGGGCTTGCCGACGCACGTCGCCTGAAACGGCGGCCGGCGCAGTCGCCAGACGGTCTCGCTGACGATCGTCGGCTGTGTGCCGGCCGGGCAGGTCGGCGCGCCGAGGTCGTTGCACTTCACGCGCGAGCTGAAGGCGATAAACCCGGCGTCCCCGTAGACGTTGCCCATCCTCTCCGGGTCGGGATCAAGGCCGCGACAGCAATGCGACACGTCCGCCGCGAACGTGAACACGTGGGGATGGCCGAGGACGACGAGGAAGACGATGTTCGTCACGACGTTGCCGCCCGCCTGGACCGACCACGAGACCCGGTCGCCGGTCAGCGCAAGGCTCGAGGTCCTCTCGAGGCCCCGCGGCGGGGGGCAGGTCCACTGCGCGACGGGCCCGAGGCGCGTGATCCCGGTCGCTCCCGGACGCCAGAGGCCGACGAGCTGCTCGCAGAACGCGAACGCCGCTCGTCCCCGTTCCGCCGCGAGCGCCGCCAGTGGATGGGCCAAACGCAGCTCGGTCGGCGTGACCTGCACGAGCGGCGCCGCAGCGGTCGACGCCGGTCGGGCCGATCCACCCGCAGCCGCGACGGCGAGGACGACCCCGGCCGAGATGACCAGGATCCCCAGCCGCAGAGAACGGGATGTGAGCGCCGCAGCGGAGTCTGTGAACACGCCGGACCCTCCTCCGCTGATGAGAGCCCAGTGTCGCCAATTCAGCGCGCGGGCACAAGGGTGCGACGCGCTAGCTCATGCGGCCGAGGGTTCCGCTCAGCGACCCGGGATCTTCAGCTCGCGCCCGACGTAGAAGCCCGACCACTCCTCGATGACGAACGGCGCCATCGCCCGGCGCCGCTCCGACTCGACCTCGGAAAGGCGGTAGCGCTCGCGCGACTCGTTCGAGTCCCACACCGAGATCCCGACGACCTCGTTGCCGTCCGCCGAATAGCACTCGTAGGCGCGCAGCATGCCTTCCGGGAACTCGCTCGGCCGCCACGAGCGTGAGAACTCGTCGCGCGTCCCCGGCTTCAGCCTCCTCGTCGTGATCCACACGTACCCCTGGTCGAGCTCCATCAGCCTGCCCCCTGTTCGTCGTCGGCGCGATTCTGGACGAACTGGAATCCGAAACGGCCCTTGATGCACAGGTTCCCGCTCGTCACGTCGTGGTCGTCGGGCGACGTGACCTTCACGATGTCACCGTCCTGCACGTGCAGGGTCAGGTTGCAGCCGACGCCGCAGTACGGGCACACAGTGTCCACCTCTGATTGCCGCGACTCGTCCCAGTCGCCCGCCTGCCGCAGCTCGTACTCGCTCGAGAACATGAGCGCACCGGTCGGGCAGACGGCGATGCAGTTGCCGCAGTAAACGCAGGCCGAATCCGGGAGCGGCACGTCGAACTCGGTCGAGATGCGCGAGTCGAAGCCCCGGCCGGCGACGGCGATCGCGAAGGTGTTCTGGTGATCCTCCCCGCACGCCTCGACGCACTTGTAACAGAGGATGCACTTCGAGTAGTCGCGGACGTACAGATCGTTGTCGACCTTCGTCGGCTGCCGGACCGTATCCGCCGTCGCGCCGTCGGGGATCGAGTGGTGCCCGGCGTGCGCGCGATCGCGGTCTTCGGGTTGCCCCGGCGGGCCGAACCGTTCCGGCCGCGCCTCGTACTCCTCTATAAAGCGCAGCGCATCCGGCGCGGTCGAGAGGTCGACGGACGATCCGAGCAGCTCGAGCACGAGCCTGCGCGACGTCCGCACCCGCTCCGAGTCCGTCTGCACGACCATGCCCGCCTCGACCTTGCGCGAGCACGCCGGCACGAGCGTGCGCGAGCCTTCGACCTCGACCACGCAGACGCGGCAGACGTTCACCGGCGTGAGCGTGTCGGCGTAGCAGAGCGTGGGCGTCGCGATGTCGAGCTGGCGGCAGACGTCGAGGATCGTCGAGCCTTCGAACGCGCTGACGCTCTGCCCGTCGACGGTGAGCTCGACGAGGCGGCGCGGCGCGGCGACCATCGTGACCGTCACGCGGCGAACACTCCCAGGTTCTCGATCGCGGATACGACGGCGTTTGCGGCCGTCTGGCCAAGCCCGCAGATCGACGCATCCCGCATCACCTGCGCGAGCTCGGCGAGGGTCGTGAGCTCGTCCTCCCGGCCCCGCCCCGACGCGAGCCTGCGGAGTGCCTCCTCCTGGCGCACCGTGCCGACGCGACAGGGGACGCACTGGCCGCACGACTCGTCGCGGAAGAACTCGGCGATTCGCAGGACCGCGTCGACGAGATCGGCCGATTCGTCGTAGACGATCACGACGCCGGACCCGAGGGTCACTCCGGCGGCCCGTGTGTCCTCGAACGTCAGCGGCAGGTCGAGCTGGGCGGGACCGACGAACGCGCCCGCGGCGCCGCCGAGCAAGACGGCCTTCGGCGGCCGCGCCTCCGCCAGCTCGAGCAGCTCGCGCAGCGTGGTGCCGAACTGCACCTCGTACAGGCCCGGGCGCGCCACGTGGCCCGAGACACACAAGAGTCGCGTGCCGGTCGACCCCTCCGTCCCCGTCTCCGCGAACGACGCGCCTCCTTCGTTCACGATGTCGAGGACGTTGAAGAGCGTCTCGACGTTGTTCACGACCGTCGGCTTCCCGAAGAGGCCGACCTCGACGGGAAACGGCGGCTTGTTCCGCGGCTCACCGCGGTAGCCCTCGATCGACTGGAAGAGCGCCGTCTCTTCGCCGCAAACGTATGCGCCTGCACCGATCCGTAGCTCGACGTCGAACGCGAAGCCGGTGCCCATCACGTCGTCGCCGAGCAGGCCCCGGGCGCGGGCGTGCGCAAGCGCCTGTTCGAGGCGCGCGTGCGCCAGCGGGTACTCCGCGCGAACGTAGAGGAACCCGTGCTCGCAGCCCGTCGCGTACGCGGCGATCGTCATCGCTTCGAGGAGCGCGAACGGGTCCTCCTCCATCAGCACGCGATCCTTGAACGTCCCGGGCTCCGACTCGTCGGCGTTGCAGACGAGATAGTGAGGGCGCGCCGGCTGCTTCGCGACCGCCTCCCACTTGACGCCCGTCGGGAACGCGGCGCCCCCGCGTCCCAGCAGCCGCGACTCCGTCACCTCGCGGAGCACGCCCACCGGGCCGAGCTGGAGTGCGCGCCGGAGTGCCGCGTAGCCGCCGTGCGCGCGGTAGGAGTCGAGCGACTCGGGATCCACGACGCCGATTCGCCGCAGCAGCCGGAGTTGCGGGTCTCCGAGCTGCGGGAGCGTCGGACCGGTCTCGGGCAGCTGGATCTCACGCGGATCGTCCCCGGCGATCGTCCGCAGGGAGGCCGGCGCGCGCTCGCAGAGCCCGAGGCAGGGGCTCGCGTGCGCACCTTCGGGCACCTCAGCACCCGCGAGGCGGCACGAGAGGTCGGTGCAGACGTGGAGCGCGTCCGCCGGACGCTCGTCGAGTGCGAGCAGCGCATAGAAGCTCGCGACCCCGTACGCGTCGGCAGGCGGCACGTCGAGCCGGCGCGACGCGTAGCCGAGGGCGCCCTCGCTCACCCAGCCCACGCGGCGCTGCGCCGCGCGGAGCGCCGGCAAGAGCAGATGCCGTCGTTCGCGGTCGGCACGCGTGATCCGGTAGCCGTTCGCGTCCGGGGCGCCGACGACGGCGTCGATCGCGGCGCGCTCCTCGGCCGTCGGCTCGGCGGCTAGGAGGCGGAGGTCCAACTAGATCTTCTCCACGCGGATCGCGGTCGCCTTGAACTCCGCGGTTCCGGACTGTGGATCGGTCGCGTCGATCGTCAGGATGTTCGTCGCCACCTCGTCCGGGAAGTGCAGGTTCATGAACGCGAGCCCAGGGCGCAGCGTCGTGTCGTAGCGCACGGGCGCCTCGACCGCGCCGCGGCGCGAGACGATCCGGACGCGCTCTCCCTCGAGGATTCCGTAGCGCTTCCCGTCTGCCTCCGCGAGGCGGATCGCCGTCCCGTCGCGGTGGAGCGGCGAGGAGAAGCCGCCCGACTGGACACCGGTGTTGAACGACTCGAGGCGGCGACCGGTCGTCAGGCGGAGCGGGAACTCCTCCGACAGCTCGTCCACGGGCGGGTCGTGCTCGACCGGCATGAACGGCGCGCGCTCCGCGACCTCCGGCTCCCACAGCCTGGCGTGGAGGAACTGCTCACCCGGATGCTGCTCGTCCCAGCACGGCCAGGGAATCCCGCCCAGCTCCTCGAGCCGGGCGTAGCTCATGCCGGCGTGCATCGGCGACAGGCTGCGCAGCTCGTTCCAGACGTCCTCAGCTCTGGGGCTGCCGAGCTCGGCGCCGAGGCGACGCCCGAGCTCGTAGACGATCTCGATGTCGTCCCGCGCCTCGCCGGGAGGCTCGATGGCCTTGCGCACGCGCTGCACGCGGCGCTCGCTCGAGGTCACTGTGCCCTCGCCCTCGCACCACGTCGCCGACGCCGGGAAGACGACGTCCGCCAGCTCGGCGGTCCTCGTGCGGAAGATGTCCTGCACGACGAGGTGGTCGAGCCCCTCGAGCAGCCCCGTCGCGCGCGCCTGGTCGGCCTCCGACTGCGCCGGGTTCTCGCCGATCACGTACAGCGCCTTGAGCTCGCCGTGCTCCATCGCCTCGAACATGCCGGTGAGGTGGAGGCCGGCCTTCTCCGGGATGGGCGCGCCCCACGTCGACTCGAAACGCGCCCGCTCGGCGGCGTTCTCGACGAGCTTGAAGCCCGGCAGGCGGTTCGGAAGCGCGCCCATGTCCCCGCCGCCCTGGACGTTGTTCTGCCCGCGGAGCGGGTTGAGCCCAGAGCCGTAACGGCCCACGTTCCCCGTGAGCAGCGCGAGGTTGATGAGCGCGAACACGTTGTCGACGGCGTTGTGATGCTCGGTGATTCCGAGCGTCCAGCAGATCTGGGCGCGGTCGGCCCGGCCGTACGAATGCGCCGCGTCGCGGATCGCCTCCGCGGGCACGCCGGTGACGCGTTCCGCCTCCTCGAGTGTCCACGGCTCGACCGAGGCGCGGTAGGCATCGAAGTTCTTCGTCGCCCTTTCGACGAATTCCATGTTGTGCAGGCCGGAAACGATGATTTCGCGCGCGATCGCGTTCGCGAGCGGGATGTCCGTCCCGACGTCGAGGCCGAGCCAGAGATCCGCCCACTGCGCCGACGCGCTGCGCCGGGGGTCGACGACCATCAGCCGCGCGCCGCGGTGGATCGCCTTCAGCACGTGGTGGAAGAAGATCGGGTGCGTCTCGCGCGCGTTCGAGCCCCAGAGCACGATCAGGTCCGCGTTTCGGACCTCCTCGTAGGAGCTCGTCCCGCCGCCTGCACCGAACACCGTCGCCAGACCGACGACGCTGGGCGCGTGTCAGGTGCGGTTACAGCTGTCGATGTTGTTGGTGCCGAGAGCGAGGCGCGCAAACTTCTGCGCGGCGAAGTTGAGCTCGTTCGTCGCCTTCGAGCAGCTGAAGAGCCCGGTCATGGCCCCCTGCTCGCGGACGGCACGGAACCCCGCCGCTGCGCGGTCGAGCGCCTCGTCCCAGCTGGCCTCCCGCAGCTCACCGTCCGTCCGGACGAGCGGCCGCGTCAGCCGGCTATAGCGTCTACCCATGCCACGATCTTACGCCCGGGCCCGGGGCGGAGCACCCGAGCGGGCACTCCGCCCCTCGTCTCTCGTTACTCCGCCGGAATCTCTCCGTACACCAGCTTGAGGTCGAGCCCCTGAGAGCGCCGGTAGATCCGCGAGCCGACGTAGATCCCGAGCGCGACGCCGTAGAGCACGCCCATGTAGATCAGCGAGTCCCGGTGGTTGACGCCGTAGACGTCGTCCTGGAACCACTTGTACAGCGCGTAGCCGAGGATGAGCATGAAGGCGAGCGCCGTGGTCGTGATCAGCGGCAACGGGCCGACCTTGTACTTCGCGATCGGGGACGCGTTGTAGATGTCGGCGCGCCGCCAGGGCAGGACTGCGGCCGCGACCGCCGACCCGAAGAAGGTGATCGCGATGACGAGCGTCGCATCGAGCGTCCAGCTCGTGAACTTGGAGTCGTACGCGTAGAAGTAGCTGATCGGGATCGAGGGGATCAGCATCAGCGCGAGGGCCGGGTAGGGCACGCCCTTCGGGCTCACACGCGATGCCCACTCCGGCAGGACCCGGTCGAACGCGGTCGCGAACACGACCCGCGTCGAGGACATGAACACCGTCCCCACCCAACCGAAGAACCAGAGGCTTAAGAGGCCGACGACGATGAACTGGAGTGCCGAGCTGCCGAAGAACCAGGCGCTGAGCAGGCCCGGGTACGGGAAGACGCCGAGCGGCCCGGTGCCGGACCAGTAGTTGTTGTTGGCCGCGTTGAACCACTGCCAGCCGAACGTGTGGGCGAAGAGGAGCAGGCAGACAACTGCGCCGAGGGTTGTCGCGATCAGGGCGCCGCCCATCGCGTAGATGTTCTTGCGGAAGTCCGAGGCACCGCGGACCTCGCCGTAGAGGGTCGCGCCCCAGTTCGACCAGAGGTTGAAGAAGAAGACGAACGGGATCAGCAGGATGATCGACCCGAACGCGAACGAGCCGATCGACGTGACGTGGGCGTTGCCTGCCTTGAGCGTCGCCGCGTAGGCATCACCCGTGGTACCGAACTGGTTGTGCGCCTGCCGGTTGAACGTCGAGATGAAGTCCGACTTCGAGTGGGCGAGCAGGAGGATGAACATGATGAAGAGGCCGAGGACGCCGCCGTAGAAGCAGAGCTTCTGGAAGCGCGCGTACGTCCGCATGCCCAGACCGACGAGGATCGACGCCATCAGCGCCACGAGGATCGAGCCGGTGAACGTCCCCGCCGGCCGGCTCCAAAAGTGGATCCCGTGCTGCCAGCCGATGATCGCGGCGATCGGCTCGAGCACCATGTTCTGGAGGATGCTCGAGTAGATCGGCACCCAGTGCCAGAGGATGAACCACCAGCCGCAGACGGCGAGCACGAAGCCGATGCCGCCGCCGAGGATCCGGCTCATCCAGACGTAGTCGCCCCCTGCCCGCGGCATCGCCGCGATCAGGGACGCGTACGTGATCGCCTGGAAGACGAGATATGCGCCGGTCAGGATCACCGCCCAGAGCAGGCTCCCTTTCGGCAGGAACGGCTGATACGAGAACGCGAAGAAGCCGAGCGCGATCAGGTTGATCGAGAACGCCGAGTAGACGAAGGCGTCCCACACGGACCAGCCCTTGACGAGGCCGGTTGCCTTGCGGACGAAGAGGGCACGCTCCTCCCCTGGAGCCGCCCCGGCCAACGTTGTCATAGGTAATTCCTCCTATCCACTCGTGAGGATGAACCGCTTGACCTTCTTCTTGCCGTCGAGGTCGACGACGGCGCCGAGCAGCTGGCCTTGCTCGTACGAGCTGCCCGGGTTCACGCACAGAGTTCGACCGATCCGCGTCGTGCCCTTCGCCTCGTGGATGTGGCCGTGCAACGACAGGCAGGGCTGATGCTCCTCGATCACGGCCCGAACGGCCGTCGAGCCGACCGGGACGGTCGCGCGCCCGGCGTCCTTGAGGCTCATGTCCGCCGTCAGCTGCGGTGCGTCGTCGAGCCCGGACTTGTACGGAGGACAGTGGAGGCTGAAGATCGTCCGCTCGGGCGGCGTCGTCACCTGCTGCGCGATCGCCTGGATGCGCGTTTCCAGATCCGGCTCGTCCTCCTCGCGGTACGTCTCCCACGGCGTCCGGTTCGCCCAGCCGGTCGACACCATCTGGTAGCCGTCGATCTCGACGACGTTGCCCTCCGCGAGCTCGACGGTCTTGGCGTCGCGGATGACGTCGTCGACCGTGAGCTGGTCGTCGTTCCCGGGGCAGACGAAGCAGCGGATGCCCGAGCCGGCGAGCCGTTCGTCTGCGAGCTGCATCCAGCGATCGACGGTCTTCAGCATCTCGTCCTCGAAGAGCGCATGCCACTTCGCCTCGTTCTCGTGGAGTTCCTGGACCTCCTGCGGCGTCGTCCTGAAGGGGTAGTAGCCGCGGCGGATTACGGCTTCCTCGAACGTCGCCACCTGCTCCTCGCCGACGAGCACCTCGCGGTTCTCGAGCAGCGTCGCGTGCCAGCGGTCGTCCCCGTCGTGAATCACGGGGACGAGCGCCTTGCCCGTCATGTCGCCGCCGAGGACGACCACGTCCGCCTTGTAGTGCTGGCCGCTGTTCAGGAACTTCCGCCAGCACGTCTCCGAGCCGTGGATGTCCGTTGCGAAAAAGAGTCTCATGCGCGTTCCTCCGGAAGGTCGTACCAGCGCTTGCGCTCGCCGACCTTCGCGCGCAGCCGCCAGCCGCGCGATTTCGGCTCGCCTTCGATGCGGGCGCCGAGCTCGTCGAGCAGCGGCCCCGCGTCCGAGCACTCCGGTCCGTAGTCGACAACCCGCTCACGGCAGGACCGGAGGTTCTGCGTGATCGTCCGCCAGAGCCCCCAGTCCTGCGCGCACAGGTGCGCGAGTTGCGCTCCGTTCACGGTCTCGCCGTCCTCGTCGCCCACCTTGCGGTCGTGCAGGACCGCCACCGCATCCCGCACGTCCTTCTCGTTGAGCTCGATCACCTGGAGCTTCGTGAGCAGCAGCTCGGCCAGCGGGATCGAGGTCTCGTCCAGCTCGAGGCGCCGCCCGATCGGGATCTCGTGGCACATCCGAAACGCGCCCACGAAGACGTCGACCTGGCGACCGTGCGCCTCGTCGAAGAACAGCAGGCGCTCCTTCGAGTTGAGCGCGTTGAACGAGACGTGCGGCTCGTAGCCAAGGTCGCGGAAGAAGCGCTGAGCCGCGGCAGACGAGCCGCGGGCGGTGACGAAGTCGAGATCGCCGTACGTCCGCTCGAGGGCGTGCGGCAGGCCGTTCCGGGCCCGCAGGCGAACCGCGACGCCGCCGAGCAGCCGCAGCGGCAGGTTCTCGTTGCGCGCCGTCTCGAGGACGCGCGCGCCCTCGGTCACTACGTCGGCGTCGATCTCAGGCGAGCCCAACCGTTCGTTCCCCTCCGCAGATACGCAGATCCTCGGGCAAGTGACTGTGACTACCCAATTCTCGCTCGTCCGGACTTCCAGCACAAACCCGTTCGGCGTCCAAGGCGATTGTTTCCTCAGTCAATGGGAGACGGCCGCCGCGGCGAGCTCGGAGACGAGGGTGTCCGTGTGGAACCGCTCGAGCGCGAACGGCGCGATGAGGTCGGGCGTCCTCCCGCTCGCGACCAGCTCGGCGAGCGTCGTGCCGACGATCGGGGCGGCCTTGAACCCGTAGGTGCCCCAGCCGGCGGAGAGGTGGAAGCCCTCGACGTCGGTCTTTCCGAGGATCGGGCTGTAGTCGGGGCTGATGTCGCAGAGGCCGGTCCACTGGCGCAGGACGTTGACCTGCTCGAGCTGCGGGAACAGCTCGAGCACGTGCCGTGCGGAGTATTCGAGGAAGGGAAACGTGCTCGTGGTGCGATAGGTCGTGTACGGCTCGATCTCGGCGCCGATGAGGAACTCGCCGCGGTCGGTCTGCGAGACGTAGACGTGCATCTGCGACGAGACGATGACGACGTCGAGAAAGGGCTTGACCGGCTCTGTCACGAACGCCTGCAGGATGTGCGTCGTGATCGGCAGCCGCACGTCGGCGAGATCCGCGACGAGCGTCGACCAGCCGGCCGTTGCGCTCACGACCGTGTCGCACGCGATGTCTCCCCGCGTCGTCCTGACTCCCGTGACGCGGTCGCGGGAACGGTCGATGCCGGTCACCTTGGTCCAGGGATGGATCTCGATGCCGCCGCGGTCGGCGCCGCGCGCGTAGCCCCAGACGACGGCGTCGTGGCGGATGATCCCGCCGGGCGGGTGGTAGAGGGCGCCCATGATCGGCCACGTGGGATGGTCGGAGAGGTCGAGCTCGGGACAGAGCCGCGCGATCTCGTCCGGATAGACGAGCCGGCTCTCGATCCCCAGCAGCTGGTTGACCTCGGCGCGCTCGGTCATGACCACCATCGCCCGCTCGGTGTGCGCCAGCGTGAGGTGGCCCTGCTGCGAGAACAGGAGGTTGAAGTCCAGATCCGCCGACAGCCGCTCGTAGAGCTCGACGCTGCGCTGGTAGAACGCCGCGCCCTCGGGCGTTCGGTAGTTGGAGCGGATGATCGTCGTGTTCCGCCCCGCGGCGCCCGAGCCGATGTACCCCTGGTCGAGCACGGCGACGTCGGTGATGCCGTGGTTCCGGGCGAGGTAGTACGCGGTCGCGAGCCCGTGGGAACCGCCGCCGATCACGACGACGTCGTAGCGAGACTTCAGCTCGCCGCGCGGACGCCACATGCGGCGCACACGGAAGATGTCCTTCACAGCGCCCTCATCAGGTCGCGGACGGCGAGCACGACCGAGTCGCCGTACTCCTGCGGAAAGAAGATCCGGAAGGACGAGTCGTCGCGCGTCAGGGCGGCGGGAACGCCCGCGACGTTCCCGACGGCCGGGAGCGCGTCCAGGTCGAGGTCCGTGAGCCTGCGCAGCAGCCGTTCACCTGTGACTTCGATCCCCGCGAGCGCACCGGTCATGTCGACGACGATGCCGGGCAGGGACTGTTGGAGGGCGGCGCAACGCTCCCGTGCACAGACCACGAGCGCGCGTTGCGGTCCGACCGGGATCACGTCGTAGCCGTCTGCGTCGAGCCGCTCGACGGGGCCTCGCACTTCGAGCTTGCCGAGCGAGGACAGGTCGCGGATTCCGCGCGCGCCGACGAGCGCTCGCTCGAGCGGCGAGCGTGCGATCGGGAGAAAGCCGCGGTCGCGCTCCGCGGCGTCGACCGAAAGGAAGGCGAGGTCGTTCATGCGCGCAGACGCTCACCCTCCGGATCGAAGAACGGCCGGAGCCGCACGCGTGCCGGCTCGAGCCGGCCGTCGACCCTGATCGCGAACTCCGCATCCTCTTCGGCGAGCTCGGGGGGCAGCCAGGCGAGGCCGATCGACTTGCCGAGCGTCTGGCTCCAGCGGGCGCTCGTGACGCGTCCCGCGGCGCGTCCGTCGCGCACGACCTGGCCCCCTTCGGGCGGCACGGTTCCGTTCGTCATCTCGAACCCGACGAGCCGCTCACGGTCGCCGTGGTCACGCGCGTGCTCGAGCGCCCACTTGCCGACGAAGTCGTCCTTTTCGAACTTGACGATCCACGGCATGTTGGCGGCGAGCGCGTTCGACTCGGAATCCGTGTCCTGTCCCACGATGATGTGCTGTTTCTCGAGCCGGAGCAGGCGCTGCGCCTCGAGCCCGAACGGCTGCGCCCCGAGGTCGCTGCCGTGGGCGAGCAGCATGTCCCAGAGATCCCAGCCGTAGGGGCTCGGATAGTGGAGCTCGTAGCCGAGCTCGCCGACGAACCCGATCCGCAGGATCAGGCACGGAACGCCGGCGACGTGTGCCTGCCGGGCATCGAGGTACTTGAGCGCTTCGTTCGAGATGTCCGTGGTCGTCAGCCGGGACAGCAGCTCGCGGGCCCGCGGACCGGCGACGTTGACGGCCGCGAGCGCGCCGGTGACGTTGACGATCTCGACGTCCATCCCCCAGACCGCGTTCCACCACTCGAACCACTCGAGCACGCTCTCCGAGCCGGTCGAGGTCGTCGTCACATAGAACTGCTCGTCGCCGAGCCGCGCGATCGTCCCGTCGTCCATGATCCGCCCGGCGTCCGTCGAGAGGACGCCGTAGCGGATGCGCCCCACCTTCAGGTCGGCGAACCGATTCGGGTAAAGGCGCTCGAGGAACGCGGCGGCGTCGGCGCCGAGCACGAGCAGCTTTCCGAGCGTCGAGACGTCGATCACCCCGACCGCCTCGTGGACGTTCGCCGCCTCGGCCTTCGGATCGCCGTAGCCGTACGGGCGGCGCCACTCGCCGGTCCACATCATCGTCGCGCCGAGGTCCTTGTGGCGATGGTGGATCGCAGTCCGCTTGGCGGGCTCGTGCCCCCGTCCGGCGAGCAGGCCGAGCGGCACCGGAGCCCACGGCGGCCGCGCCGTCGTCGCCGCGATCGCCGTCTCGTCGGCCCCGCCGAGGTGGGCGCAAAACCGTGCGGCTCCGAGCTGGCACAGGCGGCCCTGGCACGGGCCCATGGTCACGGTCGTGTAGCGCTTCGCCAGCTCGATCTCGTCGAAGCCCTCCGCGTGCGCGCGCTCGAGATCTTTCGTCGTCACGTCCTCGCAGATGCAGACGAACGACTTCTGCCCATGTCCCGAGGCGTAGCCCGCCGGTGGAGCGGCGACGGCGCCGACCGCGCCGGTGACGCGGCCGACGGCCTCGACGCCGGACGGGACCTCGCTGGGGACGAAGATGCCGCGCGCCGCGTCGTACCCGACGCTCGCGCCCGCCTGCGCGAGGAGCGAGTACGCGGGCTGCGGGCTTCCGGATGCGACGACGAGGTCGCAGTGGATCTGGGCGCCGTCGAGGGAGAGGGAGTCGACGCGGCCGCGGTGACCGAGCGCCACGAGCTCGGCCGGCTGATGCTCGCGGAGATCGACCACCTGGAGCACGTCGACGCCCGCGGCGCGGAGGTCGTTCGTGCACTCGACCGCGCGATCGTCCGCAGCCAGCACGACCGCTTGCGTTCCCGGCTGGACCGCGAAGTCGCCGACGAGCCGTCGGACCGCGCCCGGCAGCATGACGCCGACGAGGTCGTTGCCCGGGAACACGAGCGGCTGCTCGATCGTCCCGGTCGCCACGACGATCCGCTTCGCCCGGAAACGCAACAGCAAACCTCCGGCCTCGACGGGCACGAGACCGCCCTCGTAGATCCCGATCGCGTGTGCCGGGGCGATCAGCTCGAAGCCGTCAGGTTGCTCCCGCGCCGGGTTCTCGTCCACGAGGACAACGTGCTCCCCGCGCCCTGCAGCCTCGCGGGCGGCTTGCACTCCCGAACGT
>OEKB01000132.1_pt4 | contig 21289 bp, 23 predicted proteins | sample 1503171 | NCBI WGS metagenome assembly OEKB01 (sample SAMEA104379580, study PRJEB20068) | metagenome | isolation source: 1998
GCTGCGGCGACGTCACCGGGCGAGACTCTGTCCGGCGCCTCGTCCACAAGTCGTCGGATCTCGCGCGCGGCGAGGAACTCCGCCACCACGTCCCGGTCTTCGCCCTCGCGGACGACCGGTTCCGAGATGTCGAACCCCCCGCTCCTCCAGCATCCGACCGACGAGATCGTCCAGGTCCGGCAACGTGCCCGCCGGGTCGTCCTCGAGCGAATCGTCGAGCGACGCCCACTCGCTCTCCCACTCGTGAGGATCGAGCCCAGGCTCCAGCATCCATTCCTTCCTGTGCAAGCCTGCGCGCTTTCAAACCCGCCGATGTGGCCGGTTACAGTCCCGCCGTGAAGCTGTTACTCGTCGGCTCGGGAGGGCGCGAGCATGCGCTCGCGTGGAAGCTCAGCCAGGCGGCCGAACTGACGGAGCTGCACGCGGCGCCGGGAAACCCCGGAATCGCGCAGCTCGGTTCGTGTCATCCCGTGCGGGCGGAAGACGCCGAGGGCGTTCTCGCGCTCGCCCGCGCTCTCGATGCGGATCTCGTCGTCATCGGGCCCGAGGCGCCATTGGTCGCCGGCGTCGCCGACGAGCTTCGGCACGCCGGGATTCCGGTGTTCGGTCCAAGCGCCGCGGCAGCGCGGATCGAGGGCTCGAAGCAGTTCGCCAAGGACGTGCTGCGAGCCGCGGGTGTCCCGACCGCCGAGACGCTTGAACGCGCACAACCACCGTGCGTGCTGAAGGCCGACGGGCTCGCGGCGGGAAAGGGAGTCTTCGTCTGCCGCACACAGACGGAACTCGACGCAGGCCTTCGCAGCGTCGAGGCGTTCGGCGACGAGTACGTCATCGAGGAACTGCTCGAGGGCGAGGAGGTCTCGGTCTTCGCGATCTGCGACGGCCAGCGGGCAGTCGCACTGCCGGCCGCGCAGGACTTCAAGCGGCTCGGCGACGAGGACACCGGGCCGAACACCGGCGGGATGGGCGCGTATTCACCGGTCCCGCTCGACGCGGAGGAGATCGTCGAGCTCGTCCACCGTCCCGTGCTCGCCGAGCTCGCCGCCCGCGGCGCACCGTTCGTGGGGACGCTCTTCGCCGGGTTGATGGTCACGGACGACGGCCCCAAGGTCCTCGAGTTCAACTGCCGCTTCGGGGATCCCGAGACACAGTCGATCGTGCCACGCCTAGAGGGAGATCTCCTCGGCGCCCTCGCGGCGGCGTCACGCGGCGACCTCGGCGGCGCCGATCTCTCCGTTGCCGACCACGCGGCCGTGACGGTTGTTCTCGCCGCCGGCGATTACCCGCAGCGCGGCGATCGCGGCTCGCCGATCACGGGAGTCCAAGATGCGGAGGCGGTCGGCGCAGTCGTGTTCCACGCAGGGACCGCGTATCACGGAGAGGAGTTGGTCACGAACGGCGGACGGATTCTGAACGTGACCGCGACCGGCGAACGAGTGACAGATGCGCGCAGCACCGCCTATCGCGCCTGCGAGCTCATCTCGTTTCCGGCCATGCGCTACCGCCGCGACATCGCGCTCGAACGGGGCATCCGTGCCGCCCGCTGACGGGCCGCTCGTCGGAATTGTGGTGGGCTCCGAGTCCGACCGGGAACGAATGCAGCCGGCGCTCGACGAGTTGGAGACGCGCGGGATCGCGCACGAGTTCGAGGTCCGCTCGGCCCACCGTCAGCCCGAGGCGGTTGCCGAGTACGCGCGCAGCGCCCGGGCCCGTGGACTGAAGGTCCTGATCGCAGGCGCGGGGCTCGCGGCGGCGCTGCCGGGCGTCGTCGCCGCCCATACCGATCTTCCCGTGATCGGCGTGCCGCTCCGGTCGTCGAAGAGCATGCTGGACGGGCTCGACGCGTTGCTCTCGATCGTGCAGATGCCGCCCGGAGTCCCGGTCGCATGCGTCGGCGTGGACAACGCGAAGAACGCCGCTGTCCTTGCCGCCCGAATCCTGGGGCCGGCCTGAGCGCTCTCTAGAATCGGATCGGTGATTCCCCGCTACTCGCGCCCGGCCATGGCCAGGATCTGGTCGGATGAGAGCAAGCTCGCGCGGTGGCTCGACGTCGAACTCGCCGCGCTCGACGCGTGGGCGGAGGTCGGTGCCGTGCCGACGGACGCGGTTGCGGCGATTCGGGACCGCGTCCGAGTGCCCACGCCGGAGCGCGTGGCCGAGATCGAGCGGGTCACCGACCACGACACGGCCGCGTTCGTCGACGCGGTCACCGAGCAGCTCGACGCCGAGGGCCGGTGGGTGCACTTCGGGTTGACGTCGTCCGACGTCGTCGACACCGCGCTGTCGCTGCAGATCCAGGAGGCGGGCCGACTGATCCTCGAGGGGATCGAGCGCGCGTTCGCGAGTGTCGTCACACGCGCAGAGGAGCACCGCGAAACCGCCTGTATCGGGCGGTCGCACGGAATCCATGCCGAGCCGACGACCTTCGGCTGGAAGCTCGCGGGCTGGGCCTTCGAGCTCGATCGCACGCGCCGGCGCGTGGGCGACGCGCTGGAGGCAAACCGTGTGGGACAGCTCTCCGGCACCGTCGGAACGTACGCGCGGCTCGAGCCGGACGTCGAGCGGATCGCCTGTGAGCACCTTGGTCTCGAGCCCGATCCGCTCTCGACGCAGGTGATTGCGCGCGACCGCCACGCGGAGCTCCTGAACGCGCTCGCATTGTGTGGCGCCTCGCTCGAGCGCTTCGCGACCGAGATCCGCCATCTCGCGCGCACCGAGGTGCGCGAGGTCGAGGAGCCCTTCGCCAAAGGCATGAAGGGCTCATCTGCGATGCCTCACAAGCGCAACCCCAAGGTCGCCGAGAGGATTTGCGGCCTCGCCCGCGTGGTCCGCGCGACTGCGCTCGTCGGTCTCGAGAACGTGCCCCTCTGGCACGAGCGCGACATCTCCAATTCCTCCGCCGAGCGAGTCGTCATTCCAGATGCATTCCTCGCGCTCGACTACATGCTCGATCGCTTCACCTGGATCGTCGAGGGCCTCGTCGTCCATCCCGAGCGGATGCGGCGAAACCTCGAGGCGAGCCACGGTCTCGTCTTCAGCCATCGGCTGCTGCTCGCCCTCGTCGAATCCGGCCTTCAGCGCGACGAGGCGTATCGGCTCGTCCAGCGACACGCAATGAGAGCCTGGGAGGAGGAGCGTGACTTTCGGGAGCTCGTCACGTCCGATCCCGACGTCGCTTCCCGTACCGACCTCGTCGCCGTCTTCGATCTCGACGCGACCGTCCGACACGTCGACACCGTCTTCGAGCGCCTACGGTCGCTCGCGAGAAAGGAGGAACCGGTTCATGCCTGACGCTCCAGCGATCCACGTGGGCAGCGGCAAGGTCCGCGAGCTCTTTGCACTGGACGACGAGCGCCTGCTTCTGGTCGCCAGCGACCGCATCTCGACGTTCGACGTCGTGCTGCCGACCGAGATCCCGGACAAAGGCCGCGTCCTCACGGGGCTCTCCGCCTTCTGGTTCGGACAAACGCGCTCGATGTGCCCGAACCATCTGATCGGCGTGCGCGACGACGGCCGATCGTCGGAGTGTCGACGCCTCGAAATGCTGCCGATCGAGTGCGTCGTTCGCGGGTATCTGTCCGGCTCGGGCTGGAAGGACTACCTGGCGACCGGCACCGTCTGCGGCCACGATCTCCCGGAGGGTTTGGCGGAATCCGCGCGACTGCCGGAGCCGATCTTCACTCCTGCAACGAAGGCGACGACCGGACATGACGAGAACATCGATCGGTCACAGGCGTTGGAGTTGGTCGACGAAGGTCGCTATGACGAGGTGGAGCGACTCTCGCTTGCGCTGTACCGGTTCGCGGCCGACCATGCACGCGAACGCGGGATCATCATCGCCGATACAAAATTCGAGTTCGGGATCGACGACGACGGACGACCCGTGCTCGCCGATGAGGCGCTCACGCCGGATTCGTCGCGCTTCTGGCCCGCCGATGTCTACCGGCCCGGCGGATCGCAGCCCTCCTTCGACAAGCAGTTCGCTCGTGACTTCTGCGAGTCACTCGGTTGGGACAAGACGGCTCCAGGCCCGGAGCTCCCGCCCGACATCGTCGCGGGCACACGTGCACGGTACGTCGAGGCATTCGAACGCCTGACCGGGATCGAGTTCGACGACTACCTCCGCGACCCGGAGGAGGTGCGCACGTGAAAGCGACCGTGCTCGTCCGTCCGAAGGAGGGAATTCTCGACCCGCAGGGTGACGCCGTCGGCAGCTCGCTGCGCCAGCTCGGCTTCGCCGTCGACCAGGCGCGCGTTGGACGGGTGGTCGATCTGGAGGTGGGCGCAGAGGATCCCGCAGCTGCGCGCGCCGAGGTCGAGCGGATGTGCGAGCAGCTCCTCGCTAACCCGCTGATCGAGAGCTACGACATCGTCCTGGCGGAGAACGGCGCGTGACCTCGCCGCAGCCGCGGATCGGCGTCGTGCAGTTCCCCGGCTCGAACGACGACCGCGACGCACTCTGGGCGTTGGCCGCACTCGACGCAGAGGCGGTCGCTGTGTGGCACGCGGAGCCAGAGCTTCCTGACCTCGACGCGGTCATCCTCCCGGGCGGCTTCTCCTACGGCGACTACCTTCGCTGCGGCGCCATCGCCCGCTTCTCCCCCGCGACGGCGGCGGTAACGGAGTTCGCAGCGGCCGGCGGCCTCGTGCTCGGGATCTGCAACGGGTTCCAGATCCTCTGCGAGGCGGGCCTCCTCCCTGGCGTCTTGCGGCTGAACACGTCACTGACCTTCGTCTGTCGCGACGTCCGCGTTCGCGCTGCGAGTGCGGAGACACGGTTCACGTCTCGCTGTGAGCACGATCAGGAGCTCGTCATGCCCGTGAAGCACGGCGCGGGCTGCTGGTTCGCTGACGAGGGGTTGTACGAGCAACTGCTCGCGCGCAATCAGATCGCCTTTCGCTACGCGGAGCCGGTCAACGGATCTCTTCATGACGTTGCGGGCGTCATCAACGAGAACGGCAACGTGATGGGCCTCATGCCGCATCCCGAGCACGCGGTCGATCCGCTCCTCGGCTCTGCGGACGGTGCCTTCATCCTCGCGTCTCTCGTCGATGCCGCGCGCGAGCATGCGTTGGCGGCCGTCTAGGCATCACCTCCGAGCAGGGCTTCCGCCAGACCGGGATTGTTCGCGAGCGCGGCACGCAGACGTTCGAGATCGCGTGCACGCAGTGTCACCGGTCCTCGTCGGGTGCTTCCACCCGTCGAGTAGGCAAACCGAACCAGCCGTTCGCCACGCTCGGTCTCCAGCAGTTCGACGACTGACGCGAACCGTCGCTGGCCCGCCCGCTGAGGCAGCGTCAGCTCCTCGACCTTCTGCGCCGGACCCCAAGGTGTCGCGGCCTTCGTCGGAGCCTTTGTCGCCATTATGGACAACGTAGCTCGTCAACTGCCACAGTGTGTGCGGTACCTGTGTCGAACGTGTGTCGAAGAACGATCACGGCCCGCGGGCGCCACGAGCTGGACTGAAACGCAAATGGGCCTGACCTGAAACGGGATCGTTACGAACGCCTTCTAGGCTCGCGACCGTGTCCATGAGCCGCCGTTCCTGGTTGATCGCGAGCGGATGCGCCGCTCTGCTCGCGGGGTGCGGGTCGACCTCGCAGCGCGAGGGGGACCGTGCGACCGCGCCGGCCCAAGCCTGCAATCCGCCCGCGAACGCACGAACGGACGCGCGAAGCGCTAGCAGCACCTCGGAGCCGATGTTCCTGACGGCCGTGCGGGTCGAGAAGCACGACTGCCGCGACCGCATCGTCTTCACGTTCACGTCCGACGGATCCGGGAAGCCGGGGTTCCGCGCCGCATATGCGCTTGCCGAGCAGGCACAGACCGAAGACGGTTCCGGGCGACACGTCGACGTCGCCGGACCAGCCTTCCTGGTCGTCCGCCTCGAGCCCGCGGCTACCGCGAAGTTCTCCGGCGAACGACTCGCCTTCACCTACAACGGCCCGAGGCGGATCGAGGCTGCAGGCACGCGATACCTGCACGAGGTCGTGAAGACCGGCGACTTCGAAGCGGTCGTGACGTGGACGATCGGGCTCTCCGAGCGACGACCGTTCAGAGTGGTCGCGTCGACCTCACCGCCGCAGCTCGTGCTCGAAATCGACTGAGCCGCGCGACGCGCAGCCGAGCTCCAGAGGCTAGCGACCGCTCCGGTCGATCAGTTCGATCCGATAGTCGTCTGGGTCGCGGACGAAACACAGCCGCGAGCCGCCCTCACGCACCCGGTAGGGTTCTCGCTCCGGCTCGATCCCCTGCTGCTTGAGGCGGTCGAGCGTCGCATCCAGATCGTCGACGGCGAGCGCGATGTGCCCGTACGCGGTGCCAAGCTCGTAGCTCCGGGCGTCGTGGTTGAAGGTGAGCTCGAGCTCCTCGTCCTGGCCGGGCACGCCGAAGAAGTAGTTCGTCGCCTCCTTCTCGCCGTCACGGACGATGTCGAACTCGCGCCGGAACTCGAGCCCGAGTGCCTCGTAGAACCGGCGACTCTGCTCCGGATCCGTGATCCGATACATCGTGTGCAAGTAGCGTGTCATTCCGACATCGTACGGCGTCCTCCACCTCGGAAAGGAGCCTCATGGCCGTCACGGTCCGTACCCTCCAAAACTTCGTCGGCGGCGAGTGGATCGAGTCGACCGGCGACAACGTCCGCGAGATCGTCTCTCCCGTCACCGGTGAGACGATCGCCGAGGTGCCCGACGCGAGCGCGGCGGATGTCGACCGCGCCGTCGCAGCGGCGCGCGACGCTCAGCCGAGATGGGCTGCGCTCTCGCCCTGGGAGCGCGCGTCCGTCTGTCACGCCATCGCCGACCTGATCCACGAGCGGCGTGAGGAGTTCGCGCGCGAGCTCTCGCTGGAGCAAGGAAAACCTTATGCGGCCGAAGCCCTGGCCGACATCGACGAGACGGCGGAGAACTTCCGCATCGCGGCGGAAGACGTCAAGCGCATGGAGACGGCGATCATTCCCTCGCAGGATGTCAACAAACGGATCCTGACCTTCCGCAAGCCGAACGGCGTCTACGCGGGGATCACGCCCTGGAACTTTCCGACGCTCATCCCGGTCGAGCTGATCGCGCCGGGGATCGCCGTCGGCAACACGATCGTGATGAAGCCCTCGGAGTGGACACCCGTCGCGATGGCGAACTTCGCCCAGATCATGGCGGACGCGGGATTGCCCGCAGGAGTCGTCAACGTCGTGTACGGCGCGAGCGACGTCGGCGAGCGCCTCGTCACACACCCCGGCGTCGATGCGATCGGCTTCGTCGGCTCGCACCCGACCGCCGAGAAGATCGTCCGCGCCGCGGGGTTGAAGAGGTCGCTGATCGAGGCCAGCGGCAACGGTCCCGTGGTCGTGTGCGAGGACGCGGATCTCGAGCGTGCCGCCCAGGGAGCCGTCTTCGGCGGCTTCTTCTGTGCCGGCCAGGTGTGTTGCGCGACCGAGCGCGTGCTCGTCCACGAGCGCGTGCACGACGCGTTCCTCGACGAGGTGCTGAAGGCGGCGGCGGAGTGGCCGCTCGGCGATCCCTTCGACGAGTCGACGCTCGTCGGCCCCATGAACAACGAACCGACCGCGCACAAGATGGATCTCCACCTCGAGGACGCGGTCGAGAAAGGTGCAAACGTCGTCCTCGGAGGCTCCCGCGCCGACGGTCGGCCGACTCGGCTCTACTACGAGCCGACCGTCGTCACCGACGTCGGGAGGGACACGCTGATCAACCGGGAGGAGACGTTCGGGCCGATCGTGCCGTTGATCCGTGTCCAGTCGGACGAGGAGGCGCTCGCGGTCGCCAACGACTCGCAGCTCGGCCTGCAGGCCGCGGTGTACACGTCGAGCTTGAAGCGTGCGTTCACCTACCTGGACAACCTCCGCGTCGGCAACGTCGTCGTGAACGATTCCACCGACTACTGGGAGGCGCACGAGCCGTTCGGAGGTGCGGCGGGCACCCGGACCGGCTGGGGCCGGATCGGCGGGCGCTACACGATGCTCGACATGAGCGACCTGAAGACCGTCGTCCTCGACGTCGGCGGATTGGACTGACAACAGGCCAAATCACCTCCACGGGGGAAGCGCCGATACCGCTTTCGAACAGGATGAGGACGGTTTCACGATGCCTCGTGTCCGCTCACTCGTCCTCGCGCTCGTCGCTGCCCTCGCCTCCGCGTCGGGCGCGTCCGCCGATGGCCTTCCACCGACGATCACGCTCGTGAGCCCGGCGAACAGCGCCGCCGTGCCGCTGGACGGGAAGCACAATCCGACGTTCGCGTGGGAGATCTCCTTCGCGCAAGCCCAGACGTCGACGACCCAGATCCAGCTGATGGTCTCGGCCGATCCGAACTTCCTCCGCAGCCGTTACGTCGAGACGCGCATCTGCGACACGTCGACGCCGGCGTGCTTCACGTCCACGGTGCCCGAAGGCACGTACTGGATCAGCGCCGCGACCGGCAGCCCGTCGCTTCCGGCCAAACCCGTGCCGCTCTACTGGCGGGTGACGTTGACCTGGCAGGCGGGACAGCCGCCTGTGACCAGCGCCGCCGGTTCGTTCATGGGGACGCCGGCTGCGCCGGACCGGACGCCTCCGAGAATCGCCGTCAGGGCGACGAGCGCCCACCGAGGCTCACGCGCTCGCGTGCGTTTCCAGCTCGCCGACGACAGCGGGACGGTCACGGCCAGAGCACGGCTGCTGTATCACGGTGCGACGCTCCTGACGACGTCGCGCACCTTCGCCGACGTCAACTGGGCAGACCAGTACTACTTCTGGTTCGAGGTGCCGAGGCGTGCAAGGACCGGCAGATACACCGCCTGCATCCGAGCCACCGACGCGCTGGGAAACAGCGCCGAGAGGTGTGCCGGCGTCACCATTCGCTGACGGCTCTACGGCAGCGCATCGACGGTCACGACGAGCTGGTCGATCCGGTGCTCGACCGGCGTGAGGAGCAGGCGTCCGGCAATGGTCGACGGCTCGGCCCGCCAGCCGTAGCGGGCAACGACCTGCTCGTCCTCTTCGCCCGTCGCAAAGACGAGCACCTCGTCGTCCGGAGGACGCTCGCGGTACGCCGCCTCGATCTGGGCGCGCCCGCGAAACGGACCGATCGGCAGGCCCTCGAATACGAGCTCCGCCGCCTCGGAGAACCAGCCGCCGAAACCGTCCCAATCGCCGGTGCGAACCGCCTCGTTGTGGGCCATGACGTAGTCGTGCAGAAGACGGATTCGCGGTGAGACGTCGAGCTCGTCGGCCACGACACCGAACAGGATCCCGTCCGTCCAGTCACCGTGCCGCCAGTAGGCGCGTCGCCGCACCCCTTCGCGGACGAATCCCGCCCGCTCCGCGTGGCGGATCGCGCGCTCGTTGAAGCCGTAGATCTCGAGCTGCAGCCGGTGGTAGCCGAGGTCGGCGACGAGATGGTGCTGCAACAACCGTGCGGCGGCGTCGGCAACGCGCTTCCCTCGAAAGGTTGGATGAACGGCAAGCCGCTCGAGGTGCGCGATCCGCGACCGTCGGTTCGAGAGCTCGAATCCCATCGCACCGGCGCGCTCCCCGTCGACCTCGATCACGAAGCGGCCGAAGTCGTGGGGCTCGCGCTCGGAGCGTTCGATCTCTCGTGCGATCTCGTCGGGCCCGCGCGCGGAGACGGCACCGAGGAACGGCTCGACGTCCTCGTCCGTCACCAGCTCGACGAGGAACTCGACGTCGCGAGGCGCTGTGCGGCGGATCGAGACCGGCACGGCCCGGACCCTAGCCCGCGCGTCGAACCTCTCCCGGGGCTCGGCTGGCACACTGCCCCGGTGACGACGGCGCTTTCGGAGGTCACGCGGGAGGATCTGTGGCAGAAGATCCAGAGTGGCGACGAGTTCGTGCTCGTGGATGCGCTCTCTCCGCTCGCGTTTGCGGCCTCGCACCTCCCCGGCGCGATCAACATCACGCCCGAGTGGATCGACGACCGAGCCCGCCGGCGGATTCCGGATCCCGACACCGACGTCGTCGTCTACTGCGCCGGCCCCAGCTGCGACAGCTCGATCGCGGTCGCGAACCGGCTGGTCGAGCTCGGCTATCGCAACGTCCGGCACTACCCCGGCGGGAAGCGCGACTGGGAGGAAGGCGGCCTCCCGCTCGAGGGCGGCCGCGTCTAGCGGTCGCCCGACGCGGCGCCGCTATGCCGGAGGAGCCGCCTCCAGCGCCGAGCGTCGCCGCGCCGGGCGGACGACTCCGCTCCCGAGCGCCACGCCCGTGAGCACGAGGGCGAGGCCGCCGACGGCGGCCAGTGTCAGCGGCTCGCCGAGCAGGAGGACGCCGTACCCGAGCGCAATCGCCGGCACGAGGTAGGTGATCAGGATCGACCTCGACGCGCCGGCTCCGGTCAGCAACGCGTAGTAGAGGACGTAGGCGACGCCGGTTCCCCCGACACCGAGGGCGAGAAGCGATGCCGTGACCTCCCAGCCGGGAAAGTGCGATGGCAGCTGGACGAGCGCGAACGGGAGCAGCGCAAGAGCGGCCGCCGTGAGCGCAGCGACGGCGCTGACCAGCGGCGGCACCCGTCCGAGAGCCTGTGCGCTGTAGATCGCCGCGGCCGCGTAGCAGAGGGCGGAGAAGGTCACCGCCAGCGCCGAGAGGATGTCGCCGCTCGGCTGCGCTCCGACGAGCAGCGCGACGCCGCCGAACCCCACGATCAGCCCGGCGAGCCGCGCGCCCGTCACACGATCGTGCCGCGCAAAGCGCAGTGCGAGCACGGCCGTGAACAGGGGCGCCGAGGCCTGGATCACCGCGGCGAGGCCCGAATCGAGCCGCTTCTCGGCCCAGGCGAGCGTCGTGATCGGGATGGCGGAGTTGATCAATCCGATCACGACCAGCGGCCGCCACGCGTCCCGAGTTGCACGAACGAGCGTGCGCGCTCCAAGCGTCGCCAGCGCCACCGGTGCAAGGGTGATGGCGCCGATCGCGAGCCGGAGGCAGATCAGCGTCGTCGGCTCCAGCTCGCGGACGCCGATCTTGATGAACATGAACGACGCGCCCCACAACCCCGCGAGCGCGAGCAGCATCACGAGGTGGCGGCGGCTCACGTCTCCCTCAACGTCGGCGGGAGGGCCGGTCTTCCGTGGGAGCCGTCCGGGGGACGTTCTGCCCGTCCAGGCGGACGTCTAGACTCGGATCCTTGACGCAGGTCGCGCCGGAACAGCCGCTCCACCGTGCGCTGGGGTTGACGGACGGCGAGCTGGACCGCATCCGCGGCCTGCTCGAGCGCGACCCGAACGACTTCGAGCTCGCGGTCTTCTCCCTCCTCTGGTCTGAGCACTGCGGCTACAAGCACTCCGCCCTCCTCCTGAAGCGGTTCCCTACCCAGGGAGAACGAGTCCTGCAGGGCCCCGGTGAGAACGCCGGCGTGATCGACGTCGGCGAGGGCGTGGCGATCGCCTTCAAAGTCGAGTCCCACAATCACCCCTCCGCGGTCGAGCCGTTCCAGGGGGCCGCAACCGGGATCGGCGGGATCCTCCGCGACATCGTCGCCATGGGCGCACGCCCGATCGCGTTGCTCGACGGCCTCCGCTTCGGCGACGACGGCTGGGAGTTCAAGCGCGCCGTGGCCGGGATCGGCCATTACGGCAACTGCACCGGGATTCCGACGGTCGGCGGCGAGGCGGTCTTCGACGAGGCCTACCGCGACAACTGCCTCGTCAATGCGATGTGCGTCGGGCTCGTTCCCGCGGATCGGCTGACGCGCGCGCGCGCGACGGTGACCGGCGCGCACGTCGTGCTGTACGGCGCGACGACGGGGCGCGACGGCATCGGCGGGGCGTCGGTGCTCGCCTCGCAGGAGCTCGGCGAGGACGATCCGGACAAGCGCCCGTCGGTACAGATCGGCGACCCGTTCACCGGCAAGAAGCTGATCGAGGCGTCGCTCGAGCTCGTCGAGGGCGGGCTCGTCGAGTCGCTGCAGGATTGCGGGGCCGCGGGTCTTGCGTCCGCGCTCTCGGAAATGGCCCGCGACGGGGCGGGAATCGACGTCCACCTCGACCGGGTCCCGCTCCGCGAGCGGGAGATGGAGCCGTGGGAGATCATGATCTCCGAGTCGCAGGAACGGATGGTGGCGGTCGTGCGGCCGCAGATGCTCGACGCCGTGCGACGCGTGTGCGCGAGGTGGGAGCTCGTCTGCGCCGAGATCGGCGAGGTCACCGACGACGGCGTCCTCCGTGCCTTCCACGAGGGCGAGGTTGTGGGTGAGATCCCCGCCGAGTTCCTGACCGACGAGTGCCCCCGCCATGCGGTCGAGAGGACGCCGCGCGTCACCGAGCGCGCACCGGCGTCAGAGCACAACCGGTCGTCGAAGGCATGGATCTACGAGCAGTACGACCACCTTGTCGGGTCGAGGACGATCCGGCGTCCGGGCTTCGACGCGGCGGTCTTGCGCCTGCGGCCGTCGCTCCGCGGGATCGCCGTCTCGCTCCAGGGGCCTCCGCCGGGCGAGCGCGACCCGTTCACGGCCGGGCTGCTCGCGGTGCTCGGCGCCGCCCGCAACGTCGCCTGCGCCGGAGGCGAACCGCTCGCGCTGACCGACTGCCTGAACTTCGGCTCTCCCGAGAAGCCCGAGATCGCCTGGGAGCTGGAGCAGGCGATCGAGGCGATCTCGCAGGCAGCCGAGGCGTTGCGAATCCCCGTCGTGTCCGGCAACGTCTCGCTCTACAACGACACGGACGGGCGCTCGATCCCGCCGACGCCGGTGGTGGGATGCGTCGGGGTCGTCCGTGACGTGCGCCTCGTACCCGGCGGTTGGAAGAGCGGCGATGCCGTCCTCCTCGCCACGGCGCCGGGTGAGCTCGACCCGGCGGCGGAGGCGGCGCTGATCCGGTACGTGTGGAAGGCGGCTCCGTTGCTGACGCTCGCGCACGACGTCTCGCACGGCGGGCTCGAGGCCGCGGTGCGGGAAGCCGAAGCGTTCAGCGGTGTCGAGGCGGACGTCGACCTGCCCGAGGTGGCTGCCGGTGGTCAAGTCCTGCTGGCCTGCGCTCCGGACGACGTCGACCGGCTGGGAACGAAGAACCTGCAACGAATCGGGATCGTGCGCTGATGTGCGGTCTCTTCGGCATCCACGCAGGCGCGCGCGACGTCGCTCGCGTTACGTACTTCGGGCTCTTTGCGCTCCAGCACCGCGGACAGGAGTCCGCCGGCATCGCCGTCTCGGATCGCGGCAGGTTGACGGCACTTCGCGACATGGGGCTCGTCACCCAGGTGTTCGACGAGCAGAAGCTTCGCGGCCTCCATGGTGAGATCGCGATCGGCCACACGCGCTACTCGACCACCGGGTCGTCGGAGTGGTGGAACGCGCAGCCACTCGTCCACCATGGCTCCGCGCGCACGGTCGCCCTCGGCCACAACGGCAACCTCACGAACGCCGCGGAGCTGCGCGGCGAGCTCGCGTCCGAGGGACATCGCCTCGCCACAACGGCCGACTCAGAGGTGATCGCGGCGCTGATCGCGAACGACCCCGCGCCGCTCCCAGACGCGTGCGCCAGTGCGATGCGGAAGCTCGACGGCGCGTTCTCCGGCGTCCTGCTTTCGGAGGGGACGCTGGTTGCATTCCGTGACCCTCGCGGGATGCGGCCGCTCTGTCTCGGGCGTCTCGACGGCGACTGGGTCGTTGCCTCGGAGACGTGTGCGCTCGACCTCGTCGGCGCGGAGCCCGAACGAGAGCTTCGGCCCGGCGAGCTCGTCCTCGTCGACGACGGGGGACTCCGCTCGGAGCAGGCGGTGCCGCAGGACGGCGACGGCGCGCTCTGCATCTTCGAGTTCTTCTACCTCGCGCGACCGGACTCACGGCTCAACGGCGTGGAGGTGCACGGCGCGCGCGTGCGCATGGGCGAGCGGCTCGCCGACGAAGCACCGGTCGAGGCCGACCTCGTCCTGCCGATCCCCGACTCGGGCACGCCGGCCGCAATCGGGTTCTCGCGCGCGTTGAACATCCCGTTCAGCGAAGGCCTGATCAAAAACCGCTACGTCGGGCGGACGTTCATCCAGCCCGACCAGGGCTTGCGCGAGCAGGGCATCAAGCTGAAGTTCAATCCGCTCGCCGAGGTGAACGGGAAGCGTGTCGTAGTCGTCGACGACTCGATCGTGCGCGGGAACACCACGCGGCAGATCGTGCAGATGCTGTTCGAGGCAGGCGCGGCCGAAGTACACGTGCGAGTCTCGTCGCCGCCGGTGATCGGCCAGTGCTTCTACGGCATCGACCTGGCCGACCCCGAGGAGATGATCGCGGCGGACAAGACCGTGGACGAGATCCGCGACCACCTCGGCGCCACGTCGCTCGCGTACTTGTCGCTCGCAGGCCTGCAAGCGTCGACGCGGCGGCCGGAGTCGCAGTTCTGCCGCGCCTGCCTCACGCGGGAGTATCCGACCGAGATGCCGCGCGAGGCCAGAAAGCTGCAGTTCGAACCAACGCGTGCGTGAGGTCGACCGCCTCCTCGCGGAGGCGGATGCAGACGAGGACGTCCTCGGCGTCATCCTCGGCGGATCGCGTGGCAAGCGCGCCCTCGTGGACGACGACTCGGATTGGGACGTGTACGTGGTCGTCCGCGACGATGCCGACGCCGAAGCCTGGCGAACCCGCTGGCCCTCGCAGCACGGGGACGAGGTCGAGGTCTTCGTCCAGACGCTGGCTGCGTTCCGTGACTACGCGCTGCCGGCAACGCCGGACCGTTGGAACGCCTACACGTTCGCCCACGTCGAGCCGCTGCTCGACAAGCTCGACGGGGAGATTGCCCGGCTCGCAGCGGAGAAGGCGCGCGCGGACCCGGCGACCGCCGCTCAGGCGGTGGACACCTACATCAACGCCTACTACCGGTCGTACAAGAACGCACGTCGCGGGTGGGGCATCGCCGCGCAGCTCGATGCCGCCGAGTCGATTGCACCCTTTCTGGAGTTCGTGTTCGCAGTCCGCGGCCGTGTCCGGCCGTTCAACAAGTTCCTCGAGTGGGAGCTGCGCGAGCACCCACTCGGCGATCCCTGGTCGCCGGAGTCGCTGCCGCGTCGGCTCGCCCGCATCGCCGCCACGGGAGACCTCGCCGAGCAAGCGGCACTCTTCCGCGACGCGGAAGAGGAGGCGCGCCGCCGCGGCCTGAGCGACGTCGTCGACGGCTGGGAGCCGGATGTCGCGCCGCTTCGAGGCGGCTAGCTTGGCGCCCGGAAATCCGCTCGGCTTCGCCTCGCATGACGATTTTCCGGGCGGGGAAGCCGGGTGACCCGCCGGCGTCTGGTGAGCCGCAGCCACGCATGTCGCCTGCGGCGGCCGGCGTTGTGGAGCCAACGAAGGAGCGCCGGGGAAGCGCTCGTCCCCCGGCGCCCGAGCTTTTCCGAGCGGTTAGCGCTCGAGGACGCGTGAGGCCTTCGCGATGCCGCGGCTGAGGAGATAGAACGAGGTCAGGACGGTCAGCAGGATCGAGAACTCGCCGGCGTTCACGCGACTGCTCGCGGCCCAGATGATGACCAGGAAGAGGATCACGAGCGCGTAGACGGCGAGCTCGGCGTTCCCTGGGGTGGGCATGATCGCCGAGAGGTTGAACGTCGGGCGGTAGCCGTAGCCCTGCGGTTGCTGACTTGGCTGTTCCGGAGGTGTTGTGGACATGCCTCGCTCCTTTCGGTCAGGCCGCAACGAGGCCTGGGATGTGGACGATCTCCAGCTTGATTCCGTCCGGGTCGTAGAAGAACACCGCGTAGTAGCCCGGGAGGTAGGTGTACTCCTGCGGCACGCTCTCGATCTCGGCCTCCTGCGTGCGCACCCAGTCCGCGCGTTCGTCGACCTGGGCACGGGATTCGGCCTCGAATGCGAGATGGTGGAGCCCAACGGCGTACCGGTCGTGGGACCCCTCGCTCTGCGCCTCCCGCAGCCCAATCGAGGACCCAGGCCGCGACAGGTACCAGATGGTCTCACCGCGCTCGCCCTCGACCTCCTCGACGCGCGTGTAACCGAGCGGCCCGAGCAACTCGGTGTAGAACGGCAGGCTGCGCTCGATCGAGGAGACGACGAGGTCGACGTGGTGGACGCCGGTCGAGCGCACGGTCGGCCTTTCTCCTTCTACATTGCGCGCCGTGCACCTTTTCCACTACCACCTGGTGACGAGCAAGATCCGGGAGGTCGAGGCCCGGTATCTAGGGAAGCTCGGCTTCGACCTGGTCGCGCGCCACGGCCGCATCGGCGAGGAGATGACGTCCTTTGAGTCCGGCCACGGTTGGGAGGAGCTCGACAAGCTGGGGTTCAAGCTGCGCCTGACCGAGCTCGAGCGCGGGGCGGTGAACGTCGTCGTCCAGCCTGGCCAATGGGAGCTTCCGCGGGTCGACCACCTCGGCTTCGCCCTGGACGAGGACGACTTCGTCTCAACGCTCGCCCGGGCCGAGATGCGGGAGCTACGGATCCAGGAGCACGGCGCGCGGCGGACGTTCGTGTCCACGAACGCCGGCTATCGCCTCGAGCTCCATCCGCCGCGTGAGTGGATCGACGACCTGCTCGAGCAGGAGCGCGAGCTGCGGCTGGCCGAGCTCCACCTCCGCGCGGACGACCCGGCCTTGAAGGCCACGGCGCTGGGCGAGCTGCTCGCCGTGCCGTATACGGATTCGACCGTGGAGATCGGGAACACGATCGTCCGCTTCGTCCCCGACGGGCCGCAGGGCCGGCCCCAGCTCCACGCCGAGCTCTTCGCATGAGCTCCCCGGCTCGCTCGCCGCGTCTGAAGGGCCCCGTAGACTCGGTGCCCTGAACGGGGAGAGCCGGACCTATGAAGACGTCGGGGTCTCGCTCGCCAAGGCCGACGAGATCGTGGACCGGCTGCGGGGCGCGGTCGAGTCGACCAGCAGCGTCGGCTCGGGCGGCTTCGGGGGCTTTGCCGGCCTCTATCCACTCGACGATCGCCGGCTGCTCGCGGCCTCGACCGACAGCGTCGGCTCGAAGCTGATCCTGGCTCGTCGGGCGGGACGCCTTCGCTGGTCGGGGATGGATCTCGCCGCGCACTGCATCAACGACGTGATCACGACCGGCGCCGACCCGCTCTTCCTCCTGGACTACGTGGCCGCGGCCAGCATCGACCTCGAGCAGGTGGCCGAGCTCGTCGAGGGCGCGGCCGAAGTCTGTCGCTCCGCCGGCTGCGCGTTGATCGGCGGCGAGACCGCCGAGCTTCCGGGCATCTATCGCGAGGCCGCGATCGACTTCGCCGGCACCTGCGTCGGCATCGTCGACCGAGACCGGCTGATCGACGGCTCGCGGTGCGAGGCCGGGGACGCCCTCGTCGGGCTCCGCTCGAACGGCCTGCACACGAACGGCTTCACGCTCGTCCGCGAGCTCGTCGGGGACGGAGAGTTCGATGCCGACCTGCTGCTCGTTCCGCACAAGCTGTACGTGGACGAGGTGCGCCGGCTCCGTGGTCGCGCCGATGTGAAGGCGCTCGCCCACGTGACCGGAGGCGGGATCATGGGCAATCTGCCTCGCGTCGTTCCAGACGGCCTCGAGGCCCGCGTCGACTGGAACGCCTGGAAGCGCCCTCCGGTGTTCGGATGGCTCGAGGAGCACGGCGTCGACGAGGAGGAGCTGAGACGTGTCTTCAACCTCGGGATCGGCATGTGCGCGGTCGTCGCCGAGCCGCCTTCCGACGCGCTCGTGATCGGGGAGCTCGCGTGATCGGCGTGCTCGTCTCGGGCGAGGGGACGAACCTGCAGGCGCTGATCGACGCGGGCCTGCCGATCAGGTGCGTCGCCTCGAACAGGCCGGGCGCGCGGGCGCTCGAGCGAGCGGTGAACGCCGGCATCGAGACAGGAATCTTCGAGGCGGCGAACTATCCGAGTCGCGAAAAGCGCGATATCGAGCTCGCGGAGTGGCTCCGGTCGCGCGGCGTCGAGCTCGTCGTCTGCGCCGGCTACATGCACCTGTTCCGCAAGCCGTTCTTCGACTACTACCGCGGGCGGATCATCAACACGCACTCGGCGCCGCTGCCCGAGTTTCCGGGAGCGCACCCGATCGAGGACGTGCTGGCCGCGGGCGTGTCGCGGACGGCCGCGACCGTGCACTACGTCGACGAAGGGATGGACACCGGCTCTGTCATCACGGCGAGAGAGGTCCCGGTCTATCCGGACGACGACGTCGAGTCGCTGCGGCGGCGCGTCCAGGCGGTGGAGCACCGCATCCTGCCCGAGGTGGTGAGGGATCTGTGCGCGCGCTGATCTCCTGTTACGACAAGACGGGCCTGCAGGAGTTCGCGCGTGGGCTCGCCGACTCCGGGTTCGAGCTCGTGGCGAGCGGCGGCACCGCCGACTTCCTGGAGCACGAGGTCGGCCTCGACGTCGAGCGCGTCGAGGAGCTCACGGGTGTAGCCGAGATGCTCGACGGGCGCGTCAAGACGCTGCACCCAAGCGTGCACGCCGCGATCCTCGCGCGCCGCGACCACGACGACGATCTCGCAACGCTCGACGAGCACGAGATTCGCCCGTTCGACCTCGTCTGCGTCAACCTCTACCCATTCAGCGACGTCGCAGGTCGCTACGGCGTTCGCGAGGAGGAAGCGGTCGAAATGATCGACGTCGGCGGGCCGTCGATGCTGCGCGGTGCCGCCAAGAACTTCGCCCACTGCGCGCCTGTCTGCCGGCCCGAGCGCTACGACGCGATCCTCGAGGAGCTCAGGGAGCACGGCGAGCTCTCGCTCGAGACGCGACGCTCGCTCGCCGCCGAGGCCTTCGCCACGACGGCCGCGTACGAGACGGCGATCGCGCGCTGGTTCCAGGACGTCGAGGCCTTCCCGGAGCGCCTGTCACTGTCGTTCACGAAGGTCGCCGACCTTCGCTACGGCGAGAACCCGCACCAGCGCGGCGCCTACTACGCGGAGGACGGAGCGCGGGTCCATCTCCTCTCTCGCCTCGAGCAGGCGCACGGGAAGGAGTTGTCGCTGATCAATCTCCTCGACCTCTCGGCAGCGCGGCTGCTCTTGCGCGAGTTCACGTTGCCGTGCTGCGTGATCGTGAAGCATGCGAATCCGTGCGGCGTCGCCGTCGCGGCCACAATCGAAAAGGCGTACGAGCGCGCGCTCGCATCCGATCCGGTCTCGGCATTCGGGATGGTGTGCGCCGTCAATCGTCCCGTCGCGGAGGCGCTCGGTGAGGCGCTCGCGACGCGGTTCATCGACGTGCTCCTCGCACCCGACTACGACGAGGGTGCGCTCGCCGCCCTGCGTCGGAAAGAAGGGACGAGGATCATGCGCGACCGCGAGCGCCGCGGGCTGCCGCGAACCGAGCACGACTACAAGCGCGTGCTCGGCGGCCTGCTCGTGCAGGACCGGGACGCCGACGTCGACGACCGCGAAGGGATGCAGGTCGCGTGCGGGGAGCCGGACGAGCGCACCTGGGGCGACCTCGTCTTCGCGTGGCGTGTCTGCAAGCACGTCGGGTCGAACGCCATCGTGATCGCAAAGGACCTCGCGACGATCGGCATCGGCAGTGGCCAGACGTCGCGCGTCGACGCGGTCGGGCTCGCGCTCGAGAAGGCCCGCGAACACGGCCACGACGTCCGGGGAGCCGTGCTGGCTTCCGACGCGTTCTTCCCATTCGCAGACGGTCCGCGGGCTGCGCTCGAGGCCGGCGTCACCGCTCTCATCCAGACGGGCGGCTCGAAGCGCGACCCGGAGGTGACCGCGGCCGTCGCAGCGGCCGGGGCGACGATGGTGCTCACCGGGCGTCGCCACTTCCGCCACTAACCGCGAAATCTGGAGCCGCTAGAGTCGGCGTCCTGTCACGCCTGGCCGGCTCCATCGCGGGATTCGCGCTCCTCCTCTCGCCCTTCTCCTCGCCGGGCGTCGTCCATCCGCTGCTCCCGTGGCACAAGGCCGTGCTCGATGCGAACGGGCGGCTGCTCGCCTGGTACCACCCCGAGCGGAACCTCGGGTACGACCGCGTGCTCCGGCTCGGCTGGCGCTTCCTCGAGCGGCGCGTTCCGATCGACGGGCGCACCGGCAAGCGCGTGTACCTCACCTACGCCGTCTTCGACGGCGACACACGGCAGGGAAAGTACTGGCAGCACAACCCCGCGTTCTTGAACGCGTCGCTCGTCGACTCCGTCGTCGCGTGGTATCCGTACTCGGGCGACCGACGCGCGATCGACGTCGTTCGGCAGATGCTCGACTACCAGCTCGCCCGAGGCACGACGCCCGCCGGCTGGGAGTGGGCGCAGGTCCCGTTCGCGACGAGCTGCGGCGGCGACGTCCGCTACGGGCGCTGCTTCGCAGACCTCCCGTCCTGGGCGTACGGCGGCATCGAGACGGACAAGGTCGGGCTCCTCGGCCTCGGGTATGCGTCCTTCTACGAGCTGACGGGCGCTCGCAGGTTCCTCCGTGCGGCGATTCGTTGCGGCGATGCTCTGGCCCGGCACGTTCGCACTGGGAGCGCACACCGCACGCCGTGGCCGTTCCGAGTGAACGCGCGCACCGGCGCCGTGATCGGCGGGGCCCAGTTCGGGGGCGCCGTCGCTGCGCCGATTCGGCTGCTCGACGAGCTCGTTCGGCTTCGCGTCGGACACACGGCGCAGTACGAGCACGCGCGGGACGTCGCGTGGCACTGGCTGCTCGGCTACCCGTTGAACCCGCGCAGCGTGACGTGGAACCGCTGGAGCGGCTTCTACGAGGACGTCCGCAACAACCCGAGGAACCTCAACCAAGCCTCGCCGACGATCACCGCGCACTACCTCCTGACGCGTGACGCGCCGGACTCATTCGACCCGGACTGGGAGCAACACACGAAATCGCTCCTCTCGTGGGTGCGATCGTTCTTCGGGCGAGGGCCGTTTCACGGCGCGTGGGGCATCGACGAGCAGCGCGCTCCGGGACGGGCCGGCTGCTGCTCCCCGACGGGGCTCGGGAGCGACACCTCACGCTGGGCGGCGATGAACGCGCTGCTGTACGCGCGCACTGGCGATCCGGGTGCGCGAGAGCAGGCGTTCCGCTCCCTCAACTACGCGACGTACTTCGCGCGGAGCGACGGCCGGATCACGTGCTGCGGCGTCCGCGGCGCGAACGGCTATTGGTTCAGCGACGGCTACGGCGACTATCTGCGGAGCTTCAACTGGGGTATGGCGGCGATTCCCGAGCTGGCTCCATCGGGCCAGGATCATCTGCTCGGCTCGACCTCGGTCGTGCAGCGCGTGACGTACGCCCGGGCCAAGGTCGTCTATCGCACGTTCGACCGGCGCGCGGCAGACGTGCTCCGCCTCTCCTCGCCGCCCGTACGTGTCCTTGCCGGCGGGCAACCCCTCGCTCCCGCCTCGGACGCGAGCGCACCC
>OEKB01000228.1_pt7 | contig 19002 bp, 17 predicted proteins | sample 1503171 | NCBI WGS metagenome assembly OEKB01 (sample SAMEA104379580, study PRJEB20068) | metagenome | isolation source: 1998
CTTCGCGTCGAGCACGGCGAAGCCGCCTGCGCCGTTTCCGTCCGCATCGCCGAGCATCGAGATCACGACGTTGTCGCCGGGCATGCAGTGGACGGTGTGCGGTCGCGTGTAGCCCGTCTTCGCGACGACGTCCTCCGGCTCGATCACCTGCTCGATCCTCGGCTGACGTGGGTCGTCGGCCACGTTGACGATGTGGATCCGCGACGACCGGAATCCCGGAAGGATCAGATGCGAGCGGTCGGGGCCGTGGCAGGCCGACGAGCAGCGGTTCCAGCCGAAGTGGTGGAGCTCGTCCCCCGCGTTCGGCATGGGCATTTCATGGACGACGCGGCCCTCTGCGGTGTCGACGACCGCCAGGAAGTCCGGAGCATCGACACCGGTGCCGACGCGCAGGCACGTGAGATAGAGAAACTCCTCCGGCGGGGCCTGCATCGCATCCTGCGGGGAGCGATAGAGCGAGGGAGAGGCACTGTGGGACATCTTCGTTGTCCTCCTCTGCGAGTTCGGTGACTAAGTCAAACGTCTAAGTCATTTGACTAAATCGAGCCGACCTTGTCAAGGCCCGAGCGGGATCCTCGCCTGGATCCGCGTCCCTTTCCCGGGCTCGCTGGAGACGTCGAGGGATCCGTCGAGCGCGTGGATGCGGTCGACGAGCCCTCTGATCCCCGATCCCGCGTCGGGGTCCACGCCGCCGACCCCGTCGTCCTCGACTTCGACGAGAGCGGATCCGCGTTCCCGGACGAGTCGAATCGTCGCTCTCGTCGCGTTCGCATACCGCGCGACGTTCGTGAGCGACTCGGCGACGACGTAGTACGCCGCGGCCTCGATCGGCTCGGGGAGCCGCTCCGAGAGGGAGCAGTGCACCTCGACGGGGACCGGGGCGCTGCCCGCGAGCCCGGCGACGGCCGCCGGAAGACCCTTCTCCGTCAACACCACTGGGTGGATGCCGCGGGCGAGCTCGCGAAGCTCCGCGGTCGCCTCGGCGAGACTCCCCATCGCCTCGTCGACGAGGCCGGAGGCCGCGTCCGGGTCGTCGGCGAGCTTGGCCTTGATCAGCCGCAAGGTGAGAGAGAGCGCGACGAGCCGCTGCTGCGCGCCGTCGTGCAGTCGCGCTCGATCTTCCGCCGGATCGCATCCTGGGCGGCGATGATTCGCACGCGCGCACCCTTCAGCTCGGCGATCCTCGCCTCCTCCGCTTCACGCCGGCGAAGGACTTCCTCGGCGTGCTTGCGCTCGGTGATGTCGAAGATCACGCCGTGAAGCCAGGGTTGATCGTCGGCCTCGACGACTCGCTGGCCACGGTCGAGGACCCATGCGACGGTCCCGTCAGCTCGGACTATTCGGTACTCGAGGGCGAATGGTCGGTCCTCCTTTGTCGCCGTCCGTACCTCGCGTTCCACATCTGCCCGGTCGTCGGCGTGGATGATGCTGGCGAAGGTTCGGGAACGGTTCCGAATGAAGTCCGCCGGCGGATGGCCGGAGATGCGCTCGATCTCATCGCTGATCAGTGTCATCGTCCAGTCGTGGTCGAGCGCGCAGCGATAGATCGCACCGGGCACGTTGGCGACGATCGCGGCAAGCTCGACATCGCGTTCATCTCCTGCAACGCGTGGCGGGGTGCGGAAGTGGCGGACCCCTGACTCCGTCACGAGACGGTTATAACCCGGCCCGCACGACAGGTGAAGTCGGGCGGCGGGGGTGCGGCCGTTCCGCGGCTCGTCGCTACGGGGCTACGCCGGTCTCTGCGCGGTCGGCTCGCTCGACTGCGCGCGCCAGCTCGACGCGGTTCGAGACGCCGAGTTTGCGAAAGATGTTGCGCAGGTGGGTTTCGACGGTCTTCGGGCTGAGGAAGAGCTCGCCGGCGATCTGGGGATTCGTCTTGCGCTCGACGACGAGACGTGCGAGTTGGAGCTCGCGCTCCGTGAGAGAGCCGATACCGTCCTCCCCCGTGCCCGGAGCGCTCCGTCGGTGGATCCTTCGGCCGAGCTTTCGCAGCTCCCGGTCGGCTTCGGCCTGGTAGCGCGGCGCATCGAACGACTCGAAGGCAGCAGCTGCGCGCTCGAGCTCTGCGGCGGCCTGATCCGGTTCACCTGCTCGCGCGAGAGCGCGGCCCGCAAGCATCCGTGCGAGCGCGGCGTGATACGCGTCGCCGACCTCTTCGAGCGCGACGGTCGCCGCGAGCGCTAGCCCGCTAGCCCGCGTTGCCTGACCGGAGTCCAGATCGACCGCCGCCTCGGCGAGCCGGGCGAGAGCGCCCGCCATCGGTAGCCCGACCGCCGCGGCGCATGACGCCGCGGTCGCCGCAGCACGTTCGGCTTCCTCGCGGCGGCCGGCCGCGATGAGCGCCCGGGTGAGCAGCTCGAGACCGGCCGCCCGCCAGCCTCCCGGGATCACGAGCAGCTCCTCCCCTCCGGTCGACGTCAGGAGGAGGTCGGCCGCCTCGTCCGCGCGCCCTCTCTCGAGCATGGCCGCTGCGAGTGCCCAGGCTGCATGACCCGTGAGAACGCTCTCGTCGAGTTCCTTCGCCCCGTCGACGCTCTCCTGCGCGGTTGTGAGCGCAAGGTCGACGTCGCCTGCCGCGAGCGCTGCGAAGCTTCGATTGAAGAGGTTCCAGACAAGCCCCTGGGTGTTGTCGAGGAGCCGAGCAGCCTCGATCGCGCCGTCGAACACCTCGCCGGCTTCCTGCATGCGCCCTTGCACCCAGAGCGCCGTCCCGAGCGTCGGGAAGATGAGCGGGAACAGGTCGCTTTGCCCGGTCGCACGCCCGATCGTCAGCGCGCGTTCGGCATGTCTGCCGGCGGCCTCGAAGTAGTCCAGGTAGACCTCCGTGGTCGCGAGGTGCGAGAGGGCGTCGAGGCGTTTGGCGAGCACGTCGTCCGAGAGCAGGTCGATGAGTGCGGCCGCTTCCTCGCGTTGTGCCCTGGCTTCGGCGGCCGAGCCGCTCATGGCGGCGGCCATCGCCCGCACAGCGAGCGCCGCAGCGGTCAAGGCTCGATCGTCGCTTCCGGCGTCGACCGTGCGCGCCGCCCAGCTGCGCATCTCCTCGAATGCGCCGCGGTAGAGGCCGTCGACTGCGAGCTCGAGCATGAGCGCGACCGCCTCCTGCGACCGGGGATCGCCCACGTCTGCGAGGGCGGCCTCGAGCCGAGTGTGCGCCTGAGCATGACGGCCGAGGAGGTGCTCGACACCGGCGCAGGCTGTTGTGACGCGGACGCGCAGCGCGACCGCATCCTGCGGAACGACGTTCATGCACTCGAGCAGCGTGGAATGGCTCTCCGCGAAGTGGCCGGAGCCGGCCAGCGCCTCCGCCCGAGCGACGAGGAGCTCGACGCGGTCTGCCGCCGGTGCGCTCTCGGGTAGGAGCTGGAGGGCGACCTCGAACCAGTGGGCGGCGCTCTCAGGCGCACGGTGTGCGGCTGCCTCGCCGGCCTCGCGCAAGACGGCGATCGCCTCGGGGTCACCCTGTCTCCCTGCTCGCTCGACGTGGTGCGCGCGTTCGGCGGCGCTCGCGCCTCGGCGGGCCAACGCGGCGGCCGTCCGCTCGTGTGCTCCCAGCCGCCAGCCGGCGGGTGCCGCCTCGTAGACCGCTCGCCGGACGAGCGGGTGGCGGAAGCGAAAGCGACGCGGCACGTCGGTTTGACGAACGAGGCCGAGCCGCAGCAGCTCGTCCACCGCATCGAGGGCCGACGCCTCGTCGACTCCAGCGGCCGCGGCGGCGAGCTCCGGGTCGAACGGGTCGCCGACGACGGCGGCGCCTTCGAGCGTACGGCGCGCCCCTTCCGCGAGGAGCGCGAGCTCCTCGGCGAGCGCAGCGGAGACTGCGGCCGGGACGCCGAGGCCGACGAGGAGCGGCTCGCGAGCACCGGCGCCGCCTGCGTGATCGTGTTCGAGCGACCGCGCCAGTTGCTCGAGGTAGAACGGGTTGCCTCCGCTCTCGTCGTAGAGGGCGGTCGCGGTCGTCTCGTCGATCGCTTCGCCGAGGAGCTCGCCCGCATCCTCACGCGTCAACGCGCCGAGGTCATGACGAACGAGCATGCCGGCGCGGTGTGCTCGCTCGAGCGCTGCTGAAAACCGGTCGGGGAGCTGTTGCGGGCGCGCGGCGAGGGCGAGGAGCACGGCTGCGTCAGGCGGGTGACGGAGCAGGGAGCCGACAAGATCGACGGATGCCGAGTCGGCCCAGTGAAGGTCGTCGAGGACGAGGATGAGGGGCCTCGCGGCCGTGAGGCGCTCGAGCAGCTCGCGGACGGCGCGATGGCTCCGGTAGCGCTCGTGTCTGACGACGGCGTCCCGCTCGGCTGAGAAGCGGGAGAGTGACGGAAACACCTCTGCGAGCCCCGTGCGAACGTCGTCGTCGAGCGCCTCGAAGCGATGTGGCTCCAGCGCTTGCAGGTACTCGTCGAACGCGTCGACGAACACGAAGTACGGGAGGTCCCGCTCGAGCTCGGACGCAGATCCGGACAACACGAGCTGTTCTGTGTCCTCGCGCGCCGCGAGCTCCGCGAGCAGTCGCGTCTTGCCGATGCCAGGTTCGCCGATGAGCACGACCGCCGAGGGGTGACCCCGGTCGAGCTCCGTGAGTAGGTGGTCGAACGAGCCGAGCTCGTCGGCACGTCCGACGAGATGCTCGGCAACGCCCATCTGTCGCACGTTGACGGCGAGGATAGATCAGCGTGCGCGGATCGAGAAATTCCGCGGTTCCGGCACGACGTGAAACTCAGTTTTCGCTGGCGGCGCTGGCGTACGCGGCCTCGCGTTTGATCGCGATGTACAGGGTGAGCACGCCGATCGCGAGCGTGGCGCCTGTCGCCATGTTGAACAGCGCGACCTGACCGCGAACGCGCTCATCGGGAGCTCGTTCCCACAGGCCGTGGACCGCGATCACGACGATGATCGTCGCTGCGATCGCGACTGCACACGAAGTGGTCAGGAGCCACCAGCCCATCGCCGCGGACAGGCGCCAGATATCGGACGTGACGACGCCGTAGGCGCTGGCGGCGAAGGCGGCGATCAGACCACCGTAGAGGAGGGCCGCGAGTCACCAGGGACGGTTGGCACGCAGCATCCCGAGCAGCAGGCGCAGGTTGCAGTCCGCATCGGTTAAGACCCGTCGCCTGCGGCCGCGCTCGGTGCCTCAGACCTTCTTGTTCGTCTTCAGATCCCAGCCGGCCTTGAAGCCGACGCCAAAGCTGCCGTCAGGTTTCTGTTCCTTGTACTCCACCTCGATCTTGGCGAAGTCGAAAGAGACTTGGTCGACGGGAGCCTCCCCCGCTGCGGCACCGGTGTGGTACGAGGAGACGAGGAGGTCCGAGAACGTCCACTTGAGGAAGTAGTCGGTCGCCTTGCCGGCGGCGCGACGTGCAGTCAGCCAGGCGGCCTTGATGTGGCTGCCCTCGGCGCAGGAAAGAAAGAGGTTCGGCGATGCCTTGCTCAGCTTCATGGTGAAGCTGAAGTCGCTCATGGTCACCTTGCCGGCGCCGCTGCCGACTCCTCCTCCGGGTGGATGCGCATGCGCCTCTCCCCACGACCACGACTCCAGGTCGATCTCGCCCTTGTGCATGGCGTCGCGGCTTTCGCCTTCGATGCCGTCGATCTTGAGGAAGTAATCAACTGCGGCCATGCGTCCCGAGGAGCTTACAACCGCCTAGAGTCACGCACGTGGGGTCGGGCGGTCCGATAGCGCTCGATCAGGTCGGCGTGATCGAGGAGCTGGAGCGGGTGCTTGCGCGCATCGGCTACACGGGCGAGGCGATCCGGGGCCTGCTCGGGGAGGATGCGTACCAGAGCCGCGCTTGGGACGTCCCTGTCCACGTGCGACGGTTGCAGACGGGCGCACCGCTCGAGACGGCGATCAAGCTGTTCTTCCTCGGTCTTCCCGTGCAGCGGGCGGAAATCGGGCGTGCGTTCGCGCCCGTGACCGCGGACGAGCTCCAGCGGCTCGGGCTCGTGGACGCCGGTGAAGAAGCGCTGCTCGCGAGCGTTCGACTCGTTCCCCATGCCGAGCTCCTCCTCGCGGGGAACCGGTACCCGGACGAGCGGCCGGACGGCACGCCTGCCGACTACGTCGCGACGGTGACGGCGCCGTCGGCGATTCTCGCCACGCTGACCGTACGCGAGCCGATGCGGACTGGATTGGATGTCGGCACCGGCTCGGGCGTGCAGGCATTGTGGGCGGCGCGGCACTGCGACCGGGTCGTCGCGGTCGACGTCAATCCGAGGGCACTCAACCTCGCCGAGTTCAACGCGCGCCTGAACGGGATTCGCAATGTCGAGTTTCGGCAGGGAAGCCTGTTCGACCCCGTGGCCGGCGAACGATTCGACCTGATCGTCTCCAACGCTCCCTACGTCGTGTCGCCCGACAAGCGCTACGCGTATCGCGACGGCGGTCTCGCGTCCGACGCCTTCTGCGAGCGTCTCGTGCGGGAGGCCGCAACGCACCTCGAGGAAGGCGGGTTTGCGCAGCTCCTGATCAGTTGGGTCCTCGTCGATCAGGACTGGTCGTCGAGGCCGAGGAGCTGGGTCGAGGGCAGCAGCTGCGATTGTTGGCTGCTCCTCGGTGCCCAGCGCGATCCGCTGACGCACGCCGCTCTCTGGAACGAGGAGCTCAAGCGCGATTCGGCGTCTTACGCCGAGACGCTCGACCGTTGGAGCGGGTACTTCGACTCTCTGGGTGCCGATGCGGTGCTCGAAGGTGCGGCGATCCTCCACCGTCGCACCGGCGCGCGGAACTGGTTTCGAGCCGACCGGATCCCGGCCGGCCGGCCGGAACCGGCAGCCGTCCACGTGCAGCGCGTCTTTCGCAGCCAGCGCTACTTGACCGATCTCACCGACGATGCAGCCCTGCTGGACGAGACGCTCTGTCTCGTCCAGCGGGCTCGAATCGAGCAGGAGTTGCACTGCCGCGACGGCGGTTACGTCGTCGATGCGATGACGCTCGTCCTCGACGAAGGGCTCGGTTTCCGAGCGGGGCTCGACCAGCGAACCGCGGCGCTCGTGCCGTTGCTCGACGGCACCCGTACGCTGCGGCAGGCCATCGACGCCGCGGCCAAGGCGCTCGCACTCGCCCGTGACGATCGGGAAGCCTTCACCCGCGGCGCTCTCGCAGTCGTGCGCGAGATGCTCGAGCTCGGATTCGTGGTGTGCGGGGAGGAGCACGAGCGACCGCGCTCTGCCGACCAGGTCCGCGCGGACTGAATCGGCGAACGGGCTCGGCCCGTCAGCGGCGCAAGCCGAGACGGCTCTTCCGGCTTCTCGAGCTGGCGCGTCGCCTTCGGACGAACTCGGCGGCACCTGCGACGACCCCGGCCGCACTGCTCGCTCCTCGACGTTTGAGGCGCAAGCCCGCCGGATCTGTTGACGCGCGCTTTCGATGGACGGCCGAACGCTCCTGCTCGGTGACTGGTCGCGACCCGTCCGCGACCCGAGCAGCATCGCCTCGGAGCGCGGGAGGAGCAGATCCTGTCGGTGCTGGGTCGTGTGGGCTATGTCTCGCTCGCGGTCGTGTTCGGCAGCGTCGGGTGGTTCCTGATCAAGGCAGCCGTCGACTTCGACGCGAGAAAGCTCGTCGGCCTCGGCGGCGCGCTCGCCACCCTCGCACACGCCGCGTATGGCAAGTGGCTGCTCGGTGCAACCGCGAGCAGCCTGCTCGTGTACGCGGCCTTCGGCTTCGCCCAGGTCGCCACCACCGAACCCGAGTCCCGCTGCGTACGATCGCTGAGACAGGACCTGACGTCGCGGAGCCGAGAGGGAAGGAGACGAACGTGACGACGGAACACCGGACCGGAACGCGTGAGGAGTGGCTCGCCGCCCGACGTAAGCTGCTCGAGGCCGAGAAGGAGCTGACCAGGCGGAGCGACGAGCTCGTCCGGCAGCGGCAGGAGCTTCCGTGGGTCCGACTCGAGAAGGACTATCGCTTCGAGACGGATGAAGGCAACGCCTCGTTGGCAGACCTGTTCAGAGGGCGCTCGCAGCTCCTGATCTACCACTTCATGTTCGGGCCTGAGTACACGGCCGGCTGCACCGCCTGCTCCTCGATCGCCGACGGCTTCAACGGCTCTGTCGTCCACCTCGCGAATCACGACGTGACCCTGATGGCCGTGTCGCGCGCTCCCCTCCCCAAGCTGCAGGAATACAAGCGCCGCATGGGCTGGACGTTTCCGTGGGCGTCGTCGTTCGGCAGCGACTTCAACTTCGACCTCAACGCGTCCTACACGGAGGAGCAACAGCGCTCGGGCGTCGTCGACTACAACTTCGGGACGAGGGACGTGACGCCCGTGCTGGAGGCGGGCGACGAAGGCCCCGTCGCCGAGTTCGCCGCCATGTCCGGAACCGACGCCGCGACGTACTTGCGCGAGGCACCCGGGATGAGCGTCTTCGCGCTCGAGGACGGTGTCGTCTACCACACCTACTCTGCGTATGCGCGCGGCGTGGATGTCCTCTGGAGCATGTACCAGTGGCTCGATCGCGCACCGAAGGGACGCAACGAGGCGGGGCCGTGGTTCCGCCGCCACGACGAGTACGACCAGGGCTGAGCGTTGCGGACATGGGCGTTCCTCCCCAGGTCAAGTTCGTCACGTTGGCGTGCACCGACGTCGAGCGGATGGCAGAGTTCTTCCGGGCACTCGGCTGGCCCGAGGCTCCGTCGAGCGAGCCCGTTCATCGCGTCTTCCAGTGCACGAACGGCGTCGTCGTCGCTCTCTATGCCGCCGCGGCTTCCGCAGAGGGTGACTTGACCTGGCGCTGACACCGATGGGCAGCGCGGCGTGAGAGGAGCGCGAGTGCGCTACGGTGGCGTCGAGGCCGGCGGGACGAAGTGGGTCTGCGCAATCGGGAGCGGTCCCGACGATCTGGACGAGCTCGTCACGTTCCCGACGACCTCGCCTGCGGAGACGATCGAGCGTACCGCCGAGTTCTTCGCGAGCAACGGCGCCGTCGCCGCGGTCGGCATCGGCTCATTCGGGCCGATCGACCTGCACGAAGGGTCGCCGACGTGGGGCCGGATCACGACCACGCCCAAGCCTGGCTGGGCCGGCACGGACGTCGGGTCTGCGCTCGCACGGGCGCTTGACGTTCCGGTCGCCCTCGACACGGACGTCAACGCCGCAGCGCTCGGCGAACACCGTTGGGGTGCCGCCGTTGGGCTCGACACGTTCTGTTACATCACGGTCGGAACGGGGATCGGCGGAGGGGGGATGGCGAACGGTCGGCTCATGCACGGCCTGCAGCATCCGGAGTTCGGGCACATGCGGGTACCGCACGATCGCGACCTCGATCCGTTCGACGGCGTCTGCCCGTACCACGGCGACTGTCTGGAGGGCCTCGCGTCCGGTGAAGCGATTCGCGCCCGTTGGGGGTCGCCGCCCGAGGACAGCGCGGACGAGTGGGTCTGGTCGCTCGAGGCCGAGTATCTCGCACTCGGGCTCGTGAACGTCATCTGCACGGTCTCGCCCCAACGGATCGTGCTCGGCGGCGGTGTGATGAAGCAGGCGCGACTGTTGCCGCTGGTCCGCGGTCGGGTTCGGGACCTGCTCGCGGGTTACATCAAGGCGCGTGAGCTCGAGGACGACGACCTCGGCGCCTACATCGTCACGCCGGCGCTGGGTGACCGAGCCGGCGTGCTGGGCTCGCTCGAGCTTGCACGCAGCTGCGTGAGCTGAGGCGAGCGCGCCGAGTAGACCGCGCGTTCGGTGAGCGTCGACCGGAAACCAGGCTCGAGCGTCGGTGCCGCGGTCGGCGCGCTGGGCCGGGCGGGCGTCCGCAGGCTCACCACGACGCTCGGCGGCGGCGAGCGGACGCGAGTGATCGTGCTGCTCGCGTCCGTGCTTGCCCTGAGCAGCGCCGATGCCACGACGGTCGGCGCTTCCGCGACGCCGCTTCGGAACGCACTGGGGATCAACAACACGGACATCGGGCTGCTTGTGACCGTCACGTCCCTCGTCGCCGCGGTCGCCAGCCTTCCGTTCGGTGTCCTCGCCGACCGTCTGCGGCGAACCTGGACGCTCGGCGCGGCGATCGTGCTCTGGGGCGGCGCGATGATCTGGAGCGCGACCGTCTCGACCTTCGATCAGCTGCTCCTGACTCGTGTCCTGCTCGGAGGCGTCACGGCCGCAGCGGCGCCGCTCGTTGCCTCCCTCGTCGGCGACTACTTCGCGTCGGCGGAACGCGGACGCATCTACGGCTACATCCTCGCGGGCGAGCTAGCGGGCGCGGGTGTCGGCTTCGCCGTCACCGGCGATATCGCGACGCTCTCCTGGCGCGCGGCCTTCGTGCTGCTCGCGCTCCCGGCGTTCGCGCTGGCCTGGTTGGTCTTCCACCTTCCCGAGCCCCCGCGCGGCGGCCGTCACCCGCTCGTGGATCCGAACGCGAAGCCCTCGGGCATCGCGCCGAACGACTACGGCGGCGGCGACGAGGTCACCGACGCGCAGCGGCTTGCCCGCGAGCGCGGCGTGGAGCCCGATCCGGCGCTCGTCGAGGTCGATCCTCGGCGGATGGGTCTCTTCGCGGCCACGCGCTATGTGCTTCGCATCAAGACCAACGTGGCCCTGATTCTCGCGAGCGCGGGCGGGTACTTCTTCCTCGCCGGGGTCCAGACGTTCGGCGTCGAGTTCGTCACGCGCCAGTACGGCATCGATCAGGCTCTGGGCACGCTCGTGCTGCTCGTCGTCGGCGCCGGTGGAGTCGTCGGGGTGCTCGCGGGAGGGCTGCTCGGCGACGTGTTGCTGCGCCGCGGCGTCTTTACGGGCCGGATTCTCGTCAGCGCGGTGGCAGCGAGCGCCGCCGTCGTGCTCTTCTTCCCCGCGATCTTCACCCACCACGCGACGACCGCGCTTCCGTACATCACCCTCGCTGCGCTCGCCCTCTCTGCTCAGAATCCGCCGTTGGACGCCGCGCGACTCGACATCATGGTTCCACTGCTCTGGGGGCGCGCCGAAGGCGTGCGGACGTTCCTTCGCACGATGGCACAGGCCGTCGCACCGGTGGCGTTCGGCGGGGTCTCCGACTACGTCTTCGGCGGCGGAAGATCAGGCCTGCAGTGGACGTTTGCGCTGATGCTCCTCCCGCTCGGTGTCAGCGCGTACTTCCTCTTCAAGGCCCTGCCCACGTACCCACGCGACGTCGCGACCGCCGCCGCAGCCGCCCGAGCTCCGAGTCCGGACGGCGAGACCCTGCATCTCGGTGAGACGTGAACCGGACGCTCCACGTCGCTGACGCACTCGTCGAGCGGCTCACCCACGGCCACGAGCGTCACGGCCAACGCTGGCATCTGCACCTCCCACGCGGCGACGAGCCCGCGGTGGAGGTGCGGCCGCTGCTGGTCCTGCTGGGCCTGCCGACGTTCGGGCTCGCCCTGGCGATCTCCGTTCTCACCACGTACGGGCCGGTGATCTTGATCCAGCTCGCACACTCGCCGACCGCAGTCGGGGCGCTGATCGGCGGCGAGGGCGCCTTCGCGCTCGTCGTCCCGCTCGCCGCCGGAGTGATCTCCGATCGGCTGCCGTCGTCCCCGTTGGGGCGCCGCCTCCCTTTCGTCCTGATCGGCGCGCCGATCGCAGCCACGGCGCTCGCGCTGCTGCCGTTCAGCTTCTCGATCGGTGTCGCCGGGGCGGCGATCCTCGCGTTCTTCGTCGGCTACTACATCTACTACCCGCCGTACCGTGCGCTCTACGCCGACCTCCTCCCGCGCGCGCTGTATGCGCGTGCGCAGGCCGGACAGGCGATTGCGCGCGGCGCCGGTCTCGGCTTCGCCTTGCTGACCGGCGGCTTGCTGCTCGGACTGTGGCAGCCGCTCCCCTTCCTCATCGCCGCGGGCATGCTCGCCGCCACCACGCTCGCGTTGCTGCCCGTCTTTCGGCTCCAGAGCCGCTGCGACAACTCGACCCTGCCTTACCGTCCCGCGTCGCTTCGTGCGATCGTGCGGCAGAGCCGGAATCTGCGCGTGTTCGCCGTGGTCAACGCGCTCTGGGAGTTCAGCTTCTCCGGCTTGAAGAGCTTCATCGTCCTCTACATCGTGCGCGGCCTCGGGCGCTCGCCCGCCGTCGCCTCGGCGGTCATTGCCGTCGTCGCCGTTGCGTACATCGCCGGCGCGCCGCTCGCCGGCTGGCTTGCCGACCGCTACGGGCTTGTCCACGTCCTGCGGCTCACGAGCCTGGTCTACGGCGCGGGCCTCTTGATCGGCGCCGTGCCGGACACGCTCCCGCCGCTGTTGATCGGACTTCCTTTCGTTGCGCTTGCCGGCGCGATCGTGCTCACGCTCCCGCAGGCGCTTGCGTTCACGTTGGCGCCGTCCGGAAGCGAGGGAGCCGCCGCGGGCCTGCAGGACTTCTCCCGCGGCCTCGGCGTCGTGCTGGGCCCGATTGCCGTGGGCGCCGCGATCGGCGTCTCCAAGCCCGTGTTCGAGTCGACCCAGGGCTACGCCAGCATGTGGCTGGTCATAGGTGTGCCCGTGCTGCTCGCCGCGATGCTCCTCAAACCGCTCGAGGCCACGAGGGCCGGAAGCGGTTCACCCGCTGACGCTCCGACCCCGCTTGTACCGGGGCCGGAGCGTCCGCAGGGGAATTGACGGTTGCGCCGACGGATCCCGGCCGCGAATCCCCGCGGCCGGGATCCGATGCCGACGAAACATCGCGAGCGTCGCCTAGAGCCCTCTTCAGGGCTCCAACCGCTTGCTTGTCGCGAAGGTACGGTTTACCGCACCCGCGTACGTCGGCTTGCCCCCTTGGCCAGAAGAACAGCGGCGGGCAGCCTGAGCCGCAGCGATGAGTTTTTGCGCTCGTCTCGGTCCGAGGGGAAAACGGCGAAGCAAACAGGAGGCGTGAGGATGGAAGCGAGCCAGCCCGCCCGCTCGAACAAGATCAACGGCGCTGATTCGGGGCGACTCGGCCGTCTCGCGCATTTCACCGCCCGTCACCGCTGGCCGGTGATCGGTGCCTGGATCGTGCTGACGCTCGTCGGCGGCGTGGCCGCGGGCAAGCTCTCGTCGCGCTGGTATCAGAGCTTCTCGATCCCCGGCAAGCCGGCGTACGAGGCGAGCCAGCGGGCGCTGGACGCATTTGGCGTCGGCGTGCGCCCGCCGAACGTCGTCGTCTTCCACACCGCCGGCGACGCGACGAAGAGCGTCGCAATCGAGCAGGCGATGAAACGTGCGGCGGCGACGATGCCCGGCGCGCTGACCAGCTCGTACTTCTCGACGCACAACTCGATGTACGTCTCGCGGGACCGGCACACGACCTTCCTCGAGGTCTACCCGCCGGGGTCGCCGAAATTCGACTCGAAGAGCCGCGCCAAGGAGATGCGCGCCGCCGCAGCAGGCGGGCTGCCGGCTGGGATCACAGTGAACGTGACCGGCCACGACCCGCTCGAGGAGGCGTCGACGCACGGCTCGGGCGGCAGCTCGAGCGTCTTCCTCGAGGCGGTGGTCGGCGGGCTCGGCGCGCTCGTGATCTTGCTGTTCGTCTTCGGGACGTTGCCGGCGGTGTTGATGCCGATCGTCGTCGCCGTTGCCGCGATCCTCAACACCTTCACGCTCGTCTGGGGTCTGACGTACATCACCAACGTCTCGATCATCGTGCAGTTCCTGATCGCGCTCGTCGGTCTCGGCGTGGCAATCGACTATGCGCTGCTGATGATCTTCCGCTTCCGCGACGAGCTCCGGGAGGGGAACGACGTCGAGTCCGCGCTCGTCGAGACGATGACGCACGCCGGACGTTCGGTCGTCGTTTCGGGGACGACCGTGGCCGTCGGGCTCCTCTCGATGATCGTTCTGCCGCTGCCGTTCATCCGTTCGATGGGCATCGGCGGCATGCTGATTCCTGCCGTCTCCGTGCTCGCAGCAATCACGCTGCTACCGGCAATGCTCTCCGTGCTCGGGGCGCGGATCAACAGTGTTCGGGTGCTGCCGCGCCGCCTCGTCGACCGCGGGCACCCCGAGGACGGCGCCTGGGGCCGCTGGGCGCGCTTCGTGCTCCGACGCCCGGTCGCGGTCGCGGCAATCGGGCTCGTGATCGTGGGCGTGCTCGTCGGCTTCGGGACGCAGCTGAACCCGAACGAGGCGCAGCTGAAGAACTTCCCCGGCAGCGGTACGGCGATCGCCGGCCGCGACCAGCTCGCGGCCGCGGGGATCAGCCCCGGCGTCATGAAGCCCCTCGACGTCCTCGTCGAGCACGGCGGCAACGCGCAGGCCGTTGCGGCCGAGCTGCGCACCGTTCCGGGCGTGGTCGGTGCGACGGCACCGCCGTCCTGGCATCGCGGCTCGAACTCACTGGTCGAGGCGTTCCCGACGATCGACGGCGCCGCTCCCGGCATTCAGGGCATCGTCGATCGCGTCAACACCACGTTGAAAGGGACGAACGGGACTCTGACCGGCGTGGCCGCGGTCGACCGCGACTTCCTGCACGCCCTGTTCGGCAACTTCCCCTACGTGCTCGCCTTCGTCATGATCCTGACGCTGATCCTGCTAGCGCGGGCATTCCGTTCGATCGTGTTGCCGATCAAAGCGGTCCTGCTGAACCTCGTCTCGCTCGCCGCGGCCTTCGGGATCGTCGTCTTCGTCTTCCAGGAGGGACATGGATCCTCGCTCTGGAACATCTCCGCGACGCAATCCGTCACCGCCTGGATCCCGGTGATGATCTTCGCGTTCCTCTTCGGCCTCTCGATGGACTACGAGGTCTTCATGCTTTCGCGCATGCGTGAGGCATACGACGAGACTGGTTCGACGGACCGCGCGATCGAGCTCGGTCTCGCGCGTACCGGCAAGCTCGTCACCAGCGCCGCGCTGATCCTGATGTTCGCCTTCCTCGTGCTCTCGTCGAGCCCCGGCTACGAGATCAAGCTCTTCGCGATCGGCCTCGCAGCGGGGATCATCTTCGACGCCACGGTCATCCGCGCTCTGCTCGTTCCGGCGCTGATGAAACTGCTCGGAGACGCCAACTGGTGGATGCCCCACTGGACGCGCAGGGCGCTCCTCATCCGACAGCGGGAGCCGGCACCGGAGGTCGCAACCGAGAACGCCTAGCAGTCAGAACTTCCATCTGGAGCGAGAGGGTGACAGGGCCGCGAGGCCGCACCCGTAACGCTGCATTTCTCGACGTCGTGTTGTGTGCTGTTTCGCGGTGGTCCGGGCCAACTCCATTGAGGTTCTACGCTCGCTGATCACGGCGGCGAGCGTTCAGGCGGCGTTCAGGTGTCTCCGCCGACTATGTCGGAGCATCCCGTGAGATCCTCGCTCGTCATCGGCTTGATCGCCTTGCTGGGTGTCAGCGGGGTGCTCGCCGGCTGCGGGGGCAAGAAGGCAGCAGCACCTACGAGTGTGCGTGCACCCTCGACTGCGACCGCGCCGACGGCAACCAGTCGCCCGGGCGGCTCGAGCACGTCCTCGGCGAGCGCGTTGCAGGCGGAGGCCAACTCGGCCGCTACCGGCGACATCCCGGACAACCAGGTCTTCCTCACCTTCCGAAACGGTGAGGCCGGCTACTCGATGAAGTATCCCGAGGGCTGGGCGCAGAAGGGCAACGGCGCACGCCTGACGTTCCACGAGAAGAACAACATCATCCGCGTGCTCGTGCTGAAAGGCGGGCCGGCGACCGCGGCGTCGATCCGCGGCGAGTTCGCAGCGCTGAAGAGCGCACACGTCCAGAGCGGACCGCAGCGGCTGACGATCAGCGGCCGCACCGCTTTCAAGGTCGTCTATGCGACGCTGAGCGCGCCGAACCCCGTGACGGGCAAGCGGGTCACCTTGATGGTCGACCGCTACTACCTCTCACGTGCCGGCAAGGAGGCGATCGTCGATCTCGGCACGCCAGTGGGGGTCGACAATGTCGATGCCTACCGGCTGATGATCGAGAGCTTCCGGTGGAAGTAAGGAGCCTCTGGCGCGAGCCGGAGCGCGAACGGGAGGAGCTCTCGTTCGGTGCGGTGGAGTTCCACGACGTGTTCAAGATCTTCCGCTCGGGCCCGGCGGAGACCGTCGCTCTGCGCGGCCTCGACCTGCGTGTCGAGCCGCGCGAGCTCGTGGCGCTCTTTGGGCCCTCGGGCTCGGGAAAGAGCACGGCGCTGCATCTGGCGGCCGGGCTGGACGAGCCCTCAGCCGGCGAGGTACGCGTCTTCGGTCGGTCGCTGACACGCCTCGACGAGTCGGAACTCGCACGCTACCGCGCGAGGGAGGCGACGATCGTGTTCCAGAGCGCGAACCTGTGGCCCGTCCTGTCGGCGCGTGAGAACGTCGCGCTTGTACTGCGGCTCGCGGGCCTCGACGGCGCGGAGGCCGTGGTCGGCGAGGCGCTGGGCGCGTTCGGCCTGCGTGGGCGCGAGCGCCAACCCGCGGGGACGCTTTCGGGCGGCGAGCAGCAGCGGCTCGCGATCGCCGCCGCTGCCGCGCGGAGAGCACCGCTTGTGTTTGCGGACGAGCCGACCGCCGAGCTCGACGAGTCCAACGAGCGGATCGTGCTCCAGGCGCTCCGGCGCTTGCGCGACGACTTCGCCAGCACGGTGGTCGTCGTCACTCACTCACCGCGCGTGGCCGAGGCGGCCGATCGGGTGCTCGAGCTGCGCGACGGGAGGCTGCTGTGACGTCGACCGCGGCGCCGCCGCGCGAACGCCTCGCGGTCTGCCGCGCTGTCAGCGTCGTCTACGGTCGGGGCGACTCGGCAGTGCGCGCGCTCGACGGTGTTGATGTTGCGATCGGGCCGAGGGATCGCTTGGCGCTGCTCGGCCGGTCGGGGTCGGGCAAGACGACGCTGCTGCACGTCTTCGGCGGCCTGGTGGAGCCGACGAGCGGCAGCGTCGAGTGGCGCGGCGAGCCGCTTGCATCGCTCGACGCGGCTGCGCGTGGCGCCCTGCGCGCGCGCGGGATCGCGTACGTCTTCCAGGGCGCCAACCTGCTGCCGCACTTCACCGCCTTCGAGAACGTCGCCTTCGCCGCGCGTGTCTCGAACGAGGAGGCCGATCCGATGCTGGCCCCGCCGGCGCTGCTCGAGCTCGTCGGGCTTTCTCCGAAAGCGGACCACCTACCGGCCGAGCTCTCCGGCGGCGAAGCGCAGAGGGTCGCAATCGCGCGCGCGCTCGCTCAGCGGCCGGACCTTCTGCTCTGCGACGAGCCGACTGGCCACCTCGACTCCGCCACAGGCGAGCGCCTGCTCGAACTGATCGACGCCGTGCAGGGTGAATTCGGGTTCGCGCTCGTGTTGGCAACCCACGACGCGGACGTCGCCGCACGGCTTGCGCACCGGATCGAGATCCTCGACGGCCGCGTGGTGGACGACGAGGCAGCCTTGTGACTGCGATTGGCCGCTTAGCGGTCGCCGGCCTCGTGCGCGCGCCCGGGCGAACCGCGGTGCGGACGTTCGCTCTTGCAGCCGCGGTCGCCCTGCTTGGGGCGATGCTGCTCTTCGTCGGTCACTCGCTCGGCACGATGAGCTCGACCGCCGTTCGCAGCGTTCCGCTCGACTGGCAGGCCCCGCTCACCTCCTATTCGGCGGCGCGTCGAGTCTCCGCCGCCGTCGGGCGACAGCCGGGTGTGCTCGAGGCGGCGCCGGTCGCGACCGCGCCCTTCGCGGGAATCGAGCACCGGGCTCCGGTCGGCACGATCCGCTCCGGCGCGGGCTCCATCCTTGCTGTTGGACCCGGCTACCTCGACCACATCGGCACCTTCCGATTCCTGCGGGGCGCGCTGAGGCCGGGTGAGATCGTCTTCGACCAGCAGCTGGCGGCGACGCTGCAAGTGCAGCCCGGCGACATCGTCACGCTGGAGGCCCGAGCCGGCGCGCCGCCGCGACGCTTCCGGGTCAGCGGCGTGGCACTGGTGACCGCGCCGGACACGCTCTTCCAGCCGCTCAACCCGTTGCTGGGCCCGGCGCCGGCGCAGCCGCCTGCCGACATCGCGATCCTGCCGCTCCAGACGTTCGCACGTACGCTCGCGCCGGCACTCGGCACGGTGGCGCCGACGAATCCAGCCAGTGCGGTTCCCGGCGCGCAGACCGGGATCCAGTGGCAGGTACAGGCACAGGTCGATCCGCGCGCGCTCTCCGGCAGCCCGGCGCATGCGCTCAAGCGAGCAACGCAGATCCGAAACACCGTAGAGCGCACGCTGCCAGGACAGGTGCAGTTCGTCGACAACCTTTCCGACAGCCTCACGAGTGCCGTCGGCGACGCGCTCTACGCCGAGACGCTCTACATCATGCTTGCCGTCCCCGGTGCACTGATCGCGCTCGGGCTGGCGTACCTGGCTGCGCTCGGCACCGTCGAGCGCGACCGCCGGATGCTGGCGCTGCTGCGCGCACGCGGAGCGACGCGACGCCAGCTCTATGTGCTCGCTGCGCTCGAGAGCGCAGTGGTCGGACTCCTCGCGGGGGTCGTCGGCACCGGGGCGGCGATTCTCGCGGTCCACCTTGCCGGGTCCGCCGGCTCGACCGGCATCGGCCGGGTGCTCGCGACCTTCGGCATCTGTGTCGCGCTCGCCTTCCTGGGGGCGCTCACGGCGCGGGTCGGCGCGAGCTCGACGATCTTCCGCCGGAGCGTCATCGAAGCGAGGCGGAGCGTGGAGCGGGAGGTGAAGCCGCTCTGGCAACGCCTCTACATCGACCTGGCCGCGCTCGCGGTCGCCGGCCTCATCTATTGGTTGACCTCGCGCACCGGCTTCTCCGCCGTCGTCAACCCGGACTCGAACCCGACGCTGTCGCTCTCGGCGTACATGTTTTTCGCGCCGGCGTTGCTCTGGCTCGGCGCGGCGCTTCTGCTCGTGCGCCTGCGTGGCCGCGCGCTGGCCTGGCTCGCAGCGCGGGCGACCGGCAGCCGCGCCAGCTCGTGGCGCGGGTTCCTGCTCGCGAGTGCCGGCCGCCGCGGGGGCGCGCTCAACCGCGGCCTGCTCGTCCTCGGCCTGCTACTCGCCTTCGGCGTCAACCTCGGCTTGTTCACGGCGACGTACGACCAGCAGGCGCGCGTCGACGCGCAGCTGACTCTCGGCGCCGATGTCGTCGTCAGCGCGCCGCCTGGGACGGTCACGAAGCGCAGCCT
>OEKB01000235.1_pt14 | contig 18295 bp, 17 predicted proteins | sample 1503171 | NCBI WGS metagenome assembly OEKB01 (sample SAMEA104379580, study PRJEB20068) | metagenome | isolation source: 1998
CTCGGGACATGGTGACGGTGCTCGTCGCCGGGCTCGTCGTGCTCGTCATCGCTGTCGTGGCGCGGTGGGTCCGGGACCGCTGCGGCGAGCTCGACGTGAACCTCTTCGGTCCGACGACGACTCCCCCGACCGGCAGCTCGTCCTAGCACCGCTAGGCTGACCCGGTGGACCCGCTGGCGGCTTTCGGCTCCGACACTCGCGCCTGGTTCGAGCAAGCCTTCGCCGAGCCGACGCCTGCCCAGCGGCTGGGCTGGCCGGCAATCGCGAGCGGCGAGCACACGCTGATCCAGGCCCCGACGGGGTCGGGGAAGACGCTCGCTGCCTTCCTCTACGGGATCGACCGGCTCAACCGCGAGCCAGGCGGCGGGCTTCGGCTCGTCTACGTCTCGCCACTCAAGGCACTCAACTACGACATCGAGCGCAACCTCCGCGGGCCGCTCGCCGGGCTGCAGTCCGAGCTGCGCGTCGGCGTGCGGACGGGCGACACGCCCCAGAAGGAGAGGGCGGCGATGCTGCGCGAGCCGCCCGACATCCTGATCACGACGCCGGAGTCGCTCTTCCTCCTCCTCACCTCGCGCGCGCGCGAGAACCTGAGGGGCGTCCGGACGCTGATCCTCGACGAGGTGCACGCGGTTGCCGGCACGAAGCGCGGCGCCCATCTGGCCCTGTCGGTCGAGCGGCTCGAGCGGCTCGTCGAGGAGCCGTTCCAGCGGATCGGTCTGTCGGCGACGCAGCGGCCGCTGGAGGAGATCGGGCGATTCGTCTCCGGCGCGCGGCCGATCCGGCTCGTCGATGCCGGCGTGTCGAAGGAGCTCGATCTGAAGGTGGTCGTGCCGCTCGAGGACATGCGGGAGGCCGCGCAGCGGCCTGTCCGCGACAGCGGACCAGTGGAGGGGGTCTGGGGGAACCGGGAGGTTTCCCCAGCGCAGACCGCGGTGCTCGGAACCGGCAGCGAAGGGTCGCAGCCGTCCATCTGGCCGTCGATCTACCCGGCCATCCTGGAGCTTGTCGAAGCGCACCGCTCCACGATCGTCTTCGTCAACAACCGCCGGCTCGCAGAGCGGCTCGCTCTCCGGCTGAACGAGCTCGCTTCGTCCGACCGCGGTTCCGGCGAAGCCGGCACCGCCTCTGGAGCGACATCGCAAGCGACGTCGCGGGAGATCGCGCGGGCGCACCACGGCTCCCTCGCACGCGAGCAGCGGGTCGAGATCGAGGAGCTGCTCAAGGCCGGCGAGATCCCGTGCCTCGTCGCGACGTCGTCCCTCGAGCTCGGGATCGACATGGGTGCAGTCGATCTCGTGATCCAGGTCGAGTCGCCGAAGTCAGTCGCACGGGGGCTGCAGCGGATCGGCCGTGCCGGTCACGAGCTGCACGCGACTTCGAAAGGCCGGATCTTCCCGAAGTTCCGCGCCGATCTGCTCGAGTCCGCGGTCGTCGCGGAGCGAATGCAGCAGGGCGCGATCGAGGAGACGGTGATTCCACGTAACCCGCTCGACGTGCTCGCGCAGCAGATCGTCGCGATCGCCGCCGAGGAGGAGATCGCCGTCGACGAACTGCACGAGCTCGTGCGCGCGGCGTATCCGTTCGCCGACCTCTCGCGCACCCAGCTCGAGAACGTGCTGGACATGCTCGCGGGCCGCTATCCGTCCGACGAGTTCGCCGAGCTGCGGCCGCGCATCATCTGGGACCGCACGGCGGGAGTGATCCGCGGGCGTGGCGGCGTGCGCAGGCTCGCCGTCACCAACGCGGGCACGATTCCGGACCGCGGGCTCTTCGGCGTCCATCTCGTCGACGGCGGCGGACGTGTCGGCGAGCTGGACGAGGAGATGGTTTACGAGGCCCGCGCCGGCCAGACGTTCCTGCTCGGCGCGTCGACGTGGCGGATCGAGGAGATCACGCGCGACCGGGTGCTCGTGTCGCCGGCACCCGGCATTCCCGGGGCCGTCCCCTTCTGGAAGGGCGAGGGCGTGGGCCGACCGTACGAGCTCGGCGAGGCGATCGGCCGTGCCTCACGGGAGTTAGTGGCTCTGAGCCACAAGGCTGCGCTGGGGCGGCTGCAGGAGCGGCACATGCTCGACGAGCGGGCGGCGAAGAACCTGCTCGCATTCCTCGAGGAGCAGCAGGCGGCGACGAGCGCGGTTCCCTCGGACCGGACGGTCGTGATCGAGCGGTTCCGCGACGAGATCGGCGACTGGCGCGTGTGCGTCCTCACGCCCTTTGGCGCGCGCGTGCACGCGCCGTGGGCACTCGCGCTCGCCGCGCGGTTGCGCGACTCGCTCGGCCTCGAGGTGCAGTCGATCTGGTCGGATGACGGGATCGCGTTGCACCTCCCCGACGCGGACGTGCCGCCGCCGACCGACGACATCCTGATCGCGCCGGACGAGCTCGAAGAGCTGGTGGTGCAGGAGGTGGGCCAAAGCGCGCTGTTCGGCGCGCGCTTCCGGGAAAACGCCGCGCGCGCCCTCCTGATCCCGCGCCGCCGGCCCGACCAGCGCACACCGCTCTGGCAGCAGCGGCTGAAGGCGCAGGGTCTCCTGCAGGTCGCGCGCAAGTACGGCTCGTTCCCGGTCATCCTGGAGACGTATCGCGAGTGCCTGCAGGACGTGTTCGACCTGCCGGCGCTCAAGGGGCTGCTGCAGCGACTGCGCACGAGGGAGGTCGACGTCGTCGACGTAGAGACCCCGTCCGCCTCGCCCTACTCCGCCTCGCTGCTCTTCGACTACATCGCGACGTACATGTACGAGGACGACACGCCGCCCGCGGAGCGGCGGGCGCAGGCGCTGTCGCTCGACCGGGACCTCCTGCGCGAGCTGCTCGGGCAGGAGGAGCTGCGCGACCTCATCGATCCCGCGGCGCTCGAGGAAGTCGAAGCGCAGCTCCGCGGGGATCCACGCACCGTCGACCAGCTCCACGACAAGCTGCGGATGCGCGGCGATCTTCGGCCCGCCGAGTTCAACGCGAAGCTCGCCGATCCACTCCTCGCCGAGCGGCGCGCCGTCCTCGTCAGGTTCGCGGGCGAGGAGCGCTTGATTGCGGCCGAGGACGCGGGCCGGTACCGGGATGCGCTCGGTGCCATGCCTCCGGGTGGGTTGCCGGAGACGTTCCTCGAGGGCGGCCCGGAGTCGCTCGAGCAGCTCGTCCTCCGGTACGCGCGCGGCCGCGGCCCGTTCACGACAGCCGAGGCCAATGCCCGTTTCGGCATCGACGTCGAGCCCGTGCTCGTGTCGCTGGAGCGACGGGACAAGCTCGTGCGCGGCGAGCTTCGTCCGGCTGGAACGGAGCGCGAGTGGTGCGAGCCGGATGTTCTCCGCAGGTTACGGCGCGCGTCGCTCGCGGCGCTCCGCAAGGAGGTCGAACCGGCGGAGCAGGCGGCGCTCGGCCGGTTCCTCCCGAACTGGCACGGGATCGACCGCCGGGCGACGCTGCGCGAGGCGCTCGTTCCGCTCCAAGGTCTGCCGCTTCCCGTGACCCTGTGGGAGTCGGAGGTGCTGCCGCGGCGGGTTCCCGGCTACAACGCGGGTCAGCTCGACCAGCTGTGCGCGTCCGGCGAGGTCGTCTGGGTCGGCGCCGGGCTTGACCGCGTCGCGATCTTCTTCCGCGAGGACGCGCCCGTGCTCGGCCGTCCGGGCGCTGCCCCGCCCCCCGAAGGTGAGACGCACGACCGCATTCGCGCAGCGCTGGGGAAGAGCGCGGAGTTCTGGCACGACCTGGTCGCGACGACCGACCTCGAGCCCGCCGAAGCGCTACCCGCGTTGTGGGAGCTCGTGTGGGCCGGCGAGGTGACGAACGACGCGTGGACGCCGCTGCGTGCAGGTCGTCGCTATCAGACCGCGGCGCCGAAAGCGCGGCCGCGCCGTTTCTCCCGCCAGCGCTCGGCGCATGTCACGGCCACACAGGGTCGCTGGTCGCTGACGGACCGGCTCTTCGCCGGAAAACCCGATCCGCGGGCGCTCGCAGAACTCCTGCTCGAGCGGCAGGGAATCGTCACACGCGATGGCGTCCGCGGCGAAGGCATCCCAGGCGGTTACGGGGCGGTCTACGGCCAGCTGCGCGCGCTCGAGACACTCGGCCTCTGCCGGCGCGGCTACTTCGTCGAAGGGCTCGGCGGCGCCCAGTTCGCGCTCCCGGGTGCGGTCGAGCGGCTCCGCGAGCTCCGGCCTCGCGAGGGAGAGGAGGCCGAGCTGCTCGTTCTCGCAGCGGCCGATCCGGCGCAGCCGTACGGCGCGGCGCTGCCGTGGCCAAAGCGTGCCGGCGCTCGGGCCGCTCGAGTTGCAGGCGCGCACGTCGTCCTCCTCGGCGGCGAGCCGGCGCTGTTCGTCGAGCGCGGTGGCCGATCACTCGTTCCGCTGCGCGAACCCGAAGAGGAGTGGCTGCGCACCGCGCTCACGGCGCTCGTCGAGCATGTGAAGAAGGGCGGCGCGAAGCGCCTCGCGGTCGAGCGCTTCGACGGCGAGCCGGTCGGTGAGACGGACGTGATGCCGCTCCTGCTCCAGGTCGGCTTCCTCGCCGGCCCACGCCGCGCCGTACTCCGGCCGTGACGCACCCGGAACGCTCGGCGACCTTGCAACAGACTGCTGCAAGGTGTGTCGAGGCGGTCCGCGAGACGCGGCGCCGTCAAGGACTGGGAACGAGACGCCTGGTTCGAACAAGACTTCGTCGTCAGCCTGGGGCGGTCGTCCTGGTCGAAGGCGTGTTCCTCTTCAGGCCCCGACCTCGTGCGGTTGCTCGACCTCGCGATCTGGCTCGAGATCTCGTTCGAAGAGGCGCTTGCCCGCGCGCTTCGGCGCGATGTGGGCGCGATGGGCGGTCGTGCAGGGTGCGGCATCGCTATGCGACTCGGTACTTCCCGGGCCAGCGCTTGCATCTCGAGCGCGACCGCCCGCGCGAGCACGCGCACCTTGTCCTCGACGCGAGTGACGCCGCCTACGCGGCCACGTCCAGGTTGAAGCTCGGGTAGCGCGGCGTCAGCAACGCGAGGTACGCATACGTCTGGCTCTCGTAACGGAGCGCGAACGCGGCGAAGTCGCGGATCCCTCCGGGCACGCGCGCGGTGAAGAGCGCGATGAACCAGCTGAAGAACGCGAGAAGCCCCGACAGGTTGCGCAAGACCGAGGTAACGAGTAGCGCCGGCACCGCGAGGAGGATGCGAAACGCGACCGTCCACCGGTTCTGCTCCTCGGGCGGATCGACCTCGAGATCGACGGGGTAGTCGGCCTTCAGATTGATCAGGTAGAAGCCGGGAAACGGATCGGCGATGAGAAAGACGTACGCGGTCGTCTGCGTGACGTACCGGAGGTAGCCGGCGAGAAACGCATGCAGCCCATCGGGCGACCGGCCCGCGAGCAGTGTCGCGAACCAGTTGCCGATCACGGCGAGGACCGCGAGGATCCCGAGGAGCGCTTCCCAGAGAGCGTGCGGGACGAACAGCAGGACGCGGAAGAAGACGGTCAGTCGCGTTCGCTGCAGATCGTCCGTGACCCGCAGGCGAACCGGATGGTGCGCCGGAACGGCCGCGCCGGCCGCCTCGCTCATGTGTCGATCGTAACGGTCGGTTGTCGTGTTTCGCGCAGCGCGTCCACGGCTACCAACTGCATCGTAGGGCGATCCACAGATCGGAGTGCGATGGGAAAGCAGACCGCCGACTTCCTGCTCGAACGGCTCGCCGAGAACGGCGTTCGCCGGATCTACGGCTATCCCGGCGACGGGATCAACGCGATCGTCGGGGCGCTGGAGCGCCACCAGGACAAGCTCGAGTTCGTGCAGGTCCGGCACGAGGAGATGGCCGCATTCATGGCGTGCGCACACGCGAAGTGGACGGGTGAGGTGGGCGTCTGCCTTGCGACGTCCGGCCCCGGCGCGATTCATCTCCTCAACGGCCTCTACGACGCGAAGCTCGACCACCAGCCGGTCCTGGCGATTGTCGGCCAGCAGGCGCGCATGGGGCTCGGCGGCAACTACCAGCAGGAGGTCGATCTCGTCACGCTCTTCAAGGACGTCGCCTCGCAGTACGTGCAGATGGCGATCGACCCGGCGCAGATCCGCCACCTCGTCGACCGCGCGCACCGGATCGCGCTCGCGGAGCGCGACGTGACCTGCTTGATCATCCCGAACGACCTCGCCGAGGAGCCGGCGACCGAGGAGCCGCCGCGCGAGCACGGCTCCGTCCATTCCTCGCCTGGCTATGCACGCCCGAAGATCGTCCCCGCGAAGGAGCAGCTGCAGGCTGCCGCCGAGATCCTCAACAGCGGGGAGAAGGTCGCCATGCTCGTCGGGCAGGGCGCGCTGCACGCGACCGACGAGGTGATCGCGGTCGCCGAGATGCTCGGCGCCGGCGTCGCGAAGGCGTTGCTCGGAAAGGCCGCCGTTCCCGACGACCTGCCGTTCGTCACGGGCGCGATCGGCCTGCTCGGGACGAAGCCCTCTTGGACGCTGATGAACGAGTGCGACACGCTGCTGATGGTCGGCTCGTCGTTTCCGTACTCCGAGTGGCTGCCCAAGCCCGGTCGGGCCCGCGGCGTCCAGATCGACCTCGTCGGCAAGATGCTGAACATCCGCTACCCGATGGAGCTCGGGCTCGTCGGCGACGCGAAGGAGACGCTGAAGGAGCTGCAACCGCTGCTCCGGCGCAAGGAGGACCGCGCCTGGCGCGAGCAGCTCGAGGAGGAGATCCAGGAATGGTGGCGCCTGCTCAAGGAACGGGCGATGCAGGACGCCGACCCGATCAACCCGCAGCGGCTCTTCTGGGAGCTGAACAAGTACCTGCCGCCCGACGCGATCATCAGCGCCGACTCGGGCTCGGCCGCGAACTGGTACGCGCGCGACCTGAAGCTGGGCCGTGGCCACATGGCGTCACTGTCGGGGACGCTCGCGACGATGGGCCCGGGGGTCCCGTACGCGATCGCCGCGAAGTTCTGCCATCCGGGGCGGCCCGCTGTCGCGCTCGTCGGCGACGGCGCGATGCAGATGAACGGCATGGCCGAGCTGATCACGGCGAAGAAGTACTTCCACCTGTGGGAGGACCCGCGGCTCGTCGTACTCGTCCTCAACAACCAGGACCTGAACCAGGTCACCTGGGAGCAGCGCGCGATGCAGGGCGACCCGAAGAACCCGATGACGCAGACGATCCCGGAGCTGAACTATGCGGCCTACGCCGACCTGATCGGACTGAAGGGCATCCGGGTCGAGACGCCCGACGAGATCGAAAGCGCGTGGGACCAGGCGTTCTCGTCCGACCGGCCGGTCGTCGTCGACGCGCTCTGCGACCCGAACGTGCCGCCACTGCCGCCGCACATCACGGTGAAGGAGGCGAAGTCGTTCGTCTCCGCGCTGCGGAAGGGTGATCCGGACATGCGCGGCGTGATCACGCAGTCGTTCAAGGAGAAGGTCCTGGAGTTCCTGCCGGGCCGCTAGGCGATGGGCATCGCAACGCGTACGGCTGTCGAGCGGCTCGACGTCTCGTCGCGGACGATCGCGACGGACGCGCCCGAATCCGACGGGACGCTGGAGTGGGACTCGACGACGATCGTGATCGTGCAGGCGCACGGCGGCGCCAAGGTCGGGATCGGCTACACGTACACGCACGAGGCAGCCGCCGGCCTGATCGCGGACAAGCTGCAGGACGCCGTCATGGGGCACGACGCCATGGAGGTGCGCTCGGCGTGGCACGCGATGTCGGCGGCGCTCAGGAACGTCGGCCGTCCCGGACTCGGCTTCATGGCGCTGTCGGCAGTGGACATCGCGCTCTGGGACCTGAAAGCGCGCCTGCTCGACCAGCCGCTCGTCGCCGTCCTCGACGCCGCCCACCAGAGCGTGCCGATCTACGGCAGCGGCGGCTTCTGCTCGTACACGGACGGGCGGCTGCGCGACCAGCTCGCAGGCTGGGCCGCCCAGGGCATCCCGCGCGTGAAGATGAAGGTGGGGCGCGAGCCCGACCGCGACCGTCATCGTGCCGAGATCGCACGCGCTGCGATCGGCGACGACGTCGAGCTCTACGTCGACGCGAACGGCGCGTTCTCCCGGGCGGAAGCGCTCGAATGGTCACGCTTGTACGCCGAGGAGTTCGACGTCAGGTGGTTCGAGGAGCCGGTCTCGTCGGACGACTTGGAGGGCCTGCGCTTCCTGCGGCAACGGTCGCCGGCGGGGCTCGAGATCGCGGCGGGCGAGTACGGCGACGTGCTCCCGTACTTCGAGCGGATGGCGCCGTGCGTCGACTGCCTGCAGGCGGACGTGACGCGGTGCGGCGGGATCACGGGGTTGCTCGAGGTCGCCGCCGTGGCGCACGCGCACGGGCTCGATCTCTCCGCGCACTGTGCACCGGCGATCTCGGCGCACGCGTTCTGTGCCGTGCAGCGCCTCCGGCACCTCGAGTACTTCCACGACCACGTGCGCGTCGAGCACGAGCTCTTCGACGGCGTTCTCGAGCCGAAGGACGGCGTCCTCACGCCTGATCTCTCGCGTCCCGGCAACGGGCTGGAGCTGCGGTGATCGGCCGGTTCCTCAGGAACCTGCGGCAGGGTCGGCTGCAGCGAACGCTGGCGTTGTCGACGGCCTTCAGCGCACCTCCGCTCGCGCTCGAGATCTATCTGGAGCACTACAAGGGGTCCTTCGGCGACAAGTGGATGTGGACGCCGATCGTGCTGACGCCGCCGTTGACCGCCGCGGGCATCGCCGGCTTCTACAGCGAACGTGCGGCAAGGACCTGGCTCCCGGCCGTGTCGGCTCTGTACGCGCTCGACGGTGCGATCGGCACGCTGACGCACCTGCGCGGGATCCAGAAGCGGCCCGGGGGATTCAAGGAGCTGACGTACAACCTCGTGATGGGCCCGCCGCCGCTCGCACCCGGCTCGCTGTGCCTGGTCGGTGCGATGGGAATCGCCGCGGCCCTGATGCACCGCGAGAAGTAATGGCGTTCGACTTCCGCGACTCCTCCCACCTCCCGAACCTGCGCCCGAAGGGCGATCACGCAAACCCGGACGAGCTGCCGCGGCAGCGCAACGGAATCACGCCGCAGATGCACGGACGCTTCCCCGATTGGAACGTGCTCGACGAGGCCGATCACTGGGACGAGCAGACGCGCAAGGTGGTGTTCGACCGCGTGGAGTCGCCGCCCGGAATCCGCTTCTTCACGCCGGCCGAGGCGGAAACGCTGAAGGCGTACTGCGACGTAATCACGCACCAGGACCGCGAACCGCGCATTCCCGTACTTGCCTTCGTCGACGAGAAGCTGCTCGAGGGAAAGCTCGACGGCTACCAGTACGAGGACCTGCCGGACGACCGCGAGACGTGGAGGATCGTCGCGGCGGGCCTCGACTATTCGGCGCGCCTGCAGTGGCGCGCGAGGTCGTTCGCGCTCGCGCCGGCGGCGACGCGGGAGGACATCGTGGCCGTGTTCGCCGAAGGGAAGCTGAGCGGCGGTCCGTGGGACGGTCTGAACGTCGGGCGCGCGTTCTCCGTGACGACGAAGCACATCTGCCAGGCCTTCTACTCGCACCCGTGGGCGTGGAACGAGATCGGGTTCGGCGGTCCCGCCTACCCGCGCGGCTACGCGGCGTTCGGATCCGACCATCTCGGCGACCGTGAGCACTGGGAGCCGATCGAAGCGCTCGACGTCGACCCGGCGTCATGAGCAGCCTCCGGCGCGGTGCGTTCGCGATGCCGGAGGACAACGACTCGCCGTTCCTGCTCGACCGGCACAAGCGGGGACTGCAGAACCTCGACCGCATGGCCCGGTATCCGAAGACGGCGCCCGTCGACCTGCTCGTCGTCGGCGCCGGAGCGGGCGGGCTCGTCCTGGCACAGCGGCTCGCGCGCGCCGCCTGGAAAGTGTGCGTGCTCGAAAAGGGGCCGTTTTGGGATCCCGACCGCGACTGGGTGAGCGACGAGAAGGGATCGCACGCTTTGTACTGGACCGACAAGCGGATCATCGGCGGGAGCGATCCCGTCGAGATGGGCAAGAACAACTCGGGCCAGGGTGTCGGCGGGTCGATGACGCACTTCGCCGGCTACACGCCGCGCTTCCATCCGTCCGACTTCGAGATGCGGACACGTGACGGAGTCGGAGCGGACTGGCCGATCTCCTACTGGGACCTGAAGCCGTACTTCGAACGGATCGAGCGCGAGCTGCCGGTCGCCGGGCAGGACTGGCCGTGGGGAGATCCGCACAGCTATCCGCATTCGCCGCATCCGGTCGCCGGCGCGGCGTCGAAGGCGTGGAGGGGCGCGCGCGAGTACGGGATCGAGATGCGCGTCGGGCCCGTCTCGATCACGAACGGGGTCTTCGGCAACCGGCCGCACTGCATCTACCGGGGGTTCTGCCTCGAGGGCTGCAAGGTGAACGCGAAGGCCTCGCCGCTGATCACGCACCTGCCGGACGGAATCGAGCACGGGGTGGAGGTGCGCGCGGATTCGATGGCCGTTCGGATCGAGGTCAACGAGGCCGGCGATCGTGTCACGGGTGTGACCTACGTCCACGCGGGTCGCGAGGAGTTCCAGCCGGCGGCGGCGGTCGCCGTCTGCGGCTACGCGATCGAGTCGCCGCGCCTGCTCCTCAACTCCGCGTCGAGGCGCTGGCCGAACGGGCTCGCGAACGACAGCGACCTCGTCGGCCGTTACGTGATGGTGCAGGGAGCCACGCAGGTTGCGGCCCGCTTTCCGGAAGAGCTGCGGATGAACAAGGCGCCGCCGCCCGAGATCTCGTCCGAGGACTTCTACGAGACCGACGAGTCGCGCGGCTTCGCGCGTGGTTTCTCGATCCAGACCGTCGGGCCGCTGCCGATCGAGTGGTCGACGCACGTACTCGCAGGCGGGCACTGGGGCGCGGCGCTGCGCGAGTACATGCGTGACTACAACCACTGGACGGTGCTCGGCGTCCTCTGCGAGCTCCTCCCGGCGCCGGACAACCGCGTCACGCTCGCGGACGAGCTCGACCGCTACGGCATGCCGATCGCGCGCTTCGACTACACACAGGACGAGAACGACAAGAAGAACATCGCCTACGCGAAGTCGATCCTCCATGAGATCTGGGAACGCGCGGGCGCGCAGGACACGCTGACGATGGACCGTTACGCGCACCTCGTCGGCGGCTGCCGGATGGGCTTCACGCCCTACGACAGCGTCATCGACTCTTCCCATCGGGTGTGGGGTGTGGACAACCTGTTCATCGTCGACGGGAGCGTCATGCCGACGCAGGGTTCGGCGAACCCGGCGCTGCCGATCATGGCGCTCGCCGACCGCTGCGCCGATCTGCTGAAGGCGAAGCGCGTCTAGGCGAGCCGCCCGAGCAGCGCTCCGAAGAGCGCATGCCTCGCGGTGGACTGCGCGAACGCGCGTGGATCCGCGACGAGCTCCGGCCGGACGAATGCCATCAGCGGCCAGAGCGTGAGGTGCTCGGCGAGCGCGAGCCCGAGTGCGAGGCGTCGCTGGTCGAGGGACGTGCGCCGTCGGATCTCGTCGAACGCGAGGCCGAACACGGCGCCGTTCAGTCCGTGGAGCGCGAGACCGCGCCTCCGGTCGCCGCGACCGAGCAGGTCGACGTCCGAGTGCGCGCAGCGGAACAGCCGCTGGTCGAGCGGCTCCAGCAGTCCCCAGACCGTCGCGGCGAGCGCACCGGCCGCCGCCGCGCGCGGACGAGATGGGTTTCCGTGCACGAGTACATTGAAGCGATGCCCGAAGGCGATGCGCTCCACCGTGCAGCACGTAGGCTGCAGGTGCTCGTCGGCCAGGAGCTCCAGGTGGAGACGCCTCATCCGCGCGCGGCGGTGAAGGGGCTGGCGCCGCTGCTGGACGGGCGCCGCCTCGAGGCGGTGGAGGCGGTCGGCAAGAACCTGTTGCTCCGGTTCCAGGGCGACGTCGTCGTCCGGAGTCACCTCCGCATGAAGGGACGCTGGCGCGTCCTGCCGCGCGACGCCGACGTCTTCGGGACGCCGTGGCTCCTGCTGCGCGGCGATCACCATGTGGCCGTGATGTCGGGCGGGTCGGTGCTCGAACTCGACCGCGGAGTCGCGCAGCGGCTAGGCCCGGACATCCTCGCCGGTGCGCTCGACGTCGACGCGATCGTCCGCAACCTGCGTGCGGTCGACCAAGCGCGCCCAGTCGGCGACGCCGTGCTCGACCAGCGTCTCGTCGCCGGTATCGGGAACATGTGGAAGGCCGAGTGTCTCTGGGCGGCGGAGGTGTCGCCCTGGCGGTCGCTCGCTGATTGCTCGGACGGGGAGCTTCGAGCGGCCGTCGAACACGCGCACCTGCTGATGAAGCGTCGGCTCGACGGCGCACGTGACGCGCGGCGCGTGTATCGCCGCGTCGGCCGTCCATGTCCCCGCTGTCGCACGCCAATTCGCTCGTGGCCGCGGGGCGACGGCGCGCGCATGGCGTACTGGTGCCCGCAGTGTCAACCGGGCCCGGAACCACGAGGCGTCACGGCGCGACGCCCCGTGGAAAGAACGTCACACACCTGACACAGAGGCCCTGTCCCGTGCGGCCCCGTCGAAGGGACTGTGTCCCTTCGAAGTGTCACAACGAGTCAGGTGTGGAGCGATTGACACACATTCGGCACAGAGGAGCCGCCGGACCGGTGGCGTAGACCGGACCCGTGCCCGTACGCGCGCCGCACCTGTACGCCGCGTTCCGCCGCTTCTGCCTCGGCGCGTTCCGCGTGCTGCTCGCCGAGCTCGCCGACGGCGCGGAGCTCCCGTTCGCGTTCGAAGGGCACGACTCGCTCGACCGCCCGACGCTCTACGAGTACCGCCCGTTGGTTCGCCCCTTCGTGGAGGACCGCGCTCACAGGCTGCTCGACCGCGACGACGCCCGGCTCGCGATCGACGAGCTGCGGCGGGCTCCCGCGGCGGCCATCTTCTCGCGCGCGCACGCGGGACCACGACGATCCGAAGAGGACGCGCTGTTCGCGAGCATCCTCCTGCCGCTGCTCGTCCGCACCGCCGAGTCGTGCGGCGGGTTCGACTGGGACGACGCCGCGTACGACAAGGCCTACGAGGAGCTCGAGACCTCGCTCTTCGGTCACGGTCACGCGTACGGCGCCGTGGCGCCGCTCGTCGGCATCACGCTCGGTGGACAGCACGTCGAGCTCAGCCGCGGCGTGCGCGTCCGTCCCGCGGCCCCGGGCGAGGTGGCGAAGCTCTGGCCCGAAGCGGGCGGCCTGCTGCCCGCGGACTTCGGCCGCGAGCCCGACCGGCTGTGCGTCCTCGAGCTGGAGCGTGCGCTCGAACGCGGGGATTCCGATCCGCCGGACGCCCCGGGCGAGTTCGCCGACGCGGTCACGGCGATCCGGTTGGCAACCGCAGCGCCCGTCGCGGCTGGCCCAGTCATGTTCGAACGCCTTGATTGGCGTCCCTACGGCGTCCGGCCTGTCCTCCCGATCGCAGCGACGCAGCCGGCCGGAGATGCGACGCGACTCGATTCCTTCCGCGGCGGCCTCGCCGCCGACCTCCTCTCACGGCTCGCCGCCGCGGACGACGATCCGGATCTCGGAGAGGCAATCGACCGCTGGGAGCTGTCGCTCTTCCAGGACGGCCCGTTCGCAGGGGAGCAGCGGCGCGAGTCGCTCGTCGCGCTGCTCGGTGGAACGGATGGGCTGTGGGCGGCCGTCGTCCGCGGCGCGATCCTCCTCGGTGAGAACGGGCGCGAACGGGCGGATGCACAGGCGCGGCTGTCCGGTGATCCCAGTCCGGATCTGCTGCGCCGGGCGCTCGTCGAGACGCTCCTCCGCGGCGACCGCGCCTTGCTCGTCCGGATGCTCGACGAGACGATCCTGGGGCTGCGACCGGCGCCTGCGGCGCGACCGCCCTCGCTCGCCCGCGCGCTCGCCAGCTAGTGCAGCGACAAGCGGGCGCGAATGCGTTTCGCGAGCTGCGCGGGTATGCGCAGAACTGTGTCCTCGCGGAGCAGGTACGGACCGCGTCGTGCGACGCTCAGATGCGCAGCGGCATCGGTCCACGGCGTCGGCTGGTCGCACGTCGCCTTGATCGCCATGAACCGCGCGCCGGGCCACGCGTAGGTCGGCTTTCCCACCGACCACAACCGGAGATAGCTCGCCGGATCCTGCACGGCCTTTCCTCCAACGGTCACGCGTGACGGCGCCGGCGCGGGAAACGGTTGGAGCGTCGATGTGATCCGTTCGAGGATCGTTCTGGTGTCGGGACCGAGCTTGATCCAGTGAACCCGGCCGTTGGCGCTGTCCGTCGGAGAGGCGACGTCGCCCACGTACCGGAACGCGTTCAGGAGCGGGACGTAGTAGCCGGTGTGCGTCTGCCCTTGGTCGAAGCTCCAGTGCACGGCGTAGAACGTCCCCGGTGGGACGTTCGGGGACCAGAGCTCTGCGGAGCCGTCCGCGCCGTAGAACAGACCGATCGCCAGGGGCTCAGCGTCCGCGAGCTCGTGCAGCCCCACGCACGCTGCAGGACCGCAGACCTGGAAGCCGCTCGGGGGCGCCTTCGCCTGCGCGCTCGAGGTGACGGCCAGAAGCGAGGCCGCAAGGAGCGCAGCAGCCAGCACTCGTCTCATCTCAACCCTCCTGCTCGCTTGGGAACGGTACACCCGTCGCCCCGACCAGGTTCCGTCACGAAATCGGCACACCCGTGCCTGTATTGGCCGGCTACGGTCGCCGGGATGGACGAGGCCCGTGCAGTGATCGACCGGCTCGACCGGATCGAGGCGCTCGAGCGGCAAGGCGCTCCCCCCACCCGGTTGCTCGACGAGCTGCGCGGCCTCGTCCACGACGCGGAGGCGTGGGCGCGGCGCGAAGGCGACGAACGCGCGGCGGTCGCTGTCGAGCGCTGCGACTCGGCCCTGGCACAGCCCGTGACATAGAGTCGCCTTCGTGGGCATCGCGCACTGGGACGACGTCCAGAAGCGCCGGAACGAGCGTGGGCAGATGGCGGGAACGTGGTCGAACCTCGCCGGCGCTGCGGGGAGCTACCGCTGTGGCCTGCAGCGGATCGAGCTCGCACCCGGAGAGATGCCGACACCGGCGCACGTCCACGGCGAGTCCGAGGAGATCTTCTACGTCGTCGGCGGCTCGGGTCTCACGTGGATGGACGAGAAGGCGTACGAGATCCGCGCCGGCGACTGCATCGTGTACAAGAACTTCCACGAGGCGCACACGATCCGCGGCGGCGACGAAGGCCTCGACGTGCTCGCGTTCGGCGCGCGCGAGTATCCGCCGCTCGGAGAGCTGCCGCGCGGAAGGTCGGCCTGGTCGGTCACCGGCTTCTTCGAGGTCCAGGACGGTCACCCGTGGGACCGCGAGCCCGAGCTCGTCTGGCCCGATCCCGAGCCGCAGCGGCCGGCGACGATCGTCAACGTCACGGAGGTCGAGCCCAACATGCGCGGAGGCCGGAGACGGCGCGACCTCGGACGCGCCGCAGGCTCACGCTGGACCGGGATCAAGCACGTCGAGTGCGATCCGCGAACGCTGTCAGTCGTCCCGCATGTGCACTCGATGGAGGAGGAGCTCTTCGTCGTCCTCGACGGGGACGGGAGGCTCGAGCTGACTCCGACGGGTCAGACGCACGGCGAGCCCGAGGAGCACCCCGTGCGACCGGGCAGCGTCGTCGCGCGGCCGCCCGGCAGCGGCTACGCCCACAGCTTTCGCGCCGGCCCGAACGGGCTGACACTGCTCGCCTGGGGCACGCGCGAGCCCGGCGACATGACGTACTACCCGCGCTCGAAGAAGCTCTGGCTCGGCGGCACGAACGTGATCGTGCGGGTCGAGCACGTCGACTACTGGGACGGCGAAGAGCTCGAGTGATCGCCCACTGGGACGAAGTCGAGCCCGAGCGGCGCGACTTCGGCCACCTCCGCGGCGAGTGGACCGACCTCGGCCGCGCGGCGGGCTCCGTCGACGTCGGCGTGCGGCGCATCCGGCTCGCCCCGGGCGAGATACCGACGCCGGCCCACGTCCATCCGGTCGAGGAGGAGCTCGTCTACGTTCTGGGCGGCTTCGGCCTCTCCTGGCAGGACGGGAAGACGTGCGCCGTTCGCGCGCGCGATGTGATCGTGCACGTGGCGATGCGCGAGGCGCACACGCTGCGGGCCGGCGATGAGGGTCTCGAGGTGCTCGCGTTCGGCCACAGGATGCGGACGCCGGGGGCGTACCTCCCGCATGCGCGGCGCTTCTGGCTCAACCCGTCGTGGACCGAGGTCGACCAGCAACCGCCACCGTTCGAGGCCGAGCCGGAGCTCGACTGGCCCGAGCCCGGCCCTCGTCCCGAGAACGTGATCAACGTCGACGATGCCGAGCCGGACTACGACGGCCCGGCGGGCTGCTGGACGATCGTGGCGCGCAAGGCCGGAGCGCTCCGCAGCGGCCTGAACTGGGGCACCTGAACGCCGGCCACTCCGGCGCGCCGCTCCATTGTCATTCGGTGGAAGAGGACATCTTCGTCGTGCTCGAGGGCTCGGGGACGCTGGAGCTCTGGCCCTCGCCGGTCCAGGCGGAAGACGGGCGCGAGATCGAGCGGCAGGCGGTGCGGGCCGGCCACGCGATCTCCCGCCCGCCGAGCACGGGCCTGAGCCACCATTTCATCGCCGGGGAGGGCGGAATGACGTTTCTTGCTTACGGGACGAGGGAGCCGAACGACGTCTGCTACTACCCGCGCTCGAACAAGATCTATTGGCGGGGGCTGGGGGTGATCGCCCGTCTCGAGCACCTCTCTTACGACGACGGCGAGCCGGAGCAGGACTAGGAGAACCTCTTCTTCCGGCGAATCCGTTGGTTTCCTGATACTCCTAGTCCCGCCCCGACGGGCAGGCCTCCCTCATTCGCGTCTCCAGCTTCCTTTCACGCCGCCCGATACCCCCTTCCATGGGGAGAGCGATCCATGCTTTTCGCTCGCGCAGGTTCCGGATCGCCGTCAACACGGCGATCGTTTCGGTCGGCCTGACTGCGGCAGCCTTGACGGCACACCATTTCCTGAACGGCGGTTGGCCCCTCTCGAACGCTGATCCGGTCCTCGTCGCGGTCGCGGGCATCCTGTTCGTCGCCGCCTACGGCTTCAAGGCGTGGGGCTGGCAGCGACTCTTCCCTGCGAACCAGCGTCCCGAGGCGGGGACGCTCGCGGCGGCCGGCGGTGCAGCCGCGGTCGGCGGCGTCGCGCTGCCGGGACGGTTCGACGAGGCGATCCGGATCGCTGTCATCCGCAAGCTGCCCGGGAAGACGGTCGGGTTCGGTGCGATCGCGCTGACGATCATCGTCGTCGGCCTGCTGGATTCCGCTGCATTGACGCCGATGGCCTCCATCGCGGCGGCAGCGTCGGAGCGGGCGAGCGTCCAGATCGGCTTTGCCCTCGTCGCGGCCGCGGGGATCGCCGCGGCGCTCGTCGTCTTCTCGCTCCCTCGTCTCGCGCGGGCCCGCTGGGTGATGCGGTTCAAGGTCGGGCGCTGGCTGCGGGACCACTGCGCGTGCCATCGCACCACGTCTGAGGCGTGGTTCCTGATCAGCATCTCGTGGTCGCTGCGCGGGCTTGCGGTCTTCATGCTGTTGAACGCGCTCGCGGTCGGTGCCTCCTTCCCGCTTGCGCTCGCGTTCCTCTGCGCGACGGCGGCGTCGGCTGCGCTTCCGATTGCGCCCGCGGGCGCGGCGACACAGGCAGGTGCGGGCGCTGCGATCCTGATCGTCAGCGGCGTTCCGAAGGCGGACGCAGTCGCCTTTGCGCTCGCCGCACAGGGACTGATCATCCTCGCCGGCGCCGCGGTGTTCGCCGCCGTCGGCGCGTGGCACCTAGGCGTGGGCCTGAGCCGCCGCGGCCGCAAAGTCGCGCCCGCGCACTAACGCCAGCGCGAGCACGGACCCCGGTGGCACGACCGCAAGCGCCGTCGAGGCGAGCGCGGGATTCGTCACGCCGATGCCCGCGCCCATGAGGACGAATCCGGGAAGCACGGCGGTCCAGGACGAATCGACCGGAGATCCGTGAACCCTGCCTGGGGCGAGCGCGCGATCGGCGGCAGGCCCACGTTCACGATCGCGATGTCGAGCAGGAGCATGAAGATCGCGTGCAGACGACGATCAGCGTCGATCACTTCCGGTCGGGCACGCCCGGACGGTACCCCGCTGTCCGACCGGGCAAGCATCATCAGAACCCCTGGAGGAAACCGGTATCCTGGCCCGAAAGACCGCCCGATGGGGCTGTCACGCCTACTTCCGCGTCCGAACACACGCGCGTCGTCCACCAAGGGGAGACATGTGAACAGAGTGATCGCCTTCGCCAACCAGAAGGGCGGCGTGGCGAAGACGACGACGACGCTGAATCTCGGAGTCGCTCTCAAGGAAGAGGGCTTCAAGGTG
>OEKB01000056.1_pt1 | contig 18240 bp, 22 predicted proteins | sample 1503171 | NCBI WGS metagenome assembly OEKB01 (sample SAMEA104379580, study PRJEB20068) | metagenome | isolation source: 1998
CGATGGCGGAGGTCGGGATCGACATCGCCAAGCGTCGCCCGAAGAAGCTCGACCTCGAGGCGAAGGTCAAGGAGTTGATCGGCACCCGGCTGGACGCGATCCGCAACGACGGAACCGCCCATTCGATGCGGCTGCAACGCCTGCTTCCCTCGCTGATCGAGGACTTCGGCGCGGAGAAACCAGCCGAGGAGATTCGCGCGTGCGCCGACCTCATGCTGCAGCCGTTCGACGACGCGCCGGTCCGCTCGTTCGTGCTCACGCTTGCACGGCGAAACGCGCAGGAGTGTCTCCGCGAAGGACGCGGCGCAGGGCTGGTCTGAAGATCGCGCCCGCGACCTGACGGTCGAAGAGGCGGTTCAGACGGGAGCGGCGACCCGTTCGATGCGGTCCGTTGCTTCGATCTCGATCCGCGGCAGCCATTCCAGCCAGCGCGGCAGATACCAGTTCCAGTCGCCGAGCAGCCGCATCGCCGCCTGTACCAAGCGCGCCGTCGAAGCGACGCCGTAAGTCACGGCCTCGGTCGTCGAGCCGCTCGCGTCGTAGCGCTCCTTGATCCGGCTGAGCAGGAAGACCTGGTAATCCATCGAGAGCCCGAAGAGCACCGAGAACAGGAAGAGCGGCACCCAGGCCTCGATCGAGTCGACGCGCTGGAAGCCGAGCAGGCAGCTGCCGACTCCGTGCCGGAAGACCAGGATCACAAGCCGTACGCCGCGCCGACGGAGAGCAGGTTGAGGACGATCGAGGTCGCCGCGACGACGAGCGAGCGAAAGACCAGGGTCAAGAGCGCGAAGCTGAGGCCGAGCACGAAGACGAACACGATCGGCAGCCACGCGTTCATGGCGTCGATGAAGTCGACGTTGTCCGCGGTGTCACCCCCGACGAGACGTTGGCGTCGGTCCCTCCGAACGCCTGCGGAATGTCGACCGACCGCAGGTGTCGGATCGCGTCCAGGGCTCGAGCCCCGGTTCTGTCGCCGCCGACGATCACGCCGATCGCCGGGACGTCGCCGGCAGGCACGATCCTTAGGTCGCTCCGGCCGAAGACCGGCTCGCGCGCAAGCTCGCTGCGGAGGCGGGCGATCGCAGCTCGCACGGGCGGCGAGTCGGTGACGGTCTTGACATCCATCTATTCAAACATTAGTTTGATCATATGAGCGATCGGGCCGCGAAGGCTGCCTTGTTCGATGCGTTCGCGTCGGTGGCGGCCGCGCTTGGCAACGGGCGGCGCGCCGAGATTGCAGATGTGCTGGCGCAGGGCGAACGTTCGGTCGAAGAGGTCGCCCTCGAGCTCGGTCAGAGTGTGGCGGCGACGTCGCATCATCTCCGGTTGCTCGCGAAGTCTGGCCTGGCGCGGTCACGGCGGGAGGGCAACCGCGTCTTCTATCGGCTGGCGAGCGAGCGGGTGGCGGAGTTGTGGGCGGCAGTTCGCGACGTGGCCACGCGGCACGTCGCCGAGGTTTCGGTGTTGGCCGGCGAGTACCTCGGCGAGCGTGACGGCGTCGAGCTGCTTTCGGCTCCTGAATTGCACGAACGGCTCGAGCAGGGGAAGGTGGTTGTGCTGGACGTGCGGCCGGAGGCGGAGTACCGCGCCGGGCACATCGCGGGGGCCGTCTCAGCGCCCCTCGAGCGGCTGGACTCGATCGCGCCGGCCTTACCCAAGCGCCGCGAGGTCGTGGCGTACTGCCGCGGGCCGTATTGCGTCTATGCGGACGATGCGGTGCGCTTGCTGCGCGCGCGGGGTCTGCGTGCCCGGCGGCTCGATGTCGGATTTCCGGAGTGGCGGCGGGCCGGACTCCCGGTCGAACTGGCGAGCTGAAGGAGGAACGTGATGGTGCTTCGACCGTTTCTGCATGCGCCGGGGTCGTGCGCGAGCTACGTGTTCGGCTGCACGACGCACCACGAGCTTGCGGTAGTCGATCCGCACGTCGAGTTGGTCGACGACTACATCGCGGCGGCTGAGGCGATCGGCTCGCCGATTACCGCTGTGTTCGAGACGCACGTGCAGGCCGACCACGTCTCGGGCCTACCGGCGCTCCTCGCGCGGACCGGTGCGACTGCGTACCTGCCGGCCGGTGCGGGAGTGGAGTTCGAGCATGTGGCGCTCGCGGACGCAGATGTGGTGGAGCTCGGCAACACGGTCGTGACTCCGATCGCGACGCCCGGCCACGCGCCCGCCCATCACGCGTACGCCGTCGCCGATCGGCGGCGCGGGATCGAAGAGGCGTGGCTTCTGTTCAGCGGTGATTCGCTCCTCATCGGCGACGTGGGCCGCCCGGATCTGCACGTGGCGGGCGACGCGCTCGGCCAGGCGCGGTTGCTCCACGCGAGCCTGCGTCGGCTGCTCGAGCTGCCGGACTACGTCGTCCTCTATCCGAGCCATTACGGCGGCTCTGTCTGCGGGCGCGCGCTCTCCGGCAATCCGTTCTCCTCGATCGGTTTCGAGCGCGCGCACAACCCGCTCCTCGCAATGACCGATCCGGACGTGTTCGCCGAGGCGCTCGTCGCTGAGATGCCGCCGCGGCCGGCCGAGCAGGAATGGATAGTCGCCGCCAATCGCTCCGGCAGGGTCGGCGCTCCGGCGTGAGCGCTCCGGTCCGGCTCGGTCTTCGCGCCAATGCTCGCCAGTTCGCGCTCCTCGTCGGCCTGAACGCATTCGTCGGGGGGATGGTCGGTCTCGAGCGGAGTGTGCTGCCGCTCGTCGGCGAGCGAGACTTCGGGCTGAACTCCGCCGCGACGATCCTCGCCTTCGTCGTCGCCTTCGGCGCTGCCAAGGCGCTGACGAACCTCGCTGCCGGTGGGCTGGCCGAGCGCGTGGGCCGCAAACGGCTGCTCGTTGCGGGTTGGCTTGTCGCGTTGCCCGTGCCAGTGCTGATCGGGCTTGCGCCGTCCTGGTGGTTCATCGTCGCTGCCAACCTGCTGCTCGGCGTGAACCAGGGCCTCGCCTGGTCGATGACAGTGGTGATGAAGATCGACCTCGCGGGGCCGAGGCGCCGCGGGTTCGCGCTCGGTCTGAACGAAGCCGCCGGCTACCTCGGCGTCGCCGTCACCGCATTCGTCACCGGTGCGCTCGCCGCAAGTTACGCGCCGCGCACCGTTCTCTGGCTTGGCGCGGCGCTGATCGCCATCGTCGGGCTTGTCGTCAGCGCGCTGTTCGTACGCGACACGGGCGCGCACGTTGCAATCGAACAAGGGGCGCACGGGCAGCGAGCGCACGCGCATGCGAGCCTCGGTCGCGCGTTCGCACAGGCGAGCGTGGGCGATCCGGTTCTACGGGCCTGCAGTCAGGCGGGGCTCGTCAACAATCTGAACGACGCGCTCGCCTGGGGGCTCGCGCCCCTCTACCTCGCTGCTCACGGCGCGAGTGTGCGCGAGATAGCTGTCGTCGCGGCTGCCTACCCGCTCGTGTGGGGCGCCGGCCAGCTCGCGACCGGCTGGCTCTCCGATCGCATCGGCCGCAAGCCGTTAATCGCGAGCGGCATGCTCGTCCAGGCGGCGGCGCTCGGGCTTCTCGTCGCGGGCGGAGGCGAGTTTCCTCCCTCACTCGCGGCTGCGCTGCTGCTCGGCGTGGGCACGGCGATGGTCTACCCGACACTGATTGCGGCCGTCTCCGATGCCAGCCAGCCGCGCGATCGGGCACGCGTCGTCGGTGTCTACCGCTTCTGGCGTGACTTCGGCTTCGTCCTCGGCGCCTTGATCGCCGGTGTCGGCGCCGATGTCACTTCGGCACGAAGCGCGATCCTGATCGTCGCCGGGCTCACCGCCGTCAGCGGTCTCGTCGTTGCTGCCACGTCCTGGCAGTCGCGCCCCGCGTTCCGTCCCGCCGCTGTCCCTCTGGCGGACAGGAGATACCGCTGATGGGAAACGCGCTCGCGGAGCAAGTTCGTTCGCGCGGTCGTGAGGCGACTGGCGGCGGACATCTCGGCGCGGGCGAACGGTGATTTGCTGCGGATGGGATTTGCCCTGGCCGCCGCCGGAGCTAGCGTCTTTCCGGCCGGCGGCGTGGCGAAAACATGCGGGTCAGCCGCGGCGGCGGCTATGGTGAGAGCGCGCTCCGGTCTTCTCGGTTCCCGAGACGAGTGGGCCGCCGCTCGGGCGCAGCCACAGACGGAAGGAGCTTGGATGAAAAGCAAGAGGCAGCAGACGTTCGCGAAGCTCGCTCGCGAACGAAGGGTGAAGGAGAAGCGCGAGCTGAAAGCGGAGAAGAAGGCAGCCGCGCTCGCCGAGCGCGCGAGGCTCGCCGAGGACGGTCCCGACATGCCGGAGGCAAGCGACATGCCGGAGGCAAGCGCGGAGAAGAATCATCTGACAGCAGGGTAGGATCGGTAGCACGAATCGAGCAGCAGGCGCCGCGATCCTGGACGTCGCTGGTCGCCAATCAAGGAGGCGCCACCATGTCTGACGAATCGCTGGCTCACAACATGCCGGAGATCGCAACGGAGGAATTCACCGGCGACCAGATCCAACGTCTGCTCCGATCTGCGGATCGGCTCGGATTCGGCATACGTCCGGCTGGGTTCGTCTTGATCAATCGCGCCCGTCTGCTCGAGGACAAGGGAATCTCGAAGACGAACGCGCGCCTCATCGACGAATGGGTGGCCGGTGCGGGTGGCGGCATCCAGCCGCTTCGCCGGACCGAGCCGGAGGAAGCGCGCAAGCACTTTCAGCGACCGAAGCGACCCCGGCCCGAGACGCTGGTCTGGGGAATCCCCGCGGAAGCGCTCAAGCACGACGCTCGGGCGTAGCGCCTCGTTTGAGGGGAGTGCCGCCGGGCCTGCGCTCTTTCGCCAGGGCTAGTTCGGTTCGACGAGCGTCCCGCCCCAGGCCTCAGGTGGCGACGTCCTCCAGCGTCTCGGAAAATGTCCAGCGGTGGCCGACCGGGTCTTCGGCCGCGTACTGGCGCTCGCCGTATTCGAAGTCCGTCGGCTCCATCAAGATACGAGCGCCATGAGATCTGGCGCGCTCGCAGTGGGCGCGAGCGTCGTCCACGCGCACGATCACCGAGTGCGTGACTTCACCCGGTCGGGGGGGCCGCTGCTCCTCGCGGACCTGGGCGACGATGACAGCGCCGTCGCCGACACGGAGCTGCGAGCGGTGGCCCTCGCCGATCCGCAGGCGTTCCTCGAAACCAAACGCCGTGCTGAGCCAGGTGACCGCCTCGCGGACGTCCGGATAGATGAGGACGGGAATGACAACCGCCGACGGAATTGAGCGGTTGGGCTTCACACTCGGGACCCGAAGAATGCGCGGGCCACGCGGAGGCGATCCGCGTGGCCCGGGTTCGCTCCCTACTGCTCGGTCGTTCCCGCCGAGACCTTGCCCCGCCAGGCGCCGGTCTCAGTATCGCGGCTCTCGATCAGCTGCTTGAAGCGCTCGAGATCACCGCGCACGCGCCAGTCGTCGAGGCCCGCGGCCGAACCGACGGCTTCCAGCGGCCCATCCGCCTGATAGCTCATCGAGAGGCGGATCAGCGTCCGGGCTGGGCCTCGCTCCTCGAACGTGACGGCGCCGCGCGTCTTCTTGCCGTCCTCGCTGACCCAGCTGATCTTCCGGTCGGGTTCCTGCTCGACGATCTTCGCGTCCCACTCGGCCTGCTTGCCCGCGATCGTCGCGACCCAGTGCAGGCGGGTGTCGTCGAGCTGCTGCACGTGGTCGACGCCGTCCATGAACAGCGGGAAGTCCTCGAACTGCGTCCACTGGTTGTACGTCGTCGAGACGGGGACGCCGACCTCGATCGAGTCGGAGATCACGCGCACGCGAGAACCTCCGAACAGCTTGGCCGACAGCCACCGGCGCGAGTGCGGAACCAGCACCGCGGCCGCTCCGCCGGCGCCGATGATGATCAGCGTCGTGCGCAGCTTGTGGCTCTGCTTCTTCTCGGCGCGCGTCACCGCGCGCTGCAGGTTGTCCGTCATCTGACGCAGCTCCCGCGTCAGCCTCTGGTCGGCGGCGAGCCGGGTCGCCGCCGCGACGAGCGTCGCGCGGCGTGTTGCGTGACGGCGAACGACGCGGCCGTGGCCGATCGCCGAGATCAGCTCCTTGCGGAACTTCTTGTCCTGGGCGAGCGCGACCGCGAGATCCTTCCCGCTCGCCGCTCTGTCTTTCAAAACGGTCGTCCTACTGTGTTGTCTGACCATGCGGAATCCTCCCCGTTGGGTTCGCTGCGTGACTCATACCCGTTCCCCGCCGAAGAGGAGCGGCAAACTCCCGCAAATTGCGCGAACAACGACACCGGCAGGTCGCAGGTTTCGTGTGCTCCACGCCTGGGTCGAGCTGCCAAGCTCGGCGTGGAACGCGGGCGCCAGGATCTCTCGTTCACCACCTTGCAACGTCTGGCACGGTCCGGGGGCTTCGACGCTCGGACTCAGCTCGCGTCCACGACGATCAGGACGAGGTGCAAGACGCGCTTCTCCGACGCCTCTCGCTGGAAAACCGGGCGGCCGAGGCGTATTGTCGCCGCGGCGCCGGTAGAGGCGCTGTCGCTTCTTCCGCCGCCGGCCGAACCGACTGAAGGAGGCCGAGATGCACGTCGCGATCACCGTCAACGGTGTCTCGCGGGAAGCCGACGTGGAGCCACGGACGCTGCTGGTCGATTTCATCCGCGACCACCTGGGGCTCACCGGCACGAAGATCGCCTGCGACACCTCCCAGTGCGGAGCTTGCACGATCCACCTGGACGGCAAGGCCGTGAAGTCCTGCACCGTGCTGGCGGTGCAAGCCGACGGCGCCGCGATCACGACCATCGAGGGCCTGGCGCACAACGGCACGCTCCACCTCGTCCAGGAGGCCTTCCGCGAGGAGCACGGGCTGCAGTGCGGCTACTGCACGCCGGGCATGATCATGGCCGCCGTCGATCTGCTCGAAAACACCCCGTTTCCGACGGACGACCAGATCCGCCACGCACTCGACGGGAACCTGTGCCGGTGCACGGGCTACGAGAACATCGTCCGAGCCGTCCACCAGGCGGCCGAGGTCGTGGAGGTGACGCAATGACGATTGCCGCCGAGACATCCACGAAGCTCTTCGGCACGCCGGTCAAGCGCGTCGAGGACGCGCGCATGATGACCGGCGCGGCGACCTACCTCGACGACCTGAAGCTGCCGGGGATGGTCCACGTCGCGATCCTTCGCTCCCCGTACGCACACGCGCGGATCAGGAGCATCGACACGACGAAAGCGGCCGCGGCGCCCGGCGTGATCGGCGTCTTCAGCGGGAAGGACTTCGAACACCTCCCGGCGCTCCCGTGCGCATGGCAGGCGGGAGGCGTCGAGAACTTCGTCAACACGCCGAGAGCGCTCGAGATCGACCGCGTCACCTTCACCGGCGCGGGCGTCGCCGCGATCGTGGCCGAGGACCGCTACGCGGCCGAGGACGCGCTCGAGCTGATCGAGGTCGACTGGGAGCCGCTCGACGTCATCGTCGACATCGAGCAGGCGGTGGCAGACGGCGCGCTCCAGTTACACGAGAACGCGCCGGGCAACATCGTCATGGACTGGTCCGTGGGCGATGCGGACGCGACCGACCGGGCGCTCGCCGAGGCCGACGTCGTCGTCGAGCAGCGGCTCGTGAACCAGCGGCTGATCCCGACGCCGATCGAGGTGCGCGGCGCGGCCGCGACGTACGAGCCGACGAGCGGCCAGTACACGGTCTGGATGACGTCGCAGGACCCGCACATCATGCGCCTCCTGATGACGGCGTTCGTCTTCGGCATCCCGGAGACGAAGATGCGCTGCATCGCGCTCCACGTCGGCGGCGGCTTCGGCACGAAGATCTTCCTTTACCACGAGTACGTGCTCATGGCCGCGCTGGCCGAGAAGATCGGACGGCCGGTGAAGTGGATGGAGACGAGGCGCGAGAACTATGCGTCGACCACACACGGCCGCGACCACCTCACCGAGCTCAAGGTCGGCGCCAAGCGCGACGGCACGATCACCGCGCTCAAGGCGAAGACGTACGCGAATCTCGGCGGGGTCCTGTCGACGATCGCGCCCGGTATTCCGACGACGCTCTACGGCCGGATGCTGTCGGGCTGCTACCGCATCCCGAACATCCACTGCCAGGTGCTCGGCGTCTACACGAACACGGGCATGGTGGACGCCTATCGGGGCGCCGGCCGGCCGGAGGCGACCTACGCCGTCGAGCGCGCCGTCGACCTCGTCGCGCGCGAGCTCGATCTCGACCCGATCGAGGTGCGCCGCCGGAACTTCATCCCGCCCGACGCGTTTCCGTACGACCCCGTCGGCATCCTCCGAGGGCTGAAGTACGACACCGGCGACTACGAGAAGCCCCTCGACCGTGCGCTCGAGATCGTCGACTACGAGGGCTTCCGCCGCGAGCAGGAGGAGGCGCGCCAGCAGGGCCGCCTTCGCGGGATCGGCTTCTCCACCTACGTCGAGATCTGTGGTGCGGCACCGTCCTCCTGGATCGGAACGGTCGGCGAGGGATGGGGCGCCTCGATGTGGGAGAGCGCCAACGTGCGTGTCCACCTGACGGGGAAGGTCGTCGTCACCGCAGGCATCCAGCCGCACGGCCAGGGCCACGAGACGACGCTGACGCAGATCACAGCGGACGAGCTCGGCGTGCCGATCGAAGACGTGACGGTGCTGTGGGGCGATACGCACGGCACACCGTTCGGGTACGGCGTCTACGCGAGCCGCGCGGCAGCCGTCGGCCACGTCGCGCTCTACAACAGCTTGCAGAAGATCAAGGCGAAGGTGCGAAGGATCGCCGCGCACATGCTCGAGGCGGACGTCGAGGACGTCGTCTTCGAGGAGGGCAAGGCGTTCATCAAGGGTGCGCGGGACAACGCGAAGACCATCCAGGAGATCGCAGGTGCCGCCGCGCTGGCGTACGACCTGCCCGAGGGAGAGGAACCGTTCCTCGACGACACGACGTACTACGACCCACCGAACTGCACGTTCCCGTTCGGCACGCACGTCGCAGTGGTCGAGGTCGACGCCGAGACCGGCGAGGTGAAGCTCGAGCGCTACGTCGCGGTCGACGACGTCGGCCGGGTGATCAACCCGATGATCGTCGACGGACAAGTGCACGGCGGGATCGCGCAAGGGGTTGCGCAGGCCCTGTGGGAGGGCGCCGTCTACAACGAGGACGGCCAGCTCCAGACGTCGAGCCTGATGGACTACGCGGTCCCGAAGGCAGACTTCTTCCCGCCGCTCGAGGTCGATCGAACCGAGACGCCGACCGACGTGAATCCGCTCGGCGTCAAGGGCGCGGGGGAGACGGGCACGATCGCGTCGACGCCTGCGGTCGTGAACGCGGTGATGGACGCCTTAGCGCCGCTCGGCATCCGGCACCTCGACATGCCGCTCACGCCCGAACGGGTGTGGCGTGCAATCCGGCAAGCGCAGGCCTGAGGAGGGAGGCGCGATGTACCCGATGCGTCCGGCAGCGTTCGACTACCACCGGCCGACGAGCGTCGACGAGGCGATCTCCCTCTTGGGCGACATCGACGGCGCGCGCGCGCTCGCGGGCGGGCACAGCCTGCTGCCGATGATGAAGATCCGGCTCGTGATGCCGGCGGCGCTCGTCGACCTCGGCCGGATTCCGGGCCTCGACGGGATCTCGAAGAACGGCGGGCTCACGATCGGAGCGCTCGCTCGGCACGCTTCCGTTGCGGCGTCTTCGGTCGTGCAGCAAGAGTGCCCGGTGCTCGCAGAGGCGGCGGCGGTGATCGGCGATCGGCAGGTCCGGAACTGCGGCACGATCGGTGGGAGCGTGGCGCACGCCGATCCGGCCGCGGATTACCCGACCGTTCTGACGGCGCTCGACGCGACGATCACCGCTCGGGGCAAGAACGGCGAGCGCGAGATCGCGGCCGACGACTTCTTCCAGGGGTTCTTCGAGACGGCTCTCGGGCTCGGCGAGCTCGTCACTTCGGTGACGGTGCCTTCGATACCGGCCGGGACGGGCGCGGCGTACGTGAAGCACCGCCATCCCGCCTCGAGCTACGCGGTCGTCGGTGTTGCTGCGGTCTTGTCCGTCGAGGGTGGAACGTGTACCCGAGCGCGACTGGCGATCGGTGGCGTGACGGCGCCGCCCGTGGACGCGACGGCCGCGGCAGAGGCGCTCGTCGGGAGCCCCGGCTCGAAGGAGGCGATCGCAGCGGCGGCGGAGAAGGTGCCGGCGTCGCTCGGAGAGGTGACCGGCGACGTGTACGCGTCGGGCGAGTACCGCACGCACCTCGCGAAGGTGCTCGCGGCGCGGGCGCTTGCGGCGGCCTTCGCGCGCGCGGCCTGACACTCGGCGCGACGCGGTCGGAACGAAGTCCAGGACGACGCACGGCTCGTCGCAGACGACCCAGGCATCACGTCCAGGCGCGGCCGCGGGTCGACCCTCTACTACTCTGCCGACGTGGCCAACTGGGCGACCGTTCGGAAGATCGCGCTCGGCTTTCCGGAGGTCGAGGAGCGGACGGAGGGGCGACCCGCCTTTCGGGTGCGCGGCAAGCTCTTCGCGTGGAGACCGCGCGAGCGCGACGGCGGCGAGCTCGCCGTTCGGGTCGATCCTGACGAGAAGCAGCTGCTGATCGACTCCCGGCCCGACGTCTACTTCTCGTCCCCGCACTACAACGGGTATCCGGCCGTGCAGATCCATCTGAAGCGGATCGAGCGCGAGGTACTCGCGGAGCTCCTGGAAGACGCGTGGCTGATTCAGGCGCCGAAGCGCCTCGCGGCCGAGCTCCGGCAGAACGAATAGGCCGCAACACTCGGTCGGACCGGTCGTTCGCTCAGCGCGCGCGCACGAGCGATCGCTCCAGAACCTCGGTCAGCTCTTCCGGATCGAACGGCTTCGTGATGTAGTCGACACCGCCCAGCTCGATCGCGCGCGCCCGGGATGCCGCCTCCGCGTACGCGCTCAGGAACACGATCGCGATCGAGGCGGTCGCGGGATCGCTGAGCAGCCGGGCGGCGACTTCCCACCCGTCGGGCGGCGGGATCGCGACGTCGAGCACCATCGCATCCGGCGGTTGTGCTCGTGCGAGCTCCAGCGCCTCGTCACCGGTCGCAGCCTCGCTGACGACCATTCCCTCCAGCTCGAGGTTCACGCGGCAAAGAAGCCGAATCGACGGCTCGTCGTCCACGATCAACACCCTTCGCCCCGCGACACCCGCGGGCCGTGAGCGTGTCGGCTGATCGTTGCCGCTCTCCCCAGCGGCTCGATCCATCGTCCTCCCCCTCTGACGCGATCCCGTTCAGGCCTGAGCGGAGACTCCCTGCCTCGTCGTCACCTGGCCACGAGACGGAGGCCGACGTCCAGGCAGCGCGAGTCTACGCCCGAACGTGCGGACACTCAACCGTGGGGCTTCGCGCGTCCGCCTGAGCGTTGGCTGCCGGGCCCGGGACGCCGCCTCAAATGCAGCCGTGCTCCCAACACTCCAGCGGGCCGCTGCGTGCGGGGACTTGCCCGGTTCCGCCTCGTTGCATCGATTCGCGCGCGGCCCGCGCGCCTGCGATCAGAACTCGCTCGTAGTCCGCAGACTCGAGATAGGCCGATCCCTGGGCGGTCGACGCCGCGCCGCCGGCTCGATCTCCGAGCTCGCGATGCGGCCCGAAGGTTCCCACTCCCCAGAGGACAAAGGCCACAGCCAGGGCGGTGCTCGTCACGGCAAGGCTTTGGAGCTGCCGGGCGCCGATCCTCCGGCTGCGCGGCACGTCAACCTGGAACTCGAGTCGCTCGAGCGGAGCCGCGTTGAGGTACCGGATCAAGCGCCGGGCATCGATCTCGAACGCGCGGCAGGATGCGCAGACACGCAGATGCAAGGCCAGTTGAGCGGCTTCGAAGTCGGTCAGCTCGCGGTCGAGCAGCGCCGAGACCTGGGCTCGCGCGCGTCGGCACGCATCGCTTCTGTGGCCCGAGGCGGTCACGCACGCGTTCGTCGCTGGGTCGGGTCGAGGGCGTCTCGGAGCCCATCGCCGACGAAGTTGATGCAGAGCACGATGAGGACGATCGTCGCGCCCGGAAACGTCACGAGCCACCACATGCTCTGCGAGACGTTCTGACCGTCGGCGATGAGCTTTCCGAGCGCGGGGTTCGGCGGCTGGATACCGAAGCCCAGGAAGGAGAGCGCGGCCTCGGTGAGGATCGCGACACCGACGATCAGCGTCATGTTGACGACGATCGGGCCGAGCGTGTTCGGGAGCATGTGTCGGAAGATGATCCGAAGATCGCCCGCGCCGACGGCCCTCGCCGCTTCGACGAACTCTTTCTCGCGTAACGAGAGAAACGTCGCTCGCACGATTCGGGCGAGCCCGGTCCAGAACAGGAAGGCCAGAATGAGCGCGGTCCGGAACGGCGATCCGTTCCCGAGGAAGGCGGATGCGGTCAGCAGCACGGCCAGTCCCGGCAAGGTCAGCACGAGATCGGTGAAGCGCATGAGCAGGTTGTCGATCACCCCGCCGTAGTAGCCGGAGATCGCGCCGATCAGCGTCCCGATGATCGTGGCGACGATCGCAACGAGGAACGCGACCTTCTCCGACGTCTGAATCCCGAACACGACGCGCGAGAAGTAGTCGCGGCCGAGGACGTCGGTGCCGAAGAAGTGGTGCGCCTTGAAGGTCGGCGCTTCGCCGGAGTGAGCGAAGTCCTGGGCGGCGAAGGGATACGGCGCGATCCACTTTGCGAGCGCTCCGACGGTGATGATGATCAACAGCACGATCAGGCTGGCCATCGCGAGCCGGTGGCGCATGAACCGCATGCGTGCGTACGCCCACTGGCTTCGGGGCTTGACCTCGAGGCCGTAGACGTACGAGAGCTCGACCGGGTCTTCCCCGATGCTGACCCCCGTCGAGGTGGCCGCCGCAAGCGCGGGACGATCCTCGAGGTCACGCATAGCGGATTCTCGGGTCGAGGTAGCCGTAGGCGATGTCGGCGAGGAGGTTGAACAGGATGATCGCCGTCGCCGTCACCATCAGCCAGGCCATCACCGCATAGACGTCCTGGCCGAGCAGGCTCTGGATGAAGTACGGACCCATCCCGTCGAGCTGGAAGATCGACTCGGTGATCACGGCACCACCGATCAGCGCACCGAAGTTGAGGGTGAACACCGTGACGAGGGGAATCAGCGCGTTCCGGAGCGCGTGCTTGAGCGTGATCCGGGGCTCCGGGAGCCCTTTGGCACGCGCGGTGCGAATGTAGTCGGAGTTGACCACCTCGAGCATCGAGGCGCGGAGGAAGCGGCTGTACAGGGCGATCGAGAGGATCGCCAACGTCATCGCCGGAATCGCCAGGTGTTGGAAACGATCGATCCAGAAGTGGATCCCGCTGCCGGCGTTCTCGGAGCTGAGACCCGACGTGTAGAAGATGCGCACGTGCCACTTCAAGAAGACGTCCGTGAAGAGGATCTGCAGCATCAGCGCCAGCCAGAAGCTCGGCATGGCGAAGCCGATGAAGCTGAGACTGGTCGCGGCGTAGTCGAAGACCGAGTACTGGCGGACCGCCGAGTAGACGCCGATCGAGACGCCGATCATCAGGGCGAAGAACTCCGACAGGAGAATGAGTTGCAGCGTGTGCGGTATCACCCGCTTGAGGTCGTTCCAGATGCGGTTGCCGGGCTGGAGGAGCGGGGTGCCGAACCCATTCGTCACGGCATCCTTCAGCCAGTAGGCGTATTGCGTCGGGATCGAGTCGTTCAGGTGCTTGCGCTGCTCGATCCGCTGAATCGTCTGCTTCGAGACGAGTGGGTTCTGGCGCAGCGTCGCAAGGGGATCCCCCACCGCCGACACGGAGAAGAAGATCAGGACGCTGGCGGCGAAGAGGACGGGAATGCTGTAGAGGAGTCGCCGAAGGACGTAGGTGAGCATCTGCCGCCTTCCTCGTTCGGTGTCTGCGGCGACCGCGACGCGGAGCGCCGGCGGTCGCCGCAGACGTTAGGGCTGATCAGCTAGCCGTCCAGTGCTCCGTGTTCCACGTCGGGCCCTGGGACGTCGGGTTGTCCTGGAGGTTGTGCAGCTTCGACTTGAAGACGAAGTACGTCGGCTTCTGGTACAGCGGCAACGTCGTCATGTCGTTCGCCAGGATGGCGTCCGCCTTGTTGACGTCCGCGGCCCGCGCCTTGGCGTTCACCTCCGCGTCGGAGGCCGCGAACAGCCTCGTGACAGCCTTGCTGTTGTAGGCCTTCCAGTTCGAGCCCCCGCCGACCCCGTAGATGTCCGTCTGCCCGGCCGGATCGCCGGAGCCGACCCACGCGAAGAGGGCGAGGTCGTAGTTCTCGGTCGGAAGCCGCGCGAAGAACAGGTTCGAGGGCTGATTGTCCGCGCGGAACTCGATCCCGGCCGACTTGGCCTGCGCCTGCATGATCTCGACCGCCAGCTCCCGCAGCTTGTTGCCGGAGGTGGTGCCGAGTCGTACCGACGCTCGCTGGCCGTTGCAGGACCAGATGCCGTCGCCTCCCTTCCGGCACCCGTGGGCCCGGAACATCGACGTCACCTTCTTCAGGTTGCGTACGTAGCGCTGGAAGTGCGGCACGTACTGCTTCTGCTGGCTCGTGTACGAGAGGTTGTTGAGGACGCCGAGACTCGGGTTCAGCGTCCGGAACAGCTGCCGCACCATCGCCTTCCGGTCGATCGAGTACGCGATCGCCTGGCGGAACCAGCGTTGCCTCAGCAGCGGGTTGCTGGACTTCGGTCCCGTGTTGAAGTCGATGTGCTCGAGCGAGGTCCCCGCGTGCGACTGGACCTTGAGCCCGGATTGACCTCGCAGGCCGGCGAGCTGGAGCTGCGGCTGCGGGTAGATCGCGTCGACTTCACCGCCGCGGATCGCCTGAACCTCGGAATCGGTGTTCGTGATGAAGCGGAAGACGATCCGGTCGAGGTTGGGGCGCTTGCCCCAGAACGCCGTGTTCCGGACCATTGTGAGGCTCTGTCCCTTCGTGTAGCTGGCGAGCTTGTAGGGACCGCTGGCCATCTCGACGCCCGTCTTCGGGTTCTTGTAGTTCGTGTTCCAGACGTCGTTGAAGTCCGAGCCCTGAAGCGCGTGCTGCGGGTAGATCGACTGGGTCAGCATGATCTTCCACGGCGCGTACGGCTTCTTGAAGATGAACTTCACGGTCTTCGCGTTGATCCGGACTGCGCGTGCGATCGAATCCCAGCCGCTTCGACTCGCGACCTCGTTCTTGGGATCGACGATCAGATGCCAGGTGAAGATGTAGTCGTCGGCGGTGACCGGCTTGCCGTCGCTCCACTTCGCCTTCTTGTTGATGTTGATCGTGAGGGCGAACGGGTTCTTCGAGGCCTTCGCCTCACCCGCCGCCATGTACGGAACGAACGAGAAGTCCGGCCTCTCGATGTAGGCGCCGGCGAGCGCGATCCCGACCGTCCAGGAGGTCCAGGTGTTGTTGCACCCCTCGAGCGTCCCGTTGAGGCAGGGCGGCTCCTGCTCAGCTCCGAAGACGACGCTGCCGCTGCTCGCCTTCTTCGAGGCGCCGGTCGCAGCGCCGGCGACCATCAGGCTCACCCCGACGAGCAGCGCGCCGACCAAGAACCGTAAGCGATGTCGATGCATCTACTGCCTCCTCCTTCTGTGGCTCAAGTGGGACAGCTGTAGTGCCGTCCCGAACGGCTACGTGCGTCGTTCGAAAGGTGCGACGCGACTCCGAAGCGGTTTGTTCGCGGCGATGAAGGATCGGTATCGAATCGTGAACGCCGTTGATCTCACGGCGCCGACGGCACGCCATATCCGAGGGTGGTCAACGCGGATACTGCGGACGTGTCTTCCGGCACCGACGGCGAGCCGCGAGTCTTCCTGTCGAGCGTCTCGTCGACCTGCTCGACAACAGGGTCGTCGCCCCGGCCAGGTCGTCACCGCACCGTCTCCGGATGGCGACCTGCGGGTCGCGACGTTCCGAGATCCATCGGGAAACGTGCTCGGCGAATGGCAACAAGGCTCATAGGCCCTTCATCAGCAACTCGCGCGCTGACGTGAACAGGTTTCGTGTTCGTCCGCTGCGCGTGTAGCGACAATCTCCTGTAAGGAGCGACAAGCCTGCAGTCACTCCGTTTCGCCCAGCGGGTCGTGGGTGAACACCGTCTTCGCTCACGACCCGCCCTCCTGCGTGCGGGACGCTGCCGCATGAAGGACCTTCACGGAGCCGTGACGGACTCAAATGCTCCTAACAAATGATTTGGCGTCGCGTCCAAACGACTACTTGGTGACCGAAACCGTTTAAGGCCAGTCGGCCACCGAGCATATTTCGCGATCTGGAGGTAGCCGCGTGGGCTTGACGCGCTTTGATCGCTGGCTCGGGGTCGAACTTCGTCATCTCGCTGCGTTTCAAGCGGTCGCCGACGAGCAGTCGTTCAGTCGCGCGGCGACGAGGCTGGGATACACCCAGTCCGCGATCAGCCATCAGATCGCCGCACTCGAGCGAATCGTCGGCGTCCGCTTGATCGAGCGGAGGGGGGCGGGCGCCTCGCGCGGTCTGTCGCTCACGATGCACGGCAAGCTCCTCTTTCGGCACGCGAGCCGCATCCTCGCGATTCTCTCGGCGGCAGAGGCAGACATGAGAAGCCTGCTCGACGGCAACGGGACCCTGCGGGTCGGGACCTTCCAGAGCGTGGGCGCCAGGGTCTTCCCGCTCGTGGTGAAGGATCTGCGGGTCCGGCTTCCCAACACGACGATCGAGCTCACCGAGAGGAGCTACGACGGTGACCTCCTGCAGCTCCTCGAGGACGGTCAGCTCGATCTCGCGTTTGCGACCCTTCCGCTTGAAGAAGGCCCTTTTGAGTTCGTCGAGCTCCTCACCGACGATTACGTGCTGGTAGTCCCTGCCGATTCCGATCTCGTCCGACGTCCCGGCCCACTGACGCTCCGAGACATCGCGCAGACGCCACTGATCAGCTTCCAGAAGTGTCGAAACCTCGGCCAGCTCGAGGACCACATGCGGGCGCAGGGGCTCGAGCCGCGGTTCGTCTTCCGCACGGACGACAACTACACGGCGCAGGCGATGGTGTCGGCGGGAATGGGAGCAGCCCTCTGGCCACGGCTTGCGATTCAACCGAGCGACGCCGGCGTCGCGCTCGTCGAGCTCGCCCTCTCCGTGCCTCCCCGCGTGATCGTCCTCGCCTGGCACCGGGACCGCGAGCCGACACCGGCCGCCGAGCTGTTCATCGATCTCGCACGCCAGGTCTGTGCGGGATACGCGGAGCCGCACATCCACGGAGCCGTGGCCGCCGCCAACGGCTGAGCCCGGGCCGCGGGCGAGTCAAGCCGTCGCAGCCGCCGGCGTCCACTCGAAGCGCGTCAACGCGATCGTGAGGCCTGCGGCGGCCCAGAGTGCGAGCACGCCGATGTCGCTCCAGACGATTCCGATGCCGTGCGTACCCGGGTCGAACGCGTGGCGGAGCCCGCCGGCGAGGTGCTCGACGGGAAAGACCTTGGCCACGTCCTGCAGCCACGTGGGGAGGTTGACGTTGGGGATGAAGACGCCCGAGATGAAGTAGAGCGGGAGCATGATCGCCTGCACCATGGGCTGCGCCGCGTCTGCCGAGTGGATCGCGGTGGTGAGTGCGTAGCCCAGGCAACAGAAGGTGATCGCACTGACGACGGCGGTGACGATGACTCCCGGAAGGGTCTCTGCGGGAAGCCTGACGCCGTAGGCGAAGCGGCCGATGAGGAGCAAGGCCGTCATCACCGCGAGCGCGACGACCACAGCGGTCAGCGCCCTGCCTGCGATGAGCACCCAAGCCGGCACCGGTGTCGCGCGGCGGCGTTTGAGGACGCCGGTCTCACGCTGCGCGGTGACCGAGATCACGAGGTTGACGAACGACCCCGCGATCACGCCCAACGCCGCGAGGCCGGGCACGTAGTAGGTCGACGCCTTGACGTTGTGCGGGCCGACCTTGTTGTTCCCGAACACGCTGACGAAGATGACGAGGAAGATGATCGGCAGGGCCAGCGTGAAGAAGCGCGACTGCGGGTTGCGGAGGAAGCTGACCAGGTCGAAGCGCGCTTGGTGCGCGACGAGGCGCAACGGGTTGCGTCCGCCGACGGCAGGCGCGACGCCTCGGCGCTGCCGGCGTGCGCGAAGGCGGGGATAGATCCAGCGCAGAATCACGTGCCCTCGCTCGTGCGGGCTGTTTCGGTGAGCTCGAGATAGACGTCCTCGAGCGACGGCCTGCGAACGTCGAGATCGGAGAGATCGAGGCCGCGAGCGAGCGCCCACTCCGCGAGTACCTTCAGGTCGAGTAACGGCTGCTGCGTCTCGAGGGCGATGCGGCCGTTCGTGGAG
>OEKB01000251.1_pt4 | contig 17957 bp, 18 predicted proteins | sample 1503171 | NCBI WGS metagenome assembly OEKB01 (sample SAMEA104379580, study PRJEB20068) | metagenome | isolation source: 1998
CCGAGAACTCGTGCGGGTAGCGACCGGCGGCATCCGCCGGAAGACCGACGATCTGGAGGAGCTCGCGGACGCGGCTGCTCGTATCGCGCCGGCCGGAGAGGCCGTGAGTCCGGAGCGGCTCCCCGACGATGCGACCGACGCTGTGGCGCGGGTTCAGCGACGCGAACGGATCCTGGAAGACCATCTGCATCCTGCGCCTCAGCGGTCGCAGCTCGCCCTCGCGCAGCGTGGAGATATCGCGACCGTCGAACACGATCCGCCCGGACGTCGGCTTGTAGAGCCGGAGGATCGTCCGACCGACGGTCGACTTGCCGCAGCCCGATTCGCCCACGAGCCCGAGGGTCTCGCCGCGGCGGATCGTCAGCGAGATGTCGTCGACAGCGCGAATGTCGCCGACGTGGCGGTCGAGCACGATGCCGCTCTTGATCGGGAACCAGACCCGCAGGTTCTCGAGCTCGACGAGGTTGCCGCTGCCGTCTTCGCTCGTGCTCAAATCTCGACGCTTTCGTGACAGACGTGCACGGATTGGAGGGCTATGCTCGCAGCGGGTGGCGGGTGGACGGCGGCTCTCCCCACCCAGGGCGGGGCAACCTCATGATGCCGTGGCGGCGGCGCGCGTCCGGGCCCACTCGTCAGCCGGCACGGGGTTGAAGCACGCGACCTTGTGTCCAGGCTCGATTTCCAGCAGCGGCGGCACCTCTTGCCGCGAGGCCTCGACCTCGTAGCGGCAACGCGGCTGGAACGGACACGCCGTCGGCTGGTTGAGCATGTTTCGCGGCGCGCCCTCGATCGGCTGAAGGCGCGCGCGGCGCGCGGCGTCGAGGCGAGGGACGCTCTGCAGCAGTCCGAGCGTGTACGGGTGCCGCGGCGAACCGAAGAGCTGCTCCGCAGAGCCGGTCTCCATGAAGAGGCCCGCGTACATGACGTTCACGCGCTCGCACATCCCGGCCACCACGCCGAGATCGTGCGTGATCAGAAGCAGGGCGGCGTTCTCCTCGGCGACGAGCTCGCGCAGCAGGTTGAGGATCTGCGCCTGGATCGTCACGTCGAGCGCTGTCGTCGGCTCGTCGGCGATCAGGAGTTTTGGCCGGCACGCGAGCGCCATGGCAATCATCGCCCGCTGCCGCATGCCGCCCGAGAACTGATGCGGGTAGTCCCGCAGGCGCGCCTCCGGGCTGGGAATCCCGACGCGGTCGATCAGCTCCGTGGCTCGTGCGTTCGCCTCCTTGCGGTTCATACCGAAATGCGTCTCGAGCGTCTCGCGGATCTGTCGCCCGATCGTCAGGACCGGATTCAGCGACGTCATTGGGTCCTGAAAGATCATCGCGATCTCCCGGCCGCGGATGCCCCGCAGAGCGCGGTCGCTTTGCCGGATCAGGTCGCGTCCCCCGAACAGCGCCCGCCCGCCGCGCACGCGTCCGTTGCGGGCGAGCAGACCGAGGATCGCGAGCGAGGTCACGCTCTTCCCGCAGCCGGATTCGCCGACGATCCCGAGCGTCTCGCCGGCGGCGATCCCGAACGAGATGCCGTTGACGGCGTAGACCGTTCCGCGACGAGTCGAGAACTCGACACGGAGATCCTCGACCGCGAGCAGCGGCTCAGCGGCCACGCAGTTTGGGGTCGAGCCCCTCCCGGAGGCCGTCGCCGATCAGGTTGAAACCGAGCACGGAGAGGATGATCGCGATGCCGGGGACGATCGCCAGGAAGGGAGCCGCCTGGAGGTAGTCGTTCACGTCGGTGAGCATCGTGCCCCATTCCGGCGTCGAGGGGTCCTGTGGACCGAGGCCGAGGAAGCCGAGCCCGGCGACGTCGATGATCGCGGTCGCCATCGCGAGCGTCCCCTGGACGATCACTGGTGAGATGGCGTTCGGAAGGATGTGCGAGAAGAGGATCGCCCGCCTCCGGACTCCGACGGAGCGGGCGGCGAGGACGAAGTCGTTCTCGCGCTGGGCCAGGATCGATCCCCGCAGCAGTCGAGCGAAGATCGGGATGTTCACGACGCCGACGGCGATCATGATCTGCGTCAGTCCCGGCCCGAGCATCGCGACGATCCCGATCGCGAACAGGAGTCCCGGGATCGCGAGCATCACGTCCATGCAGCGCATGACGACGGTGTCGACCACGCCGCCGAGGTAGCCGGCGATCGAGCCGAGGACGAGCCCGACGGAGAGGCCGATCGCGACCGAGACGACACCGATCAGGAGCGAGAACCGCGCGCCGTACAGGATCCGCGTGAACACGTCCCGGCCGAGCAGGTCGACGCCGAGCAGGTGGTGCATGGACGGCCCCGGCGGGATGCCGCCCTCCTTCAGGAGCGAGAGGTTCTGATCGAGCGGGCCGTACGGAGCGATCACCGGCGCGAAGATCGCGGCGATCACGAACATGAGGACGAGGAACGCGCCGAAGATCGCGCTGGGATTCCGGATGAGCCGGTACCAGGCATCCGACCAGAGCCCGCCGGTTGCCGCCTCGAGCGTGATCTCCCTCGACTCGAGCTCGGCTACGGACACGCGTCCGCCTCTTGCAGCTGACCGGGGGCGCCCGAAGGCGTACGCGCCTGCACCCTCGGCGTGACCTGGGCGCCTGGCGCACTCATGTGTAGCGAATCCTCGGATTGATGATCGCGTAGGAGATGTCCACGACCAGGTTCACGAAGACGAACACGAGCGCAAGGAACAGGATCCCGCCCTGCAGCACGGGATAGTCCCGGTTGAAGATGGCGTCGCGCAACCACGAGCCCATCCCGGGAAAGGCGAACACCGTCTCCGTCAACACCGCGCCGGACAGCAAGAGACCCGTCTGCAGTCCGATGATGGTCGTGATCGGCAGCATCGCGTTCCGCAGGACGTGCCGCCGGTCGACCGTCAGCGGCGGCAAGCCTTTGGCGCGAGCCGTGCGAACGTAGTCCTCGTTCTGCACGTCGAGGACGGCCGCGCGTGTGATCCGCGTGATCACCGCCAGCGGAATCGAGCCGAGCGCGATCGCCGGGAGGATGAGGTGCTTGAGGACGTCCCAGAGCGTGCTCCAGTCGCGCTCGATGATCGCGTCCAGAACGTAGAAGTTCGTCGGGTGCTTCGCGTTGATCGTGACGTCGATCCGGCCGACGCTGGGTAAGAGGTGCCAATGCACGGCGAAGAGGTACTTGAGGATGATCGCGAGGAAGAAAATCGGAATCGAGATCCCGAGTAATGATCCGACGAGGGTGAGTTGGTCGAAGACCCCACCGTGCCGCTTGGCGGCGAAGAACCCCAGGGGAATCCCGAACGCAACGGCAAAGATCATGGCCGCGACGGCGAGCTCGATCGTGGCCGGGAAGCGTTGCCGGATCTCGAACCACACTTGCCGGTGCGATGCGACGCTGACCCCGAGATCGCGATCGATCGCGGTCGTCTTCAGATACGTCAGATACTGACGCCAGATCGGCTTGTCGAGGCCGTACTTCTGCCGGTACGCCTGCACCAGAGCTGGAGTTGCACGCTCACCGAGCAGCGCCTCCGCCGGGCTGCCGGGAAGCGCCCTGATCCAGAAGAAGATCAGGAGCGAGACCCCGAGCAGGATCGGAATCACGAGCAGCAGCCGGCGGACGACGTACCGAAGCACCTCAATCGTCCGCCGGCAGTCTGCTCAGTTTCGCTACTGACCTCCCTGAATGAAGACCGGGTCGAACGGATCCGTACCAACCGGGCTCGGAACGTACCCCTTGACGTTCTTGTCGAATCCGAGCGCCGGCCGGGAATGCGCATACGGCACCGCCGGCAGGTACTTCATGATCATGATGTTCGCCTGCTTGTAGAGGGCGACCCTCTTCTTGAAGCTCTTCTCCCGCTCCGCCTTGGAGAGGATGTTGAAGATCGCGTTGTTGTGGAACCCGAACTGCGGGCTGAACGTCTGGAAGAACGTGCCCAGGAAGTTGTCCGGGTCGCCGAAGTCGCCGGTCCATCCGATCAGGTTCAGGTCACCCGCTGTGCCGTCGTTGACGTGCTTGACGTAGTCGGGTCGCCACGGCGCGCTGTGGGCCGTGACGCTGAACCCTGACTTCTCGAGACTTGCGGAGAAGGCCTCGAAGTTCCGCTTCGGATCGGGCATGTACGGCCGCGAGACGCCGGTCGGATACCAGAAGTCGACCTTGCACGGCACGTGGCAGCTCGACGAGTTCAGCAACGACCTCGCCTTTTCGGGGTTGTACGGGTACTTCGTCACCTTGTTCGTCCAGCCGAAGAGCTGCGGCGGCTGGAACTCGAGCGCGACCTGACCCCGTCCCGAATAGAACGAGTTGACGACGGACCGTCGGTCAAGGCCGTAGGCGACGGCCTGACGCACCTTGAGGTCGTTCATCGGCGAACCGGAACCCTGGTGCATCGTGACGTACGCAACATTGAACGACGGCCGGTTGAGGACCTTCAGCTTCGAGTTCGACTTGATCGTGTTGATGTGCTCCGGCGCAACGAGGTCGTAGCCCTGGACCTCACCGGTCTGCAGTGCCTGCAGCCGCGCGGTGTTGTTCGCGATCGGCCGGATGATCAGCGTGTTGATTCTCGGCTTCTTCCCCCAGTAGCTGTTGTTCCGGACGAGCACGACCTTCTCGCCGACCGTCCACGACTGGAACCTGAACGGCCCGGTCCCTGTGGGGTGGCTGAACGCGTACGAGCCGGTTGGATAGAACGTGCCGTTCCGGAGCTCACCTTTGTCCGCGCCGTACTTCTGCAGCGCGGTCGGGCTCTGAATCCCGAACGACGAGATCACCTGCGCCGGAAGGAAGGGGCCCGACGGCGTACGCAGGTGAATCGTTACCGAGTACTTGCCGTGCGCCGTGCAGCCGATGTACAGGCTCGGGGACAGATCAGAGCTCTCGTTGTGCTTGAAGCCCCCGAAGACCGTCTGCCAGTAGTACGTCGCGGAGGCGTCCTGGAACGCTCCCGTGAAGTTGTACTGGCGGTTGTAGTTGAAGCAGACCGCTGCAGCATTGAACGGCGTCCCGTCATGGAACTTCACGCCTCGGCGAAGCGTGAACGTCCAGTCCTTGGCGTTCTTCGAGGTCCACTTCGTTGCCAACGCCGGCTGAACGACCGTGCTGCCTGGCTTCAGCTTGACGAGACTCTCGAAGATCTGCTCCGTGACGCGGAACGATTCACCGTCGGATACGAGCGCCGGATCCAGATACGTCGGATCCGCCGCGCCCGCAAAGACGAGCGTCGTTCCCGCGCCAGACTTGTTGACTTTGGCTCCCGCCGATCCGCCCAGCACCATCGCCAGTGCACAGACGCCGACCAGCAGGCCAAGCCTCATCACCTTTCCCCTCACATTCGCTCCTTTCAGCGCACCCCCCGGTGGGCACGCGCATGCATTCTCCAGAACGTCGGCGAGGCGCACAAGTTAGTTACGTCGCGAAGTCCGGCTCGGCCTCGCGGCCGAGCCATGTGACTTCGCGCCGGGCCGGAGGCATGCGTTTTCGGCGGAGGCGGGCAAAGCCCACCTCCGCGGCCAGTGTCACATGCATGTGCAACGAAGAAGGGCGGCCGACGGCCGCCCTTCACACTTCCTTCGCCTTCGTCGGGTCTAGGCTGCGAGCGAGATCAGGTCTCGCAGGGCCGAGAGCCTCGCCAGCGCCTGGCCCTCGAGCTGACGGACGCGCTCGCGCGTCAGGTCGAGCTCGTGGCCGATTGCCTCGAGCGTCCAGGGCTCGCCCTCGAACCCGAACCGGAGCTCGAGGATCCGCCGCTCGCGCTCCGGGAGCGCATCGAGCGCGCGGCGCACGCCCTGGCGGCGAAGCGACTCCTCTGCCTCGTCGAACGGATCCGCGGCCTCGCGATCGGCGAAGAGGTCGCCGAGCTCGCCCTCGTCATCCGCGCCGACGGTCTGGTTCAGCGAGACGGACGCCTGTGCCGCGCCGAGCGCCTCGTCGACGTGCTGGATGGGCAACCCCGTGGCCTCGGCGAGCTCGTCCTTCGTCGCCTCACGGCCGAGCTCCACCTCGAGCCTGCGGGCCGCCCGCGACAGCTTCTGCTGCCGCTCGACGACGTGGACGGGCACCCGGATCGTCCGGGCGTGGTTCGCGACGGCGCGCTGGACCGACTGCCGGATCCACCACGTTGCGTAGGTCGAGAACTTGTAACCGCGCCGCCAGTCGAACTTCTCGACCGCGCGGTTCAGGCCGAGCGTGCCCTCCTGGATCAGGTCGAGGAACGGGACTCCGAGGCCGCGGTAGCCCTTGGCGATCGAGACGACCAGCCGGAGGTTCGACTCGATCATCCGGCGCTTCGCGGTCGGGTCGCCGCGCTCGATTGCCTTGGCGAGCGTGACCTCCTCGGCGGCGGTCAGCAGCTTGTGGCGGCCGACGTCGGCGAGGAAGAGCTGGAGGCTGTCCGCCGCGCCCGAGATGACATGGGCTTCGGCCTGCGCGGCTGCCTTCTCGGCGGCCTCGCGCTCGGCCTCCTTCTCTGCGTCGGCAGCCGAACGCACCTCGAGCCCGATCCGTTCGAGCTCGCGGGTCAGCTCCTCGACGTCCTCGTCGTTGAGCTCGTGCTCGAGGGCGAAGGCCTCGAGCTCGGCGGCCTCGAGGTAACCACGCTCCTCGGCGCCCTCCACGAGGTGCCGGGCCTGGTCGGAATCAAGCAGTTCGTGAAGCTGATTCTGGGTCAATTCGTCCTTTCGCGGCGTAACTTTGTGATCTGGGTCGATCTTCGCACTGTAGGGGTATTACCCTTTTGTTTCCAGGGAGAACCGTGTCGGGACTACGCGACGGGTGCAACGAAACCGGGCTCTTTGTTATTCCGCCGCGGCCGGCTCTTTGGTTTGCGCGCGCACGGGGAACTCGAACTCGATCTTGTCCTCGTCGTTCAAGACGAGCCGCGCCCGAAAAGGTTTGCCTCCACGGGAGCGGAAGCCGGACAATACCTCCCGGGTCCGACGTTCCTCGATCAGCTGTCTCGCAATTTCCGGGGTCAACGTGCGCCCGGCCACGCGCTTCCAGACGACGAAGCCGCAGCCCGGCTCCTCCCGGCTCTTCCAGCTGGTGCAGCCGTAGGCCTTCGAGTTCTCCCGGATGATCTCGCCCGTCACGGCTCCGCACCGTGGGCAGGGCCCGAGCTCGGCCCGCTCCGGTCGGAGCTTCTCCTTGTCGAGGGCGGCGATCTGGTCGACGGTCTCCTTCGTGAAGGCCGCGATTCCCTCCATGAACGCCCGCCGGTCGCCGTCGCCGTGCTCGATCTCGGACAGCTTGTGCTCCCAGTCCCCGGTGAGCTCCGGAGACGTGAGCTTGTGCTCCTCGAGCATCGTGATGACCTGGATCCCCTTCGGGGTCGCCTGGAGGTCCTTGCCGACCCGTTCGATGTACTCGCGGCGGATCAGCGTCTCGATCGTCTCCGCGCGCGTCGCCGGCGTGCCGAGGCCGGAATTCTTCATGGCCTCGCGCAGCTCCTCGTCGTCGATGAGCTTGCCGGCAGTCTCCATCGCTGACAGCAGCGTCGCTTCGGTGTAGCGCGGCGGCGGCCTGGTCATCTTGTCCTCGAAGGTCGCCTCGACGCAGCGCACGGTCTGGCCCTGCTGCAGCGCCGGAATCTCACCGCCCTCGGCCTCTTCGTCCTCGGACTGCCTTTCCGCATCTGCCTCGAGGCCGTACACGCCCCGCCAGCCCGGCTCGAGCGTCACCTTGCCGCGCGTCCGGAAGCGCTCCTCCTCGACGACCGTGATCACGGTCGTGCGGGCGTACCGCGCCGGCGGATGGAAGACGGCCAGGAAGCGGCGGGCGACGAGGTCGAAGACGCGGCGTTCGTCGGGCGAGAAGTCGTCGACGTCGTGGTCGATGTCCGTCGGAATGATCGCGTGGTGGTCGTCGACCTTGGCGTCGTTGACGACGCGCGCGAGCGGCAACTGGTCGAGCGCGAGCACGTACTCGGCGGCCGCGCGGTAGTCCTCGATCGGACGCAGCGTCGCGGCGGTCGGCTTGAGCTGAGCGACCATGTCTCCCGACAGGTACCGGGACGACGTGCGCGGGTACGTGATCGCCTTCTTGCCTTCGTAGAGCGACTGCGCGGCCTGCAAGGTGCGGCGCGCGGAGAAGCCGTAGCGCCGGTTGGCGTCTCGTTGCAGCGACGTCAGGTCGTAGAGGAGCGGGGCGCGTTCGGACTGTTCCTTTCTCTCGACCGACTCGACAGTGCCGTCCCTCCCCGTGACCTTCGCGACAATCTGCTCCGCCCGCCCGAGTTCCCCGAAGATGCGCGTCTCGTCGCCTTCGAACCACATGCCCGAGTAGCGCGGATCGAACTTTGCATGGACGAGGCGGTACGGCTCGGGGACGAACGCCTGAATCTCCCGTTCGCGCTTGACGATCATCCCGAGCGTCGGCGTCTGGACGCGACCGAGCGATACGACGCCACCGACCCAGGCGCGGCCGCGGATCGTGGCGGCGCGCGTGGCGTTCATGCCGACGAGCCAGTCGGCCTCGCTGCGCGAGCGTGCGGCTGCCTCGAGATCGCCCATCTGCGCCCCGGGGCGAAGGCTCTCGAACCCTTCGCGGATCGCCTGCTTCGTCATCGAGGAGATCCAGAGCCGGTCGACCGCCTTCGGGCCTCCGTCGGTCGGCGAGGTCCCGAAGACCGACTCGTACAGGTACGCGAAGATGAGCTCGCCCTCGCGCCCTGCGTCGCAGGCGTTGACGATCCGGTCGATGTCCTCCCGCTTGAGCAGCGTCTCGACCAGCTTCAGCTGCTTCTTCGACTTCGCGTCGCGCGGGACGAGCTTGAAGCCGTCCGGCGGAACGATCGGGAGATCGTCCATGCGCCAGCGCTTCCACTTCTCGTCGTACTCCTCGGGCTCCGCAAGCTGCACGAGGTGGCCGACGGCCCACGTGATCACGTACTCGTCGGACTCCAGAAAGTGCGCTTCGTCGCGTGCCCGGGACCGCGAGGGCTTCTTCGTCGCCTCGTCGACGGCCTCTTCCGCGGTCTTCTTCCGCCTGCGGCTCGGGGCGATGTCCTCCAGCGTCCGGCGCTGGAAGACGCCGTCCAGCGCGGACGCGAGATCGCGGCCAACAGACGGCTTTTCTGCAATGACGAGGGTCTTTCCCATCCGAAACACCATAGCGAGGGCCTCCAACCAGGGCCGGGCGGGATACTTGGCGCCGTGCGGCCCAGCCCCTTCTACCTGCTCGTCGGCGCGGTCAGCTGGCCGGTGACGCGCTGGGTGTACCGATTGCGTGCCGAGGGCCTCGAAAACCTGCCGCAGGAGGGCGGTTTCGTCCTGGCTGCGAACCACACGTCGAACTTCGACCCGTGGCCGCTCGCCATTCCACTCTGGCCGGGAAGGTTCCTTCGCTTCATGGCCAAGTCCGAGCTCTACTGGTGGCCTCTAAGGCACGTGATCAATGCCGGGGGCGGCTTTCCGGTGCGGCGAGGCGAAGGAGACGTCGAAGCGATCCGGACGGCCGTGCGGCTCGCCAAGGAAGGCAACATCGTGGCGATGTTCCCGCACGGCACGCGTCAGCGAAAAGGGCTCGTGAAGCGATATCAGCCGCGGGCGCACACCGGCGCCGCACGAATTGCCCTCGAGGCCGGCGTCCCCCTCGTTCCGGCCGCGATCGCCGGCACCGACCGGCTGTCTCGGCTCGGGCCGCTGCGCGTTCGCTACGGCGAGCCGCTTCCGCTCGACGACCAGCACGAGCGAGAGCCTTCCGCCGCGGCCCACGAAGCCACGGAGCGGTTGATGACCGAGATCGCGCGCCTCCAGGAGGATCTGTGAACGAACGTCCCCTCCTCATCATCGACGGCGACTCGCTCGCCCATCGCGCCTACCACGCGCTGCCGAAGAAAGCCTTCCGTCGGACAGGAGGGAAGGCCGGGAACGCGCTCGTCGGGTTCGCCAACTTTCTCCTCCGCCTGTGGGAGGACGAGGGGCCCCGCGCCGTGCTCGTGGGTTGGGATTCGCTCGAGTCGCCGACTTACCGGCACGAGCTTTTCGCGGGCTACCAGGCGGGCCGCGAGTTCGAGCCCGAGCTCCTCGAGCAGCTCGACCTCTTGCCGGAGCTCGTGCGCGCCTTCGGGTTCGTGCCGGCCAAGGCGCCGGGCTACGAGGCCGACGACTTCCTCGCCGCCGCGGTCAAGCAGGAGGAGGAACGCGGAGGGACGGCCCTCGTCGTCACGTCCGACCGGGACGCGTTTCAGCTCGCGAGCCCGCGGACCACGATCCTCCAGCCCACGCGGGGCGTCAGCCAGCTCGCGCGGGTCGGGCCGGCCGAGGTGCGTGAGCGCTACGGCGTCGAGCCGGAGCAGGTGCCGGACTTCATCGCCCTCCGCGGCGATCCGTCGGACCGCATGCCGGGTGCGAAGGGCGTCGGGCCGAAGACCGCCGCCGACATCATTCGACAGTACGCGTCGCTCGACGCCGCGTTGGCAGAAGGTCGCTTCGCGGCGCAGGCCGACGAGCTGCGCGTCTACAAGCGCATGGCGACGCTCGACGATGGTGCGCCGGTCCCGGCGGTCGACGACCAGGCTCCGACCTGGGGCGAGGCATCGTCATTCGCTCGCAGCCTGGGCCTCAACGCCCTCGCCGAGCGGCTGGCCGGCCTCGCGGGAACCTAGAACTCCGTGGTCCTAGTTACAGGTGGCCGGCTACGACCCTCCTCCCCTACGACGAGCGTATCGACGAAATTCGCACCCGTGGGAGACACGTGTGTGCCGAGAGTGTGTCCCCGCTCGGGCCGTACAATCGCCGTCGTGGACGACTGGTTGACGAACGCGCGGGACGCGCTTGCCTCGGAGGCTGATCTCGCTCCTCACGAGCTCGACCTCGACGAAACCGACACCCGCACGCTCCTCGACCTCGCTCGGATCGCTGCGCACAAGAGCGGTGACCGGACGAACGCTCCGTTGCTCTGCTACCTCGTCGGTCGCGCACAGGGCGATCGAGACCTCGGCTCGCTCGCTGCCGCCGTCCGCCGATCGACCTCCTGACCCACCCGGCGTTCGCGCGCCTCCATCCGACGTTCGGCCATCCGGAGGCGCCGGAACGGATCCGCGTCTTGCTCGAGGCGTTTCCGGAGGCGCGCGAATGCCGTGCCGCCGAGCGCGCCGCCGTCGAGCGCGTCCACACACATGCATACCTCGACGTCCTTGCTGCGCTCACCGGGCCGACGTGGTTCGACTATCCGAACACGATCGCCTCGGAGACGAGCTGGGAGTGTGCGCTCCTCGGTGCGGGAGCCGCGATCGAAGCGGCCGAAACGGGAGCGTTTGCACTCGTGCGTCCACCTGGACACCACGCGCTTCCGCAAACCGCGATGGGTTTCTGTCTCTTCAACAACGCCGCCGTTGCAGCGCGGCACATGCAGTCCGTCCACGATGTCGCCCGCATCGCGATCGTCGACTTCGACGTGCACCACGGCAATGGAACGGAAGCGATCTTCCGCAACGACGACTCCGTGCTCTACGCGTCGCTGCATCAGGCCGGCATCTACCCGGGAACCGGCGCAGCGGACGAGAACGACGCCACGACGATCAACGTGCCTTTGCCGGCGGGATCCGGCGATGAGGAGTGGATCGCGGCGTTCGAGACCGTCGTGGAGCCCGCCGTGCGGACGTTCGAGCCGGAGCTCGTCCTCGTCTCGGCGGGATTCGACGCGCACGAGGAGGAGGACATCTACCTCGTGGACACGCGCGTGACGGAGGCGGGATTCCACGAGCTCGCCCGTCGGTGCGCCGCTCTCGGCCCGCGCATCGCGGCGGTGCTGGAGGGCGGTTACAACCTTGCGACCTTGCCGCGGCTCGTGGCGGCGGCACGGGCCGGGTTCTCTTCCTGAACGCCGACGGCCGGCGGAAGCCGGCCGTCCTGTCCGTTCGAGGAAGCGAGAGAGCGCACTTTCCCTATCGGCACGCGCACCGCGCACCTCGTCGCCCACGGAAGGCGAATGCGCTCACCAATCGTGGGTGAATCAGCCGCGTGCGATCGTGAGTGCTTCCAGCGCTTCTCGACGCGAGGAGACGCCGAGCTTTCGAAGGAGGCTCTTCACGTGCGAGCGGACCGTGTGCTCGGAGATGAAGAGACGCTTGGCGATTTCGTCCGTGCCGAGATGGTCGTCCAGGAGGAGCAGCACCTCGAGCTCGCGCGCAGACAGGGAGGCGGCGATTGCATCCGGCACTCCGCTACCGCGCCGGCCGCCCGTCCGCACCTGTTCCAGCAAGCGGCGCGCGACGGCACCGGAGAGGGCGGCCTCTCCGTTCGCGACCCCGCGCAGGAACTCCACGATCCGCGGCGGCGACTCACTCTTGAGGAGGTAGCCGGCAGCGCCCCCGCGGATCACGGCGAGCAGATTCGCCTCCTCGCCCGAGGCCGTGAGTACCACGACCTCGCACGACGGCGCAGCCTCGCGCAGTCGCGGGAGCGCCGAGAGCCCGTCCAGCCCGGGCATCGACAGATCGAGTAGCACCAGGTCCGGCTGCAGCTCCGCAGCGCGGGCGATCGCCTCCTCTCCATCGCCCGCCTCGCCGACGACGTCGAAGCCGTGCTGGTGGAGCAGGCCGGCGAGCGCGGAGCGGGTCAGCGGGTGGTCGTCGACCAGAAGGATGCGTTCTGCCACGGGTTCAAGCTGTATCGGCGCTGCTGGGCGCTCAGTCGAGGCCCCGGATCTGCCGACACCTTGAAGGTGCGTCAAGACGGCAACGACGACTTCCAGGCGTATCTCTGGGGCCAGATCCTCCTCTTCGGCCTGCTCGGAGCCTCGCTCGCCCTCTTCGTGGCGCACCGGAATCTCCAGACGCACTGGGCGCTGCCCGAGCTTCGGCTCGTGATCCAGACCGCGGTCGCGCTCGCGGCGGGGATCGTGGCCGTGCTTGCCGGCGTGCGCTTCGCGGTCGAAGGGCGACGGCTCGACCTCCTCCTCTGCACCGGCTTCCTCGTCACCGCGCTTGCGACGCTCGCGTTCTCCATCGCACCGGTCCTCGGCGGACAGCCACTCCACCGGCCCGAAGGATGGTCTGGCGTCGTCGGACGGCTCTTCTCGTGGGTCTTGATCGCGTGTGCACCGTTTGCCCGCGGTCGCAGCAAGTGGGGACAGCGCGTGCTCGGGAAGTCGTGCTTCGCCGCCGCGGTCGTGCTGCTGCTGATCTGGACCGCGTTCCACGCCCTCGGCGGCGCGCTTCCGACGCTCGACCCGCAGGGCGCGAACCAGGCGCCGCCGCTGCTGCTCGGCGTGCTCTCGGCCCAGGCGCTCCTGAACCTCCTGGCGGTCGTGGGCTTCGGGCTCCGCTTTCGGGAGAAAGGCGAGGACCTCGATCGCTGGCTCGGGCTCGGCGCGACGCTGATGCTCTTCGCCTCGCTGCACTACTTGTTCACGCCGCTCCTGAGCAGCGACTTCGTCTCGCAGGGAGACTTCCTCCGGGTCGTGGCCTACGGCGTCCTCATGGTCGGAGCATGGCGCGCGATTCGCTACGCGGAGTTCGGCCGCGCCGTCGCCGAGGAACGCGCACGCGTCGCGCGCGAGATTCACGACGGTCTCGCGCAGTACCTGTTCGCGATCGCGACACACGCCGCGACGCTCGAGAACGTGGACGCCGCCGCACGGAAGGAGACGATCGCGAACCTCCGCGAGGCGGCGACGGCCGCGCAACAGGAAGCCCGCTTTGCAGTCCTCGCTCTCTCGTCCGCCTCGGGCACCGCGCCGTTCGACGCCGCGCTTCGACGCTACATCGATTTCCTCACGGCCGACGGACGGCTCGAGGTCGAGCTCGAGCTCGACCCGGCGATCTGGCTGGCGCCCGACGAGCAGATCGAAGTGTTCCGCATCGTGCAGGAAGGGCTCGGCAACGTCCGCAAGCATGCGAACGCGCGACGCGCCGACGTGAGGATCGAGGAGCGGCCCGACGGCGAGCGGGTCGTCACGATCACAGATGACGGCGAGGGATTCGACGGGCAGAGCACCGGAGCAGGCCAGGGGTTGAAGAACATTCGCTCGCGCGCTGAGAGCATCGACGGTGGCTTCACGCTCACCTCGCGTCCGGGGATGGGAACGGCGCTCGAGGTTGTCCTGCGCGCCTGACTAGAGCTCCTTCCGCAGAACCCAGTCATCGTCGTGCACGACGACCGCGCGGCCCGACTCGTCGACGTACGTCCAGTCCTCTTGCCGCTCGTCGACGATCGCGTAGCCGAGCCGCTCGTACAGGGCCTGAGCGCGGGGATTGTCCTTGCTCACGTCGATCTCCGCGACGACGAGACCACGCGCCCGCACGAGCGACTCGGCCTCACCGATGAGCGCCGTACCGATGCCGAGGCCCTGCAGGTTCGGGATCACGGCGAACGACCACAGCAGCGCCTTTTCGCGTCGTCGGGTGAAGTCGATTCCGAGCCGGCCGACGGCGAAGTCGTTCACGATCGCGACGAGAAGCTCGGTCTCGCCGCGCCGGCGCCGGGCGAGCACCTCGGCTATGTGAGGTCGAAACGCACGCTGGTGTCCGAACCACTCGAGCTGATCGAGGTCCGCGTCTACCGCCGGACGGATCGTCACGTCCAGTTCCAGCGCAAGGTTGCGCTTCATCGCGCGCAAGAGTAGAAGCCGCGTGTGGCCGACGAGGTCGAGCTCGCCGTCGATGCGTGCATCGGCTGGCACGATTCCTGGCTCCGCGCGTTCGGGTGCCGGACCGCGATGGACGCCGACGCGTGGCGCGCGCTCGATCCAGCCCCGATCATCTACTTCACGGTGATCACGCGCCGTGCGGGCGTGGACCTCGACGCAGTCTCGGGAGCTAGCGGATCCGTCTGCGACTCATGGGGAGAGCTCGACCTGGAACCGTTCGGATTCAGGCTCTTCGCCGCCGAGCCCTGGTTCTTCCGTCCTGCCGGACCGCTTCCGCCCGGCGCGAAACCGGCCGAGCTCGAGGTCGTCCGCGTCACGACTCCCGAGGAGGTGGAGGAATTCGAGGCGGTCAGCGCACGCGGCTTCGGGAGCGAGGAAGCGACCGTGGAGGTCGGCAGCGTTCACCCGGCCTCGATCCTCGGCGACACGCGGATGACCAACTGGATCGGCCGGGTCGAAGGGCGGCCGGTTGCGGCCGCGATGAGCTATCGCGCGGACGAGGCCGTGGGCATCTTCGGCGTCACGACCGTCGCGTCGGCTCGGGCGCGCGGCTACGGGACGGCGATGACGAGTGCGGCGCTGCTCGTCGAGACGTGTCTCCCGGCCGTCCTCGATCCGAGCCCGATGGCCGAAAGCATGTACGAGCGACTCGGCTTTCGCCGTGTCGGCGACCTCCAGAAGTGGGCTCCGAGCTAGGAAAGACCCGGCCCTGTCACGCGGCGGACGCCTGACGCCGTTCGGACGAAGACTTGCCAGCTGTAGAACGCGTAGTACGCATGAGCGTCAGCGCGGATCTGCCGCGCATAGCGGAGCACAGCGTCCACGTACAGACCGGAAGGGTTGTAAGCGAAGAGCGCGCGACGGAGGCTCTTCGGAGCTCCCGACCGATGGAGGTAGTTGGCCGCCCCGACGATCGCGTCGTGCGGGTCATGAACGTCTCCGCCGAGGCCGTACCTCCGCCACGTCGCGGGGATGAATTGCATCGGCCCCTGCGCACCGGCGGCGCTCGCGTTCCGTAACTTGCCGAACGCGGACTCGACGAAATTCACAGCCGCGAGGACGTTCCACGGGACCTTGTAGCGGCGTTCTCCTTCTCGGTACCAGCTCAGAAGAGCGCTGGGCGGCGCCGCCGCACCGACGCGGATGCGCGGCGCCTTGAGCGGCGGCGTCAGGCGAACGAGCTCTAAGTGGGCCGTGACGACGTCGCGCACGTATGCGGCCGAAGCTGCCGGCAAGCTCGTCCATCCCTTGCGGGCGAACGACGCGTCGTGCGCTAGCCATCGAACCAGCCGCTGCTGGTAGAGCGCTTCCAGCATCACGTCGGATGGCGGCTTGCCGACCTTTGGCCGCCAAGCGTCGATCGCGGAGTACAACTCGCGCGTCGTCTGGACGAGCGCAGCTGCAGCGTCGCTTGGGTCTCGCGGCAGCGGCGCGTTCGGCGCCGGCGGTTGTGCGCCCGCAGCAGGAACGAACATCAGCGTGGCTGCGACGCACGCGAGATGGCGAAGCCCCGGTTTCCCGGGGCTTCGTCGTAGCAGGCCTGTAAGCCGGATTCTGTCGAGGGTGACCATCTCTCTTGGCAGCAACCCGGTCCCTCGGCGGGCCGCCTGATAGCGGGACCTGTTTGCCTTGCACCGGACGGGGTTTGGCGAGCCGTCGTGTCGCCACGACGCTGGTGGGCTCTTACCCCACCTTTTCACCCTTGCCTTCGGCGTCTCCGGAGAAGTTTCGCCGCTGGCGGTCTCCTTTCTGTGCCACTTTCCGTCGGCTTTCGCCGCCTGGGTAGCCCCAGCGTCCTGCCCTGCGGTGTCCGGACTTTCCTCGAGCCTCGCGGCCCGCGGTCACCCGGCCTGCAACACCGATTTTAGCGCCGCTTGTGCCAATCCGGCTGGAAACTCCAACCGCTCGATCGGTCGCTTCAGACGGACGCGGTCACCCGGCCTGGGTCTCGAATTGGAGCTGGGTCGTTTCCGAGCCGAGCTCGCCGCGAACGGACGATCCGCACTCGAGACACGTGACCATCCCGCCCGCGTGCAGGACGAACTCGCCGCAGACGAGGCACTCCAGGCTCGCGCCGCGCAGCAGCGCCTGCAGCTCCTGCTCGAGGGTTCGGTGGATCGGTGCCACGGGATTCGTCATCAGAGCTCGCGGAACACCCCCACGACCTTGCCGAGGATCTGCACGTGGTCGGCGTAGATCGGCGGCATCGCGTCGTTCTCCGGCTGCAGGCGCACGCGCCCCTGCTCGCGGAAGAAGCGCTTCACGGTCGCCTCGTCAGTTGTCTCGTCCTCGCCTGCCAAGGCGACGACGATGTCGCCGTTGCGTGCGTCCTGAGCCCGCTGCACGACGAGCAAGTCGCCGTCGAGGATGCCGGCATTCACCATCGAGTCGCCTTTCACCCGGAGCACGAAGTCGCCGTTCAGCCGGTCCGGGACCGAGACGTGGTCTTCGACGTTCTGGTCCGCGAGCAGCGGTCCGCCCGCGGCGATCTGGCCGACCAGCGGGAGCTTCGGCAGCTTGGCGGCGATCGGCTCCTGCCGCTCGCGCCCGACGAGCTCCAGAGCTCGCGGCTTGGTCGGGTCGCGCTTCAGCAGGCCGGCCCGTTCGAGGTTCGCCAGGTGCGCGTGCACGGTCGAAGGCGAGGCGAGCCCGACGGCCTCGCCGATCTCGCGCACCGTCGGCGGATAGCCGTGCTGGTCGACGTAGTCGACGAGGAAGTCCCAGATCTCCTGCTGTCGTCCGGTCAGCATCTCCGCCTCCAGGGTCGGGTGGTCGAACGTGTGTTCGCCACGCAGGGTAAAGGTCCTTCCGGACGTCGTCAAGAAGCCATTCGAAGTCCGGCCCGCTCCGCGCGGCCATGCGACTTCGAATGGTGGTTGGTTTCGAACCGCCGCGGATGCGGGCTTCGCCCGCGTCCGCCGGGAACGTTGGCCGTGAGAATCGCCCGATCGAAGTCATCATGGCTCGGCTCCAGCCGAGCCGGACTTCGATCGGCTAATGCGCTGGAGAGGACTTGAACCTCCACGGCCGTTTAAGGCCACTAGGCCCTCAACCTAGCGCGTCTACCAATTCCGCCACCAGCGCCTGAGGGACGGTCAGTGTAGCGACCCGCGGAGGGCCGCAGCGACGGGCCTCGCCCGGCCCTGCTCACGAACCCAGCGCCTCGAAAGATCGGCGCGAAATCGTCATGCGAGCCGCAGGGGAGCGGATTTCGCGACGATAGACGCGTGCGCGACCTCTGCCTTGCGGCCGTCGACGCGGCGAGGGGCGCCGGCGCGGAGTACGCCGACGCACGTGTCGTGCTGCGCCGGACGCAGCTGGTGAAGACGAAGAACGGTCGTGTCGAGCACATGACCGACGCGGAGAGCGAGGGAGTCGGCGTTCGCGTTCTCGTCGA
>OEKB01000125.1_pt6 | contig 17758 bp, 14 predicted proteins | sample 1503171 | NCBI WGS metagenome assembly OEKB01 (sample SAMEA104379580, study PRJEB20068) | metagenome | isolation source: 1998
GCGAACAAGATCGACGATCCCTCGCAGGAATCGCTCGCGCTCGAGTTCCATCGGCTGGGGCTCGGAGAGCCGTTTCCGGTCTCGGCGCTCCACGGCTTCGGTTCGGGCGACCTGCTGGATGCGATCGTCGAACGGTTGCCAGGAGCCGGCCGGCTCCCGGTCGACGAGAGCGCGATCCGCGTCGCGATTCTCGGACGGCCGAACGTCGGCAAGTCGTCGCTGTTGAACGCAATCATCGGCCGGGAGCGCGTGATCGTCTCCGACGTGCCCGGCACGACGCGCGATGCGATCGACACCGCCTTCACGCGCGGTGACCGCACCTTCGTCTTCGTCGACACGGCGGGGCTGCGCCGGAAGCGCAAGCACCGCCAGGGCATCGAGTACTACTCCGAGCTGCGTGCGCTCGAGGCGGCCGAGCGAGCCGATATCGCGCTTGTCCTCGTCGACAGCTCGGACGGGATCGTCGAGCAGGACCTCGCCGTCGCGGACATCGCACGGAAAGCGCAGTGCTCGACGATCGTCGTCCTGTCGAAGTGGGACGTGTCGACCGTCGCGATCGAGGACATTCGCCCCGAGCTCGAGCGGCGTCTGCGCCAGCGCCCGCCGTGGGTCGCCGTGTCGGCGAAGACGGGCCGCGGGATCGAGCGGCTGCTGGACGCGATCGAGCGGCTCTTCGACAAGCACGTCGCGCGTGTGCCGACGGCAGAGCTGAATCGCTTCCTCGCCGAGCTGCGTGAGGCGCGCGAGCCGCCCTGGAGGAACGGCAGGCGCCTCAACCTCCTCTACGCGGCGCAGGTGCGCTCGCGGCCGCCGCGGTTCCGCGTTTCAGTCAACGACCCGTCGCTCGTGACGCGGGACTACGGCTACTGGTTCGAGAACCGGCTCCGCGAGCGGTTCGCGCTCGAGGGCGTGCCCGTGTCGGTCGACTTCGTTCGCCGGTCATGAGACGTGGCATCACGGGCCACCGGCCCCTCGTCCCCGTCCCGGCGTCAGACACCGTGCCGGAGGTGTGACGGAGAGGATGTGGACGGTCGTCGTCGGCGGCGGGTCATGGGGGACGGCTTTCTCGGCGCTCTTGCGCGACCGTGGACACGAGGTCACGCTCGCGTGCCGCAACGCCGAGCAGGCCCGCACGATCACCGCCACGGGCCAGAATCCGCGCTACCTCCAGACCGTGAACCTGCGCGGCGTCCGGGCTGTCCCGCTCGCCGGCGCGCCGCTCGACGAGGCCGAGCTGATCGTGCTTGCCGTTCCGAGCCGCGCCTTCGCGTCCGTCGCAGAGTCGCTTCCCGGCGATACGCGCGTGCTCAGCCTCACAAAAGGCCTCGACCCGGCGAGCGGCGAGCGGTTGTCGACGCGCGTGCACGGTCGGGCGGTTGCGGTGTTGTCCGGGCCGAACATGGCAGCAGAGATCGCGGCGGGCCTCCCGTCTGCCGCGGTGATCGCGAGCGAGGATCGCGGGTTCGCGGACGAGCTGCAGCGCGCCATCAATTCGATGGTGTTCCGCGTGTACGTGAACGACGACCTCGTCGGCGTCGAGCTCTGCGCTGCGGCCAAGAACGTGATCGCGCTCGCAGCGGGCGGCGTCGACGGGCTCGGGCTCGGCGACAACGCCAAGGCGAGCCTGATCACGCGCGGCCTCGTCGAGATGGCACGGCTCGGCGAAGCGTGCGGCGCGCAACCCGAGACGTTCTCCGGGCTGGCCGGGATGGGCGACCTGATCGTGACGTGCTTCTCCGGCTACGGTCGAAACCGCCGCGCAGGGGAGCTGATCGCGCGGGGCCGTTCACCCGGCGAGGCTGTAGACGAGATCGGGCAGGTCGTGGAGGGAATCACGACCGCACCCGTGCTGCGCGACCTCTCCCGTCGCCTCGGCGTCGAGCTGCCGATCACCGAGGGCGTTTGCCACGTGCTCGGGGGCCAGGACCTGCAGGACCTGCTGGCCAGCCTGATGGGTCGCGAGCCCACGGCCGAGTGAGGGCTACCATGATCGACGTGCGCGCCTTTGCTGCCGCAGCGCTCTCTGTTCTGGCGCTCGTCGCGGCGGGCTGCGGCACGAGCGTCTCGGGCGTCGCCCGTGGCGCCGATCTCGGGACTGACGCGGCCGCTCTCGTTCCGCCCGACGCCACGGCGTTCGTCGCAGTGGACACAGATCTCGAGTCGTCGCAGTGGCAGCGCGTCGACGACCTGACGAAGAGCCTCCCGGTCCGCACGAAGCTGCTCGACCGGATTCAGACCGAGCTGCAGAAGCACGGATTGACGTGGAAGGACGACGTCGCTCCCGCGCTCGGCTCGGAGCTCGACATCGCCGCGTTCGGTACGGCGCCGGCCAACGTCGAGTACGTCGCCTTCGCGAAGCCGGACGACGAAGGAAAGCTCCGCGCGCTCGCGTCGAAGCTCAGCGAAGGAGCCGACCGCTACACCGTGGAGAAGATCGCCGGGTGGTCGGTCGTGGCCGACTCGCAGGAGCTCTTCGATCGCGTGCGATCCGCGCAGACCGGCACGTCGCTCTCGAAGGTCGATGCCTTCAGGAGCGCGTGGTCTTCGGTGACGGGCGACGCGCTCGCTCGCGCCTACGTCAGCGGCGAAGGCGCGGCCTCGCTCCTCTCGAAGGCGGGCCGGACTCTCGGCGCTGCGCCCGACTGGCTCGGCGCGAGGGTCGCGGCAGAACGCGATGCCCTGCGCGTGGAGATCACGCGCCACCCGGTGGGAACCGTGGCAGCGACCGCGCCGGTGCTGCTCCGTGATGTCCCCTCGGGTGCGTCGCTGGCCGTCGCGTTCCACGGGCTCGGCAACTTGCTCGCGCAACTGCCGAGCACGCCCCTCGGCACGACCCTCAGGCCGCCGCAGCTCGCGCCGCTGCTGAGCGGTGAGGGCGTGCTCTACGTCCGCGCGGCGGGCGTCCTGCCGGAGGTCGCGCTCGAGCTCACCCCGAAGAACCCGCGTGCAAGCCTCGTCTCGGCGCGGAGGCTGTTGCGTGTCCTTGCCGGCAGCCTCGGCCCGCTGCCGCTCACGGCGCAGCTCTCGGGAGGCAAGCTCGTCATCGCGGACGGCCCCGCGGCGGTGGCCGGGCTGCGCGGTGGCGCGAAGCTGGTCGACGACGCCGACTACAAGGACGCGCTGAAGACCGCCGGCGTCCCTGCGAAGACGACGTTCCTCGCTTATGCCGACGTCGCGGAGCTGGCGCCGTTCGTCCAGCTCGTCGTCCAGGCGATCGGTGGCCAGGCGCCGGATCCCGCGCTCGTCGACAACCTCTCACACGTCGACAAGGCGCTTGCCTGGGGATCGCAGCAGACCGGCGTCTCCCGCATCAGCGTCTGGCTCCGGCCTCGCTGAGGCCTTCGGACCCTCCAGGCCGGAGGCACAGCGGCCGATAGGAGGACGATGAGGGTCGCTGGCCTTGCTGCTCTCGTCTGTGGCGCCGTGCTCGCCGCGGGTTGCGGCCGCACGCAAGGAGCCGGGGCCGACGCGAGCGATCTCGTCCCCGCAACCGCTCCTGCCTTCGTCGCCGTCGACACCGACCCGAGCTCGTCGCAGTGGCGGATGGTGGACGACCTCGCGAGCCGCTTTCCCGACAAGCAAAAGGGCGTTGACGCGCTCAAGCGCGAGCTGAAAAACCAGGACCACCTCGACTGGGACCGGGACGTGAAACCGGCGCTCGGCAAGGAGATCGATTTCGTCTGGCTCGACCTCGACAACAACGGCCAGGACTTCGTCCTGCTGACGCAGCCGAACGACGAGGGGAAGTTCAAGCAGCTGATCGCGAATGCGAACGCATCCGACCCCTCCAGCAAGGTCGTGCACGAGAAGGTGCAGGGCTGGGAGGTCCTGGCGGAGAAGCAGTCGATGCTCGATCGTTTCCAGCGCGAGAGGGGCGCCGCGCCGAGAACGCTCGCCGACGAGCCCGCCTTCAGGCACTCCATGGATCGCCTCGGCAGCAACGCCGTCGTCCGCGCGTACGTCAGCGGCGCGGAGATCATGCACCTCGTTCGCCGCTCTGCCGGGCGGGGCGAGCGGCCGTTCCTGGACAAGGCCGGCTCGCTCGACTGGATCGCGCTGAAACTCGGCGCGACGGCAGACGGCATCTCCTTCGACACGATCGTGCACGGTACGCCGGGCACGCTCTTCAAAGGCCTGTCGCCGTCACGCACGTTCGCGCCGAAGCTCACGCGGTCGACGCCGCAAGACGCACTCGTCTATCTCACATTCCACGGCTCGAAGAACCTCTTCACGAACCTGCAGCAGAATCCCGTGTTCGAGACGCCCGAGCTCCGCCGCTTCTCGGGTGTCCTCCGCCAGCTCGGCACGCTGCTGCAGGGGGAGAACGCGTTCTACGTGCGGCCGTCGGCAGGCCGGCTGCCGGAGGTCACCTTCGTGGCGGCTCCCGGCAAGGGAATCGACGGCGCAGCGACGGTCGACCGGCTGCTCGCGCGCTTCCACCGCGACTTGCAGCTGACCCCCCGCCGCACGTCCGTGGCCGGAACGCCCGCACGGAAGCTCGGCTTCGGCGAGTTCGGCGCGTACTACGCGAACGTCGACGGCAAGCTCGTCATCACCGACCTTCCCGCCGGCATCCGGGGCGTTCGCCAACCCGGCAAGCCGCTCACGGAGAGCGACGTGTATCGCGACGCGTCCGACGCTTCGGGGCTGCCCGGGAAGACACAGGGATTCCTCTACGTGAACATCCACAGCACGATCCCGTTCGTCGAGAAGCTCTCGCAGGCGCGGCTCCCCGCCGAGTTGAGTCGGAATCTCAAGCCGCTGCGCTCCGCAGTCGAGTACGCGGTCACGCACTCGCACGAGATCCAGGTCACGTTCTTCCTGCGGATCAAGTAACCCGGCGGGCGGGCCGGTGAGTGCTTCCGGTAGCCTGCCGGGCCATGGCTGCGCGGGAGTACCTGTTCACGTCCGAGTCCGTGACGGAAGGCCACCCCGACAAGGTCGCCGACCAGATCTCGGACACGGTCCTCGACGCGGTCCTCGCCGACGATCCTGGGGCCCGCTGCGCCTGCGAGACCCTGATCACCACCGGCCTCGTCGTCGTTGCCGGAGAGGTCTCGACCGAGACGTGGGTCGACATCCCGAAACTCGTCCGCCAGCGGATCTCGGAGATCGGCTACACGCACTCCGAGTGGGGCTTCGACGCGGTCACCTGCGGCGTCGTCGTGGCGCTCGACGAGCAGTCGCCCGACATCGCGCAGGGGGTAGACGCCTCCTACGAGGTCCAGCACGATCCCGGGGACGACGATCCGCTCGATCTCCTCGGCGCGGGCGACCAGGGGATGATGTTCGGCTACGCGACGAACGAGACGAAGGAGCTGATGCCCCTTCCGATCATGCTCGCGCACAAGATCTGCAAGCGGCTGGCCGAGGTTCGCAAGGCAGGCGAGCTCCCGTACCTTCGGCCCGACGGGAAGGCGCAGGTCACCGTCCGCTACGAGGTGGAAGACGACGGCCGTCAGCGTCCCGTCGAGATCGAGCGCGTGCTCGTCTCCACGCAGCACTCGGACGGGATCAGCTCCGAGGATCTGATCAAGCCGGACATCATCGAGCGCGTGCTCCACCCGATCCTCCCGGCCGACCTCTACGACGAGAGGCGGCTGATGGAAGACCGCGACTTCGTCTTCGTCAACCCGACCGGGAAGTTCGTGCTCGGAGGCCCGATGGGCGACACGGGCTTGACGGGGCGCAAGATCATCGTCGACACGTACGGCGGTGCAGCCCGACACGGCGGCGGTGCCTTCTCGGGGAAAGACCCGACGAAGGTCGATCGTTCAGCGGCGTACGCCGCGAGGTACGTCGCGAAGAACATCGTCGCCGCGGGACTTGCGGATCGTTGCGAGGTGAACGTCGCCTATGCGATCGGCGTTGCGCACCCCGTCTCGATCGCGGTGCAGACGTTCGGAACGGAGCACGTGTCGGTGGGCCAGATCGAGCGGCTCGTGCGCGAGCACTTCGATCTCCGGCCCGCGGCCATCCTCCGGGATCTCGATCTGCTCCGGCCGATCTTCGCCAAGACGGCTGCCTACGGCCATTTCGGGCGCGACGACCGGGACTTCACGTGGGAGCGGACCGACAAGGCGGACGCACTGCGCGAGGCCGCCGGCGTTCGCTCGCCCGCGACGGCGACCGCTTAACGCTTACCGCGCGACGTAGCGCAGCCGCACGACGCGGACGCCGAACGTTCGGGCGCCGACGGGGCCGGGCGGCACGTGCACGTACAAGCGCAGCGGCCCGGGGCCGGAAATCGCGACCTGCGCCGGCCGCCCGGGCGCGACGCGGACTCGGCGCGCGGTGGCCGTCCCGGCGCTGACCTCGACGACGCGCGGCGACATCGCCCGCGCGACGGCGAGCTGAACGTGGTAGGTCCCGTCGGTGACGGGCCACGTGCGGTAGGCGAGCCGGCGTCCCGTCCAGCCGTCGGGCGCGAGGCCGCGCGCCAGCCAGCGCACGTGGGCAGCCGCGGGAATGCGATAGGCGACGAGCCCGGGCCGCGGCCGCGCGACGACGTGTCCCTCGAGCCCGATCTGGGAGCCGAACGTGTTCGCGACGAGGAGCTGCGCGCGGGCGGGCCGCCCGTCGATCTCGAGCGTGCCGTCGGCGCGGACGCGTGCAACCGAGCGCGGGAACGGATCCGGCGCAGGCGCCTGCAAGACGACGAGGCTGCGGATGTTGCGGTTCCAGCTCTCGAGGCTCGAGCCGAGGAAGGGGTTCGCGTCGGGCAGCACGAGGTAGGTGGCGTCGCCGAGGCCCGAGCGGTCGAGCCAGTTCGGCGGCGACGCGGCGAATGTCCGCTGCGACCACCCCGTGACGAGGTGATCGGTCGTCGCGACTGCGGTGCCGGCGGCGAGCTGGACCGCGATCGCCGCGACTGCGACCGTGACCGCGGCCGCGGAACGCCTGAGGGGCAGGGCGACGGCGAGGAGCGCCAGGGCAACGGGGAGCAACGCGAAGAGCAGCGACGCGTCGGAGAGCCCCAGCCGGAACGCCTCGCGCGCATAGGCGGATTCCGTCACCGAGTCGAAGAAGAACGCCGCGGTGCCCGTCAGGCCGGGCAGCGAGACCTGGGAGAGCGTCAACGCGAGGGCTCCCGCGGCGCCGAGGTGGAGAAGGCGACGCGGCGCGCCCCGCTCGACGTACAGGAAGAACGCGAGGAACGCGAGCGGCGTGACGTAGAAGAGGTAGCGCTCGAGCGGACGGTGCGCCTCGCCGGCGGAGATGAACGCCGCCTGGGCGACGAACAGAGCTGTGACCGAGATCGCGACTGCTGCGAAAGCCTGTTCGCGTGTCGAGCGCGGACGGGCGAGCGCGTATCCGAGCCCGAGCAGCGCGCCTGGCACGACCGCGAGGCCGAGGGAGAACGGCAGCAGCGACGCGTTCGTCAGAGCCCAGTGCGCGACGTTGCCGATCCCGGATCGGTACTGCGCGGCGTCGCCGTACGAGCCGAGTGAGCCCGGCAGGAGCACCAGCAGCGCGCCGAGCCCCGCGAGCACGCCGACCGGCAACGCGTATCGCCTCCAACGTCCCCGGCCGCAGAGCACAACCGCTCCGAGGTACGCGAGCGGGAGCACGAGGAACTGCACACGCGTCGCGACCGCGAGCGCGCAGGCCGCGGGCACGGCGAGGCCGAGGCGCCGCGAAGGCTCGGCGGCGCCACGCACGATGACCGCGACTGCGAGGACGAAGACGGGGTACGCGGCAGCCTCGGACATGAGGTAGGCGTGGTAGACCATCGCGGGGGTGGCAACCGCAGCGGCGGCGACGACAAGGGCGAACGAGCGGCGCACGAGCAGGCGCGCGAGCCAGTACGAAGGGAAGACAGTCGCGGACATCACGACCGCATTGAGGAGCTTCGCGGCGGCGTACCCGTCCGTCATCGATCCGAACAGCCAGGCCGGCGCCTGCAACATGGGTGCGACTGGAGCGGGGAACCCGTAGTGCTGGCCTCGAATCGCGAGCCAGTGTCCGGCCGCGACCGCCTGCGAGAGCTTCGCGTACAGCAGTTCGTCGTTGAAGACGGTCGGGGCGGCGTGCGCGCGACCCTGCAGGAACTGGTACGCGCAGCACCCGACGAAGAGGCACGGCAGGGCAAGCCGCCGCGCCAGGGCGAGCGACGAGATCCGGACCGCAAGCGGCGAAGCCGTCGTGGGGACGGCGCTCATGCGGGCGTTATCGGCCGGGCGCCGGGGCGGGCTTGAGCAGCTTGGGACGGGCTGTTGCCCGGAGCGGCTACGCGGGGCGCACGAAGAGGCCGGCTGCGGCCTTCTCGCCGATCGCCCGCTCCGCGCCGTTCAGGCGGACGGTCATCTGCCCTGCCGCAGGCTGGGCTTCCCGGACCTCGATCTCGCGCCCCGGAACCAGGTCCTGGTCGTAGAACCAGTGCAGGAGGTCTCCGTCGTGCTCGGCCAGTCGCACGATCGTCGCCCGCGCGCCCGCGTCGAGCTCCGAGAGCGGCGTGAGGTCGTTGTTCTCCGCCTGTTCCATCGCAGGATCCACCGGCCATCCGTGGGGGCAGCGCACGGGATTGCCCAGGCGCGTCTCGATCCGCTCGACCATCTCGTCCGTGAACGTGTCCCCGAGCTCGTCCGCGTGGACGTGCGCCTCGGCGGGGGAGTAGCCCATGAAGTCGGTGAGCAGCCGCTCGATGATCCGGTGCTTGCGCACGACCTTCTCCGCCCGTTTCCGTCCGCTCGGCGTGAGGAGCGCTTCTTTGTGCTCCCCGCGCTTGATCAGCCCCTCCGCCTCGAGACGCTTCAGCATCTCGCCGGCCGACGCGCGGGAGACGCCGAGCATCTCGGCGACACGAGAGGCCAGCGTGAGTGAGCCCGCGGCTTGCGGCCGATACTCGCCGATCGGAAAGGCGAGGAAGTAGATCGTCTCGAGGTACTCGTCGACGGAGTGGCCCTGGGCCATGCGATCCATCCTACGGCTGACTGCCTGTAAGGTGACCCTTACATGAGCACAGCCCAGACGCTCGGGCTCGGCGCCGTCGCCGGGTTCACCATCTTCCTCGGTCTCCCGATCGGCCGGATGCAGAACGTCGGCGCGAATACGAAGGCGTTTCTGTCCTCCACCGCGACCGGGATCCTCGTGTTCCTGCTCTGGGACATCCTCTCCGGCGCCGTCGAGCCGGTCGAGGCGGCCTTGAAGGACGGCCGGGACGGGCGTTTCCTCTGGCTCGCATTCCTCCTCGCCGCCGGGTTCGCGGTGGGGTTGCTCACGCTCGTGTACTACGACGCGTGGATGAAGCGGCGCAGGCGGCGCGCCTTCCTCGGCCCCGGCGCGGCTTCGACGGCGGAGTTCGAGCACGATCATTACTTCACAGGAATGTCGCCTGCCCGGTGGCTCGCGGTCTTCATAGCGACCGGGATCGGGCTGCACAACTTCTCGGAGGGACTCGCGATCGGCCAGTCGTCAGCGAGGGACGAGATCAGTCTGGCGGTCGTGCTCATCATCGGCTTCGGCCTGCACAACGCGACGGAGGGCCTCGGCATCTGCGCGCCGCTGACCGGCGAAGCGGAGCGGCCGAGCTGGGGGTTCCTGTTCCTGCTCGGCCTCGTCGGCGGTGCGCCCACGTTCTTCGGCACGATGCTCGGCCACGCCTGGGTGAACGAGCCGGTCTCGATCGTGTTCCTCGCGCTCGCGGCCGGGTCGATCCTCTACGTCGTCATCGAGCTGCTGCACGTCGGACGCCTGCTGGCCTCGAAGACGCTCCTCACCTGGGGCGTGCTCTTCGGCCTCTTCATCGGCTTCGCCACCGACTTCATCCTCGTCGGCGCCGGCGTCTAGCCCCGCCGTCGCCGCGCCGCCCGGCTAGCCGCCGACCCCGAACCCGCCAAGTGGCTCAGAGCCACAAAGTCGAGCCGGCGTGGGCAGCATGCATCGGTGCGTTCCAGCGGCCGCGGCGAGCGCCAAGTGGCTCAGAGCCACAAGGCGATTCAGGGGCTGGCAGACTTCTGCGCGACGACGACGGCGAGGTCCTTGTGCGACCACCTGGTCTCGGCCTCGAAGCCGGCCTCTCGGAGCCAGGTCAGCTGATCGCCGAGACGGTCCGGGAGATCGACGACCCAGTCGATCTCGATCTGCGCGTCGTTCGGGTCGTCGGGGACGATCACGTCGCCGAGGACGAACGTCCCGCCCGGTCGCAGGATGCCGTGGACGCGGCGGAAGAGGTCTCGCTTGCCGGAGCCGTCCAGGTGATGGACGGCGAGCGACGATACGACGAGGTCGAACGGTCCGTCGGGCAGTGGGTCCTCGAGTCGGGCGAGCCGCAGGTCAGCCTCGGGCAACACCTCTCGCGCGCGTCCGAGCATCGCCTCGTTCGCGTCGATCGCCGCCCAGCTCGCCTCGGGGTGACGGCGGAGCACTCGACGGGCCGTCTCCCCGGTTCCGACCCCGAGCTCGAGCGCGCGGCGCACCTCGAGCCCATCCGTCGCCGCGGCGATCTCCTCCTGGAGCTCGATGTAGGCCGGGATCTCGTCCAGCATCGTCGCGAGATAGGTCTCGGGGTCCCAGTCGACGTTCGCCATGCGCCGACCATAGCCGGGACTACGCTGGCCCGATGGCCTACGCCTCCGTGTATCCGCTCGTCACGGCCCGCGCGCTCGCGCGTGAATTCACCTACGAGGTCCCGGAGGGGACTGCCCCGGGCGCCGTGGTCGAAGTCCGGTTCGGGAACGCACGGCGGCGCGGCGTCGTCACGGAGGTCGGCGTGTCTCCACCGGCCGGCGTCGAAGCCGCACCGGTGGAGCGGGTCGTGGAGGAGCTCCCCGCAACCCTGGTCGAGCTCGCGCTCTGGGTTGCCGACTACTACGGCTCCACGCCCGGCCGCGCGCTCGCCCTCGTGGCGCCACTGAAGCGAAAAGCACGGGGTCAGCGGCCGCGGCCCGCCGAGCGCGATGCCCTTCCCGGCGAAGCCGAGCCCGCGGAGCTGAGCGAATCGCAGAGGAACGCGCTCGATCGGATCGTCGGCGCGATCGACGCACGGACCGGGGCGAACATCCTTCTCTACGGCGCGACCGGCAGCGGCAAGACGGAGGTCTACCTCCAGGCGTGTGCGGCGGCGCTCGAGCGAGGACTCGGAGCGATCGTGCTCGTGCCGGAGATCGCGCTCACACCGCAGACAGTCGGACGCTTCACCGCCCGGTTCGGCGAGCAGATCGCGATCCTGCACTCGGGGCTGTCGGAAGCCGAGCGCCGCGACGAGCGCGAGCGGATCGCGCGCGGCGAGGCGCGCATCGTCGTCGGGGCGCGCTCTGCCGTGTTCGCGCCGGTCGCCGGCCTCGGCGTGGTCTGCGTCGACGAGGAGCACGACGCCTCCTACAAGCAGGAGTCGGACCCGCGCTACGACGCGCGCACAGTGGCGGCAAAGCGCGCGTCGCTCGAAAGCGCCGTCGCGGTCTTCGGCAGCGCCACGCCGCGCCCAGAGAGCTGGGGGCGGCTCGAACGGCTGGAGCTCGGTGGACGTCTCTCGGGCAAGTTGCCGCCGGTTCGCGTCGTAGATCTGCGCCGCGAGGCCGGCTATCCGCTGTCTGCGCCGTTACTCGCGGAGCTCGGCGCGGTCGCCGAGCGTGGGGGAAAGGCGATCCTGCTTCTGAACCGTCGCGGCGTCGCTCCGGCCTTGCACTGCCGCGCCTGCGGCCTCACGTTGCGGTGCGCGAACTGCGACGTCGCGCTCGTACTTCACGGCGACGCGATGCTGCGCTGTCACCACTGCGGCCACGCGGAATCCGAGCCTCGCGCGTGCCCATCGTGCCGCTCCGCGGACCTCGCGCGACTCGGCGCCGGGACGCAGAGGCTCGAACGCGAGCTGGAGGCGCAGTTCCCGGAGCTCGAACGGATTCGCCTCGACGCCGACTCCGTCGAGCAGCCTGGGGCGCTCACGGCGGCGCTCGGCCGCTTCGCCTCGACGGATCGAACCGTGCTCGTGGGCACGCAGATGGTCGCGAAGGGGCACCACTTCCCGGGCGTCGCGCTCGCCGCCGTCGTCGACGCGGACACCGGTCTCGCGCTACCGGACTTCCGCGCCGAGGAACGGACGTTCCAGCTGTTGACGCAGCTCGCGGGTCGCAGCGGTCGCGATGCGCCGGGGCGCGTGCTCGTGCAGACGTTCCAGCCGGACGAGCGGGCGATCGCGCTCGCCGCCAATCATGATGTCCCGCGCTTCCTCGAAGGGGAGCTCGCGCGGCGGCGGGAGCTCGGGTATCCGCCGTTTCGGCACCTCGTGCGAATCGTCGTCGCCGGGCCGGATCCGGCGGCCCCGCTCCAGGCGCTGAGCGAGCTGCGGTCAGGGCTGCCGGCAGCTGACGTCCTCGGCCCGGCACCGCTCCTTCGGCTGCGCGGACGCTATCGCGCGCAGCTCGTCGCCAAGACGGAGACGCCCAGGCGGATCGCAGCGCAGGCGAGCAGGCTCCTGTCGGCGGCCGCCCCGTCGATGCGCCGCGCCGGTCTCACCGCGGTCGTCGACGTCGACCCGCAGAACCTCTAGCCAGGCGTCGTCTAGTTGAGCGACGGATCGACCGGCATGCGCGCCACGAGCTCGTAGCGCCCGCCCTTCCGTCGAAGCACCGCGCTCCAGAGACCCTCCGGATCGTCGGTGAAGACGTCGTCCGCCGCAGCGGGCTCGACGAACCAGTCGTCGCGTTCGAGCTCGCCTTCGAGCTGGTCCTCGCCCCATCCCGCCACGCCCGCAAAGACGCGCATGCGCTCGAGCTGCGGCGGGCCCTCCTCGAGCGCGGCGTCGAGCGCGACGAAGCCGATGTCGTCGACGACCTGCACCCCCGCGTCGTCCGGGTCGCCGAATTCTGCGAGCACGGCCACGCCGCTGGAATTCACGGGGCCGCCGACGAAGACCGGCTCGTCGGCGCCGGTCATCTGGACGAGCTGGGGCACGGCTTCGCCGACCACGACTTCCGACGGCCGGTTGAGGATCAGTCCGACCGCACCTTCCTCGTTGTGCGCGGTTACGAAGACGACCGTCCGTCGAAAGTTCGGGTCGAGGATCCCGGGCGACGCGATCAGGAGCTGGCCTGCGAGAGATTCCATTCGCTGCCTCGTCTCTCCGGCGGGAAGCGGGCGAGGACCCAGGCGGCGTCGAGCGGCTCTCGCGTGTACGGCCGGCCGTTCACGTACACGAAGTCGCCCGTCCGTGGGTTCATCGGCAGTCGCGCCTCGGTCGGGTAGTAGCGGTTGTGGTGGGCGATCAGATCGTTGACGTCGCTGAAGCTCCAGGCCTCAGCGAGCTCGCACCACGCCTGGGCGAAGGCCGCGTCGTCGGCGTGCACCTCCAGAAGCTCGTCCCAGGCTTCCGCGAGGCGCTCCTCGTGCGCGGCGATCAAGACCTCGATCGCGCGCAGGCGGCGCATCCAGGCGAGCGGCCCGCCCAGTGCACGGAGCGCGGCATCGGCGCCCGGCTTGAAGTTGCGCAGCCGCTGACGCAGCGGCTTCTCCGCGAGCGGGCTCCCGAGGAGATCGGCCTGCAACGCTTCGCGTTCGGCGCGGTCGCGAGGCGTCTCCGCCTTCGCGACGCCCTGGCGCATGATCGACTCGCGCTCCTTTCGTTCCACGTCGCTAGTGTGCCCGCTGTGACCCAGGTCGAGGGAGAGGTCCGCGTCGAGGAGCTCGACGCCGAGGGCGCTGCGCGGCGCCAGCTCGCCCTGAGTCAGATCCGGCAGTACCCCGATCCCGTGCTGCGAATGGAAGCGAAGCCGGTCGAGGAGTTCGACGACGATCTCCGCCGGCTCGTCGAGCGGATGTCGGCCCTGATGATCGATGCCCGCGGCGTCGGGCTCGCCGCGACGCAGGTCGGGATCCTGCGCCGGGTGTTCGTCTTCAGCCGCGAAGACGACGAGGTGAACGCGATCGTCAACCCGATGATCGTGCGACGCAGCGACGAGGTCGAGACCGACGACGAGGGCTGCCTCTCGCTGCAGGGCGTGCTCGCGCCGGTGGAGCGCCCCCTCAACGTCCGTATCGAGGGAAAGGACGAGCAGGGCAACGAGGTCGCGTACGACCTGGAGGGATATCCGGCCCGGACGGTGCAGCACGAGCTCGACCACCTTGACGGCGTGCTGATGATCGACCGCACGACGCCCGAGGCACGCCGTGAGGCCCTGGCAACGCTGCGGCCGCGCGTCGTCATCGGCTAGGTGGCGAGCATCGCCGTCGCTGCGACGGCGCCCTTCGGAGCGGACGTGCTGGGGCGGCTCGCTGAGTGGCACGACGTGACCGCCCTGCTGACGCGGCCCGACGCGGCCCGCGGCCGCGGCCGCATGCTCGCGCCTCCGCCCGCGAAGGAGACTGCCCTTCGGCTCGGCGTTCCGGTCGTCCAGCCCGAGCGGCCGGGACCAGACGTCAATCTCGGCGCGCAGGTCGTCGTGGTGGCCGCGTACGGGCTGCTGATTCCTGAGTCGCTGCTCGAACAGGCGCTCTGGCTGAACGTCCACCCGTCGCTCCTCCCTCGCTGGCGCGGCGCGGCCCCGGTGGAGCGCGCGATCATGGCGGGAGACGCGGCGACCGGCGTCACCATCCATCGGACGGTGAAGGAGCTCGACGCCGGTCCGATCGCCGCGCAGGAGGCGTTTCCGATCGGCCCGGCGGACGATGCCGGCGCGGTCTTCGGGCACGCGGCCGAGCTCGCGGTCGATCTCCTCGACGACGTCCTGCCTGAGCCACGGTTCGAGCCGCAGTCCGACGAAGGCGTCACCTACGCGGAGAAGATCACCTCCGCCGACCGCGAGCTCGACTGGAGCCGCCCCGCACAGGAGCTGCACGACCGCGTGCGCGCGCTCTCGCCGCACATCGGCGCGCGCGGTGTCATCCACGGGCGGCGCGTGCTCGTCTGGCGCACGCGTGTGACCGACGGTCGGTTGGAGGTGCTCGAGGTGCAACCGGAGGGGCGCCGTCGCATGACGTACGAGGAGTTCCTGCGCGGCATCCGGTGACGCGTTACGCGCCACATGAACGCGACGCGCACAAGAATGAGGCGGGGACCGCTGCAAACTGCTAGAGCCGCTGCGTACGAGGTCGTTCTCCGCGTCTTCGAGCAGGACGCCTACGCCGATCGTGCGTTCCGATCGGCCGCGGCGACGCTGAACCCCCGCGACCGTGCCTTTGCGCAGCGGCTCGCGTACGGAACCGTGCAGCGGGTGCGAACGCTCGACCACGCGATCGAGCAGCTCGGCCGGCGTGCCGTGCGAAAGCTCGATCCTCCCGTTCGCGCAGCGTTGCGTCTCGGTGCCTACCAGCTCGCGTACGCGGACGGCGTCCCGGCGCATGCTGCGGTCAACGAGTCGGTGGAGCTGGTCCGCCGCGCAGGGCTCGAGCGCGCCGTTGCGTTCACGAACGCCGTCATGCGGCGTCTCGGCGAAGGGATCCGCCCGCTGATCGACGCCTTGCCGGAAGGGCCGCTGAAGCATTCCTATCCGGACTGGGTCGCCGACGTCTGGATACGCGATTTCGGCGGCGACGAGGCGCTCGCCCTCATGCGCGTGCAGAACGAGGCACCGGAGACCGTCGTTCGGCTCGTCCGCGGTGATCCTCCCGGCGAGCCGACCGATATCCCGGGCGCCTATCGCGTCGACCACCTGGACGAGCTTGCACTCGCCGAGGGCCGGGTGTGGCCGCAGAGCCGCGGCTCGCAACTCGCGGGGCTGATCGTCGGCGCGCGCGAAGGTGACCGTACGCTCGACCTGTGTGCCGCGCCGGGAGGGAAGGCGACGCAGCTCGCCGGGGAGGTCGTCGCTGTCGAGATCCACGAGGGACGCGCTCGGGAGCTCGAGCAGAACGTTCGCCTGCTCGGCGCGCCGAACGTCACGGTCGTGAACGCGGACGCGCGTGCTCTCCCGGAGGAGCTCACCGGTTTCGACCGCGTGCTCGTCGACGCGCCGTGCTCCGGACTCGGCGTCCTCGCAGCACGGCCCGACCTGCGCTGGCGTGCGCGCCCGCTCCCGGACCTCCAGCTCGAGCTGCTCCGCGTCGCCGCCGAACGAGTACGGCCCGGCGGCACGATCGTCTACGCCGTCTGCACCATGAACGCGGACGAGAACGAGGCCGTCGTCGACGCGTCCGGGCTTCGCGTCCGGGCGCTCGGGGAGGAGTGGCCGAGCTTTGCGTATCCCCGCCGGCCGGAGTTCCTCCTCACGCTGCCGCACCTCCACCGAACGAGCGGCTTCTTCATTGCCCGCCTGACCGCCTAGACTCGCGCATCGTGCCCTGGAGCGACTGGATCCGCACCGCCGAGGTCGAGCCGTCGCTCTATGCGGCCGACTTCGCCGAGCTCGGGGAACAGATCGACGTCCTCCTCGGCGCGGGCGTGCGCATCTTCCACTACGACATCGGCGACGGTCACTTCGTCCCGCCGATCACGATGGGCCCGATCGTGCTGCAGTCGATCTCGGAGCGAATCCATCGCCGCGGGGCGGTGATCGACTGCCATCTGATGACCGAGACGCCCGACAAGCACTTCCAGGCGATCGCCGAAGCCGGCGGCGACAGCGTCACTGTGCACATCGAGGCGGTCGACGACCTCGATCGGGTCGTCAATGCCGCTCGTGAGCAAGAGTTGCAGGTCGGCCTCGCCTTCAAACCGGAGACGAGCGTGGCGCACGCGGCGCAGGCCGCGATTGCGGCCGGTGTCGACATGGTCCTCTGCATGAGCATCGAGCCGGGCTATTCCGGGCAGGAGTTCATGCCCGAAGCGACCGATCGAATCCGAACAGCGCGCTCCCTCCTTCCCAGCGACATCCCGATCCAGGTGGACGGGGGGATCGACCACGGGAACATCGCCGAGGTCTACATCGCGGGGGCGACGCTCTTCGTGGCGGGAACCGCGATCTTCGGCCGCGAGGACCTGCCGCGCGCGTATCGGCGCTTGCTACAAGAGCTCGCGTGAGTCTGGAACGAGCGCTCGAGCTCGCGGAGCGAGGGCGCGGAACGACACATCCGAATCCGGTCGTCGGCGCCGTCGTCGTGCGGAACGGCGCGGTTGTCGGCGAGGGCTGGCACGTCGAGAAGGGCGGACCGCACGCAGAGGTCGTTGCGCTCGAGCAAGCGGGATCGGCCGCGAAGGGCGCGGTTCTCTACGTCACGATGGAGCCGTGTTTGCACCACGGCTCGACGCCGCCCTGCGTCGATGCAGTGCGAGCGGCAGGCATTGCCAAGGTGGTCGCCGGTTCGCTCGACCCGCATCCCGAGCACGGCGGCGGGCTGCGGAATCTCGAGCGGTCCGGGATCGAGACGGCGCTGGTCGATTCCTCCGCGGCCCGCGCGCAGAACGAGGCCTGGCGGACCTGGGTGGTCGAGCGCCGGCCGTTCGTCATCCTCAAGGCCGCAGTGACGCTGGACGGCCGGGTAACCATTCCCGGTTCGCGCTGGGTTACGGGCGAGGCCGCACGCCGTCGCGTGCACGAGCTTCGCGCGAGCGTCGACGCGGTCGCCGTCGGGATGGGGACGGTCCGCGCGGACGATCCACAACTGACGGCACGTGACGTCGGAGCGACACGGCAGCCACGCCGGATCGCGTTCGGTCGAGGGCCGCTGCCGCCCGGTTCGGAGCTCGAGCTGTGCAGCGGCTCGCTCCAGGACGAGCTTCGCGCCCTTGCCGCGGATGGTGTCCAGTCACTCTTGCTGGAGGGAGGACCGACGATCGCCTCCTCGTTCTTGCGCTCCGATCTCGTCGACAAGGTGCTGCTCTTCGTGGCACCGCGCCTGGCAGGTGCGGGGCCGACGCTCTTCGGCGAACTCGACGTCCCGCTCGAGC
>OEKB01000136.1_pt3 | contig 17723 bp, 17 predicted proteins | sample 1503171 | NCBI WGS metagenome assembly OEKB01 (sample SAMEA104379580, study PRJEB20068) | metagenome | isolation source: 1998
GGGTTTTGACATCGCCGCGTCGTCGCGCGTTAGAGGTAGCCGAGCGGGTCGACGGGGTTCCCGTTGATCCGCACCTCGAAGTGGAGGTGCGGGCCGAAGCAGTGGCCCGTGCAGCCGGTGTAGCCGATCACCTCGCCCTGGCTGACGCGCTGACCCACGGAGACGGCGATCGACGACTGGTGTGCGTAGCACGTTGCGAGGCCGCCGCCGTGGTCGAGGCACGTGTAGTTGCCGTAGCCGTCGACCCAACCGGCCAGGGCGACCGTTCCCGACGCGGCCGCGTGGATCGGCGTCCCGTTCGGAACGCCGATGTCGATCCCGGCGTGCAACCTGCCCCACCGGTAGCCGAACGGGCTCGTGACCGGGCCGTTCACGGGCCAGATCAGCCCGCTCGCGGAGGGCGTCGTGTCGCCGCTCTGCGCGGCGCCGAGCTGTGCGCGGATGCGTGCGTCCGCGGCCGCGAGGGCGTTGGCTTCCGCGATCATCTCCTGCTCCTGCTGCTTCGTCGAGACGAGGGCGTGGCGCTTTCGCTGCCGCGAGCTGGCCAGGTTGCCCTTCGACGCGATCAGCTCGTCCCGGACCTGACGCTGCTGCTGCGTTCGAACGGCGATGATGCGCGTCTCGGACGCAACGACGGACCGAACCTTCTTGGTCGTCTCCCGGGTTGCGTGCACCTCGTCGCGTGTGTCTGCGACGGCCTGGGCGATGCGTTTGTCCTGCGCGGCGATTGCCGAGAGATAGTGCAGCGTGTCGATCGCGTCCTGGACCGATTTCGCGCTGAGGATCACCTCTGCGACGGACGGATCCGGCGACTCGTAGATCTGGACCAAGCGCTGGTTCAACGCGTTGACGACGCGCGCGTACTCGTGCTGGAGAAAGTGGAGGCGATTCGTCTCGAAGGTGAAGAGCGCGTTGAGCTTGTCGAGCCGTTCTTGGTGCAACGCGAGGTCGTGCTGCAGCACCGAGAGTCGCTGCGACACGTCGCCGACTCTCCCCTCGAGCTTGCGGATCTGCGAGGTGACGTCGGCGATCTGCGAGCTCAGCGCCGCCTCGTGCTGCTTCGCCGCAGCGATCCGCGCCTGCAGGTGCGAGATCTTGCCCGAGTTGTCGCCCGCGGCCGGAGCCGCGAGTACGAGCGCCCCAGCGAGCGCGGCGAGGACGGCCGGGCGACGGGCCATGGACGAGAGGTTCGGCAAGGCGTCGGACGTCCCTGCCGGGGCCTCTAGGCTTCGCGCTCCTGCGAGGCCTGAGGCCCGGGCTCGGGGATCACGGCGGGGCCGGGCTCGGGAATGACGGCCGGCTGCGGAGGCGTCCCTTCGTCCGGCGGGGGATAGGGCTCAGGAATCCGCGCGGGCTCAGGCGGGCTGCCCTCACCGGGCGCCGGCGTCTCTGGCTCCTGGGGCTGTTCCGCGATCTCCGTCGGCTGCACCTCGAGGCGCCGCTTGGCCAGACGGCGCTGCGCTGCGTCGACGACCTGCTCCATCTCAGCCTCCCTCTGCGTGGCCAGCCGGTCGAGCTCTTCGAGCCTCCCGCGTGCGGCGCCGGCCGATTCGTCGTCGTCACGGTACACCGCCTCGCCGAGCTCGAACAGGAGGCGGGCCCGCAGCGCAGCCATCTGTCGGAGCTCGCGCCGCAGTCCGTACACCTGTCGCGCAGCCCGACCGCGCGTCGCCAAGGACTCTGCTGCGACGCTCGCGCGGGCCCGAAAGCTGTCCAGCGCCTCCGCCGTGGTCCGCGACGCAGATCCGCGCGGGGTCCGTCGCGCCGCCTCGAGGAACAGGAGGAAGAGCAGGACGGCGCCTCCGAGCAGGATCAGGGCGAGTGGCCAGTGTGCGGTGGCGAGGAGCACGATCCCGAGGACGAAGGCGCCGCCCGCGAGGATCAGGACGAGGATGGCAGGCGTGACGCCGTAGAGCCGGCGCTCGACCCGGGTCACGTGCATGGGCACGGGCCCGGTCTCGTCCGGCGGCACCTCCATCACACGCGTGTCCGATTCGTTCGTCGGCCGTCCGCACTGCGGGCAGAAGCGGATGCCGCGTTCAACGCGTGCACCGCAGTGGGCACAGCTAGCCACGCGACGGTATCTTCGCCTGGCTCGGCCTTGCCGAGGGATCGAGCGCCCGGAGCGCTTCAGCTGCTGCACGCCGCAGCGACCCGATCTGCGCGCGGTAGTCCTCGTCGGAGATCTGGCCCGTGCGGTGGTCGAACTCGAGCTCCTTCAACGCCGCGAGCGCGCGGTCCCGCTCCTCTGCGACGGCCAGGCGGCGCTGCTCGAGCTCGTCGGGCGCGGCTAGACGGTCGTCCCGGGCGGACGGCTCCCGGAGGAACGGGAGAGCGACCACCAGCGCGCACGCGAGAGCCACGAACGCGCCGATGACGAGTGCGGCGGTCATGCCCTTGCGACCGCTCCGGCGTAGCGTTCCGCCAGACGCCGCTCTTCGCGTGCATCGGGCCACAGGGCGATCAACGAGCCACCGACGAAGACGAACCCCGCGAACCAGATGAGGTTCACGAGCGGCTTCTTCAGCGCCTTGAGATCCACGCTCCCGTCGGCGTTGACCTGGTCGGCGATGAGGAAGAGGTCGCTCCCGTCCAGCGGGTTGTGGCGAATCGCGACCTCGTTGGACACCTCCTGCTCGGCGAAGTACTGGTTCTTACCTGGGTACATCCGCGCGATGCGGTGCCCGTCGCGGCCATAGACGTCCACGACCGCGCGGATTGCGCGGTGGTTCGGCTCCCGTCTCTGCTCGAAACCACGGAACACGAGCCGCTGCTGCGCGACCGTCATCGACTCGCCTGGCGCGAGGCGACGCTCGCGGACGGTCTGATACGCGCTCGATCCCGCAACACCGATCGCGAGGAAGACGACGGCGGCGTGGACGACGTAGCCGCCGTAGCGGCGCCGGTTGCGCGCGACGAGCGAGGAGAACGCGCCCGGCCAGCTCTCCGTGCCGAGCGCCTTCCGGGCCCGTGTTCCGCGGACGAACTCCAGCACGATGGACGCCAACACGAAGACCGAGAACGTGTACGCGATCACGCCGATCCGAGAGGAGCCGGCTCCGAGCGCCAGCAGCGTCGCGCCGGCAATGACCGCGGCGCCGAGCGGCCACAGGAATGCTCGACCGAGCGCGCGCAGGGATGCGCGCCGCCAGGCCACCAGCGGCCCGATCCCCATCAACACCAGGAGCGGCAGGCCGAAGCTGTGGAGGAAGAAGTTGTAGTACGGCTTGCTGACGGTCGAGGGCTCGCCGCGCACGAGCTCCGATAGGAGCGGATAGACGACGCCCCAGAGGATCGTCAGGCACAGGGCGACGAGCAGCAGGTTGTTGTAGAGGAACGTCGCCTCGCGCGAAACGAGCGATTCGAGCTTCGTGCGTGCGCGCAGCAGTGGCAGACGCGTGATGATCAGGACGGTGGAGCCGGCCACTATGACGCAGATGAAGGCGAGGAACCAGCTCCCGAGCGGGCTCTGCGCAAACGAATGGATGGACTGGATGACGCCCGACCGCGTGAGGAAGGTGCCGAAGATCGACAGGCAGAACGCGAGCGCGACGAGCACCATGTTCCAGACGCGCAACATGCCGCGCTTCTCCTGGATCATCACGGAGTGCAGGTACGCCGTCGCGGCGAGCCACGGCATCAACGCTGCGTTCTCCACCGGGTCCCAGGCGTAGTAGCCGCCCCAGCCGATCTCCACGTACGCCCAGTGCGCGCCGAGTAGCTGCCCGACGCCGAGAAACGTCCAGGCCGCGAGCGTCCAGCGACGCGTCGCCACGATCCAGCGCTCGTCGGTGCGGCGCGACAGCAGGGCGCCCATCGCGAAGGCGAACGGGACCGTCAAGCCGACGTAGCCGAGGTAGAGCATCGGCGGATGGATCGCCATGTAAGGGTTCTGCAGGCTCGGCGTGAGCCCGGCGCCGTCCGCGGGAGCGTGCTGGGTCGCGAACGGGCTCGAGACGAAGACGAGCATGAACGCGAAGAACGTCCCGACGAAGCCCAGCACCGGAACAGTCCAGGCGAGGAGGTCGCGTGCCACCCGCCTCGTAGTCAGCACCGCGGCGCTCGAGTAGGCGGACAGGACGAGCAGCCAAAGGAGCAGCGATCCCTCTTGCCCGCCCCAGAACGCCGTCAGCGTGTAGCGCAGGGGGAGCTCGCGGCTCGTGTGCTCGGCGACGTACTGGAACGAGAAGTCGTGTCGCGCCAGCGCGACGAGCAGCACGGCGGTTGCGACGGCGCTCGCGGCAAGGGCGGCGATGAGCGCGTTCTGCGCGGACGCCGCGAGGCGGCGGCGCCGCTTCCACGCCGCGATCCCGCCGGCGACGGTCGCATAGAGGAGCAGCAGGAATGCGGTGACGAGCGCCGCGCGGCCGAGATCAGGCATCTAGCGCCTCATCCGGTAGTGGTCTCGCGTCTCGCACCCCGCCAGAGGCTCCCTGACTACTGCCGGATGGGGCACTACGTCTTGGAGGAGCGCTGGGGCGCGTACTTCGACGGGCACTTCGTGATCATGGAGCCCGGCGACGCGACGAAGACACCGTTGCGGAGCCGCCCGTCGAGCACGACGTCGCCCCCGGACTTGAACGCGTCCGGCACCGTGCCGCGGTAGAGCACCGGCACGGTCGCCGTCCCCTTGACGTCGCGAAGCATGAAGCGCATCCCCGCGCCGTGTGCGTCGCCCGTCGGATGACCGACGACTCGTCCGGCGAGCGAGACCTTTCCGCTGTGGCCGGCGAGCTGGCTCGGTCGCAGGGAGGGCGTTCCACCTGCCATCGCCGTGTAAATCAGGAAGATCGCAAGGACCGCCGCCACGGAGAGCGCGACGACGAGGCGTGCCGGGCTGCCGTTCCTTGGCACGGCGACAGTGTAGTCGGGGGGTTGCTGATGCTGCCGCCTACTCCGGCGGCGGAGAGGTCGTTATGCCTCGGTTGCGGGCGCCGGGCGCCTCGCCGGGATGCGATAGCCGTGGTCGTGACAGAGCGACCCGGGTGAGTCCTCCGTCAGGGCGTCGCAGTAGCCCTTGCCGTAGGCCGCGCGCATGAAGGCCGCCACGACCTCGAGGTTCCACTCGCCGATGTCGGCCGCCTCCCGCCAGAGGTCGGTGAGGCGAAGATCGATGTCCAGCTCCAGCAGGTCGATACGGGTCGGCGACTTGGCCATGGCACGAGGGTAGGCAGAGCATCGGACGGCACCGACCGCCGGCGACGACGTCTCCCGCAGGACTCGCGTGCGGGACTGAAGGCGGAGTTCGAGTCACGCCGGACGGTAGGCTCGAAGCATGGGTGAGCTCCACTTCGGACCGGCGAGGGTGCCGTCTCGTGAGAGCCCGGACGAGGCGGTCGCGATCCTCCAGGAGCTCGGGTACACGGCCTGCGAGATCGACTTCGAGGGCAAGTTCTGGATGGACTACCCCTGGGCGGAGCGCTTCGGCTCGCTCGCGCGCGACGCGGGCATCGTCCTCTCGGTCCATGCCCCGATCGCCGGGTTCATGGGGCACGCGGAGCGCGGGAAGAAGCTCAACATGGCGGTCGGGATGCTCGACCACTCCGCGGGCGTCGTGAAAGCGTGCGGGGCCGAGCTGGTGGTCTTCCATCCCGGCTATCTGCTGGGACGAACGCGCGAGGATGCGATCGACTCGGTCGTCGAGCAGCTCGGGGAGCTCCGCGCGCGGCTGGAGAAGAAGGACCGCGCCGTGCCGTTCGGGATCGAGGTGATGGGCCGCGTGCGCGAGCTCGGGACCGTGGACGACGTGCTGGCGATCTCGGCCCGGCTCGGATGGGTACGTCCCGTGCTCGACTTCGCGCACATGCACGCGACGAGCGACGGCGCGTTCACGACGGTCGAGAGGTTCGCCGACGTGCTCGCAGCCGCCGACGCGATCATCGAGCCCGGCGTGCCGTTCCATATCCACTTCTCGGACATCGCGTACGCAAACCGGAACGAGACGAAACATCTCCCGTACGGTGAGGGGACCTTGCGTGCCGATCCGCTCGGTGAAGCGCTGGCGCAGTTCGACCGCCCGGCGACCGTGGTCAGCGAGTCACCGGACGTCGAATCCGATCAGGCGATCTACGCGGCGCTCGGCGCCGCGAGCCCGGCGAGCCGAACCTCGAACTCCGCCGCCTCGTCGAACCGCCCTCGCTCGCGGAGGAACTGAGCGTAGGGCGGCAGGAGCTCGACGTCGATGCGGCACTGCTCGCTGCCGCGGACGATATCGATCGCCTGCTGGAAGAGCGTCTCCGCCTCGTCGTCTCGCCCCTGCGCCGCGCGAACCTGCGCGAGCGCGAGCCGCGTTGTCGCGCGAGAGCTGATGTCCTCGGCACTGACTGTCTCCCGAGCGGCGAGCGCGTACTTCTCCGCCTCGTCGATCCGGCCCTGCTCGAGCAACAGCTGCGCGAGCAGCCGCTGTGCCTCGCACAGCGTTCCGCGCTCCTGCATCGGCGCGAGCATGCGGATGGACTCGCGCAACAGCTTCTCGGCGCGCTTCGGATCGCCGACCTTCCACATGAGTCGGCCGAGCGCGCTGGAGCTCTTGCCGATCCCCCACTGTGAGCCCGACTCCGTGAATAGATCCAGCGCCTTGGTCAGCCAGCCCTCGGCCTCGTCGCACTCCTCGCGGGCCCGGTGGAACTCGCCCTTCGTGAGCGCCGCGTTCGCCCGCGCCACGATCGATCCGCTCGCCTCGGCAAGCTCGAGCGCACGCTCGATCAGCGGCGCGGCCTTCTCGTCCTCCATCCGCACGAGATGGATCGTCGCGAGCTCGAGCGTCGCCTTGCTCTCCAGGTCCTTCCGTCCGGCCGTGCGGGCCGCCTGGAGTGCCTGCATCTCGAAGTCCTCAGCGCTTCTCAGCTTCCCTTCGTACCAGTCGACGAGCGAGCGGACGTCGAGCGCACCGAAGCGTCCCTCGAAGTCGTCTTCCTCCAGCACCGAGAGTGCCTGGTCCGCGAGCTCGCGCGCACGGGTCGCGTCGCCTTCGCGCGCCAGGGTCACCTCCGAGAGCGCGGTGAATGCACGGCCCTCGATGCGCCGGTTTTCTTCCTTGCCCGCGTCGGCGACGATCGACGACATCTCGACCTGGACGGCGCCGAGGTCGGCGAGCTTCCAGGCCGCACGCGCGGCGTTGTACCGCCGTTCGATCGTCGGCTCGAGCTCGACGGCGCGGACGAGGAGCTTGCGGGCCGACTGATTCGCCTCACGTCCGAGCGCGCGCCGTCCCGCGGCCTCGAGCGCCTTCGCCGCCTTGGCCGAGAGGCCGACCGGCGGGCGACCGTCGAGCTCCGCGAGGAGCTGCGTCGCCTGGTCGAGGTGGTACGCACGAATCTCGAGGAGCTCTTTGTCCGCACGCTCGCGCAGCCACTCGGCGAACTTCGTGTGGAGGTCGGCGCGGGACGACTTCGAGAGTCCTGAATATGCGACCTCGCGGATCAGCACGTGCTTGAAGCGGTACGCCGTCTCCCCCGAGATCGTCGAACGCTGCTCGCGCGTGACGAGATCGCGCACGAGGAGGTCGTCCAGCGCGTCGTCGAGCTCCTCGCCGAACTCGGGCGAGAGATACGCGAGGGCGCCCGCCCAGAAGAACCGGCCGATCACCGAGGCGCGCTGCAGCAAGAGCTTCTCGCTCTGGGGCAGACGATCGATGCGCGCTGCGATGAGCGCCTGCAGCGTGTCGGGAATGCGGTCGAAAGCGCCGTCCCCGCTCTCACGCACCATTCGCACCGTCTCCTCGACGAAGAGCGGGTTGCCCTCGGTCTTGTCGAGCAGCCGAACGCGCACGCTCGGCGGCAGCTCGGTGTCGTCGAGGAGCGCGTCGGCGAGCCGCTCGCTCTCGTCGCGCGGCAGCGGTTCGAGCTCGATCGACGTCGACCGAATCCGCCCTCCGCCCCACCCCGGGCGCACGTCCAGCAGTTCCGGCCGCGCGAGACAGAGGATCAAGAGCGCGCGCTCCCGCACCCACTGCGCGAGGTGGTCGATCAGCTCGAGCAGCGGCTCCTCGGCCCAGTGAATGTCCTCGAACACCATTACCAGCGGCTGCACGTCTGCGAGCTCGTCGACGAACTCGCGCGCCGCCCACGCGATCTCCGGCTGCCCGCGTTCGCCCTCGATCCCCTCGAGCACGCCTGATGCGAGCCCGAGCAACTCGGCCACGGCTTCGTCGCCGCAGCACTCCATCAGCTTCTTTTGCGCCTCCTCGAGCGGATCGTCGTCGGTGATCCCGGCGGCCGCTTTCACCATCTCCGCGAGCGGCCAATACGTCACACCTTCGCCGTACGGGAGCGCGCGGCCGGAGAGGATCGTCGTCCCTTCGACGCCCGCGAGGAACTCGCGAACGAGCCTGCTCTTGCCGACGCCCGGCTCGCCGTAGACCGTGAACACGTGCGGCCTCCGGTCGCGCAGCGTGCGCTCGAGCGTGTTGTGCAGGAGGTCGAGCTCGGAGTCGCGGCCGATGAACGGCGCCGTGATCGTCCCGAGGCGGGGCGCGTCACGCGCAGCGAGTGGCCGGAACGCCGGAATCGGCTCGCGGAACCCGCGCAGCTCGAGCGGTCCAGCGGACTCGGCCTCGATCGCGCCCCGCGTCAGGCGATGCACGGAGACGCCGATCAGAATCTCACCCGGGCGCGCGGCCTGCTGGAGGCGCGCGGCGACGTTGACGGCCTCGCCGGTCGCGAACGTGGAGTCGGTCTGATCGACGACGACCTCGCCCGCCTCGACGCCGATCCGGGCCTCGAGCTCGAGCTCGTGGACGCGGTCGAGGATGGCCAGCGCCGCCCGCACGGCCCGCTCGGCGTCGTCTTCGTGCGCCTGGGGGATCCCGAAGGCCGCCATCACCGCGTCGCCCGCGAACTTCTCCACCGTTCCGCCGTGCGTCTCGATGCAGCGGGAGACCCCGTCGAAGAAGGTCGTCACGCGGCGGCGGACGACCTCGGGATCGGCGCCCGAGACGAGGTGCGTATGGTCGACGAGGTCGACGAAAAGCACGGTCGCCAGTTTCCGCTCCATGCACTGAAGTGTAAGGAGCAGAGACCTCGTTACCGCAGTTCCCGCTCTTTGCGGCTCTTTCTTGAGAGGCATACGCATCTCGCTTTCAACTGGGGGCGCATTGACAGCGTGTCACTCGAGTCCCCCGTTCTCTGATGGCGTCGGGATGACGAACGCCGACGACACGACGACGACGTTCGTGAATACGCACTTCGCTCCTTGCTATCCGGTGACGTGCCAGGTGACGACCTTCTACGACCACTCCTCGGCCGCCTGAACCTTTCAGCGTTCGCCGCTCGTTAGCATCCCGCCGTGCTCGACCCGAAGGTCTTCAAGGCCTACGACATCAGAGGGATCTATCCCGACGAGCTCGACGAGGCGGGCGCGCATGCGATCGGGCGGGCGTACGTCGAGGAGTTCGAGCCCCAGCGGATCGCCGTAGGTCGCGACATGCGGCTGTCCTCTCCGGCCATGGCCTCCGCACTTATGCGCGGCGCCGCCGAGGCCGGGGCCGATGTGCTCGATCTGGGCATGGTGGGAACGGAGATGGTGTATTTCGCCGTGGGCGAGGTCGGGCTCGACGGCGGCGTGGCGGTCACCGCCTCGCACAATCCCAAGGAGTACACCGGGATGAAGATCGTCCGGCGGGGAGCGCTGCCGGTCGGCGGCGACTCGGGCCTGCCGGACATCCGCACGCGGGCCATGTCTGGTGACAGTCACCAGACGGGTCCGAAAGGGACGATTGCGCGGTACGACATCTGGCCGGCGTACGTCGATCGTGTCTTGTCCTTCGTCGACGTCTCTGCGATCAGTCCGTTGCGCGTCGTCATCGATGCGGCGAACGGGATGGCGGGCGTGATGCTTCCGCCCGTACTCGAGCGGCTGCCGATCGACGCCGTTCGTTGCTACTTCGAGCCCGACGGCTCGTTCCCGAACCACGAGCCGAACCCGTTGCTCCCCGAGAACCGCGAGTTCATCGTCCGCAAGACGCTCGACGAGCGCGCCGACCTCGGGGTTGCATTCGACGGCGACGCAGATCGCTGCTTCTTCGTCGACGACACCGGCGAATTCGTCCCCGGCGACTTCGTCACGGCCCTACTCGCCGAGTCCGTTCTGGAGAAGGAGCCCGGCGCGAAGATCATCTACGACGTACGAGCCAGCTGGGCCGTGCCGGAGACGATCCGGCGGGCCGGCGGCGTGCCGCTCGTCAATCGCGTCGGCCACGCATTCATCAAGCTCCGGATGCGTGAGGAGGGCGCGGCGTTCGGCGGTGAGGTCTCTGGTCACTACTACTTCCGCGACTTCTCGCAGGCCGACTCCGGCGTCGTTCCATTCCTGCTTATGCTCGAGTTGATCTCCCGAAGGGGCGCGAAGCTCTCGGAGATCCTTGCGCCGTTCCGCGAGCGCTACTTCATCACCGGCGAGTTGAACACGCCGGTCTCGGACGTGGCGCTGAAGCTGCAGGAGCTGAAAGAGCGGTTCGGCTCCGAGGGGACGGTGTCGCATCTCGATGGCGTCTCCGTCGAGGCAGAGGATTGGCACATGAACGTCCGGCCCTCGAACACCGAGCCGCTACTGCGGCTAAACCTGGAGGCGCGGACGCCGGAGCTGATGGAGCGGAAGCGCGACGACGTGCTCGCTGTCATACGGTCGTGAGGAGTCAGGGGCAGTGCCGGCCGACACTCAGCCTGATGCGCTGCGAGCGGGCGCCGACGCGGACGACGAGCGGCACGCAGGCCCCACGACGCAGCTCGTAGCCACCGGGGTATCTGTTCCAGGGCCCCAGCAGTCCCGCGCACGCGTGGACGGTGACGACGGCGGCGCCGTCGGCCACGCGCCTCACGGACGCCGAGGCCGACCCGAAGCTCAGCGAGTACGTCCGGCGCCATCGGCGCGGCACCTCGAGCACGATCGCCCGACCCGCTCGCACTTCGAGCCCATACTTACCGAACCGGTCCTCACCGGCCCGAACCGGCGACAGATCGATCACGGTCGAGGGCTTCGGGAGCCAGACACGTCCGAGGACGAGCCGTGTCGCCTGCCGGTCCGAGGACGGATGGGACCCCTGTGAGATCGCCATCCCGCACGAGACGACAGCCGCCCGAACGGTACCGCGCGCGTGGGCTGCGACGGCGACGCAGAGCGCCGCAGCGACCGTTGCAGATAGCCCCTTCACAGGCGCACGGTACGGCGCAGCCGAGCGTTTAGCATCGCCTGCGGTGGCGAAGGAGTCGTTCAAGTTCAGCGCGCAGACGCGGGTGGGATTCTCCGACACCGACGCGCAGGGAATCGTCTACTACGGCCGCTACCTCCCCTACTTCGATCTCGCGCGCGTCGAATACCACCGCCACCTCGGGCTCCTCGGCCTCGAGATCGGCGCGGAGGGAAACGAGTTCGTCATGCGAGCGTGCACGATCGAGTACCTCGCCCCGGCGGTCTTCGACGATCTCATCGAAGTCTACGTCCGCATCGCGCGGATCGGCCGCACCAGCGCGACCTACGAGCTCGCTGCCTACCGTGCCCGAGACGACCTGCTGCTCGTGACTGCAGCACAAACGCTCGTGCTCGTCGATCTCGACGAGCGCAAGGCCGTCCCGATCCCGGACTCGTATCGGGACGCGATCCGTGCGTTCGAGGGAGACACCATCGAAGCATGACGTCGCAGTCCGGCGTGCTCGAGGCGATCGATCGGATCTTGAACCGGGGCGGTGAGGCTGACGACGTCCTCCGCGCGGTGCTCAGCGCCCTGCACGAACGCGGCATCTCGTATGCGGCGATTCGGTTCGTGGACGAGGGCGCGCTCGTCGACGGCCCCGCGGTAGGCACTCGCACTCGCGGCGTGGTCACTCCGGTGACCTACGAAGGCCGGCGCGTGGGCGAGCTCGAGCTTGCCCTCGAAGACACGGAATTCGCCGAGCGTGTCGCGACGTTGATCTCGGCCTACGTGCTCGTCGGCTGGGACACGTCGGGCGAGGCTTGGGCGCCCTGACGCTCACGCAGCTTGCCCGCCCGGATCGTCGCGGCCATGTCCTTCGACTCCTCGCGGTAGACAGACCCGTCCTCGAACTCGATCACCGGGAACTTGCGCTGTCCGCTCAGGCGGATGACGTTCTCCCGTTTTCCGAGGAACGGCTCCTTCACGATCTCGTACTCGATCCCCTGCTCGTCCAGCGCCTTTTGGACTCGCCAGCAGGGATGCCCCCCGAGCTTCACCCAGATGTTCGAGCAGCGGTGCAGCTTGACGGCCATGTCTCAGCCTCCTGGAGTCGTGACCTGGAGAACGTACTCCGAACGAGCGGAGCAGGAAGGAGGTACCGCCGGTTGGAAGGGCCGGCCGTCCTAGCGCGGCCGGCCCGTTCCACCTGAGCGAAGCAACGCTCGCCACAGGATCTGGAGGGCGCCGCGCGCCCGCCCGTCGTCCTCAAAAACGAGCGGGCGCCGCAGCTTTGGTGCCCTCTCCCCCTACGCACGTTGTAGTCCGATTCCGCCCCGGCGCCATCCCTGGGTCGAGGTACCGCGTCCATTCGGGTGACGATGCCTCGTTCGAGTGACGCCGATCGCATGGTTGAGCGCGACCGGAACGTCGAGGGTGGGGCGCCTCCCCCGATCGGGGGATCAGCTCGGCGTGACGCGGTAGGCGTCGAACACCGCTTCGATGTTCCGGAGCGCCTTCAGGAGAGAGCTCAGGGACTTGACGTCGCCGACCTCGGCGACGTACCAGTTCTTCGCCATCTGATCATCGACCGTACCGCCGTAGGAGACGATGTTCGCCCCGTGTTCGGCGAACGTCCTTGCGACGTCCTCGAGCAAGCGCGGCCGGTCCCACGAATCGACGGCGATCTGCACGCGGAACGACTGGGAGGCGCCGCCGTCCCAGCTCACCGGCGTGAAACGTTCGGGATTGCGAGCCAGCGCGCGCACGTTCGGGCAGTCCTCGCGGTGGATCGTGATGCCCTTCCCCAGCGAGATGTAGCCGACGATCTCGTCTCCCGGCACCGGGGTACAGCACTTCGCGAGGCGGACGAGCACGTCGTCGACGCCGTGGACGTTGATGCCGTAGTTCTCGCTCCCGACGGCGTGCTTTGCCTTCGGCGCCTTGAGCGTGACGGCGTCTTCCTGGACGACCTCGTCGGTCTTCAAGCGCTGAAGCACTTTGTCGACGACCTGTTTGGTGCCGACCTTGCCGCCGCCGAGGGCGAGGTAGAAGTCCTCCGCCTTCTTGAAGTTCATCTCCCTGATCACCTGGGCAAGCACAGCCGAGCCGGCGAGCTTGCGATAGGGGAGCTTCGCCGCCTTCAGCGCTTGCTCGAGCGCCTCGCGACCTTTCTGCTCCGTGTCCTCGCGCGTCTCGCGGGAGAACCACTGGCGGATCTTGTTGCGAGCGCGTGACGACGCCGCGAGCGACATCCAGTCGCGGGACGGCCCACGGCCGGCCTTCGAAGTCAGGATCTCGACGAAGTCGCCGTTCTTCAGCCGGTAGTGCAGGGGAACGATCCGGCCGTTGATCTTCGCTCCGACCGTCCGGTGACCGACGTCGGTGTGGACGGCATAGGCGAAGTCGATGGGCGTCGCGCCGGCGGGGAGCGTCTTGACCTCGCCCTTGGGCGTGAAGACGTAGACCTCCTCGTCGAAGACGTCCATGCGGAACGACTTCATGAACTCGCGGGGATCGCTCTCGTCGGCTTGGAGATCCATCAGCTGCTGCATCCAGACGACCCACTCGGAGTCCTTCGTGCGCCCCTTGCCGCGTTTGTACATCCAGTGCGCGGCGATCCCGAGCTCCGCCTCGCGGTGCATTTCGCGCGTGCGGACCTGGATCTCGAGCGGGCGGCCCTCGGGCCCGATGACCGTCGTGTGCAACGAGCGGTAGCCGTTGAACTTCGGCATCGCGATGAAGTCCTTGAAGCGGCCGGGCATCGGCTTCCAGAGCGAGTGGATCAGCCCGAGCGCGCCGTAGCAGTCGCGTGTCCCCTCCTCGCTCGCTCGTTCGACGATCACGCGCATCGCTGTGAGGTCGTAGATCTCGTTGAACTCGCGGCCCTTCTTGGCCATCTTGTCGTAGATCGAGTAGAAGTGCTTCGCGCGGCTCGAGATCTCCGCGGGGATGTCGACCTTGTCCAGCTCGAGCTGGAGGATGCGCGCGGCTTCGGCGACGTGCTCTTCGCGGTCGGTGCGCCGCTCGGCAACCATCGCCTTGATCTCCTCGTACTTACGCGGATGCAGCGTCTCGAACGCCAGGTCCTCGAGCTCCCACTTGAGCGCATGAATGCCGAGCCGATGCGCAAGCGGCGCGTAGACCTCGAGCGTCTCCTTCGACTTCTGCATCTGCTTCTGCTTGCCGAGGTATTCGATCTCGCGCAAGTTGTGCAGCCGGTCGGCGAGCTTGATCAGGATCACGCGCGCGTCCTCGGCCATCGCCATGATCAGCTTCCGGTAGTTCTCTGCTTCGGCCTGCTCCCGGCTCTGGAAGTGAACGCGGGTCAGCTTCGTGACGCCCTCGACGAGCTTCGCGACCTCCTCGCCGAATTCGTCTCGTACACCGGCGATCTCGGTGTCGGTGTCTTCCACGACGTCGTGGAGCAGCGCAGCGGCGATCGTCTCGTCGTCGAGTCTGAGCTGGGCGCAGATCTTGGCGGCGCCCCAGGGATGCAGGACGAACTCCTCGCCGGAGCGGCGCTGCTGTCCCTCGTGGGCGCGCGCAGCGAAGCGGAACGCCCGCGTGATCAGGTCGCGATCGACGTCGGGGTTGTAGCTCGCAACCTCGGCCAGCAGCTCGTCGATCAGCTCCTGATGACGCTCCTGAGTTTCGACGACTGCCACACCTCCATTGTACGCGGGGCCTCTTCCAAGTCCCTCTGCCGTCTCTCAAGTGGAGGAGACGCCGTTCCGATGAGGAACGAGAGACGTTCATGGCCTGGATGCAGCGAAGACAAGAACGCAAGGCGACCCTCCGCGCGGCGCGGATGCTCGTTGCGCTCGAGGGTCTCTCCAGTGCGCGGCCGAAGCGGCGCGCGGTCATGCGGGCCTCAGTCGGCGCCGGCCGCTAAGACGACTTTGTGGCTCTGAGCCACTAGGCCGTAGGCTCCGGCGATGCCGTGGTACTTCGCGGTCGCCGAGCGCGACCACGAGATCCAGAATCCGACCTCGCCCGAGAAGATCCGGCGCCTCGGCGAGGCGCTGCGCCTAGGCCCGCAGTCCGAGGTACTCGACGTCGCTTGTGGCAAGGCCGGGCCCGCGCTGATCCTGGCGCAGACGTTCGGTTGCCGGATCACCGGCGTCGAGCGCGCGCCAGAGTTCGCTGAAGCGGCGCGGGAGCGCGTCGCCGCAGCCGGCCTCGGCGACCGGATCGAGATCGTCGCACGCGACGCGACGCAGTTCGCGCTCGAGCCCGACTGCTACGACGTCGCGATGTGCCTCGGCGCGAGCTTCGTCTGGGACGGCCTTCCGGGCACGATCGCCGCGTTGACGCCGACCGCGCGACCGCGTGGCCACGTCGTCGTCGGCGAGCCCTACTGGCGGTACTGGCCGCTCGCTGACGGCGTCGACGACGAAGGGTTCGTCTCGCTCGCCGGAACGGCCGGCCGCTTTCGGGCGGCGGGGCTCGCGCTCGAGTCGCTGATCGCCTCGTCGGAGGACGACTGGGACCGGTACGAATCCCTGCACTGGTGCGCGCTCGAGGAGTGGTTGGCCCAGAACGCGGAGGACCCCGACGCGGCCGAGATCCGCAGGCGCCACGAGCAGAACCGCGAGGACTATCTGCGCCGGGGACGCGAACTCCTCGGCTGGGCGATCTTCGTCGGACGAAAGAACTAGGCTGCGCGGAGCAGCGCCGGCTCCGCCAGCATCGCTCGAAACGTCGCCGACTCGAGCGGGTGACGCCGCGGGCCGCCCGCTTCCAGCTCGAGCTCGCCGAAGATCTGCTCGGCGAGTGCATCGCGAGGATCCGCTCCCCACTGTGCGCGGAGCCACGTATACACCTCCTCGAACCGCTCGTCCGCGTCAAACACGCGCCGAACGACGAGCTGCGGGGCGAGGGTCCCGTTCCACTGGTTCTCTTCCAGCCGGAACGCGACGTCGTAGCGGCCCATGCGACGCAGGCGGTCGAGCTGCGCGCCCTGGCCGAAGGCGATCGCGCTCCCCGCGTCGATCCCGTCACGACGGACGCGGAAGCGCAGGTGCTTCCCCTCCCCCACGGTCGCGAGCTCGACGACCTCGCATGCCGGCGCGAGCAGCGTCACCTGCGGATTGCCGAGCCCGAAGGGAGCAAGGCGTCCGAGCTCGCCGCAGAGCTCGAGCGTGAGCTCGGCGCCTCGCGGCAGCACGGCGTCGACGACGGTCGTCGGGACGAGGTCCTCCGCCGCAAGCACGCCTTCCGCCTGCGCCGCGAAGGCGTCCGCGAAGGCGGCAACCCGCTCCGGCACGATCGAAAGGCCCGCGGCGGCGCGATGGCCACCCCAGCGCCCGAGATACCCAGCGCACCCCGCGAGTGCCGCGTGAAGGTCGAACGTGGGGATGGAGCGGCCGGAGCCCTTCCACAATCCGTCCGTCCCGGCGATCAGCACTACGGGCCGGTGGTAGCGCTCGACGAGCCGCGAGGCGACGATGCCGATCACGCCTTCGTGCCAGTCCTCGCCGGAGAGGACATACGCGCGGCGACGCCGCTTCGCCTCCGGCCACTCTTCGATCTGCTCGATCCCCGCTCGCAGGATCCGCTCCTCGACTGCCTGACGGTCGCGGTTCAACTCCTCGAGCCGATCAGCGAGCGTGCGCGCTTGCTCACGGTCCTCAGTGAGAAGCAGCTCCAGGGCGACGCGTGGATGACCGAGCCGTCCGGCCGCGTTGATCCGCGGCGCCAGCCTGAAGCCGAGAGCCCCGGCGTCGACCGCCGCGGGATCGACACCGGCCACCCGCATGAGCGCTTGGAGACCGGCTTTCTGCGTACGCGCGAGAGCACGCAAGCCGGCCGTCGCAAGCGACCGGTTCTCACCGATCAGCGGCACGACGTCGGCGACCGTCGCGACGGCGACGAGGTCGAGGTGGCGGCGCAGGTTCTCGGAGTCGCTCCCCAGCAGCGCCTGCCCGAGCTTGTAGACGACACCCGTGCCGCAGAGATCGGGAAACGGATAGTTGGACGGCCGCGTCGCCACGAGCGGACAAGCGGGGAGCTCGTCGGCGGGCCGATGATGATCGGTCACGATCACGTCGAGCCCACGCGCAGTCGCGTCGGCCACTTCTTTCGAAGCCGTGATGCCGCAGTCGACCGTGAGGACGAGTCCGCACCCCTCGTCGGCCAGCCGCTCGAGCGTTGAGGCGGAGACCCCGTACCCCTCGTCGAAACGCGACGGAAGATGCCAGTCGACCTTCGCGCCCGCATCGCGCAAGACGAGGACCGCCAGCGCCGTCGCGCAGATGCCGTCCGCGTCGTAGTCGCCGTGGACGCAGATGCGCTCCCCCGCGGCAATCGCAACGCGGATCCGACTCACCGCAGCGGCCATGTCCCCGAGCAGGAAGGGATCGTGCAACGGCTGCTCGCCGGCCAAGAAGGCCCGAGCCTCCGCAGGGTCGCCGTATCCGCGCCGGACGAGCACGCTGGCCGTGATCTCGCTGATCTCGAGCTCTCTTGCAAGAGCGCTCGACTGCCGGTGCGGGCACGGACGAGTCGTCCAAGTGCCCTGTTGCATCGCGCGACCACGCTACGGAGGGCGTCGGACGGAATCGCACGAACTCGCCTGGATTCCTCACGCTCGTCA
>OEKB01000052.1_pt1 | contig 16830 bp, 20 predicted proteins | sample 1503171 | NCBI WGS metagenome assembly OEKB01 (sample SAMEA104379580, study PRJEB20068) | metagenome | isolation source: 1998
TATGGGCGGTACTGGGCTCGAACCAGTGACCCCCAGCTTGTCGAGCTGGTGCTCTCCCAACTGAGCTAACCGCCCTGGATCCGCCGCATTCTAGCCGGTTGCCTCTCCGGGCCCTGCAGCCTGCTCAGTGACTCGTTTGAAGACGAGCACGTGGCAGGGCCCATCATGATCCGCGAGCTCTAGGTCGACGTTCATCCAGACGAGCTCCCAGCCCTCGTGGGCGAACTCCCGCAGATGTGCGAGGAGGAGTCCCGAGTCCAGCCGCGGATCCATGCCGGCGAGGTCCCAGACGTCGACGGCGTGCTCGATCGTTCGCATCGCGCCCCCTTCGTAGGTGCGAAGCAACTATTGCTGCGACCGAGCTCACGTTCCGACGGTCGCCGAAGCTCGGAACAGCGGCAGAGGGTCGATCGCGCGGCCCTGCTCCCGCAGCTCGAAATGGAGATGCGTGCCCGTGCACCAGCCCGTGCAGCCCGCGATGCCGATCGTCTCTCCCGGACGAACGAGCTCTCCGGTCCGCGCGAGCGGACGTTGCAGATGCGCGTACATCGTCGAGAAGCCGCCGCCAAGGTCGACCACGACGACGTACCCGTACCCGTCGTAGCCGGAGACGGCGCCCACCGCGCTGACGCGCCCGGACGACGCGGCGCGGACCGTCAGGTCCTGCAGGGAGCCGATGTCGATGCCCGGATGGAAGCCGCCCGCGCGCAGGCCGAAGGGTGAGCTGAGAATGCCGTCCGCTGGCCACTCGAAGCCGAAGCCGCCGCTGACGCCAATACGGGCCGAGGCGGCCGGTGCGAACGTCAACACCGCGAGGAGCGCGCACGCCGCGCGCAGCAGGATCGTCCCCACGGGGGCCGGAGCCTAGCTGAACCCGCCGGACGTCAGAAGATCTCGGGACAGAACGGCGGCCGCGTGGTCCGAAAGAGCGCACTCGCCCGCGCAAGCGCACCCGGGCGGAGCTCGCGCACGCGTTGCGCGGCCGCCAGATGGTGGAAATCGAACGCGCCGAGATAGGCGGAGGCCAGGTCGGCGACATCGAGCTCGAGGTCCGCGTCCTCGTGCGTTCGCCCGGCGCCCGGCCCGATGCGCCAGCGGCCGGCGTTCCAGGGGCAGAACTCGTCGCGGACGTCGAGAACGACGGGCTCGTCCGCCGCGAAGGTCCGTCCGCCCAACGCGCTCTCGAGGTCGACGATGCGGAGCCAGAGCCCTTCGGAGATGCGCAGATGCAGGCTGCGCGGATCGACCACCATCAAGAAGAGCGGGGATCCGGGATCGAACAGCCACGCGTCGACGCGCGCGACGAGATCGAGGCCGAAGAGGAAGCGCCAGAGCTCACGCTCAGCGTTCGACGAGCTCGCCAGCACTTCGATGACGCGCGCCTCGCCACGGGGGATGCCCTGCTCCCACTCCGACTTGATCCGGTACATGGCGTAGCCGGCCACCTCGCCGTCGAGCTCCAGGAACGCAATGAACTTCGGTCCCGCACCTCGCCGCCAGTGCTCGGGATCGGCAACCTTGTGCTGCCTCCACCAGCCGTCGCTCCGGGAGAGCATCCCCGGCCTCGCACCCCGCACGCCGTCGTAGAACGGTGGTAAGACGCGCAGCGCCTCGTCTGCATCGATCAGCCGGACTGCGCCGACGGGACCGGGGTCATCGCGAAAGCGGAAGCGCGCCAGGTCCGCCTCGAGCGACATGACGGGCGCCGCGATCCCGTAGCCGAAGCGGCCGTAGATGGCCGACTCCGACGCCCACAGGATCGCGAGCGGCTCCCCGCGCTCGTGTACATCCTGGAGCTGCTTGCGCATCAACCCCGTCAGCACGCCGCGACGCCGATGACTGGGCAGAACGCCCACCCACGTGACACCGGCGGCAGGCAGCACTCCGCCCGGGACTGTGAGCTCGAATGGATACGCGGCGGCCGTTCCGACCGGGCGGCTGTCCTCGTACGCGGAGAGCAGCCGGTCGTGGGGCATGAGCTCCTGCTGGCGCTCGACGTCGTCGTCGCGTAGCTCCTCGCCGAAGGCGACGTGCGTGGTCGCAAGCGTGCTGCGGAACTCCTCCGCAGCCGGTCTGCGGTACTCGACGCTCACGCCCCTGAGCCTACGGGACCTTCTCGAGCGGCGCGTAGTCGAGCATCAACCGGCGCTCGGTTCCGTCTTCGAACCGAACGGTGACGACACCGCCCGCCTCGATCTGGATCACAACGCCCTCGCCGAGGGTGCCGTGTCGAACGGAGTCGCCCGTCGTCAGCGACGGAACGTTCTCTCTCGGCGCAACCGGCTGCGCGCCGTACTGCGACCACGAGGCCGGCCGCAGACGCTCGCGCTCGATCGCACCAGGCAGCTCGTCGAGAAACCGCGAGGGAAGGTTGTATCCGCGCGCACCCCAGAGGGAGCGCGACGACGCGTGCGTCAGCGTGAGCAGCTCCTTGGCGCGTGTCATCCCGACGTAGCAGAGGCGGCGCTCCTCCTCGATGCCCTGTTCCTCGATCGAGCGCGCGTGTGGGAAGATTCCCTCCTCCATGCCGAGGAGATAGACGGCGCGAAACTCGAGCCCTTTCGCGTTGTGCAACGTCATCAGCGTGACCAGGCTCTCCTCGCCGCGGATCGCGTCCTGGTCCGAGTAGAGCGAGATCTCCTGCAGGAAGTGCGACAGCGACGGCTCGTCTGCCGTCTCCTGGTACTCGCGTGCGACGCCCACGAGCTCTTGCAGGTTCTCGATCCGGCCCTGCGCCTCGATCGTGCGCTCGGCCTCGAGCACGTCGAGGTAGCCGCTTCGCTCGAGCACGCGCTCGACGAGCTCCGACACGGGAAGCTCGAGCGCGCCCGCCTGGAGAGACTGCATGAGCGTGCGAAATCCCTGCACAGCCCGCAAAGGAGCGGCGCCGACACCGGCCTCGTCCGCGAACTCCATCGCCTCCCAGAGCGAGCGGCCCTGGGCGTCGGCCCAGCTCTGCAGGCGTGCGAGCGACGCGTCGCCGATGCCCCGCCGCGGCCGGTTGGCGATCCGGGTCAGAGAGACGGCGTCGTAGGGATTGTCGATTGCCTGTAGGTACGCGATCAGGTCCTTGACCTCCGCGCGTTCGTAGAAGCGCGGGCCGCCGATCACCTGGTACGCGACACCTTGACGGACGAGGACGTCCTCGAGGACGCGGGACTGCGCGTTCGTCCGGTAGAAGACCGCGATCTCGTCGCCGCTGAAGCCTTCTTCTACGAGGCCCGCGATTCCCGCCGCGACGAAGCGCGCCTCGGCGTGCTCGTCCTCCACCTCGACGACGTGCACCGGCTCGCCGTCGCCGAGCTCGGACCAGAGCTCCTTGGGCTTCCGCTCGCGGTTGTTCTCGATCACTGCGTTCGCCGCGCCGAGGATCGCGTTCGTCGAGCGGTAGTTCTGCTCCAGGGCGATCGTGCGCGTCCCGGGGAGGTCGCGCTCGAAGTCGAGGATGTTGTTGATGTCTGCGCCGCGGAACGCGTAGATCGACTGATCGGGATCGCCAACCGCGCAGAGGTTGCTGTGTCTGCCGGCGAGCAGCTGCAGCAGGCGGTACTGCGCGTGGTTCGTGTCCTGGTACTCGTCGACGAGGACGTACCGGAACGCCTGCTCCCACTTCTCGCGCGCGTCAGGGAACCGTTCGAGCACGTCGACCGTCAGCATCAGGAGATCGTCGAAGTCGACGGCGTTCGACTGGAAGAGGCGCCGCTGATACAGCTGGTACGCGTCGGCAACCGTCTGGTCGTAGAACGACTGGACGGCGGCGGCGTACTCGTCCGGGTGGACGAGGCGGTTCTTCGCGTTAGAGATCTGCGCGTGGATACCCCGCGGCGTGAAGCGCTTCGGATCACGCTCGAGCTCCTCGAGGCACTGTTTCACGAGCCGGATCTGATCGGCCTGGTCGTAGATCGTGAAGTTGGAGCGGTAGCCGAGCCGTTGGGCCTCGCGGCGGAGAATGCGACCGCACGCTGCGTGGAAGGTCAGGACCCAGAGCCCGCTGGAGCTGCGCCCGAGGAGCTGGTCGAGCCGCTCCCTCATCTCGCCCGCGGCCTTGTTCGTAAAGGTGATGGCCAGGATCTCATTCGGCTTGACGCCGACGGCGTGAATCAGGTGAGCCACGCGATACGTGAGGACACGCGTCTTGCCCGAGCCGGCGCCGGCGATGACGAGCAACGGCCCTTCCGTGGTGAGGACCGCCTCTCGCTGCGCCGGGTTGAGGTCGGCGAGGTAGCGCTCCGGCGAGGCGACGGCCATGCGACCGATGCTAGCGGCGGCTCTCCCCGGCCCAGCCCAACCTGGCCGAACGGCCGCGTGCCGCCGCGAGAGCGGAGCGGATGAACTCCGTCTTCGCGTCCGTGTAGCCGAGCCGGTCGTCGCGATACCGGGCGGCGAGCTCCCGCTTCAGGGCCGCGTACCTTCGCGCGAGCTCCTGGTCTGCTCGCAACGCGTCACGGAAGGCGATGTGCTCGAGCCAGAAGTCCGAGCCCTGCTCGGCGAGCGACAGGTGCGCGTGGCGTCGTCCCTCTTCTCGGCGCTGGAAGTAGAGCCGCCCGGGGATGTCGCCGACAGGTCGACGGTCGTAGCCGGCCCGCACGAGCCGAGCCGTGTGGTCAGAGACGTCGTCGAGGCGCTGCACCGCCACCATGATGTCGATGATGGGCTTGGCTGCGAGACCCGGCACCGCCGTGCTGCCGTGGTGCTCGATCGCGAAGGCCAGCTCGCCCAGCGCGGCGGCGATGCGGTCGCGCTCGCGAGCGAACGCCTCCGGCCAGGCGGGGTCGTAGTCGACGACGACGATCGGCTCCGTCACGCGGGCCGAAGGTCTGCTCCGCTCGGTCGAATCAGACACGCCTGAAAACACGACGGTCTGACCCTAAATGCGTCGAGAGTGTGACGTTTCTTCCACAGTCCGGGGGTAGGGTTCCGCCCTGGTGCGCCTCGCGCTGATGATCGAAGGCCAGGAGGGCGTGACCTGGGACGACTGGGTCGCACTCGCCGACACCTGCGAGGCGAACGGCGTCGAGGCGCTCTTCCGCTCCGATCACTACCTGTCCTGGGCGAACGAGGACCGGCGGGTCCTCGACGCCTGGGCCACGATCGCCGGCCTGGCGGCACGAACGGCGAAGCTGCAACTCGGAACGCTCGTCTCGCCTGTCACGTTTCGCCATCCCGCCGTGCTGGCCCGCAACGCCGCGACGGCGGACGAGATCTCCGGCGGGCGTGTGACGCTCGGGATCGGCGCCGGGTGGATGGACCGGGAGCACGAGGCGTACGGATTCGAGTTCTGGACGGCGCGTGAGCGCGTAGCGCGGTTCGCAGAGCAGCTCGAGATCGCTCACCGCCTCTTGCGCGAACGCCGCGTCGACTTCAACGGCGAGCGCTACCGGCTCGTGAATGCGCCCGGTCTCACCCGACCGAATCTGCCCATCCTCGTCGGGGGAAGCGCGAAGCCCGGAACGACGGGGCCGGCCGCGCGCTTTGCGGACGAGTACAACACGTTGCTCGCGACGGACGATCAGCTTCGCGAGCGTCGCCGCACGCTGGACGAGGCGTGTGAGCGAGCGGGGCGCGACCCCGCGTCGTTGCGCTACTCGCTGATGGCACCGCTCGTGATCGGCGAAGACGATGCCGCAGTCAGGGAGTCGGCACGGAGAATCGGCGACATGGTCGGACGCGATCCGGACGACGTGCTCGAGCGCTACCGGGATGTCGGCGCTGTCGGAACGCTCGACCAGGCAGCCGAGCGGCTACGGGAGGTCGAGGAGCTCGGCTTCGAGCGCGTCATGCTTCAACATCTCGCGCACAGCGACCTGCACACGGTCGAGCTAGTCGGCCGCGAGCTCGCGCCGGCAGTCGCGTGACGGGACGCGGCGCCGAAGAGAACACCTAAGCTGCCGCGCGTGCGAGGCCCGCTCGAGCGGCTCTTCCCGAATCTCTCGCGCCGTCAGCGGACCGTCATCGACTGGGTCGTGACGATCGCCGTCGCGGTGCTCGTGGTGCTCGGTGTCAAGGCGTGGGTGGTGAACCCGTACCGCATCCCGTCGTCGTCGATGGAACCGACTTTGCACTGCGCGCGGCCTGCCGTCGGCTGCGAGGCGGGGACGTCCGATCGCATCCTCGCCAACCGCTTCATCTACCACTTCCGCGATCCGAAGCGTCGCGAGATCGTGGTCTTCGACCCGCCGGCCATCGCCAAGGTGAAGTGCCCCAGCGGAGGGGGCGGCGTCTACGTGAAGCGCATCATCGGCGTCCCAGGGGATCGCTGGGACGAGCGGAACGGCTACGTCTACATCGACGGCAAGCGCTTGAACGAGCCGTACGTGCAACCGGACCGCCGTGACCACAGGACGGTCACATTGAGCCAGATCCTCCCGGGCGCGACGGTGATCCCGAAGAACGACTACCTGATGATGGGAGACAACCGCGCGGAGTCGTGTGACTCACGCGATTGGGGCCTCGTTCCGCGCAACCGCCTCGTCGGGGAGGTGTTCCTCACCTACTGGCCGCTCGGCCGGATCGCAACGCACTGACAACAAGTGGAGAGCCCGCCGAAGCGAGGCTCTCCACGAATTCCGGATGTCGCTCTCGGCTCTAGTAATCCTCGCGAACGTATTCACGGCGCCGGCCGGCGGGCGCTCCACCGATGCCGCCCCAGGTCGACCAGAAGATCAGAGAGAGGAGCGCGCCAATGGCGCCCACGGCGAGGAGAATCCAGCCGATCGTATGCAGCTCGATGCCGCTGACAGTCGCGCTCACCGCCCAGATCAGGATGGCGCCCGCGGCGATCAGCACCATGCTCACTCCAATACCCACTTGTCCGTCTCCTTTCCGTGACTTGCGCGGAGGGGAGTAGCCTCTATGCAGGCAAAACGTGCGAGCAGCGCACACGGATACGGCCCTTTCGCGGCTCCAGGAGCGACGGGCCTACCTGTGCCGCCTGACTCCCGACCGGGCGCTCGAAACGATCGACGAGGCTGCCGAGTTCCTCCGTGACCGCGGCCTGCTCACGCGGACGCCCGACTGCTCGCTCCCGAGCCTCTTCGAAGCGTGTCACGAGGAGCCGTACGCGCCGGACAAGCCGGGGTTCGGCCAGTGGCCGCGGACAAAGTGGGGCTGGAGCTTCGCCCTGCCGCGCCGACCGGGCATCTATGCGCTCAAGATCCACCACCGGCGCAAGACGCTCTACGTCAGCGAGGAGACAGCCAGGATCCTGGATCCGATTTGTCGCGCGGAGATCGACCGGATGGGCGGTGCGGATCCGGATTGGGCGCTCGTCCTCGATCACCTCGCAGCGGCGGGCCCGTCGACGAGCGAGGATCTCAAGACGGAGCTCGCCCTGAAGCCGCACGACCTGAAGAAGATCCTCTACCCGCTCGAGCTCTGCGGCGCGGTCGTCAGCCGCGCGGTCGAACCGCGAGAGGACGGCGAGGTCGAGGGGTTCGAGTATCTGCGCTGGGACCAGCTGTTCACGGGCGCGACGACAAACAGCGAGGAGCTCGACGACCTCGTGGTCGCGGCGGTGCGCGCGGCGGTCGTCGCTACCGAGCGAGAAGTGCCTCGCTGGTTTCCCTGGCGGTGGCGACTCGAGCCGAGCCTGCTCGACCGGCTCCTCAGCGAAGGGCGGCTCGCCCGGCCGGAGCCGGGCTGGCTCGCAGGTCCAGCGTCCGCGTAGCTCGAAAGCGCTCGAGGAACCGCCGGTCGTGCGTCACGAGCACGACCGTGCCCTCGTAGGCGTCGAGCGCGCGCTCGAGCTCCTCGATCGCTGCGACGTCGAGGTGGTTGGTCGGCTCGTCGAGGACGAGGCAGTTGACGCCGCGTGCGGCGAGCGACGCCAGCACCGCCCGTGTTCGTTCACCCGGAGAAAGCGATCCCGTCGCACGGCGGACGTCGTCGGCGCCCAGACCGAACTTCGCCAGCAGCGTGCGGGCGTCTTCCTGCGGGAGCTCCGACGCGGCGACGAACTCGTCGAGGAGGGCCCCGGACATGAATTCACCCCGTCCCTGCTCCAGCGTCCCGAGGACGACGCCCGGACCGACCCAGCGACGTCCTTCGACCAACGCTGCCTCCCCGAGCAACGCGTCGAGCAGCGTCGTCTTGCCGCTCCCGTTTCCACCGGTCACCGCGAGGCGATCGCCCCAGCCGAGCTCGAGATCGATCGGGCCGAGTCGGAACGAACCGCGCTCGACGACCGCACGCTCGAGGCGCACGACGATCTCGCCGCTCCGCTCCCGCGCACCGAGCGACAGTCGAAGGTCCCAGGGCTCGTACGGCTTCTCGACTCGCTCGAGACGATCGACGCGACCGCCGATCGCACTCTGCACGTCCTTCGTCTTCTTCTTCTTGCGGCCCTGTCCGTAGCCGCGGCGCTCCCACTCCTGCATCCGGCGGAGCTGCTGTTCGAGCCTGCGGCGCTCGTCCGAGTATGCCTCGAAGGCGTCGTACTGGCGGCTTCGCTCCTGATCGCGCGCAACTTCGTACGCCAACCAGCCGCCCGCGTACTCGCGTGCGCCCCGCTTCCACTCGTCCAGCTCGACGATGCGCGTGACGGTGCGGTCGAGAAAGTCGCGGTCGTGCGACACGACCACGATCGCGCCCGGTGTCTGCTGGACGAATCGCTCCAGTCTCGCGAGGCCGTCGAAGTCGAGGTCGTTCGTCGGCTCGTCCAGCAGGAAGACGTCGAAGCGGGCGAGGAGGATCGCCGCGAGCTGCGCGCGCGCGATCTCGCCGCCCGAGAGCGCGTCGAGCCGTGCGGTGTGCGGAGCGCGCAGGCCTACGTCGGCCAGGACGCTCGCGCTGCGCGGCTCGAAGTCGGCGCCGCCGAGCGCAAGGAAGCGTTCGAGCACATGTGCGTGCTCGTCGATCGCCTGGTGATCCGCGGCGAGCTGAGCGGCGAGCCGATCCAGCCGCGCCGTCGCGTCGGCGAGTCCCGTGCGGCGCATCAGGTAGCCGCGGATCGTCTCGCCGACGGCAGCGTCGCGTTCCTGCGGGAGGTAGCCGACCGCCAGATCCGGCGGCGAGCGGCGAACGCTCCCCGCGTCGGGCTCTTCGAGCCCTGCGAGGATCCGCAGCAGCGTCGACTTGCCGACGCCGTTCGGCCCGACGAGCCCGATCCGTGCACGCAGCGGCACGACGAGCGTGACGTCGTCGATGACGAGCTGTGCGCCGTGGTGCTTGCTGATCTTCGCGGCGACGAGCGTGCCGGACGGGGATGCCAATCGGGACCTCCTGCGAGACGGGCGCGTGTGGGACGCGCGCGGGAAACGGAAATGTGGTCTCGCTAGTCCGTCATAAGGCGGCGCCGAAACGCCGGCAGGGATGCTAGCGCAACGGAAACGACCGCCCGGCGAGCGCGGGCAGGACCTGAGCTGTCACCCAGACCGGCGTGGTCGCATAGCTCGCGCTGTACCGGTAGCTGCCGTCGGCGCGGCGAAGGCGTCCGAGGTAGGCGTACGCTGCGCGGCCGGGGCGTGCGCCCGCCGCCAGGAACGCCTGGATCGCCCAGCCCGTGGACTGCGCATCCGACCCACGACCCTGCGTCAGCCCGAAGCCGCCGTCCTTGTTCTGCAGGCGGCGGAGGTAGGCGAGCGCGCGGCGGATCGGACGGCCGCCGACGCGAGCCGCGCGCAAAGCCTGGACCGCGGCCGCGGTGTCGTTCGAGTCCGGTGCACCGCCGAGCGCCCACGACCACCCCCCGCTCCTGGCCTGGTGTGCGAGCAAGAAGCGAACCCGATCTCGCGGGAGCGGACGCGACGCCTGCGCGAGGGCGACCAGCTTCCATGCCGTGGCGTTCAGGGTCGGCGTCCGCGCTCGTTCGAGCCGCGCGAGCAGCGCCTCCGACGGACGAGCCTCGGCGAGGACACCGAGCGCGAGCTCGGTCGGCGTCGTGAGATCGGCCTCGTGTGTTCGCACGTACACGTCGTCGACCGGCGTCCGCGCGGCGCGGAGGCCCAGCACCGCCCAGGCGGTCAGCGCCGTCGTCGACGTTCCTCCCGTCTCCGCGAAACCGCCGTCCGGCTGCCGATGGGCGAGGAGGAATTGCTGCGGCGAGACGGCGAGAGCCGCAGCGGCGATCAGTGCGCTCACGCCCATACGATGTCCGCCTTCAGCCTGCGGCCGTAGCGGTCGAGCAGCCGCAGCAGCTCCGGACCGGCGACGAATGCGATCACGACGTTGCCGATCGCGTGCGCGAGATCGAACGGAAAACCGCGCGACTGCACGGCGACGAAGGTCTGCCACGTGTGCTCGTCGTAGAACGTGAGCCAGTTCCAGACGTCCATGAAGGCGGAGAACGCCAGCCCGAGGGCGAAACAGAGCGCAGCGAGGAACAGCCGCCGGCGGGCAGGCAGCGCGAGCGCCGCGCCGGCCGCGCCGCACGCCCCCCACGCCAGCATCTGCCACGGCGTCCACACGCCCTGGCCGAGGAAGAAGTTCGAGACGAGCGCCGCGACGCCGCCGACCGCGACGCCCGCGCGCACGCCGAGTGCCGCACCGGCACAGACCGTGATCACCGTCACGGGCTGAACGCCCGGAATGGCGGCGAAGAGGACGCGTCCCGCGGCCGCGGTGCCGCCGAGGGTCGCGATCAGTGCGATCTCCTTCGCGGAGTCCGGACCCGCCTCCAGCCACGCAGCGCCGAGGACGAGCAGCGCGACGGCGACGAGGAGCAGCGACAGTCCGTCGTTGCCACGATCGAGCGCCGCCCAGGCAGCCGCTGCAAACAGCAAGGCCCCGCAGCCAACCAATGTCCTACGCACGAGCGGCCTCCACGAGGGTCAAATCTTCTGCTTCCGACCGTTGTGCGAGGTCCACGATGCGATCGGCGATCGAGGTCGCCAATGTGCGATCGTGGGTGACGACCAGCGTCGCCCGGTCCTGCGCCTCGGCGCGCAGCCGGGCGGCGAGCTGCTGCTTGCGCTCCGGATCGACGCCGCGGGTCGGCTCGTCGAGCACGAGCAGATTGGGCTCCGTGACGAGCACAGACGCGAGCGCGAGCCGCTCGCGCTCTCCGCTCGAGAGATCACGAGGATGACGCCCTTCTTTCCCCGCGAGCCCCACACGCGTCAGTGCGGATCGCGCACGGGCGCGGTCACCGCCGACGGCGAGCGCGACCTCGTCCTCGGCCCGATCGCGAATGACGTACCGGCCTGGATCCTGGAGCAGGAGCGCCGCGCGGCCCTCGCGGACGACCGTGCCGGTCTGCGGCTCGAGCAGGCCCGCAGCAAGCTTGGCGATCGTCGACTTGCCACTCCCGTTCGGGCCGGCGAGGACGACCACCTCGCCGCGGCGCAGCTCCAGGTCGAGGTGCTCGACGACGGGACACACGGACTCGTACGCGAACCCGACGTCGCGCAAGGCGCAGACGAGTTCGTATCCGGTGCGTGCGGCGGGCTCGGGCGCCGCGTCGATCCAGGCAGGTCGGTGCGACGCGAGCCAGTCGCGCGCCCGGCCGACGGGCGCGTCGAGCGCCACGCGACCCGCTTCGAGGTAGACGACGCGCGTGGCGACTGCGAGCGCGCGCTCGGGTCGCTGCTCGGACAGCACGACGGTCGCGCCGAGCTGGATTGCCAGCTCGAGGAGGCCTTCGGCGCCCTCCGGATCGAGCTGCGATGTGGGCTCGTCGAGGAGCAGCAGCTCCGGCTCGAGAGCAAGTGTCGACGCGAGACAGACCCGTTGCAGCTCTCCACCGGAGAGCTCCGCCACCGGACGCTCGGCGAGCTGCGCCGCGCCGACAGCGCTGAGGGCGGAGAGGGCGCGCGGGACGATCTCGGCCGGAGGCGTGCCGATGTTCTCGAGGCCGAAGGCGACCTCGCGTGCGACGCGCGTCAGCACGACCTGTTCTTCTGGATCCTGGAAGAGCGTCGCCACCGTGCCCGCGAGGTCTGCGGGCCGTGACGTGCGCGTGTCGCGGCCGCCGATCTCGACCCGGCCCTCGAACCGGCCGCCGTGGAAGTGCGGCACGAGCCCGGCGAGCGCCCGCAGCAGCGTCGACTTGCCGGAGCCCGACGCGCCGAGCAGGAGCACGACCTCGCCCGGTTCGATCGCGAGCGAGACCTCCCGCAGTGCCGGCTCCCCGCCCGGGTAGGCGAACGTCAGCTGCTCGACGCGCGCTACAGCCACGTCACTCCGATCGCGACAAGGAGGAGAGCGGCGACGAGGGCCACGCCGTCGAGAGCACTCCACGGCGGCGGCGGAACCCGGGTCCGGTCGCGTCGCCCGTAGCCTCGAGCCTCCATCGACTCGGCGAGGTTGAGGCCGCGCTCGAGCGAGCCGGCGAGGAGCGGCGACACGAGCGCCGCGCGTCGACGCACCCCCTGGACCTGCAGCCCGCGACCCCGCAGCGATTCGACGAGCCCGGCCGCGTCACGCTCGAGCGTCGGGACGAGCCTCGTCGCGAGCGCGACCGCGAGGACGGAACGTCGAGCGAATCCGGCGGCGGTCACGAGCCGGTCGTGGTCGAGCAGCAGCGCGTAGGCGGCGAAGGCGAACCCGACCGCAGCGAGGCGGCACGCCTGGAAGAGCGCCCGCCAGAGCTCCTCGCGCGTCACGTCCAGCTGGCCGAGGACGGGCACGATCGGACCAGTCCAGAGGGGGTGCGATCCGATCGTCTCCACGAACGGCGTGACGACGAAGAGCGCCACGGCCGAGATCCCCGTGCCCAGGAGGTACGGCCATCGCCGTCCACGGGGGGCCCGCAGGCAGACGGCGAACAGACCGAGCGCGAGCAAGGCGACCGAGGGCGTGTGCCGTGCGAGCAGTGCTGCTGCGACGGACGCGCCGAGCAATGCGAGCGCCGCCGCCGGCCTCATGATCCAACCTCGTAGCGGAGGTGTCCGATCGGCGGGCTCTTCAGCAACATGCGCGGGTCACCGGAGAAGACGAACGCCACGGGGCTTCCGGGCCCGCCGCGCAGCGTCGCAGTGAACGACGGCTTTCGGTGCGACGTGAGCACGAGGATGTTTGCGCGCGGTGCCCGAGCGCCGAACGCGTTCGCGACCGCGCGTCCGTGGACGACGCGCGCTACTGCCTGTGCGACCGCACGCTGCGCCGGCGTGAAGTAGACGACCAGCGCGGGTCGGCGAGTTCCGTTGAAGCCGTGCAGGAACGGCTCGGGGAACGCGCCGACGACGACCGGCTGCTGCAGCTGCGTCTTCCACGACCTGAAGTCCCACCACTCGACGTCTCCGGCGTGGAGCCGGTACTCGGCGGCGCTCCGATCGGACTCGTAGCCGTTGATGAAGTAGAACCAGTCCCGCCGCGCGGTCAGTGAGCCCTCGACCCCGTCGATCGCCTGCACGAAGCGGCCGGCGTAGCGCGTCTTGATGTCCGCGACGCGGTCGAGGCCCTGCATGGCCGTGAGACCAGCCGGCACCGTCCGTTGCAGGAGGACCTTCGCGCCGCGATCGCGGGTGACCCAGACGGTCGCGGAGCCGTGACTGCCGCCGTTCGCGCAGCCGGCAAGGCTCGCGGCGGCGAGAACGACGGCGGTCAGACGCAGCTTCACGGCAACGCGTTCGAGCGGATCGCCCCGCCAAGCTCCGCGCGGACGAGCAGCCCGCGGTGCGGACCGATGCACGCGCGTCCGTTCCGGGTCGGAACCGTGCGGCTGGAGCCGACGCGGAGGACGGCGCCGTTGGCAGACGAGGTCTTGCCGTTGTCGTCCTGTGCCAGCGCCCTGTAGCACCGCCCCGAACGGGACAGGACGAGGGTCTTCGGGCCGCCGGCGACGCCGAACTGCGCCCAGTACCAGAGGACCGTGTCGCCGGCCTTCAACACGACCTTGTCGGCTCCCACCGGCGGCGAGATACCGTCGACCTTGAAGACCCAGCCCGCCGTGCCCGCCGCAGGATACCGGCCGATCTGATCGACGTAGGCCCCGAAGCTCGAGACCGTCACGTGGTAGAAGAACTCGCCGAGCGTGCTTGCCGCGTCGAGCGCGTCGAGTGCGTTCTCGGGCTGTGGGTTCGCCTGCGGGGACGTGACGTCGATCAGCGGCGCGCTCGCCCCGAAGAGCGTCCTCGTCTTTCCCTCCACTCGGACGTGCACCTTGACCGCGAGCGCGGTCGGGACCAGCACGAGCACCGCGGCCACTGCCGCGACGAGCACCACGAGTCGGTGGAACACGAATCCTCCTTCCGCGAGGGGTTCGGTCTGTCCGGCGGCGGAGGTCTTCTGACTCGGGGCGCCCTCCCGACTGCCGCCTTCCCAGCCCTGCGGGCCAGTGGCACGTCGGCGCGGGAGCGTCTCCCCTTACAGCGGCGGGACCGTTCCGGATTCACACCGGATTCCCTGACCGCTCGCCGGTTTGTCGGCGGGAGACTACCATCGGCGCGCTGTGGCGAGGTCCCGCGCTGTCGTCGTCTGGATGCCCGTCGTCCTGTGGGCCGGGCTGATCTTCACGCTGTCGTCGATCCCCGGCTTGTCGACCGGCCTCGGAACTTGGGACCTGATCCTCCGCAAGGGCGCGCACATGACGGAGTACGCGATCCTTGCCGTGCTGCTCTACCGCGCACTCGGGCGGGAGCTCCCGGCGTTCCTCATCAGCGTCGCGTACTCCGCCAGCGACGAGTTCCACCAGCACTTCGTGCGCGGCCGCCACGCTTCGCCGGTCGACGTGGCCATCGACGCGATCGGGATCGTGCTCGGCCTCGTGGTGTGGACGCGGTTGCGCCGGTGAAGGCGGTCGCGGTCGATCTGCTCGCGCTCGGCGATACGACCGCGTTGTGGAACGACTGGCTCGTCGACGCGGGACGGCGCGCTCGGATCGACGTCGCCGCGCTCGACGAGCAGCTGCCGAACTGGCGGCGCCTGCTGGAGCGCTTCGCCGAGGAACGCGCGCCGGTGTATCTGCGGCCTGATGCCGAAGCGAATGCGGCGTTGCGACGACTGCAGGGAAAAGGTGCGCGGATCGGAGTGTTCACGGACGCCCCGGAGGAGCTTGCCCGGATCGCGCTCGCGCAGCTGGGAGCCGCCCGTCGCGTCGACGTCCTCGCAACCGGCGACGGCGCGCTCGCGGATCTGCTCGCACAGATCGGTGCCGACGCCACGGTCGTCCGCACGCGCGCCGAGCTCCTGCGTCTCGGCACACGTTTCGCGGCGGAGCGCTGAGCGCCCAGGTCTAAGATGGGTCGCATGGAACGAAAGGAAGTCGCGGACCGCCAGCTGGACGCACTCCTCGAGCGGCTCGATCGCCTCTGTGACGAGGTGCACTCGCTCACAAAGCGTCTCGACACGAACGAGCAGCTGCTCCGCATCTCGCGCGAGCTGGGCACGCTGAACGAGTCGTTGCAGGCGCTCGCCTACGCGGCCCTCGGCCAGCAGGCGCCCTCGGTCCGCCGCCGGCGAACCGGCTAGAGCACGAGCTACGGCAGCCGGTAGATTTCGAGGCTGCCGGACTGGCGGTGGTCGTTCGCGTCACCGACCGGCAGGGCGACGCGGCCGGCCACGACGATCGGGCTGTTCCAGTGCCCGCTTCCGGCCGGCAGCGTCGCGACGGCCTGTCCCGTCGTCGGCCGGTAGATGCGCAGCGAGCCGTTCGGGTCGTAGACGTAGAGGAGACCGCCGGCGACGAGCGGGCTCGTCCCCGCATGGCCGTTCGCCCACGCCCGGACGAGGCGTCTGCCCGAAAGGCGAAGCGCCACGGTGCCGTCGCCGGACGCGACGAAGACCCAGGTCGTGCGCCCGCTGTGCCAGACGGCCGGCGCCGTGAAGAGCGCCGCCCCTCCCGGGGTCGAGAGCGTCTGCAGCTCGCCGCCGGTGCGTGCCGCAGCCCGCCGCGTACCGTTGAGGCGGAGCAGGTTCAACAGCCGGAGACGCCCGTCCTTTCCTCCCTGCACCGCGAGACCGCTGCCGACCAGCGCAGGTGCCGTGCTGCCGAGGTCGGCGTCGGACTCGTTGAGCTGGGCCTGGTTCCGGGGGGTCCAGTTCTGCAGGAGCCCCGCTGCATCCGCCGACAGCTCCAGCACGCTGTCGCCCCAATCAGTGCGCCCGTTCCACGGTGCGTTGCCGGTCGCGACGAGGAGGCGACCGCTCCCGGGCTCGACGACCGCACCCGCTCGCGCCCAGATCGCCGAGTCACTCGAGCGGCACGAGCTTGGCTCCATCAGCGCATGGCGGTTGCTGCAGAGCGAGTTCCACACGTGCACGATCGCGCCGGTGCGCGGGCGGAGGGTGACGACGTGGCCCTGGTACGGCGGCTCGTCGCCGATGTAGCCGCCGGTCGTCGCGATCACGAGCCCGCGGGAGAAGTTGAGCGCCGGCGCGATCTTCTCGCGCCGCGGAAGGAGCGTGATCGCCGTCGACCACAGCTGCTCCCCGTTCGCGACGGAGAGCTTGCGGATGCGCCCATCGGGCCCGACGGCGTAGATCGCGGTCCGGCTCGGGTCCGCCACAGGTGTCGCGTTGGTGATCCGGTAGGTCCCGGCCCAGGTCGCGTATCCGGGCGGGACGTAGCGCCACAGCACGCGACCCGTGTCGGCGTCGATCGCAAGCGTCTTGCCGTAGGAGGTGGTCACGAAGAAGGCGTCGTGGCGGGCGCCGGCGATGGTGACGCCCTGCAGGTAGATCGGCGAGGAGTCGACGGTCCCGTCGAGCTCGACACGCTGGCGCTGCAACCGTCCGGCGTTCGCCGTCGTGATCCCGGTGGCGAACGGGAAGACACCGCTGCGCGACGGCGAGTAGTCGAACCGCGGCCAGTCGTGCGCCGGCGCGGCTGCGAGCAGGCTGGCGGCCGCAAGGAGTGAGATGAGCATCAGGGCGCCAGGCGGTAGATCGTTCCGCCCTCCGACGCCGCGAACAGCTCGCCGGAGACGCCTTCGCCGAAGCTCGTCAGGCCGTCGA
>OEKB01000188.1_pt6 | contig 16742 bp, 14 predicted proteins | sample 1503171 | NCBI WGS metagenome assembly OEKB01 (sample SAMEA104379580, study PRJEB20068) | metagenome | isolation source: 1998
CCGCCCTCGGAGCGGTGGGCATCTTCGCGGTTCCGCTCGTCTACGGAAGGCCCTTCGCGGGCGCGGTCGGCCCCCTGCTCCTCCTGATCCCAGGAATCGTCGCCTACTCCCCGGCGAGTGTCCTGTCAGCGTACTTCTCGATGCGCAAGGGCTTGATGCGCTATCCGATGATCGTGGCCGGCACCTCTGCGGCCGTCAACGCGCTCCTCTGCATCGGGCTCGTCCCGCACTTCGGAGCGAAAGGTGCGGCCGTCGCCAGCACCGGAGGTTACGTGGTCGGATCCGGATTGCTGCTCGCGATGTTCTTCAAGGTGGCGAGGACGAGCCTGGTCGAAGTCGTCCCGACGGCGGCGGATCTCGCCGCGTACCGCAACTTCGCGTTCAGCCTGCGAGCCCGACTGTCCCGCTAACCACTTCTGTTCAAGATGCTCAATGAGAGGTCACGGGCCCGCGCGAACTCCTTGGCGGCGTCGCCGTGCTCTCGCGCGTGGGCGCCTGCTCGGGCTGCGGCTTCTCGAGCCGCGTCGGGTGAGGAGAGAATTCCGAGGATCGCCCGCCCGAGCGCCGTCGCATCGCCGACCGGGACGATCTCTCCGAAGCCTTCGTCGAGGATCCATTCGCGATTTGCAGGCAGATCCGAGACAACCACGGGCGTCTCGCAGAAAAGCGCCTCCAGCAGCGCGACGGAGGTTCCGTCCGAGTTCGACACCGAGAGGAAGATGTCGCTCGCGCAGAGGAGCCGCGGCAGGTCCTGGCGGTCGACGCTCGTGTACGGAAAGACGCGATCGCCGATGCCGAGGCTTTCGATGATCGGCTGGAGCCGCGACCAGTTGCTCTTTGCCGACGCGGTCGCGAGCTGCCCTGCGCTGTGCGGGTGATCGCTCCGAATCAAGAGGTTGCACGGCCGCTCGCGAAGGGCCTCGGCGAAGCCACGGATGACCGTCTCCGGCTCGTACACCGCGTCGAGACCGCGCATGAAGAGCACGACCGGGTCGTCGTTCGACACACCGAGCTGTCGCAAGAAGGCACGATCGGGAGGGCTCGCCACGAAGAGCTCGGCGTCGGCCCCGAAGACGATCCTGTGCATCGACGCCCGCGGGAGCCCGAGCGAGACGAGCGCGTCGGCGAGCAGATCGGCGTCGTAGGTGATCGCCGCGGCGGTTCGACCGACCATCCGCGCCACGAGCCGCCGAAATCGCGTCGTTCCCGCGAACCGCAGGACGTCGCTTCCCCAGACGGTCGCGATGAACGGCCGTCCTCGCACGATCGACATGATCCATGCGGGGCCCGTGAACCAGTGCGCGTGCACGAGGTCGGGATGGAGCTCCGCGAGCAGCCTTCTCGTCCTGCGGCTGGCGCGGGCCAGCCGCAACGGCTCCGTCCATCTCCGCCCCCCCACCTCGGGGATGTGCGCGATCGCTCCATCCCCTGGAATCCCGTACGTGATCCAGTCGACCTGCCAACCGAGCTCGCGGAAGTACTCGCACCAGCGGTCGACGTAGGTCGCCGGAGGCGCGATCACCACCACGTGTGGTCGCAGGCCGCCTCCGCCGGGGGCCGAGCTCATCCGCTGCCGAAGGGGAGACGACCCATTGTTTCAGACTATAAAAGGGCCGTGGCGACTCGGATCGACGAGCCCCAGGAAGCAGCGTGTTGCTGAAGCGCGTCCTCAACGCGGTGGCCAATCGCGTCCTCCGTCAGCTCGGCTACTCGGAAGGGAGAGCGCAGGAGGCGAAACGGGAAGCCTGGTGGTGGCTCCAGGCGCGGTCGCGCATGGTGTCGGGACACAGACGCCTCCTGGCCGGCTCGGCCGTGGTCTGGACCGGACCCGGTCGAGCGCAGCTGGTCGAGGTCGAGGTCCCGTCACCGGGTCCCGGACAGGTGACGATCGAGGTCGTAGCGAGCGTCGTCAGCCCCGGGACGGAGCGAGCGCAGTATTTGCGCCTCCCCAACACGAGCATCGACTATCCCCACATTCCGGGGTACTCGGCGGCAGGCTTGGTCGTAGCGGCTGGGCGTGGCGTTTCCACTCCGAGACCGGGCGATCTCGTCGCGGGACGAACGATCCGGCACGTCTCCCTGGCCACAGTGGATGCCGGAGACGTGTGCATCGTCCCACCGGGGGTGACGCCCGAGGCCGCCGCCACGCTCCAGCTCGGCACGATCAGCGCCCAGGGCGTGCGGAGGGCGGCGATTGAGCCGGGCGAGCCCGTGTGCGTGATCGGTGCGGGTCTCATTGGTCTCCTCGCGCAGAGACTCGCGATCGCCGGGGGCTGCGGGCCGACAACGATCGTCGCAGCGTCACGCGCCAAGGAAGCTTTCGCACGCGCGAGCGCCGATGCTCAGTTCCTCGTTTGGGGCGACGACCGCGAGGAGATCGAGGCGCTCGGTGCACCAGTCGTCATCGATGCGACGGGAGATCCCGCCGCACTCGGCCTCGCGCTCGCCGCAGCCGGTCCGAGCGCTCGCGTCATCTTGCTCGGGTCGTCGCGTGGCGAGACGCGAGACGTCCCCGTCGCGGCGATCCGCGCGAAGGGCCTCCGTTTGATCGGCGCGCACGTCGAGACGCTCGCGGCGGAATCCCGTCGAGCCGGACAGGATCTCTACCGGCGGGAGGCCGACGAGTACCTCCGGGCGCTCGCAGACCGTCGTCTCTCGGTGGAAGATCTGATCGATTGGCCGATCGACCCTCGCGAGGCCGCGACGTTGTATCGAGATCTCGTCGAGCGCGGGGGCGTGATCGGCGCGCGGTTCGACTGGACGCTCCTGGCTGCATCTGCGCGGCGCCGCCCGGCGCGGGCGTGGCGTCTGCCCGACCTGTCAGCCCGCGGCATCGAGTACGACGAGAAGCCGGTGCCGATCCCGATGCGCGGCGTTCAGCAGCCCCGAGCTGGAGGCGATCCCTTCGCAGGAGCAACCGGTCGCCTGCGGATCGGTCTGCTGGGCTGCGGCGAGATCGGGCTCAAGAACGCTGACGCGATTGCCCAGACGCCGAACGCCCAGCTCGTTGCCTGCTTCGACCCCTCGCAGGCACTCGCGGAGGAGCTCGCCCGGGCAAACGGCGCGAGGGTCTGCGAGAGCACGGACGCGCTGGTCGACATGCGGGAGGTCGACGCCGTGCTCGTGGCGGTCCCGCACCACCTCCACGCGGCGCTCGCGATCCAGGCCGCCAACGCCGGCAAGCACGTCATCGTCGAGAAGCCTGCGGCCAATACCCTGGCGGGCGCGGCCGAGATCGCCTCCGCCGCGGAGGATGCACAGGTCGTTCTGTCCTTCTGCTTTCCGCACCGGTACCAACCGCACATCCAGGAAGCGAAGCGACTCGTCGGCTCCGGCGCGCTCGGCGAGTTCACGGGGATGCTGATCAAGATCCTCTCGAAGAAGCCGGAGGGGTACTGGTACGGGGGCTTCTCGGGCCGGGCCGCCTCGGACTGGCGAGCCTCGAAGGAGAAAGCCGGCGGCGGCTTCCTGATCATGAACGTGTGCCACTACTTCGACATGGTCCGCTACCTGATCGGGGTTGAGGCGGAGCTCATCAGCGCCTACCTCGAGGAGCCACAGGGCGGAAGGGACGTGGAGAACGCCGTCTCCGTCGCGGTGCGCTACGAGAACGCCGCCATCGGCACGATCGTCGGGTCCGCCGGGCTCGCAGGCTTCGAGAGCGCACGGAACGAGATCCACGTCTGGGGCCGCGACGGACACCTGACGCTCGAGCCGAGTCTGAGGGTGCACACGCTGCGGGCGCTCGACGGGCTGCGGGCAGGCAAGTGGCACACCGTCGGCGGCCTGGGAGCACGCTCTGAGATCGACATCCGAGCGATCTATTTCAGCCGCCTCGCCACTGCGATCGCGACCGGCGAGCGGCCGGACGTCACCGCGGCGGACGGCCTCGCGATTCAGGCCTTCCTCGAGGCCGCGTACAGGGCGGACGACGAGCGGCAGGGTGTCCGGCCCGCGGATCTGCTGGCCGAGGTGACGCAGAAAGCTCCCGCGTGATCGCCACCTTCGCAGCCGACGCTGGCATCGGTCTTGCCGGAGAGCTCGAGCGCGGCAGCATCGCCTACATCGACGCGGAGTGGATCCCCGAGGAGCCTGCGGTCGCAGTGCCCGCGATCGTGGTTGACGGAGCGGAGCGCTCAGTTCGCTTCGCCGATGAACCGCCTCTGTCGATCGACGACGCGTCGGACCCCGACGCCGTCGCCGCCCGCCTCGTGGTGCGCTTGTGCCGACTCGCCGCTGCGACTGCGACCGAGGCGCACCCGGGCGAGGGTGAGGTCGAGGTCTGGGGACGCGGAATCGTGGCCCGCGGCACGGCCGCGCTCCTGCAGACGTCCCCGGTCGCGCCGGGGACCGGCCGGCCCACGCACGCGCGACCGTCGGTCATTGTGGACACGACCGGCGAGCCGGCATGGATCGTGGAAGCGACTCGAAGGCTCTCGGACCTGGGAACACTCGTGCTCGTCGGAGAGTCGCTCGACCGGCACCTGTCACTCGACCTCTACCGCGACGTTCACTCCCGCGGCCTTCGCGTCGTCGGCGTACCGCGTCTATCCGACCTGCCCGTCCCACAGGAGAGCGACTCGCCGAGAGCGCTCGCAGAGCTGACGTCGGCGTTGACGGAGGCGCGCCTCGGCTCCGTCCTAGTCGCAGGAGGGGCATGGTACAGAGTTGCGTGACTTGGCTTGCGCGACCTCGAGGTCGTACGCATAGTGCGATGACGATGTGGCGGGAGGCTACGCAGGCATGACGAGGACACTCGTCACCGGCGGCGCGGGGTACGTCGGCTCGGTTCTCGTGGACGAGCTGTTGAACAGTGGGCGGTCCGTGCGTGTGCTCGACGCACTTGTCCACGGTTCGGTGCCGTCGCTGCTCGTCTCGTGGGACAAGCCACAGTTCGAATTCGTCAAAGCCGACGTTCGAGACGTCGACGCGGTGCGCCAAGCCCTCCAGGACGTCGACGAGGTCGTCCATCTAGCCGCAGTGGTTGGGGATCCCGCCTGTGCGCGTGAACCCGAGCTGGCGGAGGATGTGAACGTCCTCGCGACGAAGGCTCTGCTCGACGAAGTCGAGCGGGCAGGCGTTTCCCGTTTCCTCTTCGCCTCGACCTGCAGCAACTACGGAAAGATGTCCGACCCGGACGTTCTGGCCACCGAGGAGTGGGATCTTCGACCTGTGTCGCTGTATGCGGAGACGAAGGTCCGGGCGGAGCGCGCGGTGCTCGAGCGGTCAGGGCCGAAGCTCGCCACGATGTGCCTTCGCTTCGCCACGGTCTATGGGACGTCGTCCCGGATGCGCTTCGACCTGACGGTCAACGAGTTCACGCGTGACGTCGTCCTGACCGGCGATCTGGTGGTCTACGGGGAACAGTTCTGGCGTCCGTATATCCACGCTCGCGACGCTGCTCGGGCGGTCCGCACGGCGTTGGACGCGCCGATCGAGAAGGTCAAGGGAAACGTCTTCAACGCCGGGAACACGAACGAGAACTACCGCAAGCTCGACATCGTGGAGCTGCTCCAGAAGCGGGTCCCAACTGCGGACGTCCAGTTCGTGAAGAAGGACGAGGATCCCAGGGACTACCGAGTCAGCTTCGAGAAGATAGAGCGCGAGCTGGGGTATCGCACCACGGCGACAGTGCCGGCCGGCATCGACGAGGTGAGCTCCCTGCTTCGGAGCGGCCTGCTCGACGACCCGTTCGGCAGCATCTATCGCAACTGAGCCCCAGCCTTCTACCCGATCGGCTAGGTCAGCCCGGCTGAGGCTGTGCCATCGGGGCGTAGTCTGCCCGCCGGGTCGCTCCTAGCATCAGACAGGCATGGCCCAGGAGCTCCAACGAGTCGAGCTTGACGACGGTGAGCTGTCGCTCCTCTCACCCCGCGAAGCCGAGGTGCTGAGCATGACTTCGCGCGGACTGACGAATGCGCAGGTCGCGGAGAGCCTCAGGGTCACGGTGCACGCAGTCAAGTTCCATCTCGCGTCGATTTACCGGAAGCTCGGGGTCGCAAATCGGACCGAGGCAGCAGTGTGGTTGTTCGAGCACCGGCAGAACACGCCCTAAGGCCGCTCGTGGAGAAAACATGGATCTGAATCTCTACCTCCGGGTCATCCGGCGGTTCAAATACATCGTCATCGTCGGGGTCATCCTCGCGGCAATGCTCGCCGTTCTTTCCTACGCGCGCGTCAGCTCGAGCGGAGTCACATACCGCCAGCCGAAGCTGTGGGCGAGCCACGTGCAGCTCTTCGTGACCCAGCCCGGCGCACCCCTCTTCCAGGCGACCGTTCCGCCGGGCGTTCAGGCGCCGGGGAACTTCGCCACACAGGCGGTCCTCTATGCCAGTTTCGCCGCGAGCCCTGTCGTCGCGGAGCTGATGCTGCAGCACGGCAAGCTGCCGGGCGTCGTCGAGGCCAACGCGGAAACGACGGCCGACGGAAGCACCCTGCCGATCATCGACCTCGCCGGCGTCGCGACCTCGCCTCAGGCAGCGCGGCTGACGGCGGAGCGGGGGGTTGCGGCCCTCAGGCAATACATCGTGACCGCTCAAGACAAGGCCCACGTTGCGGCCGACAACCGGACGATCCTCTCCGCGCTCGGCCCGCCGGAGCTGCCGCTGCTGATCAAGTCGCCGTCGATCACACGGCCGATCTTCATCTTCCTCGCCGTCATGATCGCGGTGATCGGGCTTGCCTTCGTGCTCGAGAACATGAGGCCTCGGGTGCGGATGCAGCCGCCGTCCTCAGGCAACCGCGTCGACGCGCGCGCGGCGGCGGCATCGTCCGCCGCGCGACACTCGGGTCGGCTCTCCGGCTAGATGCGCGTCATCCTCGGGGGCGCCCAGCGCGGGCCCGCAGTGGCCTCGTTGGCAATAGTCAGCGCGCTCCTGCTGCTCTCGTTCACCGTCGTGCGGGGGGTTCCCGCGACAACGGCGACGCTCGTGCTCGGCGCGGTCAGCCTGCTCGCGGTCGCGCGCCGCGCGCTCTTCCAGTGGCAGACGCTCTTGTCGCTGCTGCTGGTGGTCATCCTCTTCATCCCGATCCAGCGCTACAAGCTTCCCGGCCACCTGCCGTTCGACCTCGAGCCGTACCGCCTCCTCGTGGCCTTCGTCCTCGTGGCCTGGACCGCCTCGCTGCTGATCGACCGACGCGTCAAGCTGCGGCGCAGCGGCCTCGAAGCGCCGATCGGGCTCATTGCGGTTGCAACCCTCGGCTCGATCGTCGCCAATAGCGGTCGGATCGCGGGCCTCGACGTCAGCCCCAACGTCATCAAGACGTTGACGTTCTCGGCGAGCTACTTCCTCGTCTTCTACTTCGTCGTGAGCGTGGTCCGGACGCCCCGACAGGTCGACCTCGCGCTCAGGATCCTGGTCGGCGGGGGCGCGGTCATCGCCGTGCTCGCAGTGATCGAGTCGCGAACTGGCTACAACCCGTTCGACCACCTCGCGCAGATCTTCCCGTTCCTGAAGCCGCTGCCGCTCGAGACGCTCCAGCGCGGCGCGGAGAAGCGGGCATTCGGCCCTGCACAGCATCCGATCGCTCTCGGAGCCCTCCTCGTGATGCTGATCCCGCCCGCGCTCTACCTCGGCTACAACTCAGGCCGGCGGCGCTGGTGGATCGCTGCGATGGCTCTGACGGTCGGGGCGCTCTCCGGTGTCTCGAGAACGTCGATCGTCATGTTCGCCCCGATCGCGCTGGTCTTCCTCCTGATCAAGCCCACGCAGGCGAAGCGATTCTGGCCGGCACTCGTGCCCGCCCTGATCGCCATCCATTTCGCCGTACCGGGAACCCTCGGCACCCTCAAAGGATCGTTCTTCCCCAAGGGAGGCCTGCTCGCGTCACAGCGGGTCCATCCCGATTCGCAGTCGTCGTCGGGACGCCTCGCGGACATCGGCCCCTCGCTCGACGAGCTGGGACCGAAGCCGCTGTTCGGCCTGGGCCTCGGGACCCGGATCACAACCGGTCCGAAGGCGAACGACCGGCTCCTCGACGACCAGTGGCTGGGAACCGTGCTTGACATCGGCGTCGCGGGATTGATCGGCTGGCTGTGGTTGATCCTCCGCTTCATCCGCCGCATGGGCAGCGAAGCGAAGAATGACTTATCGAACCGTGGCTGGTTGCTGACCGCGCTCGTCGCGCCGGTGGCGGCGTTTGCGGTCGGGATGTTCCTCTTCGACGCGTTCTCGTTCATCCAGGTCAACTTCGTCTTCTTCATCATGCTCGCGCTCGGCTGCGTCACCCTCAACCGCGGGGCGGCACCGAGGCACGCCAGGGGAATGGGGTAGAGCGTGTGCGGCATCTGCGGAGTCGTCCAGGTCTCGGGCGAGCCGAGACCTGTGATCGAGCTCGACGTCCTGGATTGGATGACCGACGTGCTCGAGCATCGGGGCCCCGATGACCGCGGGACGTACGCGTCCGCCGGCATCGCGCTCGGCGTTCGGCGACTGAGCATCGTCGACGTCGGCGGGGGACACCAGCCGATCGCGAACGAGGACCGCGGCATCTGGGCGATTCAGAACGGCGAGCTGTACAACCACGAGGCGCTTCGGCGCGAGCTCGTCTCGAAGGGACACAAGTTCGAGACGCGCTGCGACACAGAAGTCATCCCGCACGTCTATGAGAGCGAGGGCGTCGCGTTCGCAGAGAGGCTCCGCGGCAAGTTCGCGATCGCGCTCTGGGACGAACGGCGGCGAAGGGCCGTGCTGGCCCGCGACCGGCTCGGTGTCAAGCCCCTCTACTACGCGCACTGCGGCGACGTCCTCGTGTTTGCTTCGGAGCTGAAGAGCGTGCTCGCAAGCGGTCTGGTCGGGGCCGAGCTCGACTACGAGGCGATCGACGCGTACCTCACGTTCGGGTTCGTCCCCGGGCCCCGGACACCGCTTGCCGGAGTCTCGAAGCTCCTTCCCGGGCACCGTCTCGTCGTGACGCCCGGAAGCGTGCGGGTGGAGCAGTACTGGGCCTATCCGGAGCCCAATCCCGATCAGCCGCGTCGGAGCGAGGAGGAGTACGCGGAGGGGCTGCTGGAGGTGCTCGAGGATTCGGTCCGGGCGCGGCTGATGAGCGACGTCCCCGTCGGGGCGATGCTCTCCGGAGGACTCGACTCGAGCGTCGTCGTGGCGCTGATGGCCAGGAACTCGGCCGAGCCGGTCAAGACGTTCTCAGTCGGCTTCAGCGAGGACGGCAGCTCGAACGAGCTCGCAGATGCGAGGCATGTTGCGGACGTCCTCGGGACCGACCACCACGAGCTCTCCTTGTCTTTCACAAGCGGGACCGCCGACCTCGAAGATCTGGTCTGGTACCTCGACGAGCCCGTCGCGTCCCTTTCGTCGCTCGGCTTTCTCGCGCTCTCGGAGCTCGCAGCGGAACACGTCAAGGTCGCGTTGTGCGGCCAGGGCGCAGACGAGCTCCTGGGTGGCTACGAGCGTCACCGGAACGCGGCGCTCGCACAGGCTTGGCAGCGCGTTCCCGGACCGCTTCGTGCGGTCGGCGAGCGCGCCCTCGGGCTCGCGCCCTCCGAACGGCTGCAGCGGGGTCGGAGAATCCTGCAGGCCGAGGACGCCGCAGGTCGCATGCTTGCCCTCTACGGGAAGTTCGACGCACTCATGCCCGAGCTCGTGCGTGGGCCGCTCGCCGGTCGAAACGGCGCCGAGGCGCACCGCGCAGCTCTGCGGCGCCTGGACGGGGTCGCGGCGGGCCCGCTCCCGGCGACTCTGTTCCTCGACGCGCAGCTCGCCCTCGTGGACGACATGCTGCACTACTTCGATCGGGCCTCGATGGCCCGCTCCCTCGAGGTGCGAGTGCCGTTTCTCGATCACCTCGTGGTCGAGTACTGCGCGACGATCCCGAGCGATCTCAAGGTCCATCGACTAACGACCAAGTACCTGCTGAAGCAGGCGGCGCGCGGCCTCGTTCCGAACCGAATCATCGACAAGCCGAAGATCGGCTTCTTCCACAAGGCGGTGGAAGGCTGGATCGCCAAGCAGGCCGAGGGATCGATCGCCACGTACCTGCTCGACGCCGACCCGCGCTATGCGGAGTTCCTGGACCCCGCGGTCGTCCGCCGCCTGGTCCGAAACCACGTCGAAGGCATCGACCGGCAGTACGTCCAGCTTCTGCTCTTCATCCTCTTCCTCGAGATCTGGCTCTCGACGTCGCTCCCACGTGCGCTGCGTCCGCCTCAGCCGAGCGGTGCGCGAAGCGGCTTGACGACCCCGAGCTCCCGCTAGGGCTCAGGCACATCGACGTGCGAATCGCGATCATCACCGGGCAGCGGCTTCACCACAAGCAGCTCTGCGCCCGACTCGCCGACTCGACCGACGTTCGGGCCATCATTCACCCTGCCTCGCCGAACGGCGGTCTCTCGAGGAAGCTCCGGACGTTTCGGAACGACGTCAGTAGCTCGGGCGCGGTCCTCGCCGCTCTTCGCGCAGCGAGCCGACTCCCGGTTGCGGTTGCGGGCTGGGACCTCGCGTCCGACTACGAGCGCAAGGAACGAGCTGCCTTTGCCTGGGCCGAAGCCGCGTACGACCGCATCGATTCGCGGTTGATCCACCGCGACGTCGACCCGAACGGCGCGGGCGCGATCCAGATCTTGAAGGAGGCGGACGTCGAGGCCGTCGTGACGCTCGGAGGACCGATCTACCGTGCTCCGCTGATCGCCGCAGTTCCGCTGATGATCAACTTCCACACCGGCGTTTCGCCCATCTACAACGGAGCGTCGACGATCGACTTCGCCTACGCGAACGGGCATCCGCAGATCTGCGGTGGGACGCTGATGGTCACCAACGCCGTCGTCGACGGCGGCGACATCCTCGCGCACTACCTCCCTTCGGTCGAAGCCACCGACACGCCCGCCAGCCTCTTCATGAAGACGGTCGCCGCGGTGGGCCCCCTCGCGCGCGCCTTTCTCACCCATCTCGAGAACGACAACAGGTACGCAAGGTGTCGCCAGGCCGCACCCTTCTTCTACTTCAGAAGCCGCGACTGGACCGTCTACCACTCCCAGCGCGTTCGAGCGCATCTGCGACGGGGCACTGCCGCCAGATACGCGCGGGAGGACTCCCTGCGCGAGTACTGGCGGGCGGGAAGCGACGAGGAGGCCGAGCGGCAGGTCGAGGAAACCGTCAAGACGCTCCTGCTCGGAACATGACTGCCGCACCGGCCAGGGCAATGGTGAAGAAGCTCGTGGGCAGCGTTGCCGCCTCGGGCGCGTGCGCAGCGCACGTGCAGAAGATCTTCCGTTCTCGCGTCAACGTCGTCTACTACCACTTCGTCGGAGGCGCGACGCCCTACTACGACAGCTTCTACCAGGGCACGACGTTGCAGCGCCTGGACGACGACCTGACCGTCCTCGGCGAGTACTTCGAGTTCGCGCCGCTCGACCGAGTCGTGGCCGAGCGCGACACCATCGGGGCCTCGACACCTCTGCTCGCCGTGACGTTCGACGACGGGTTCGACCTGCTCGGCAACGGCGCAGCGGATGTCCTCGAGGCGCACGGGGTCTCGGCGACCTCCTTCCTCATCACGTCGTGCATCGACAACGCGAATCTGATGTGGCGCAACAAGCTGAGCGTGCTGCGCTCGGTCGTCGGTGAGACGCAGCTCGTCGAGAGCTTCAACGCTGTGGTTCGGCTCCGTGGACTCGGCGAGGTTGGATCAGCGGCGGCGATGATGCGCTCGTCGGCGGCGTGGCCGGCGAACCAGAAGGAGGACCTGGTCGACGAGCTCTGGTCGAGCTGCGGCCTGAAACCGCTGGCCGAGTTCCTTGACGAGCATCGGCCGTACTTCACCACGGACGGAATCCGAGCGTGGCTCGACCGCGGGCACACGATCGGCCTGCACACGCGGACGCATCCGCGCTGCGACACACTCGACGAGGCTGCGATCGGACGAGAGATCGTCGAGCCTGCCGCCGAGCTGAAGGAGACTTACGACCTCCCCGCGCTCTCGTTCTCGTATCCGTTTGGCGCGCGACTCTCCGGCCAGACGGAGGAGGAGCTCTACCACCGCGGGGTCTTCGACGCGGCTCTCGGGATCGCAGGATGCGCGCGAAAGGGCTCCCGACCGTACCGCCTCGAGCGTGCCTCGGGAGAGGACGGGCTCGACTTCTCCGTCTTCGGCCGAACGCTCCTGGGGCGCCCGTGACAGGCCCGACTTTGTCTGGCCGGACGGTCAGGTGGCGGCCACGCCTCTCTGATCTACAAAGAAGAGGAACGCGATGCTCCTTCTCTTCCTCGACACCGACTACCGGAGCGACAGCTGATGCTGGAGCGTGAAGCTGTCCTCGACTCGGCAGAGTCCGCGCTGCGGGACCTCTCGGTCATCATCGTGTCGACCAACGAGGCGCACTGGGTTCGCCAGTGCTTGCCCACCATTCTCGAACACGCCGGGAATCTCGATCTCGACGTCATCGTCGTGGACAACGAGTCGACAGACGGCGGACCCGCCCTGATCGAGACCGAGTTTCCGTGGGCGCGCGTCGTCCCCTCGAAGAACCGCGGCTTCGCGCACGCCAACAACCGCGGCGTCATGAGCGCGAACGCCCGGTACGTGCTCTTCCTGAACCCCGACACGGAGATCCTCGAGGGGACGTTCGAGGACCTCGTGCGCTTCATGGACGCCCACCCCTCCGTCGGGCTGCTCGGGGTGAAGCAACGAACGGCGGATCGAGAATTGGTTCCAACGATTCGGAGGTTCCCGACTCCGTGGCGGGCCTTCTGGGAAGCGCTCGGCTCAGAGCGGTTTCCCTTCCACGGACGCTGGCTCGGCGAGCGCGAGCTGCGGATGGAGGTGTACGAGCAGGAGCAGCTGTGCGACTGGACCTCCGGGTCGTTCATGCTCGCACGCCGAGAGGCGCTCGAAAGCGGTGGCCTCATGGACGAGCGGTTCTTCATCTACTCAGAGGAGCCTGATCTCTCGTTGCGCATGAAGCAGGCGGGCTGGGAGACCCGCCACGTCCCGTCGATGACCATCCTTCATCACTTCGACAAGGCCGGCGTCTCGCCGAAGCTCCAGGCGCAGGACGCGTTGGCGCGAATCCAGTACGCGCAGAAGCACTTCTCCGTCGGTCGGCGCATCGGCTACCGCATCGCGTTGTTCATTCGGTATGCGCTCCGCCTGGCGCTCGCACTCCTTCCGCGCGGCGATCGCGAGCTGCGTGCGAAACGCCGGGCGGCGTTTCGGTGGGCCCTGAGCATCCTCTTCGGCCGCGGAGAGCTGCCGTTCGGAGACCCTCCGGATCAGGCCGTGCAGATCAGGGAGCCGAGCAAGACGATCAGGCCGTAGCGCCCGCGCGGCTGGCCAGCTCCTGCTCGCCTGCCTCGCGCAGCGCGTGGTCGTACGCGGCGAGCAGCGACTCCTTCGAGCGTGCCCACGAGAACATCTCCTCGACGCGGCTCCGACCGATCTCGCCCATCCGGATTCGAAGCTCCGGGTCTTCGAGGAGCTCCTCGATCCGGCCCGCGAAACTCTCCACGCGGTTCGGCGTGGCATAGAGGGCGGCTTCACCCGCGGTCACCTTCGACTCGGTGAGCTCGTACGCGACGATCGGGCGCGACAAGGCCATGTACTCGGCGATCTTGATCATGGTCGACGCATCGTTGAACGGGTTCTTCGGCTCCGGGGCAAGACAGAGGTCGGAGCTCGAGACGATGCGCATGACGGTCTCGTCCGAGACAAATCCGGGGAACTCCACCGAGTCCGCGATTCCGAGCTCCTCGGTGAGGGCGCGCGCCTCCTCCAGGGCAGGGCCATGGCCGGCAAAGATCGCATGCCAGTCGCGCCGCTTGCGTGCAACGAGTCCGAGGGCGCGCACGGCCTGATCGACACCGTCCTGGAAGCCCATCTCCCCGACGAAGGAGATCAGGTGCGGCCTGCCGCGCTTGAGCGAGAGGTCCGGGTTCGGCCGGAACCGGGACAGATCCGGACCGTTACGGACGACGAAGACGTCCTCCGGGCTTTTGCGCCCTCGCGTGAGCGCGATCTTCCGATACGACTCGTTCGTCGAGAGGACGACGTCCGCCTGACGGTAGGTCAAGCGCTCGAGCAGGAGCAGGAGTCGAACCATCGCGCGCCGCTTCCCGAATCGCGTGATGAAGAGCTCCGGGAAGAGATCGTGCTGATCGAAGATGAACCGTGTTCGCTGCCGCTTCAACGGCCGTGCGGCCAAAAGGAAGAAGTCGGGTGGGTTGCACGCATGGACGAGGTCGAAGCGACGTTGTCGTGCCAGCTTGCGCACGAGCCGTCGGGCCTTCCAGAACGCCAGGCCGTATTCCTTGACGTACGCGAGCATCCCGTCGTCGGCCGCAGCCAGCGGGAAGTAGTGGATCTCGATACCCGCTTCCCGCTCGACGAGCGCCTCGCCTTTCTCACGCCGGGGCGAGATCGCGACGACCTCGTACCCGGCCTCTCTCAGCGCCAGGCACTCCGGCCACACGCGGTGGTCACCGCGGACCGGGATGTTCTCGACCAGGACCAACACGGTTCTCGGCTGCACGCCGTCGGACCTCCAGCTCATCTGACCGTTACACGCTCTAGGCGCGCTCGGGCGGCTCGAACGAAACCTGCTCTGGCGACTCGCCGATCATGATGCGCCCCCGGGAGGACGGTGTCTCCGGAGTCTCGCCGGAGTCCCGGCGGCGCCACCAGGCCGCCACGTCCCGCGGAAGCGCCTTCCAGACGCGCGGACGTTCGGCCATCGCGCGAAGGAATTCGGCGTAGTGCCCACGGTGCGTCCGCTCGCCGAGGTAGTTCGGGTCGGGGTGCGAGAGGACGTGGATCAAACCGTTCTCCTGCTCGATCCGCGCCGCCTCGTTGATCCAGAGCACGGCCGAGCGATGTCCGAGCAGGGTGAAGAGCGTGTGATCCTGAGGCAGCGTGTACGGGAGCTCGACGACCGGGCCGACGAGGAACGGCAGCACGCTGCAGCAGCCACCGGGCTGGGGCTCGAACGGGTCCGAGTTCGGGATCGTGCAGTCGTAGGAGACCGGCAGCTCGGCGAGCCAGTCGAAGACGCGGTGTGTGGCAGGAGAACGGAAGCCCTCTGCGCCCAGATGCTGGTGGTGCGCTCGCAAAGCGGGCAGCTGTGCCTCGAACGACGCCCGCGAGCGGAAGAGCGAACGATCGTGGCGCAGGCCGTGGGATCCGACCTCGAAGCCTCTGCCTCGCAGCTCGCGCAGCAGGCCGGGGTCGATGCGATACCAGGCACCGAAGTTGAACGACGAGCGGAAGCCGAGCTCCTCCTCGAGGTCGGCGAGCTCGAGCAGGCGGTCGAGGCCGCCTTGGCCTTCGACGTCGTGCGTGAGAACGAGCGCGCTGTGATGGCCGTCGGGCCAGAACCAGACAAAGTCGTCTTCGGTCAGGTCCGCGGCGCGAAGCCTGCAGTACGCATAGAAACGGAGAAGTCGCGAGAGGCTGGTGTCGAGGGGCCACGCGGGGAACGCGGGACGGCCCTGCCAGCGGATCAAGAGCCTGCGGCCGGCGAGCTGCGCGTTCCGTGGAATCAGGTGCTTGAGCGCATAGAAGAGATCCAGCTGGCGAGAGGAGAGCCCGCGGAGATCGCCGACGGCAGTCCAGGCCTCGGAGACGTAGTTCCCGTACGCCTCGGCCGGGTCGAACGGCACGAGAACCGAGGACGTCCGCCCGTCGAGCCAGGCCGACAGCTGTCGGCCGTCGGGAAGCGCGAACCGGGCGATCTCGTCGGCGCCGCTGGGACGCTGGGCGTTCCGTGCGTGCGCGAACACGCGCCACTCTCCGCTCGACAGCCACGTCGGAGCGTTTCCGGCCGGCTCGCCGGGGCGAACGGCCGGTGCGTCGCTGAGTGGTCGGAGCAGCCGCTCGAGTGGATGGCGTCCGGCCGTCGCCGCGGAATCTGCCGTCACAGAGGTCACGTCACCACCACTCGCCGTCCAGCCGGGTGAGGAAGGCGCTGTCTGTGAAAAGGGTGTCGAGGATTTCCCGGTTGCGGGAGTGGACGAGCATCCGTCCTTCGTGGATGCGAATGTGCGCACCGCTCGTCGAGACGGGCGCAAAGAGCCACGGTTCCATACGCCCGTACAGCCCGGCCGCCCCGCGCTCGCGCGCGCGGTACGCCAGCTGTCCGAAGACCGTCTCCGCTCCTCTGCCAGTGGCCGCGAACTGGAGGATGCGACAGAAGCCTCCACGCCGCAGATGGCAGACGTACCAGCCGGCGACGTGCCCGTCCTCGCGTATGAGCTCGGCCCACAGAGGGCCGCGCCGAACGATTCGCCGACCCTCGCCGGCGCTCCACAGGGGACCCCTCGCCGCGACCTCGTCGAGCTCTCGGAAGAGCCACTCGAGATAGGGCCGGTCGTAGTCGGGGTGAAGGCGCATCGAGGCCGCCACCTCGGCGAGGTGCTCGATCAGCTTGGCCGGCGTGAGCTCCTCCGCCGTACCCGCTGGCCGGTCGGGTCGGAGCCTCCCGCCTGCGACCCACCCCGTCGCGCGGTCGAGCCCCGACGCGACGGGACGCAGGGCCGCTTCGAGCCGGGCCAAGCCGCGCCCGCCGAGGACGTAGTCGGTCCCGAGCTGCCACGGCCGGAAGACCTCGATGAAGTTCAGGCACCGCAGGTGGTGGGTCTTGCCGCCCAGGCCTTCCCACATACGGCGGACCGTCTCCGTCGCGCCGTCGCTGATCGTGACGTCCTGCGGGCCTCGCAGGTAGCTCCGTAAGAGCAGTGCTCCCACCGCCCGTTCGCGGGCCCTCGGATGGGAGAGGAAGTGTCCGCTGCAGCCCA
>OEKB01000272.1_pt9 | contig 16704 bp, 14 predicted proteins | sample 1503171 | NCBI WGS metagenome assembly OEKB01 (sample SAMEA104379580, study PRJEB20068) | metagenome | isolation source: 1998
CCGCTTCGCCGCCATGATCCCGGCAACCTGCGCCGTCGCGAGCGCGTCCCCTTTCGGGAGCTCGCGCAACCTGCGCGCAGTCGCTGCGGCCATCGTCACCCGCGCATGCGCAACGGCGCGCCGGTGCGAGAGCGGCTTGCCGCCGACGTCGACCATCCGGACGTCGCCGCTCTCGCTGACGTGGGAGAGATCGCTCACGCCCCGCGCGTGATCCTAGCGCCGAGTCGTCGCACCGATCCGATCGAGTGCGGCGAGCTGCGCGCCGATCCATGCACTCACGTCGTGCTCCCGCACGTGCGCGCGAATCGACTCGAGCCGCGTCCTTCGTTCGCCCTCGCTCATTTCCAACGCACGGTGGATCGCGCTCGCCTGCTCTTCCACGTCAAACGGATTCACGGTCACTGTCCACTGCCCGAGCTCGGCATGCGCTCCGGTGTTTTCCGACAGGACAACGACGCCGTCACGCCCGTTCACGAGCGGGGCCTCCTTCGCGACCAGGTTCATCCCGTCGAAGACCGCGTTCACGAGCAGCACGTCGAATTGCTTGTACGCCGCCATGGAGCGCGCGAAGTCGTCCTTCACCTCGAGCTCGATCGGCGTCCACCCGTCCTCCTCGAAGCGGGCGTTCACCCGCCTTGCCTCGCGCTGAATCGCGCCGATGTATTCCGCGTACTCCGCGATCTCCTGCCGCGACGGATCGAGAAGCGCGAGCATGCCGACGCGCCGGCGCATCTCCGGGTGGGCGTCGAGATAGAGCTCGAACGCACGGAAGCCGCGGACGATGTTCTTCGTCGGATCCGTTCGGTCGACGCGCACGATCAGCTTCTCTGGACGACGCGCGAGGATGTCGCGCTCCGCCTCGAGCACGGCAGCGCTGTGTGCGAGCTTGTCGAACTCGGCGGGGTCGACCGAGATCGGCGCGGTGATGGTACGGCCGGCGACGTCCTCGCCCTTGAGCTCGCGGACGGAGTAGAGGAAGTTCCGGCGCCACCGATCCGTTTGAAACCCGATCACATCGTTGGCGAGCAACCCGTCGTGGATCGCGACGCGCATGCGCTCCGGCAGCACCTGCCACGCGTCCGGCTGCGGCCACGGGATGTGGACGAAGTGCAAGAGGTTTGCGTCGGGCCGCTGCTGACGGACGAACCGCGGCGCGAGGTAGAGGTGGTAGTCGTGGAAGAAGATCTGGGCGTCGGCATCGCGGTCGAGCTCGTCCAGCACGGCCGCCGCGAAGCCCTCGTTGACGCGGACGTAGCCGTCGTCCCAGGCCGTGTGGAACGAGCGGTCGATCTCCGCCCCGCCGCTGGAGTCCCAGAGGTAGTGCTGGATGAACCACAGCGTCGGGTTGGCGACGACCTTGTACGACCGGTCGTAGACCTGCTCGTCGTGGGCGACCAGACGAAGGCGAAACGGCGAGCCGTCGTGCGCGGTCTCCTCCCGCGTCTCCCCCGCCAGGGCACGCTCCTCATCGGTGACCGCACTCGCGATCCATGTGACATCGTGCAGCGAGAGCAAGCTCCGGAGAGCCGTCACGAGACCGCCTCCCCCTCGCTTCGTCTGCGGCTCGCCACGCTCGTCGCGTGAGAACGTCACCGGCCCGCGGTTCGAGACGACGATCAGCTTCCGGCGCATCGGGCCGGAGCCTATCCGCCTACGAAACCGCGGAAACGACCGCCACCTCGGCTCCGGACGTGTCGTTGCCGAGCAACCGGTTGAAGAGCACGAGCCAATCCCGGAGGAGACGCGGCGTCAGAAAGTGCCTGCGCACGTATTCCTTCCCGCGCAGTGCGCGTTGCCGCGCCTCCACCGGATCGCCCAGGATCTGCAGGCACGCGGCCGCGCACTCGGCCGGCGAATCCACGAGCCAGCCGGTCTCCCCATCCTGGATCTGGGCCACGATCCCCCCGACCCGACCCGCCACGGTCGGCCGGGTCTTCCACAGCGACTCGGTCACCGTGAGCCCGAAACCTTCGCGAATCGACTTCTGGACGACGGCCTTCGAGTGCACCTGGAAGGCGTTCACCTCGACGGATCCGACGTTGTTCAGATTGGACAGGATGTAGATGTCGGGGTCTCCTTCGGCGTAGGCGACCGTCTGGTTGTAGTAGTCCCAGCCTTCGGGATCGTCGTGCGCCATCGAGCCCACCAGGGCGAGCTGCACCTCGGGCACGTCTTCCTTGACGATGCGGTACGCATCGATGACGCCCAGTGGGTCCTTCCACGGGTCGAAGCGCGAGACCTGCGTCAGCAGCGGGCGGTCGACGTCGATGCCGAACTGATCGACGATGTAGCCCGCATCCTCAGGGGAGAGAGCCATGTTCTTCGGCGCCAGCGGATCGATGGCGGGCGGCCAGATGTAACAGGGCGGGAGCCCCTCCGCTTTCGGCACGTACTCGCGCATGTGGAAGATCGCAGCGTCGTAGCGCCGGATCGACGGCAGCAAGAACTCGAGCACGCTCGTGTTCGGCGTCGAGAAGTCGATGTGGCCGCGCCACACCCACTGCGCGCGGGAGTTGGGGAAGAAGTCGAGCATGCCTGCCGGCTGAGGATCGTGCACGACGACGAAGTCGTACCCGTCCTCGAACTCTTCGGCGTTCAGCTCCTGGTAGCGACGGTAGATCTCCTGCTGCTCTTCGTCGAGGCCGCGCGGGTTGCCCTGGATCGCGTTGTGGATCGCCTTGGTGACGTTGTAGAACTCCTCCGCTCCGAGGATGATCCGCCACTCCACTTCCAGGCCGGCATCCTGCATCAGCGGGATCAACGTGTAGTTGATCTCGGCAACACCGCCGCCGAACGCGGTCGCGGAGAGATGGACGACGCGCTTCCCCGCGAGCGGCTCGGCCAGACGGCGGATCTCGTCCATCAGCCCGCGCGTCGCGATGGTCGCGTAGTCGGCGAGCGACTTGTGTCCGACGTTGACGAGTTGCAGCACGCGCCGCAGATTACGTCAGCGTCTTGATGAAGCGGAGACGGGACCCCTTCCCGTCGGCTTTCGTTCCGATCTCGACCTCGTCGGCGATCGCACGGATGATCGCGATTCCGAGCCCGCCCTCCGAGAGCGCCTTCGGATCGGCTCCCGGCAGGGCCGGAGCGAATCCGGCACCCTCGTCGGTCACCTCGATGACGAGCCGGTCGTCCTGCAGCTCGTAGACGATCTGAACGAGGCCGTCGCCGCCCTCGCCGTACGCGTGCCGAACCGAGTTCGAGGCCGCCTCGGTCAGGGCGAGCTTGAGATCCGCGAGCAGCTCCTCGGAGAGCGGTCGCAGCCGCGAGATGCCGACGAGGGCGAGACGGCACAAGCTGATGTACTCAGCCCGGGCGGGGATCGTCAGCCGGACTGTCCGTCTGGTGTCCCGGTCGGCTGCCGCACCCATCGGCTCGGCTGTCATCGCGTTGCTCGCCACCTCAGGAGCTTTACCAAAGTTTCGGCAGGCTAAACGTGCTAAATCTGGCGCAGCCGCCTCGACTGGGCCTCAGTGTCCCCGCTTATGCCCCGCAACGGCTGGATCTAACCGTTGTCGGCGCTCGGTCTCGATCCCCGAGCGTCACCGCGACCGTCTCCCGGCTGCCGGCACGCACGATCATGAACGTGGCCACCGAGCCCGGCTCGAGTGAGAACGAGACGATCCGGACGACGTCGTCGGCGCCCCGGACCGGCTTGCCGTCGATGGCGACGATCACGTCCCCGCCGGTGCACAGGTCCCGGTAGCCGAGCACGTCCGCGGGGTGCGAGCTTCCGCGGAGCCCCGCCTTCGCACCCGGGCCGTTCGGTCGCACGTCCTCGACCAGCGCCCCCAGCTTGACGGGATAGCCGAGGGCCTTCGCGAGCGCTGGCGTGAGGTCCTGCGTCGTGATCCCAACGTAGGCGTACTTGACGTGGCCTTTGGAGACCAGTTGCGCAATCGACCTCTTGGCCGCGTCGATCGGGATAGCGAAACCGATACCACTGTCGTTTCCGGTGCCCGACTGGCTCCGGATCTGCGCGTTGATCCCGATCACGCGCCCCCTGGCGTCGAAGAGCGGCCCGCCGGAGTTGCCGTGCGTGATCGGCGCATCCGTCTGGATGGCGTCGACGATGTTGTACCGGGCGACCGTCAGCGCCTTGATCGCGCGGTGGACGGCCGACACGACACCGACCGCGAGCGAGTCCTCGTTCCCGAGAGGGCTCCCGATCGCCGCAACCGGTTCACCGACGACGACCGACCGGGACTCGCCGAGGGGCACGGGCCGGAGGGCGTGGGCACTCGGGTCGACCCGCAGCAACCCGATGTCGTCGTAGACGTCCCACCCCACGACCCTTGCCACGACCCGGTCGCGGTCGTTGAACTCGACGTAGAGGTGCGAAGCCGCCTTGACGGGTCCGGTGCTCTCACCGGCCGTGGTGATCACGTGTGAGTTCGTCAGGATGTAGCCCTTCGGCGAGATCACGAATCCCGAGCCCTGGGCGCCTTCGGTCGTGTTGGACGCCGGATCGCCGAAATAGGCGTACACCGTGACGACGCCAGCGGCCCGGTCTGCGTAGATTCGCGCGGGATCGAAGCCGTTGCCGGGAATCGGAACAGCCTTGTTCCTCACCGATGCCGGGAGCGCCGTCTCGTTCGACGGCAGCGACCGCGCGTTGACGACGACCGTCTTGGTGCTCTTGCCGATCCAGCCCGCGCCGCGTCCGACGCCGAGGGCAGCCACGCCGCCCAGCACCGCTGCGGCAATCGCGACGAGCACGATGACAGAAGGAGAGGGCCGAGGACGCACCGCGGCACTCTAGCCCGACGGATCGGCCGCCTAGGTCGGGACCGATTCCACGTGAAACAGCTCGTCCTCGGGGACCGGCTCGCCATCCCGCCGGGCGATCGGCAAGACGAGGGCGAAGATCGTGCGGCCCGGCATCAGGTGCAGCTCCACCGAGCCACCCATGAGCGCAGCGAGCTCACGGGCGATTGCCAGGCCGAGCCCGCTGCCGGATGCGGCCGAGCCCTCGACGCGGTAGAAACGATCGAAGACGTGCGGCACGTCCTGCGCCGGAATCCCGGGCCCGTCGTCCTCGACCGTCAGCAGCGCCGTGCCGTTCCGTCGCGCGGTCGACACGCGGACGGTCGTCCCAGGCGGCGTGTGCACGAGCGCGTTCTCGACGAGGATGCGGCCGATCTGCAGCGCTCGCTCCTCGTCGGCGACCACCGTCGGAGAGGCGCGGTCGACGACCTCGAGCTCGTGGTCGCCGCCGAGCGCAACGGCGCGAAACTCCTCGCTGAGCGTCCGCGCGAGGTCGCCGAGATCGAGCGACTCGGCTTCGACGTGCATCCGCCCCGCATCGACACGCGAGAGATCGAGCAGATCAGTGGCCAGCTTCGTGAGCCGGTCGATCTGCTCACGCATCGTCGCAAGGAACTCTCGCTGCGTCCGTGGATCGAGCTCTTCGTTCTCGAGCAGCTCGAGGAAGCCGCCGAGCGAGAAGAGCGGCGTGCGAAGCTCGTGCGAGGCGTTGGCGATGAACTCGCGCCGTGCCCGCTCGAGCCCGGCCAGCCGCTGGCGCATGCGCTCGAACGCACGGGCCAGCTCGCCCACCTCGTCCCTTCCCTGATCGGACACCGGCTCTCCGAAATCGCCACCCGCGATCCGCTCGGCCGCCTGCTCGAGACGACGTAGCCGGCGGGCGAAGATGGACGCCGCGCCATAGCCGACGATGACGGACGCCCCGAGTGCGATGATCCCGGCGATCAACAGGCGGTGCCGGACCTGGTGAATCGTCGCCAGCGAATCGTGGAGCGGGGCGCTGAGGAGCAGGACATACCCGCCCGCCAGCGGAAAACCCGCCTCTGCAAACCGGTTGTCGCGTCGTTCGACGGTGCCGGATGTCGTTCGTTGACGCTGCGAGGCGCGGAGGACGATGGGATCGTCGGCGAGGTCCGACGAGGTCGAATTGTTCGAGTCCGCGACCGGCAACAACGTGTCCGGATCGAGCTGACTGAAGAGGCTCACGCGAGCGTTGGCCGCGGACGCTGCCTCCTGGAGCACGATGTCGAGGTTCGCGCCGGCGGCGTCCTGGACCGCGCCCTTGATGCCGGGCCCGGCGTCGCGCAGCTGTGCAATCTTCGAGTTGATCAGGTTCCGCTCGAGCGACGGGACGACGATCAGGTCGACGAGCGCCAGCGCAGCCGCCACCACCACCGCGAGCGCCAGGCTGAGGCGCGCACCGACGCTCCGGAGGGGGTTCATCGATCGCGGAAGCGGTAGCCGACCCCGCGCACCGTGAAGATGTACTCGGGCTCGCGCGGATCCTGCTCGAGCTTCTCCCGGAGATGCCGCACGTGCACGTCGATCGTGCGCGGCTCGCGGTAGTCGGCTCCACCCCAGAGGGCCTCGAGCAGCATGCGTCGGCTGTAGACGCGCCCGGGATGCGAAGCCAGCGTGCGGAGCAGCTCGAACTCCACGTACGTCAGCTGAACCGGCTGCTCGCGGACCTCGACGGTGCGCCGGGCGACGTCGATCTTCAGTCCATCGACGGCGATCAGCTCGTCATCGGCGCCCGCCGCTCCGTGGCGTGGAGCGGAGGCGCGGCGGAGGAGCGCCCGCACGCGGCTCCGGAACTCGCGGATCGAGAACGGCTTCGTGATGTAGTCGTCCGCGCCGAGCTCGAGGCCGAGCACCTTGTCGAGCTCGTCGTCGCGGGCGGTGAGCATGATGATGGGCACGGTGCTCTCCGCCCGAAGCTGCTTGCAGACCTCCAGCCCGTCGAGCTTCGGCAGCATGACGTCCAGGACGACGAGGTCGACGTGCTCTGATCCGAACCGCGCCAGCGCCTCCTCGCCGTCTCGCGCCTGGAGAACCCGGAAGCCTTCGCGCTCCAACGGATACGTCAACAGTTTCTGGACAGCATCCTCGTCGTCTACGAGGAGGATGGTCGAAGAGGAGTCGTGCATGTCGGCGTGCCTGCCGAGCGAGGGCGTTTCTGCAAGCTACTGCGACTTACTATAGCCCCGCATGGCGGCGGTTCCGCCTCCCCAAGCGCGGCGCCCGAGGCCGGGCTCGCTCCAGCGCCCGGTCAACGCCAGGCTCTATCGCGGCACCTGGTTGCTCGTCGGACTGCCGCTGCTCGTGGCCGCGTTCAGCGTGGCGCGCCCAGCACCGTTGCCGCCGCCGATCCTGCCGCCCGCCTTCGACGCCGCCAACGTCAAGGGCCTCGCAACCGATCTCTCCGGCCACTACGCGAATCGCCTCCCGGGATCGAGCGGGGCGCAGGAAGCGGCCGGTTGGTTCCGCGACCAGCTCCGCCCGTACGGGCTGACGACGAGAACCGAGCAGTTCTCTGCCGTCGTGCCCGGAAAGGGCCGCCTTGCGATGGCGAACCTCCTCGCGATCGTCCCCGGCCAATCGGCCCAGAAGATCGTCGTCATGGCGCACCGCGACAACGACGGAACGGGGCAGGGGGCCAACGACAACGCCTCCGGAACTGCGGCGCTAATCGAGCTGGCCCGGACGTACTCGGCTCCTCGGGGCTCCACAACGGCGCTGACGCCCACGCACACGATCGTCTTCCTCTCGACCGACGGCGGCGCCTTCGGCGGCGTCGGCGCGGAAGAGTTCGTCACCCGCTCGCCGGAGCGCCACGACGTGGCCGCCGTGATCAACCTCGACGCGATTGCCGGCGCCGGCCGTCCCCGGGTCGAGATCGGCGGCGACACGCCACGGACGACCTCCGCCACGCTGCTGGAGACGGCCGCAGCCCGGATCGCGAAGGAAGCCGGACGTGGTCCCGCGCGGCCGAGCGCCCTCAGACAGCTGATCGATCTCGGCTTTCCGTACAGCCCGTACGAGCAGGCCCCCTTCATTTCACGTGGAATCCCGGCGGTCACGCTGACGACTGCCGCCGACCGCCCCCCGCCGACGATCAGCGACACGCCCGAGCGTCTCGACACGAAGCGTCTGGGACAGGTTGGGCGAGCCGGACAGCAGCTGATCGAGACGCTCGACCAGGGGCTCGAGTTCGTGCAGGGAACGACGTCGTACCTCTACTTGGGGTCGCGTCTCATCCGCGGCTGGGCGGTGGAGCTCGTCCTGATCGCGATGCTCCTCCCGTTCTTCGCAGCGGCCATCGACCTCTTCGCACGCTGTCGCCGCAGGCATGTCTCCCTCGCGCCGGCGTTGCGGAGCTATCGGAGCCGCCTGGCTTTTTGGGTCTGGGCGGCGCTCGTCTTCGAGCTCTTCGGCCTGTTCGGTCTTTGGCGAGGCGGGGTCGGACGGCCGCTCGAGCTGACGAGCTCGGCCGCCCGTCACTGGCCCGCGCTCGGCATCCTGCTGCTGGCCGGGCTGATGGTTGCGGGGTGGCTGGTCGCGCGCGACCGCCTCCTGCCGCGGCGGCGGCCGACCCTGGAGGAAGAGCTCGCCGGCCACACGGCGGCTCTGCTCTGCCTGGCGGCGGTCGCGCTTCTCGTCGTCGCTAGCAACCCGTTCGCGCTCCTCTTCGTCCTCCCCTCGTTGCACGCCTGGCTCTGGCTGCCGAACCTCCGCACCAATCCCGCGTGGACCCGCGCGGCGGTCCTCGCTGTCGGCTTTCTCGGGCCCGCGCTCGTCCTATGGTCGTTCGCCTTCCGCTACGGGCTCGGTTGGGACGCCCCGTGGTACGTCCTGGAGCTCCGGGCCCTCGGCTACGTTCCGTTCATGGTCGTCGTGCTCCTCGTCCCGTGGCTGGCCGGCGCCGGGCAGCTCGCCGCACTGGCCACCGGCCGGTACGCGCCCTATCCCGCGGTCGGAGAGCGCCCCCCGCTTGGACCGGCCCGCCGGCTCCTGCGCCGCGTCGTCCTCGCGTCGAGGGCGCGCAGCCGCGCGTCCGAGGAGCGGCGGCGAGCACTGGGAGGATGACGTGAGGCGCTCGCTTCGCATCCTCGGGACGCTCATGGCCACGGCGGGCTTCCTGCTCCTCGTCTGGGCCTTCCTCGTCTGGCAGTGGCAAGACCCGTTCACCGCGCTCTACACGAAGTGGAAGCAGCATGAGCTCAGCTCGCAGTACGACAAGCGCGTCGCGGCATTCCCTGCGGTCGAATTTCCGAGCACCTCGCTCGCGGCCGAACGCAAGACCCTCGCCGCCGAAGCGAAGCGGTATCGCAAGGACTCCCGTCGCGGCGCAGCGATCGGCCGGATCCGGATCCCACGCATGAGCCTGAACATGATCCTCGTCAACGGCACCGACCACGACACGCTGAAGAAAGGCCCCGGCCGAGACCTCCGCAGCTTCATGCCCGGCGAGAATCGCCTCGTCTACATCGCCGGACACCGGACGACCTACCTCGCGCCGTTCTCGCACATCGACGCGCTCCGCGACGGCGACAAGGTGACGATCGACGTCCCATACGGCTCGTTCGTCTACAGCGTGACCGGCCATCGGATCGTGCCGGCGAACGACCTCTCGGTCTTGCGATCGCCGCGCCACGAGCGACTCGAGCTCCAGGCCTGCCACCCCCGCTTCTTTGCCTCCCACCGCTACATCGCGTACGCACGTCTCGTACGCGTCGAGCCTCGCGGCGGAACGCCGTTCGATCTCGTCGCGGCGAACGCGGCAGGTCAGCCGAGCCGCAGGTAGCGAACGCGCTCGCCCGCGGCGAGCTCGCCTTCGCCGCGCGGGGCGTAGACGAGCACATTCGCCGTCGACGCTCGCGCGATCATGTGCGACTCCTGGCCGCTGATCGGTTCGAGCACGACCTCTCCGCCCTCGACCCTTCGCCGAGCGCGAAGAAACTCGTCCCGGCCGGGATTGCGCCGCACCGGCTCGGCGAGGCGGCCCCAGTCGTATTCCGGCCCAGGATCCACCGCGCCCTGGAGCGCGAGCAGCGCCGGGCGGACGAAGAGCTCGCAGCCGACGAGCGACGAGACCGGGTTGCCGGGAAGTCCGAACAGGAGCGTCCCGTCACGCACGCCGAAGGAGACCGGCTTTCCCGGCTTCACGGCGACGCCCCAGAACACCTCGTCCACACCGAGATCGCGCGCGACACGTCGGACGAGATCGTGCGGCCCGACGGAGACACCGCCTGACGTCACGACAACGTCAGCCTCGAGCGCGCGTTCGAGCGACGTCCGGTGAGCGGTCTCGTCGTCCGTCACTGCGGAAAGCTCGACGATGTCCGCGTTCGCGGCGGCGAGCGCTGCCGCGAGCATCGCGCCGTTCGCCTCGTAGACCTCGCCGGGGCCGAGCGGTATGCCGGGCGGCTTGAGCTCCGTTCCGGTCGTGAGAACGGCGAGACGGGGCCGGCGCGCGCATGACACACGGTCGAACCCGGTGGCGGCAAGGGCTCCGATGTGTGCAGGCGCGAGACGAGTGCGCGCAGGAACGACAACGTCGCCCGCGCGAACGTCGCCACCGCGTGGTCGCACGTTCGCACCGGTGGCAACGGACTCGCTGATTTCGACGTAGTTGTCACGTTCGACAACATATTCGATCGGGATGACGGAGTCGGCGCCATCCGGAACGACTCCGCCGGTCGCAATCGCCATCGCCTCCCCGGACGCGAGCGGGCGCGCAGCAGGAGCGCCCGCCGCAATTCGAGCGACGACCGGTAGCCGGCCCGGCGTGTCGCCGGACCGGAGCGCAAATCCGTCCATCGCCGAGCTCGGGAAAGGCGGCAGGTCGACGACAGAGCGGGCATCCGCGGCGAGGAACCTTCGCACCGCGTCGCTAACGTTCACCTCTTCGGCCTGCAACACGTGCGCTCGCTCGAGCACGCGAGCTCGCGCCTCGTCGCATGTGATCAACCTCGCGGCCACGGGAATACCGTATCCACGTGGAACCGCGGCTCTTTGCAGGCAGGTACCGGCTCGAGTCCCGACTCGGGCGAAGCACGATGTCCGACGTCTGGCTCGCGTATGACGTCGAGCTCGACCGGCCGGTCGTGCTGAAGTTCCTCGCGCCCGAAGCGGATCGCACACGATTCGAACGGGAGGCCCGGGCGGCAGCGTCACTCGCTCATCCGAACGTGACGCGGCTCTACGACTACGGCGAGGCCGAGGGGCGCCTGTTCATGGCCCTCGAATACCTTCCGGGCGGGACGCTCGAAGACCGGCTTGCCGACGGGCGACGCCTGCCGGACGCAGAAACCGCCGCGATCGCGTCGCAGCTCGCCGCGGGCCTCGCACACGCGCACGCGAACGGCCTCGTGCACCGCGATCTCAAGCCGGCCAACGTCCTCTTCGACGACGAGGGCCGGCCGAAGCTCGCGGACTTCGGCATCGCGCGCATCGTCGGCGGCGACACGATCACCGAAGTCGGGACGATGATGGGGACCGCCGCCTACATCTCGCCCGAGCAAGCCGCAGGCGAGCCCGCAGGGTCCGCGAGCGACGTCTACTCCTTCGGCGTCCTGCTCTACCGCATGCTCACCGGCCGGCTCCCGTTCGAGTCAGATTCGCCGTACGAGCTTGCCCAGATGCACCGCCGAGTCGATCCACCGCCGCTCGATCTCCTTCGGCCCGACGCCCCGCCCGAGCTCGCGTCCGTCGTCGCCGGCGCGCTCGCGAAGGACCCGCGGAACCGGCCGCCGGACGGCGAAGCGCTCACCGCCATGCTCGGCGCGTGGACGGCAGGCGCGGACACCGCCGCGGCGGCGGCCGCGCCCACGGTCGTGATGCCCCGAGCACGGCGGCGGCCCCGAATCGGGCGCCTGCCCCTGCTGATCGCCGCACTGCTCGTGCTCGGCGGGGCCGGCGTGGTCGCGGCCGTGCTCGTGACGCAACCGGCGTCGGACGACCGGCCGCCGACACCGACTCGAGCATCGACGACGCAGTCACCGACGACGTCTCCGTCGACGACGAGCCCGACGACGACGCCCGGCTCGGGCTCGACCCGGACGACGACCACGGAGCCCCACACCACGGCCACCGCGCCGGGCACAAGCGCGAGCACGCCGATGACCACGAGCGTCCCGACCCAGTCAACCGTACCGACAACGACGACCCTGCCGACGACGGTTGCCACAACCATCACGACGAGCCCGGCTGGTGGATAGGCTCGAACGCGTGATCTCCGTCGTCGTCCCCGTCCACAACGAGGAGCGGAGCGTCGCGCTCCTCTACGACGAGCTTCGGTCGGCACTCGATCAACTCGGCGTGCCGTGGGAGGCGATTTTCGTGGACGACGGATCGACCGACGGGTCCTTTGCCGCGCTGACCCGGCTCCACAGCGCCGCCGACAACGTTCGCGTCGTCCGGCTGCGCCGCAACTTCGGCAAGGCCGCGGCGCTCGTTGCCGGTTTCGACCAGGCACGCGGGGACACGGTCGTGACGATCGACGGCGACCTGCAGGACGACCCTGCCGAGATTCCTCGGCTGCTCGCCAAGCTCGACGAGGGCTTCGACCTGGTCTCGGGCTGGAAGTCGCGCCGGCGCGATCCGTTCTCGCGGCGCATCCCGTCGAGGATCTTCAACTCGGTCGTGAGCCGTTTCTCCGGTGTGCGCCTCCACGACATGAACTGCGGGCTCAAGGCGTACCGGTCGGAGGTCGTCCACGGTCTGCGCCTGTACGGCGAGCTGCACCGCTTCATCCCCGTGATCGCGCACTATCGCGGGTTCCGGATCGCGGAGCTTCCCGTCAACCACCGCGAGCGTGCGCACGGACGCTCGCGCTACGGTGTCGAGCGATACCTCCGCGGCTTCCTGGACCTGCTCACCGTCCTGTTCATCGGGCGCTACCGGCAGCGGCCGCTGCACCTCTTCGGCGGGCTGGGCCTGGCGCTGATGGCCGTCGGCATCGGGATCCTCGTCTACCTGACCGTCGACAAGATTCTCGGGCACGCGATCGGGACACGGCCGCTCCTGACGCTGGGCGTGTTGCTCGTCGTCGTCGGAATGCAGTTCTTCTCGCTCGGGCTGATCAGCGAGATGATCACGAGCCACCACGAGCAACGCGCACAGGAGCGCGAGCGGGCGGAGCTGCTCGTGGACGAGATCCTCTCCTAGGCGCCGTCTCTTGACAGGGCGGCGCAAGCGACGTGCGGGCCGGGCTTACGCGAACAGTTCGGCGAGCGCCTCTCCGTGAAGGTCGTGTACTTCGGCACGTACGAGCGGGCCTACCCGCGGAACGCACAGGTGATCTCCTGTCTGCGCCATGCCGGCGTGGACGTCGTCGAAGTGCACGTGCGCGTGTGGGACGACATGCGCCACGGCTGGAACGCAGGCCTCGGCACAGCCGCTCGACTCGTCGCGGCCGAGGCGCGGCTGCTCGCGAGAAAGGTCCCAGACGCGGACGCATTCATCGTCGGCTATCCCGGTCAGCCCGATCTCCCCGCTGCACGGCGCGCGGCTCGGGGACGCCCGATCGTCTTCAACCCGCTCGTCTCCCTCGCGGACACGCTCGTCTCCGATCGCGTGCGCTTCCGTTCCGGCTCTCCTGCGGCCCGCCTGCTCGAACGGATCGACCGGCACGCGTTCGACGCGGCCGATCGCATCGTGGCCGACACAGGGGCGGACGCGCACTTCTTCGCGCACCTCACGGCAACGCCGGTCGACGTCTGTTTCGTCGGGGCAGAAGAGCGCCTCTTCGTCCCGGGATGGACGCCCCGCGAACCGTTCAGCGTCCTGTTCGTCGGCAAGCTCATTCCCCTGCAAGGAGTCGACGTCGTGCTCGAGGCGGCGCGCCTTGCACCCGAAGTGCGTTTTCGCATCGTCGGAAGCGGTCAACTCGACGCACTTCTCGAGCAGCCGCCGCCGAACGTCGAGCACGTGCCTTGGGTCGAGTACGAGCTCCTGCCGCGAGAGCTCCATTACGCGGGCTGTGCGCTCGGAATCTTCGGGAGCTCAGCCAAGGCCGCACGGGTCATCCCGAACAAGGCGTTCCAGGCACTCGCCTGCGCGACGCCGCTCGTCACCGCCGACACGCCAGCGGCGCGGGAGCTGCTCGTGGACGACGAGAGCGCGCTCCTCGTACGGCCGGGCGATCCTGCTGCACTCGCGGCTGCGCTGCGGCGGCTCGCGGCTGAGCCCGAGCTGTGTGCGCGATTGTCGGCCGGCGGCCGGGCGGCCTACGAGGCGAAAGCGAGCGAAGCCGTCCTCGGCGGGCGCTGGAAGGCGATCATCGAGCGGACGCTGTGAGACGACTCGCACTGCCCCGTGCGCGGACGCTGCTGCTCGCGGGTGGCGCGGCCTGGACGGCGGGGTTCGCCGCGCTCTCGGTTCTGCGGCAGGCCGCCTTCGCCACCGGCCGTTTCGACCTCGGGAACATGGTGCAGGCCGTCTGGTCAACGGCCCACGGCGACCCGCTTCGCGTCACCGACCTGCAGGGCGACCAGATCTCACGGCTCGGCGCGCACGTCGACCCCATCCTCGTCCTGTTCGCACCCCTCTGGTGGATCTGGCCGAGCCCCGACATGCTGCTGACCGCACAGGCACTTGCCGTGGCGACCGGTGCGCTGCCCGTCTTCTGGCTCGCGCGAAAGCACCTCGGCTCGCACCGTGCCGGGCTCGGCTTCGCCCTCGCCTACCTCCTCTACCCGGCGACGTGCTGGCTGACGTTGAACGAGTTTCATCCAGTCGCGCTCGCGACGCCGCTGCTGCTCTTCGCGTTCTGGTTTCTCGACGAGGACCGGCTCGTACCGTTCGCGCTCTGCGCCGTTGCTGCGTCGGCATGCAAGGAAGAGATCCCCTTCGTGATCGCCGGCTTCGGGATCTGGTACGCGTTCGCGCACCGGCGCTGGTCGTCCGGAGCGGCGATCGTCGCGCTCGGAATCGCCTGGGCGGCCGTGGCGACGACGATCGTGATCCCGCACTTCAACCACGGCCAGAGCTCGGACTTCTACACACGCTACAGCGAGGTCGGCGGCTCCCCCGGAGGCATCGTGAAGACCGCCTTCACGCATCCGGGTCGCCTGGTCGACGCGGCGTTCACCGGACGGGACTTCCACTACGTCCTGCAGCTCCTCTGGCCGCTCGCCTTCCTGCCGTTGCTGGCGCCGCTCGCGCTCGTCGCGGCGCTGCCGGAGCTCGGGATCAACGTCCTCTCCGCCGTGCCGACGCAGACGTCGATTCACTTCCACTACACGGCAGGCCTCATCGCCCCGCTCGTCGTCGCCGCCGTGTTCGGAACAAAGCGCCTGGGCGGCCGAACGATCGTGCTCGCAGCCGCCGTCTTGCTCGCCTCCCTCGCCGGCAACTACCGGCTCGGCCCCATCCCGGCCTGGCGGCACGTTCCGGGAGGCCAACGCTTCCAGGCGACGGCCGCCGACGTCACCGCGCACGACCGGATCGCCGACCGCGCGCTCGGGCTCATTCCCCGCAACGCTGTCGTCAGCGCCACGAACTCGCTCGGCGCGCACCTCTCAGCGCGTCGGCGGGTGCTCAGCTTTCCGTTCCTGCAGGATGCGAGGTGGATCGCGGCCGACGAGACGCAGCCCGGATACGCGGATCGGTACGCGCCGCTGGCGACGGCCGAGCAGCTCGTGTGGCTACGGCGGAACCCGGAGTGGAGGCTCGTCTTCGAGCAGGACGGCGTCCTCGTCTTTCGTCGCCTCCCGGCGTAACAAGAGCGCGAACAGCGCCACCACGAGGAGGTCGCGCGCGAGCACGAACCACGAGCGGTCGCCTAGCTCCACGATCGACCGGTAGTGGAAGAACCAGACCTGGTCGAGCACGAGAGCAACGGCGAGCAACGCCCACACGGCAATGCTGTCGACCAGGACCACGAGCGGCACGAGCCAGACGAGGTACTGCGGCGAGAAGAAGCGCGAGAAGGCCAAGAACCCCGCGACGGCCGCGGCGAATGCCGTGACCAGGCGCGTCCCATGGTCCCGGCGGCGCGCATAGAGCCAGGCCACGACGAGGACCGCGACGACCTGGAGCGCGGAACTGACGGCTCCGAACGCACCGGGAAGCGTTCCCTGCAGGTCGTACGTCACCGCGCCGCGCGTGTGATGCGCGACCGTGACGCTGTACACGCCGATCTGATCTGCGAACACGAGGACCTGCGCACCGAGACTCTCGATCTGGAGCCCGCGTGCCGCCTGCGAGCGGAAGCTCTCGAGAAGACCGTGCGGGGCGAGGATCAGGAACGGCGACACGACGAGGAGCGCGACCGTGGCAAATGCTGCGAGCCCGGCGAGCGCCGTGCGGCGGCCGCGCGTGCGCCACGTCCACACGAGCGCGAGCGGAAGCAGCACCACCGGATAGACCTTCGCCGCGAACGCGAGCCCGAGCAGCCCGAGGGCGAGAACGTCCCGATGCAGCAGGATCGCGGCGAGCGCGGCCACTGTGAGCAGAGCCGGCCACGCGTCGTACGTGTTGAGCGAGATCGGCCCGAGCGCCGCCGGCGAGAGCGCGACGAGCAGCACCGCGGCCCACAGGCGCCCGATGCTCGCGTCCAGCCGCACGAGCACCACGGAGACGCAGACGAGCGCGGCGACACCGCACAGCGCCATCAGCGCCTTGAAGGCGGCGTTGTAGTGCGCGCTCGTCGCGGCGGCCGGCGGGACGAAGACGGCAAGGGCGCCGGGCGGGTACTCCATGAAGAAGTCCCGATACGGCACGTGGCCGTTCAGCAGCGCCTCGGTGTAGCGCTGGTAGAGATGGACGTCGCGGAAACGTGCGGCGCGGAACAGTCCTCCGTCGGGAACGGCGCACGCGGCGACGTAGAGCGGTATGCCGACGAGGCACGCGATGACCGCGTGTCGCGCGCGGGCGGCCCTATTGACCAGGGGTCTGGGTCGCAGGTGTCGTCGCCGGCGGCGGGGCGGG
>OEKB01000075.1_pt5 | contig 16549 bp, 16 predicted proteins | sample 1503171 | NCBI WGS metagenome assembly OEKB01 (sample SAMEA104379580, study PRJEB20068) | metagenome | isolation source: 1998
ACCGCGTCCTCCAGCAGTGTCTCGCCGAGGACATCTCGGAGATCAAGCTCCTGCAGGAACACTTGCACGACGAAGTCGGTCAGCTCGTCTACGACCGAACCCGTCGACGGCCGATGATTCTTCCTGTAGTTGTAGAGGTATGAGTACGCTCCGAGCCAGAGAGCCCGGTTGGGCCGACGTCCTCGAGGATCACGCGGCCGACTGGTCGACGTGCCGCCGGCTCGTCGGTCAGCTCGGTGCGTGCGAGGCCGCCGCGCTCGCGTTCTGCCGGCTGCTCGAGCGCTGGGCGCGAGGGGACGCCGCGCCGTCGACCGCGGGGGCGCGGGAAGCGGCGCTCCGACATGCGGCCGACCGGGTCGAGACGGCGCTGTCCGGGCTGGAGCGCCCGCTGAACCGGTACCTCCTCGAGCTCGAGGCGGACCGCGCGGAGGGGCGTTCGTGGTACGGCGGCCCCGGCGCCGCGGAGCTGATCGAGTGGGGGCCCGTGCTGAAGCGCGCCGGCGTCGGCGCGTCGCCGATCCGCGTGGCACAGGCGTATCTCGAGCTGGCCGTGCTCGTACGGGCGCTCCAGGGCTTGGCGGACATGGCCAGAATCGATGCGGCACCCGATCGCTCGTCGCTCTGGGCCGGCCTCTTCGATCTCCGCGAGAACCTCCTGCGCGCGGTCGAGGATCTCCGCGCGCTGGCCGCCTAGCCCCCGAGCGCAAAGCGCTCGCGCTCGCGCCAGCGGCCGGGCGCGAACTCCTCCAGCAGCGTCGCCCTCTCGACCTGGATCTCCCACGGCAAGTGACGTCCGAGTCGCGCTTCGAGGTCGCGCCGGACCCGCACCTCGCCGCCCGGCCGGATCTCCGCCAGCGTCGCGTGCGGGATCGTCTCGTCGAACTCGCCGCCGTAGGGCGGCAGCCCGGGAAACCTCGCGTGGAGCGCGTGCATCGTCTCGAGCATCGGTTCGACGGGCTCGGGAACGGCGAACACCACTCCGGGGAACGTTTCGAGGCGCGTGAGGGCGAACGCGAGGGGTGGCCGGCCGGCGAAGAACACCCGCACCGCTGCAATGAGGCGTGCCGAGAGATCGTCGCACGGCACGAACGGGGACAAGAGCGTGATGTGAAACGGCAGGCCCTTTGCACGCGCGACCGGATAGACCTCTGCGCGGGCCGCATCGAAAGGCTCGGCATCGTCCAGGACGAGGACGAGCGCCGTCCCGAGCTTCCGATCCATCCGCTGAGCTTACGATCGCTCGGTGCCTCCTCGTCTGACGGTCGTCGGCTCGGTGAACCTCGATCTCGTGGCGAAGATCGACCGGCTTCCGCGACCAGGCGAGACGGTGAGCGGCGCAACGCTGGAACGCATTCCCGGGGGCAAGGGAGCCAACCAGGCCGTCGCCGCTGCGCGCCTCGGCGCCGGCGTGCGATTCGTCGGCTGTGTCGGCCGCGACTTCGCGGCAGACGAGGCACTGGCCGGCCTGCGAGCGGCCGAGGTCGAGCTCGACGTTCGCGTCGTGGACGAGCCGACCGGTCTCGCGCTGATCCTCGTCGACGCGAATGGTGAGAACCAGATCGTCGTCGTGCCCGGAGCCAACGGCGTCGTCGGCGACGGGTACGACGTGTCGCGCGCGGCGTTGTGCCAGCTCGAGATCCCGGATGCCGCGATCGAGTACGTCCGCTCGCGGGCCGAATGGCTCTGCGTGAACGCCGCGCCAGCACGGCCGTTGACCGTCGAGCCTGACGTCGTCGTCGTGAACCGCTACGAGCTCGAGGCGATCGGCGAACGGCGCGGCCTCGTCGCATTGACGCTTGGTGCGGAGGGCGCGGTCCTCCTCGAGGGTGGGCGGGAGATCGCCCGCGCGGTGCCGCCGCGCGTCACACCCGTCGACGGCACCGCCGCAGGAGACGCGTTCACCGCCTGTCTCGTCGTCTCGCTGCTCGAGGGCCGTGACCGCGAGGACGCGTTGCGGCGTGCGTGCGCCGCCGGGGCGATCGCGGTGTCGCGGTTCGGCGCCCAGCCCTCACTCCCGGCCGCCGACGAGATAGACGACATACTCCGCGAGTGGCCCGTCCGGTGATGGTCTCGCGTCTCTGGCGACTGCACGAGATCGCCAGGCAAGGACGCAGGGAGGGTGGATATGAGCACATATCGGGCCGACTGAGGACGCCGCATGGCGGGCTCGTGCTCCGCCAGAAACGCCCTGACTATCGCCGGATGGGGCACTAGATGGCGACGCCGATTCTGCTCGATTGCGACCCCGGTCACGACGACGCGATCGCACTGCTGCTCGCCCTCGCTTCCCCGGAGCTGGAGCTCGTCGGCGTCACGACCGTCGCGGGGAACCAGACGCTCGAGAAGACGACCGCGAACGCGATCCGAGTCCTCGACTTCATCGACCGCCAAGACGTTCCGGTCGCTGCCGGCGCCGATCGTCCATTGCTTCGCGAGCCGTTCGTCGCCGCCTACGTCCACGGCGAGACCGGTCTCGACGGCCCGGACCTGCCGCCACCACTGCGCGCGCCGCTTGGGCAACATGCGGTCGACTTCCTCGCCGAGGCGATCCGGCAGCGGAACGGGGCGGTCACGCTCGTCCCGACGGGGCCGCTGACGAACGTCGCGCTGGTGCTCGCACTCCATCCGGACGCGCGGCCCGAGCGGATCGTGCTGATGGGCGGGGCGATCGCCGAGGGGAACGTCACCCCTGCCGCCGAGTTCAACATCTGGTGCGATCCCGAGGCCGCAGCGCGCGTGTTCTCGAGCGGGATCGACGTGACGATGATCGGCCTCGACGTGACGCACAAGGCGCTCTTCTCCCCGCGCCACGAGGAGCGGCTCGACGGGCGCGTCGGGCGGATGGTGCGCGAACTGCTCGCGTTCTACGGCGGCTTTCATCGGGAGGCGTACGGCTGGGATGGAGCGCCGATCCACGACGCGATGGCCGTCGCGCACGTCTCCCATCCGGAGCTCGTCGAGACGCCGTATCGCAACGTCGAGATCGAGACCGAGTCGGATCTCTGCCGCGGCCGCACCGTCGTCGACCTCTGGCGGCGGAGCGGGCGGGAGCCGAACGCGCACGTCGGGGTCGACGTGCGCGCCGACGAGTTCCTCGACCTGCTCGTCGAGCGGATCAACTCGTACGCGTGAGCCTCGTCTTCGCCGCGATCGCGCCGCACGGGACGCTCGCCGTTCCGGACGCTCCGGGTGCCGAGGTCCCCGGGTCGAGGACGACGCAGGCCGCGATGGAGGAGCTCGGCCGCCGTTTCGACGCCGCGCGACCCGAGGCGACCATCGTCATGACGCCGCACAACGTGCACGTCGACGGGCACTTCGCCGTCGTGCTCGCAGGGGAGGTCGCGGGGACGCTCGCGGATTGGGATGCGCCGTCGGTCGAGCTCTCGGCCCCGGTCGACCTCGAGCTCGCCGCGAGCGTCGTCGTCACGCTGCACGACGACGGAATTCCTGTGGTGGGTGTCAGCTTCGGCGCGAACGACCCGGGAGCTGCGACCGCGCCACTGGACTGGGGGGCGCTGATTCCTCTCTGGGTGATGGGCGGTCGGTCGAGCCCACCGGTGCCCGTGGTGATCACGAGCCCGGCTCGCGACCGTTCCTTCGCCGAGCACGTGCGCGCGGGTGCCGCCGTCGCGAACGCCGCCGAGACGTCAGGAAGGCGCGTCGCGCTGATCGCCAGCGCCGACCACGGCCATGCGCACGACGCAAACGGGCCGTACGGGTACGACCGGGCCGCGAAGGAGTACGACGAGCGCGTCGTCGAGCTCGTGCGTGCGAACCGGCTCGCCGACCTGCTCGACTTCGATCCGGAGTTCATCGACCGAGCGAAGGCGGACAGCTTCTGGCAGATGCTGATGCTCCACGGCGCACTCGGCGAGAAGTGGGAGGGAGAGCTGCTCTCGTACGAGGCGCCGACGTACTTCGGGATGCTCTGCGCAGCCTACTCGCCCAAGGGTCAGACCTGATGGTCTGACCCTTCATTTTGGGTACGCGCGGACGCGGCAGAAGCGCGGTTCCCGCCGCGTCCGCGAATGCGCTTGGGTGATCGGCGACTGTCCGCTTCCGTGCGCGTCGCGGGGGCTTCGCCCTTCGCGCGGTAGGAGGCGCCGAGCCAGCGGCGAAGTCACCGCCCATGGCGCGTCGCAAGAAGAAGCGGACGCTTCGTCCACGCCTGCCCGCACGGGTCAAAAAGAAGCGCAAGGGCAAGGTGAAGAGCGAGCAGCACTCCGAGCTGATCGGGCTGGGACTCGTCGCGCTCGGGCTCTTCCTCGCGACGATCCTGTACCTCGGCTGGAACGGCGGCACGATCGGCGGCGGTACGGCCAACGCGTTCACCGCCGTCATCGGCGGCGCGGCCTACGCGGCGCCGGTCGTCCTCGTCGCTGTCGGCGCGCTCATGGTCGCACGGAGCGAGCTCGTCGACGTCCGTCCGTTCCGCACAGGGCTGGCGGTGACGAGCTTCGCGCTGCTGATGACACTCGGCTCTGCGCGCGGCGGCGCGATCGGTGAAGGCCTCGCGAAGCTCTTCGGGCTCCTGCTCGGGGCGACGGGGACGACCATCCTCGGCGTCCTCGCGCTCGTGATCGGCGTGCTGTTGCTCTCGGGCGCATCGGCGGGAGCGCTCCTCCGACGCTCCGGACACGCCGTCAAGCGGGCACACAAGCGTGCGCGCCACGCGCGAGCGCGAACACCCCAGCTCCAGCCCGAGCCGGCGCGGGTGATCCCGCTGCGACAACCGGAGCCGCCGGTCGACGCCGTGCACGACTTCCCGGACGTCGTCGGCCCGTCGCAACCGCCACCGCTTCTGATCGAGCCCGAGGTCCCTGACGACGATCCCGACCAGCCCAGCCTCTTCGACGTCGCGTCGATGGAGAGCGTGAAGGAGTATCGCCTCCCGGATCGCGAGATCCTGCATCGCTCACCACCGGCGAACGAGCTGAGCGCGGACGTCAGCGAGCGGACTGCCGCCGCCCTCGTCCAGACGCTCTCGCACTTCGGGATCGACGCCACGATCGTCGGGCAGATCTCGGGCCCGCGCGTGACGCGATACGAGCTGAAGCTGGCGCCGGGAACGAAGGTCGCGAAGGTCGCAGCGCTGAAGGACGACCTCTCCTACGCGCTCGCCACGACCGAGATCCGCATCCTCGCGCCGATCCCCGGCAAGCAGGCCGTCGGCGTGGAGCTGCCCAACCTCCAGCCGAACCTCGTCACGCTCGGCGACATCTTCGACGACCTCCCGTCGACCGCGAGCCCGCTCGCCGTCTGGCTCGGAAAGGACATCTCGGGGAGCGCCGTGTGGACCGACCTCGCGCGCATGCCGCACCTCCTGATCGCGGGGACGACCGGTTCGGGGAAGTCCGGCTGTATCAACACGATCCTCACGTCCGTGCTGCTTCGCTCGACACCGGACGACGTGCGGATGATCCTCATCGACCCGAAGCGGATCGAGCTCGGCTTCTACGAATCGATCCCGCATCTCCTGACCCCGGTCGTCTCGAGCCCGAAGCAGGCGGCTGCCGCGCTCGCGAACGTCGTCAGCGAGATGGAACGGCGTTACGAGAAGCTCTCGGTCCTGCGCGCACGCAACCTCGCCGAGGCGAACCGCTCGCTGCGCCAGCGCGGCGAGGACACGATGCCGTACCTGCTCGTCGTCATCGACGAGCTCGCCGATCTGATGATGATCTCGCCGCAAGAGGTGGAGGACGCCGTCATCCGCCTCGCGCAGAAGTCGCGGGCGGTCGGCGTCCACCTCGTGCTCGCGACCCAACGCCCGTCGGTCGACGTGATCACCGGGATGATCAAGGCGAACGTGCCGTCGCGGATCGCGTTCGCGGTCTCCTCACAGACCGACTCGCGGGTCATCCTCGACCAGGCGGGCGCCGAGAGCCTGCTCGGACAGGGCGACATGCTCTTCAAGCCGCTCGGCACGTCGCGCCTGCAGCGCGTCCAAGGCGCCTACGTCTCGGAGGAGGAGATCGCCCTCGTCGTCGAGCAGTGCCGCTCGCAGCGTGAGCAGGAGCTGGACGAATCGCTCCTCGAGCTGCCCGAGGTGTTCGAAGAGGACGGGGACGGAGAGGGCGATGACTTCGACCCCGACGAGGATCCGCTGCTCGAGAAGGCGATCGAGGTCGTGGTGCAGACCCAGACCGCGTCGGTCTCGCTCCTGCAGCGCCGGCTCCGCGTCGGCTACACGCGCGCCGGCAGGCTGATCGACATGCTCGAACGGCGCGGGATCATCTCCGGCTACGAGGGCTCGAAACCGCGGCGCGTGCTCGTCGACGAGTCGGCGCTCAACCGCGTCGTCAGCAGTTGACCCTCACTGGAGGATGTTGACGGCGCGGGCCGCCACCATCACCAGGAGCAGGAGGCTCGCACCGGATTCGGCGAGCATCAGCATCTTGGCCCACGTTGTCAACGGCATCGTGTCGGTCGGGCTGAAAGCCGTTGCGTTCGTGAACGAGAGGTAGAGGTAGTCGAGAAACCTCGGCTGCCAGTTCGGCGGGGCGAACTCCGGTGCGGCCATCTGCGGGAAGAGGAAGTCCGGGGTCACCTCGGCCTTTTGCCGCCGCGCCACGGGCCCGCCGGAGTCGAGCTGCCAGAACCACAGCGCGAACGCGATCACGTTCGTGCACCAGATGTGAATCGCCGCGATGATCAGCTCGTGGCCGTTCACGTGGTGCCCCGTCACAAGGAGGTGGACGAGCACGACGATCGAGGCGCCGTTGGCTGCGCTGACCACGGCGATCAACGCGAGCGCGGCCGTGCGCCGTGGGACCGAGTGGACGAGCCGGCGCCTCGGCGCGGTCAGGACAAGCGGGACCATCAACGCGATGGTCATGCCAACCACGAACCAGCGTAGGGTGTTGACGAGCAACGTCGGGCCGGCGACGTACCTGTCAGGCAACGTGGCATAGAGGAGGGCGCCCGTCAGGACGGCCAGCCCAGGGAGCCAGCGTGCCTCCCCGAGCTCTGCCTCGGGCACGAGCGGCACCAGGTGCGGCCCCCGCAACCGCGCCAGCGACGTCCGGAGAAACGCCATCGCCGGCAGATGATGCCTGGCGCCCCTGCCTGCAGCGCGGGCTACGCGGACCGCGGGCAGCGCAAGAGACCCGCGACAGCTCGTGGCGCAGGTAGGCGCTCTGCGTTCGTCAGCGCCCTAGCCGCGCGCGAGCCGGAGCCCTGCGAGGCCCCAGATCACAAAGGCGCCGGTTCGGCGCGGTTCCTCGACGAGCTCGAAGTCGGGCCACGAGCGCCGCAGCATGTCGACGCTCGCCTCGAGCTCGATCCGTGCCAGCGGCGCGCCGATGCAGACATGGATCCCGCCGCCGAAGCCAATGTGCTGCACCGCGTTCTCGCGCGCCACGTCGAACTCGTCCGGACGTTCGAAGACGCGCGGGTCCCGGTTCGCAGCTCCGAAGAGCATCGCGATCTTCGCGCCGCGCGGAATGGGCACGTCGCCGACGCCGAAGTCGTCCGTGAGGACCCAGCGCTCGAACAGCTGCAGCGGGGGATCGAAGCGGATCAGCTCCTCGATCGCCGTGCGCGCCGGCACGTTGCCGTCGACGACGCGGCGCCATTGCTCAGGATGGCGCGCGAACGCGAGCGTGCCGTTTCCGAGCGTGTTCACGGTCGCCTCGTGCCCGGCGTTGAGCAGCACGATCACCGTGCTGACGATCTCGTCCTCCGACAGCCGGCTCCCTTCCACGCGCGCTTCCACGAGTGCGGTGACCATGTCGTCGCGCGGCTTCGCACGGCGCTCGCGGATCAGTTCGTGCACGTACTCCCCGAAGTCGCCCGCGGCACGGCTCGCGGCCGTCGCCGCCTCGACCGGAACGTCGAACTCGTACATCTTCACCATGCGGTGCGACCAGTCGAGGAGGTCGCGATGGCGGTCGAGCGGCACACCGAGCATCCGGCAGATGACCGCGATGGAGTACGGCTGGGCGAAGTCGTACAGCAGCTCCATCTGACCGGCCTCCGCCAACGGCTCGAGCAGCTCGCGCGCGAGCTCGTGTGCAGGGTCCCGGAGCGCCTCGACGCTGCGCGGCGTGAAGGCGGCTGCGACGAGCTTTCTGATTCGCGTGTGATCCGGCGGCTCGAGCCAGAGCAGGCTCCAGCGCTCGACGTCCCAGAAGGACTGCCACCGCGGATCCAGCGGCGGCACACCGATCTCCTCGGGCGACATCACGTGCCGGAAGTTCCGTCCCAGCCGCTTGTCCCGCAGGCAGCTGCGCACGTCCTCGTGCCTCGTGACGAACCAGCGATCGCGGTCCGCGTCGTAGAGGACACGCGCGCCTTCACGCAGCCGCGCGAGCGTGGGGTAGGGATCCGCGAGGAAGGCGGGATCCGCGGGGTCGAACTCGAGCGTCTCGCTGAGCGCCACGAGCGGAAGGTACCGCTCGAAGCGGGCTAACCGGCCGAGGCGACGCTCGTCTTAGTGCATGTGAGGTCCGGGGGGTTTAGCATCCGCCTGCCCCCGTGGGCCATTCGACCGTAGTAGGAGGAGGAGGGCTTTCTTGAGCAAGAAGAGATTTGCGGCAGGCGTTTCGGCTGCCCTCATCGCGTTCGCGGCGCTAGCCGTCGCGCTCGCCGGGAGCGGCAGTGCTCGGACAAACGCGCCGGCGGCCACGTTCAAGGCTGCACTGATCAGTGACGTCGGCCACTTCAACGACAAGAGCTTCAACCAATCGCAGCTGGCGGGGCTGAATCGGGCCAAGAAGGTCCTGAAGATCAACACCCTCGCGATCCAGTCGAACAACACGAGCGACTACATCCCGAACCTGACCACGGCGGTCAGGGCGAGCTCCGGTCTCGTCATCGCCGCAGGATTCCTGATGGCGAAGGACCTCGGCACCGTCGCGCAGCAGTTCCCGAAGACGCACTTTGCGATCACCGACGACTTCGTCTCGTCGTCGTCGGGTGACTTCAAGGGCGTGGACGTCCACAACATCGAGGGCCTGACGTATGCGACCCAGGAGAACAGCTACCTGATCGGCTGCATGGCCGCGATGGTGGTCAAAGCGAAGTACAAGGGCACCCCGACGATCGGCGTCGTCGGCGGGATCAAGATCCCGCCCGTCGACATCTTCCTCGCCGGGTACCGAGCCGGCGCGAAGAAGTGCGTGCCCAACACGGTCACGAAGATCGGCTACTCGCAGGACTTCGTGAAACAGGACCTCTGCAAGAACGTTGCCGAGGACGAGATCGCGAGCGGCGCGAAGATCATCTTCGGCGTCGCGGGCCTCTGCGGGCTCGGCGCGCTCAACGCGGCCAAGGAGCACAACCTGTTCGCGATCGGCGTCGACCGCGATCAGTCGTTCCTCGGCTCGTACATCCTCACGAGCGCGGTGAAGAGGGTGGACGTCGGGGTCTTCAACGCGATCAGGGCCGCCAAGGCCGGCAAGTTCAAGGGCGGATCGAACGCCGTCTTCAACCTGAAGAACAACGGCGTCGCCCTGGGCAAGATGAGCCCGCGCCTGACCGGCAAGCTGCGGAAGCAGGTGCTCGCGAAGATCGCGGTCCTGCGGAAGCAGATCATCTCCGGCAAGATCAAGCCACCGACGGGCGTCTAGCTCCTCGAGCCGGAATCTCGAAGAGGCGGGCTACAGGGCCCGCCTCTTCCGTTCCCCGGCTTAGAATCGCTGCGGATGGACGAGACACCCGTTCTCGAGCTCAAGGGCATCACGAAGCAGTTCCCGGGCGTCCTCGCCAACGACCACATCGACTTCGACCTCCTGGACGGGGAGGTGCATGCACTCCTCGGCGAGAACGGGGCCGGCAAGTCGACCTTGATGAACATCGTCTACGGCCTCTACTCCGCGGACGAGGGCGGGATCACGATCAAGGGCGAGCGGGTCAAGCTGGCCTCGCCGCACGACGCGATCGAACGCGGCATCGGCATGGTCCACCAGCACTTCATGCTGATTCCGGTGATGACGGTGACCGAGAACATCGTCCTCGCCACGGAGCCGCGGCGCGCAGGCGTGCTGCTCGACTTCGGGGCAGCAAGGCAGCGCGTGCTCGAGATCTCGCACCGCTTCAACTTCGCGATCGATCCCGACGCGCGCATTCAGAACATCACCGTCGGCCAGCAGCAACGCGTGGAGATCCTGAAGGCGCTGTATCGAAACGCGGACATCCTGATCCTCGACGAGCCCACGGCCGTGCTGACCCCGCAAGAGGCAACGGAGCTGTTCGCGATCCTGAAGGACCTCGTGGCCCAGGGGCTCTCGATCATCTTCATCAGCCACAAGCTGAACGAGGTGCTCGAGATCGCAGACCGCATCACCGTCCTGCGGCGCGGGAAGGCGATCGAGACGATCCCGAGGGCCGGCGCCACCGAGGCGGGGCTCGCGCGCTCGATGGTGGGGCGTGAGGTCCTGCTGCGCGTCGACAAGGGACCGGCATCGCCAGGCGAGACCTTCCTCGAGGTGGAGCACCTGAATGTGCTCGACGACCGGGAGCTGGAGGCCGTGCGCGACGTCTCGTTCCACGTGCGGTCCGGGGAGATCGTCGGCATCGCCGGGGTCGACGGGAACGGCCAGACCGAGCTGATCGACGCGCTCGCAGGGCTGCGCAAGCCCGCGGGCGGCCGCATCTCGATCGGCGGCCGCGAGCTGACGACCGCGAGCGCGCACGTCCGGCTCGAAGAAGGGCTTGGGCACATCCCGGAGGACCGGCAGCGGCGCGGGCTCGTGCTCGAGTTCTCGCTCGCGGAGAACATCGCCCTGCACGACTACGACAAACCGCCCTTCTCGCGCTTCGGCTGGCTCAATCCTCGACGCGTGATCCAACGGGCGCGCAGGCTGCTGCAGGAGTACGACGTCCGCGGTGGCGGTCCGCAGACGCCTGCCTCGGCCCTGTCGGGCGGCAACCAACAGAAGGTGGTCGTCGCGCGTGAGGTGTCTCGCAACCCGCGGGTGCTGATCGCCGCGCAGCCGACGCGTGGTCTCGACGTCGGCGCGATCGAGTTCGTGCACAAGCAGCTCGTCGCGGAGCGCGACGCCGGACGCGCGGTGCTGCTCGTCTCCCTCGAGCTGGACGAGATCCTCTCGCTCTCGGACCGGATCCTCGTCATCTACGAAGGGCAGATCGTGGGCGAGTTCAAGCCGGACGTGAGCGAGGAGCAGCTCGGCATGTACATGACAGGCGGCCGGCGAGAGGAAGTGGCCGCCTGAGCGACCTGCCGCCCGATCCGGAGGTCGCGGAGGAGCCCGAGATCCTCGACCTCGAGCCGCGCGAGCCAGAACCGCTCGAGGACGACCCGACCGCGTACGCGCCGAGCGTCGCCCAGCGGTTCGCCATCTACCAGCGGGCCGGCGGCCTGATCACGCCGCTCATCACGGCCGTGTTCGCCTTCCTCATGGGCGGCGTCGTCGTCGCCGCGACGGGCCACAACCCGTGGAAGGTCTACACGGGGATCGTCAAGGGCACCGGCCTGCCGTGGTTCTTCCACTTCGGCCACCACCACATCGACATCCCGTTCACGAACCACCAGGTCTTCTTCTGGTGGGACACGTCGGTCGTGAACAACGACGCGTACAACCTCCAGCAGATGCTGATCATCGCGACGACGTTGACGCTCACGGGCCTCGCGGTCGCCTTCGCGTTCCGCTGTGGCCTGTTCAACATCGGCGGCCAGGGCCAGTACCTGATCGGTGTCATCACCGGCCTGTGGGTCGGGACGAACTTCTCCGGTGTGGCCCACGTCCCGCACGTCCTCTTCGCGATCGTCGTGGCCTCGCTCGCCGGCGCCTTATGGGCGGCAATCGCCGGCTTTCTGAAAGCGACGACCGGCGCGCACGAGGTGATCACGACGATCATGCTCAACTGGATCGCCTACTGGCTCGGCAGCTGGGCGTTCGGGCAGGGCGGGCCGCTTCAGAACTCGACGAACAAGTCGCTGCCTGTCTCGAACGACGTGGTCAGCTCGGCGAAGCTGTGGGCGTTCTGGGGGAACCCCGCCCTCCAGGCGCTCCACGTCGGCTTCTTCGTCGCGATCGCCGCGCTCGTCGCCTTCTGGTTCACCCTCAACCGCACGACCCTCGGCTACGAGGTGCGCGCGGTGGGCTTCAACCCCGAAGCCGCGCGGTACGGGGGCATCAGCGTGGCGAAGAACTACATCATCACGATGGCGATCGCAGGCATGTTCGCCGGGCTCGCCGGCGTGATGGACATGCTCGGCTACCTCTACCGGTTCGGCACCCTCGACGTGCAGACGTCGCAGATCGGATTCATCGGGATCGCGGTCGCGCTCCTGGGGCGAAACAAGGCGGTCGGCGTCGGCCTGTCCGCGATCTTGTTCGCGTGTCTCCTCTACGGCACGTCGACGCGGAGCATCGACCAATCGGTGCTGAAGCCAGAGCTGGCCGGCAACCTGACCTGGATGATCCAGGCGCTGGTCTTGCTCTTCATCGGCGCGGACGTCCTGGTCCTCTACGTCTGGCAGGCCCGGAAGAAGGTCTTCAGACCCTTCCGTCCGGCCGGCCCGAGACCGCAGCCTACGGAGACCGCCTGATGGCCGCCCGCGCAGAGGCAGCACCGGGCCGTTTCGGGATCGGCGTGCGCGAGGTCGCCGTCGTCGGAATCCTCCTGGGCTGCCTCGCCTTCCTGCTCGCGTTGCCGCCGATCACCGCGCGCGCCCCCTGGTGGCCTGCGCTCGCGGGAGTCCCGGCGATCGGCGCCGGCATCTGGTCCGCGTCGCGCGGTGCTCGGCGGCTCGGTTGGTTCGCCGTCGCCGCCGGCGTGCTCGGAATCGCGCTCGGCATCCTCGCCACGAACGCGAGCTCCGGCCATCTCGACTACGTCGTCTCGTGGACGCCGCTGTTCACGGCGATGTTCGTGTTCGCGACCCCGTTGACGTTCGCCGCGCTCGGCGGCATGTTCGCCGAGCGGAGCGGCGTCGTGAACATCGGGCTCGAGGGAATGATGCTCACCGGCGCGTTCTTCGCGGTCCTCGGCGCGGACAAGCTCGGCAACTGGGCGCTCGGCATTCTCTGCGCCGCGGTCGCCGGCGGCCTGATGGCGCTGATCCACGCGTTCGTCTCGATCCACCTGCGCGCCGACCAGATCGTGAGCGGGACCGCGATCAACTTCCTTGCCCTGGGAGTGACCGGCTACTTCTTCATCCAGGTCTACGGCGAAAACGGGACGCCGGGGTCGATCTCGCAGGTGCCGGACTTCAACATTCCGGGTGCCGGTCACCTCGGTGCCGTCGGGCGGATCTTCGGGCATCTGAACCTGATGATCTGGTTGTCGTTCCTCATCCTCGTCCTGTCGTACATCGTCATGTTCAGGACCCCGATCGGCCTGCGCATCCGCTCGGTCGGCGAGCACCCGCGCGCCGCCGACACCGTCGGCATCTCGGTGTACGGGATCCGCTACTCCGCCGTGGTGGTGTCGGGGATCCTCGCCGCGCTCGGAGGCGCCTATCTGTCGATCGGCTTCGTCGGGTCGTTCAACGAGAACATGACCGCAGGCCGGGGGTTCATCGGGCTGGCGGCGCTGATCTTCGGGAACTGGCGGCCGTTCGGCGCGTTCGCGGCGGCGCTGCTGTTCGGCTTCTCGACGGCGCTGTCGTTCCGCCTCGGCCAGCCGTGGGGAAACGCAGCCGTCCTCTTCCAGGCGCTGCCGTACGTGCTGACCCTGATCGCGGTCGCCGGCGTGATCGGCCGTTCGATCCCGCCCGCGGCGAGCGGCCGGCCCTACCGCAAGCAATAGCGCTCCGCGAGGCGTCTCCTCACCCAAGGGCCCGATCGAAACCGCTTCAATAGCCGAGATGCGCATGGCCGCCACGGTCTCTCCGTACGTCAGCATCAGGCGAAGGGCCTGGACGTCGGTCGTGCTCGGCCTCGCGGGCACGCTGACGATGCCCGCTGCGATCGCGGTGGCGCGGCAGTCGCAGCGGGTCGCGTTGCTGGATGCCGCGTACGCGGTCCCCCTCGGCTTCGTCCTCGGCGTCCTTGCGATCGGGATGGGGCGGCGGGCGAAGCGGAACCTCGCCTGGCTCCGGCTCGCCGGAGGTGGAACGAGCGCCGCAGGCCTGGGCGTCGTGCTCGGCGTGCTCGCTCTCTCGCTGGCGCTGACGGCCGCGCTGTCGGTCGGCTTCTACGAGGCCGTCCTCTACTACCAGCGCCACCACTGAGTCGACGCTCGTTCGAGACCCTGGAGGTCGCCCGCGCCTCCCGCGTCGGGATGCGCCGGCATCCTCGACGCGGACCTCTCGCCACCCCGTGCGCAACGCTCTACACTGCGGCTCGCCGCCATGTTCGAAATCGGCTCCAGCCTGCGCGAGGCGCGCCTTCGTCAAGGCCTCGACTTCCCCGAGGTCGAGCAGGTGACGAAGATCCGCGGCAAGTACCTGCGGGCGCTCGAGGACGAGCAGTTCGACCTGCTCCCCGCGCAGACGTACGTCAAGGGCTTCCTGCGCGGGTATGCCGAATACCTCGGGCTCGACGGCCAGCTCTACGTGGACGAGTTCAACTCGCGCTACGTCGTGGGTCACGAGGACGAGCTGCCGCCCCGCCCGAGACGCTCGGCGGCCCCGCCTCGCGCGCCGCGAGTCCAGAGCCGCGTCGTCCTGCTGACGCTGCTCGGGATCGCCGTCGTGACGGCGCTCGTGATCGTCGCCTGGACCCGCGGCGGCCCCGGCAAGCAGCCGATCTACGGCCTGCAGAACGGGACGCCGGCAACGGGGACGACCGGGCAGGTCAAGCGCCACGCCAAGCGGATTCCGGTGCGACTCGTGGTGCACGCGTCGACCGGGAGCTCGTGGATTCGCGTGCAGCAGGATCCGCCGCGCGGAGCGTTGCTCTACCAGAACTGGCTCGATCTCGGGAGGACGCGCGTGTTCAGCGGTCGGTGGTTGCGGCTCGAAGCTCGCGACCCGAGCGCCCTCGTCCTCGTGCTGAACGGGAAGCACGTCCGGTTCCCGGCGGGGACGAATCTCGTCACCGTGACGACGCGCGGCCTCCAGGCGTTCCACGGTTGATCTCCCGACCGGAGCGCTCCGCGCTCGGGTTCCATAGGAGGCAATGAACGGCGGGAACAGGCCTCGTGCCTTCGTGGTCGTGACGGGCAGTGAGCTCGTCCGCGGCGATCGCACGGACCGGAACGGGCCGTTCCTCGCGCGCGAGCTCCTTCGCCTCGGCTTCGAGCCGGCCCGCATCGAGATCGTCGGTGACCGGGAGGACGAGCTCGAGGAAGCGCTCCGGGAGGGCCTGCGGGCCGACCTGTGCGTCGTCTCGGGCGGTCTGGGTCCGACGCATGACGATCGCACCGTCGAGCTGGTGGCGCGGGTCGCCGAAGTCGAGCTGCGGCTCGACGATGACCTGCACCGGGAGATCGGATCGGTCTCCCGCGGCTTCGCTCGCCGGACCGGGCGGCCGTATGCCGACTTCGAGCACGGCGTCCGGAAGCAGGCGACCGTCCCGGAGGGCGCCGTCAACCTCGGGCTCGCGGGAACCGCGCCGGGCCTCGTCCTCCAGGGCCGGAACGCCGTCATCGTCGTCCTTCCAGGCCCTCCGGCCGAGCTGCAGCGCCTCTGGCCGCTCGCGCTCGAGACCGAGGCTCTCCGCGCGCTCCGCGCGCGGACACGCGCGCCCGAGCGGCGCTTCCTCCGTTTCTTCGGAGCGAGCGAGTCGGCCGTGGCGAAGGCGCTCGAGGCAGCAGGCGGCGACGGAGACGGGGTGGAGGCGACGATCTGCGCGCGCGACTTCGAGATCCACGTCGACCTGCTCGTGGAGCCAGGGGCGGAGGCCCGCGCGGACGAGCTGGCGTCGCGTCTCGTCGCGCCGCTCGAGCCGTACCTGTTCGCCGAGCGCGACACTTCGGTCGCGGAGCTCGTCCTCGCCGCGTGCCGCGAGCGCGGGCTGACGCTCGCCACGGCCGAGTCCTGTACGGGCGGGATGGTCGCCGAGCGGCTGACCGCCGTGCCGGGGGCGAGCGACGTCTTCGTCGGCTCGGTCGTCGCGTACGCCGACGACGTGAAGGAGCGCGAGCTGGGCGTGCCGACCGAGGTGCTCGCGGCGCACGGTGCCGTCTCGGCCGAGACCGCGGCCGCCATGGCCGTGGGAGCGCGCGAGCGCCTCGGCGCCGGCATCGCAGTCGCCGTCACGGGAATCGCCGGGCCCGACGGCGGCACCGAGGCGAAACCCGTCGGCCTCGTCTATCTGCATGCGGAAGGGCCGGCCGGCGGACGCGGTCTGGAGTTTCGGTTCCCCGGCGACCGCGAGAGCATCCGGCGCCGCGCGACCGTCACCGCCCTCCATCTCGTCCGGAGACTTCTGACACAGAGTCGCGACGAACCCGCGTGACCAGTCGCGCTAGCGTGACGGGGCGTGAACGCGTCCGTCTCTTCTGCGCTCTTCGACTCCCCGACGAGGTGCTCGACGCCATCGAGGCGTGGGCAGCGCAGCAGCTCACGGAGCGGATCCTCCGGCGCGCCAACCTCCACGTCACGACCGCGTTCCTCGGCCACCGGCCGGTGGAGGAGATCGACGGCATCGTCGCTGCGACCCGCGAGGCGGCAGCACACGCCGCGCCGATACGGCTC
>OEKB01000227.1_pt5 | contig 16352 bp, 16 predicted proteins | sample 1503171 | NCBI WGS metagenome assembly OEKB01 (sample SAMEA104379580, study PRJEB20068) | metagenome | isolation source: 1998
GACTCTTCGAGGTACGTCAGGTAGACGACGTGGTTGACGTGGCCGTAGACGTCGAGGTCGCGCCACCGGATCTCGATTCGCTTCTCGTGCTCCACGCGTCAGTCGCTCGCGGCAGCACCGCCGCTGCCGAATTGCGGCTCCGCGTTCCGCGCGTCCTCCGTTTGCGCGAGCATGGCGTAGGCGAGCCGTTCGATCAGGAGCCCGACCTCGCGCGGGCTCTCGCTCGAAGCGTCGATCGCCTGCTTCGCGACCGATGCCGCCAGCCGAGGCTGCGCGGCCAGCCGCTGCGCGAGCTCGAGCGCGCGCGAGAGGGCCGTGCCCTCCGCAACGACCTCCGTGACGAGGCCCAGCGCCGACGCTTCCGCGGCGCTGATCCGAGGGCGCAGGAGCACGACTTCCTTCGCCCGTGCAGGGCCGAGGATCCGCGCCGCCCGCTGTGTGCCGCCGGAGCTCGGGACGATCCCCAGCTCGACCTCCGGGAAGCCGAGCACCGCCGACTCGTCCGCGATCCGGAAGTCGGTCGCGAGCGCCAGCTCGAGCCCTGCCCCGAGACAGAATCCGTGGATCGCCGTCAGCGTCGGCTGCGGCAGCGACGCCACGCGCTCGTAGACGTCTCCGGTCGCGGCGTAGTAGGCGAGGATCGCCTCGGGCGTGCGCTCGGCGAGCTCGGCGAGGTCCGCCCCGGCCGAGAACGCGCGCCCGCGGCCGGCGAGCACGACCGCGGAACTCGTCCGGACCTCATCCTGCTCGAGCGCCTCCTTGAGCTGCGCCTCGACCGCGGTCGAGAGGGCGTTCAGCTTGCGTTCGCGCGCGAGCGTCAGGATGCAGACGGCACCGTCCCGTCGAACGTCGACGAACTGTCTCTCCCCCACGCCGGTCACTGCGCGATCTTCCCCGAAAGCGGCGGGCCGAGACAAGCTGCCTGCGCGCGTCGGTCAAGATAGGCACGTGCACGACGTGGCCGTCCTCGGTGCAGGGCTCGCCGGCCTCTGCGCGGCGCGGGATCTCGCCGCGGGCGGCGCCGACGTCGTCCTCCTCGAGGCGCGCGACCGCGTCGGCGGACGGGTCGAGCAGCTCCGGTTCGACGAAGGGCGGCCCGTCCAGCTCGGCGGCGAGGTCATCGGCCCGGTCCATGCCGCGTACGTCCAGTTGATCGAGGAGCTGGGCCTCACGCTCGAGCCGAGCTACGTCTCGGTCCCCGGTGCGGAGACGTTCGATCTCTTCGAAGGCGTCGAGCGCGGCGAGGACTTCCCGTACCGAAGTCCGGAGGAGCGGGCGGACTACGAACGCGTGGAGGCGCTCTGGGGAGAGCTCGTCGGATCGGTCGACCCCGACGATCCCTGGGTTCACGCCGAAGCAGCACGGCTCGATGCTGCGTCGGTCGGAACGTGGTTGCGATCCGTGCACGCGCTGCCGTCGACCATCAGACGGCTCGACGTCGCGGCGCTCGCGCTCGCGGGCGGGTCGATCGAGCGCACCTCCCTGCTCGCCGATCTGCGGAAGGCGGCGGCGGTCGACGATCGCACCTTCTACTCCTACGCACTGTGGGAGTCGCACCAGGTGGCGGAGGGAAGCGCCGAGGTCGCGCTCCGGATGGCCGCGGAACTCGACGGGCGCGTCCGGCTCGGCGTGCCCGTGCAGCGAGTGGACGTCCGAGCAACCCGCTGCCGCGTCCTTCTGGAGTACGGTGAGGAGGTCCGCGCCGAGGCGGTCGTCTGCGCGCTGCCGGCAAGCGTTGCGTCGCGCCTGGCGATCGACGGTGTCGATCCGGAGCGGCTGGAGTCGCTGCGACGGCAGCGACACGCCCTCGCGGCGAAGGTCGTCGCGATCTATGAGCGCTCAGTCTGGGCCGACGTGGGCGCGAACGGCCTCAGTGAGGGAGAGCAGGTCCTGGGCTCGACGTGGCCGCAACGGGAAGGCGTCCTCTCGGCGCTCGTTCCGCCCGAGCGCTTCGCGTACCTACTCGCGCTCACCGAGGAGGATCGTGACGCGGTCGTGCGCGACGAGCTCGCGCGTCTGTACGGAGCGACCGCACGCGATCCGCGGGCGATCCACTACCGGCTCTGGGGCACGGATCCGTACACCCTCGGCTACGTCACCCACTGGTGGCCCGGCGACGTCTGCCGGGTCGGGCCGCGCCACGGGACGCACGCGCCTCCTTTCTACGTGTGCGGGTCGGACCAGTGGGTGGCGGGCTACATGGAGGGCGCAGTTCGGACCGGCCGCGCGACCGCGACCGCGCTGCTCGGCAGCCCGCAGCCGGCCTAGACCCCCTCGCCCGGCTGGCCGTCCTCGGCCGGCGCTGTCGGCGTGAGCACGCGGAGTGCATCCGGCGGCAGATACAGGGTCACGGGAGTTCCCTGCTCGAGACCCAGGCTGTTGCCTTCGTTCGTCACCGTCAGCCGGAGGAGCTCCCCGCCGAGTACGCGGACGTGAACCTCGTACGCGCCGCCGAGGAAGACCGAACGCTCGACCATCCCGGGAAGCCGGTTGTCGCCGTGCGCGCCGTGCTTCTCGACGGTGATGCGCTCCGGCCGGATCATCGCCTTCGAGTCACCCCGAGCCGCAACCTCTCCCTTCTCGGCCCGGAACTTCTGATCGGCGATGCGAAGCATGCAGCCGTCGCCGTCTCGACCGAGGGCCTCGGCTGCGAGGAGGTTCGACACGCCGAGGAAGTCGGCGACGAAGACCGTGTGCGGCTCCTCGTAGACCTCGCGCGGCGATCCCGCCTGCTCGATTCGGCCGTCGTTCATCACCGCGATCCGGTCGCTCATCGTCAGCGCCTCCTCCTGATCGTGCGTCACGAAGACGAACGTCACGCCGATGTCGTGCTGCAGCGCCTTGAGCTCGACCTGGAGACCCTTGCGCAGGCGAGCGTCGAGGGCGCCGAGCGGTTCGTCCAGCAGGAGCACGCGAGGCGCGAGGATGAGCGCGCGCGCAAGGGCGACGCGCTGCTGCTGCCCACCCGAGAGCTGCGACGACTTCCGTCGCTGGAAGCCGCCGAGCTGGACGAGCTCGAGCACCTCCGCGACGCGCTTGGCTTTCTCCTCCTTCGTGACCTTCCGGTACTTGAGCCCGAACGCGACGTTGCCGGCGACGTCGAGATGCGGGAAGAGCGCGTAGCTCTGGAACACGGTGTTGACGTTGCGCTTGTGCGGCGGCACGTGCGCGACGTCGGCGCCGTCGAGGAGGATGCGTCCGCTCGTCGGACGCTCGAAGCCCGCGATCATGCGCAACGTCGTCGTCTTCCCGCAGCCGGATGGGCCGAGGAGCGTGAAGAACTCTCCGGGCGGCATCTCGAGGTCGACGCCGTCCACGGCCACGACCTCCTGGCCGAAGACCTTCGTGAGCTGCTCGAGCCGGATTTCACCCTGCACCTGACTAGACCTCGAGGGCTGCCAGCGCGGTGGCCTCACGACCGCCCGCGAAGCGCCGGTAGACGAAGAAGGCAAGGGCGAGCGTTGCGAACGTGATCACGAGCGCCACGGTGGCGAGCGCGTTGAGGCCGGGCGTCGGCGCGCCACGCGCCGACGAATAGAGCAGCATCGAGACCGTCGTCGTGCTCGCGTCGCTCGAGAGGTACTGGGTCACGACGAAGTCGTCGATCGAGAGCGCGAAGGCCACGGCGGCGCTCGCAATGATCGCGGGTGTCAGCAGCGGCAGCAGCACACGCATGAACTGGTCGCGTGGCGGCGCGCCGAGGTCGGCCGCCGCTTCCTCGTACTCGGGACCGATCGAGACGAGACGCGCGCGCACCATCACGACGACGTACGACAGCGTGAAGGTCACCTGGCCGATCGCCTGCGCCTGCGTGCCGAGTCCGAGGCCGGGAAACACACGCAGGAACAGGAGCAGCAACGCGACCCCCATCACGATCTCGGGCGTGATCAGCGGCAGGAGCATCAGGGTGTTGACCGTGCCGCCGCCCCGCCCGCGCCAGCGTTGCAGGCCGATCGCGAGCGCAACGCCGAGCGGCGTCGAGAGGCCGACGCAGATCACGGCCAGCAAGAGGGTGTGCTTGAGCGCCCCTTGCAGGGCCGGGTCGTGGAACACGCTCCCCACCGCTCCGTTGAACCAGCGGAACGAGAACCCCTGCCAGGCGGTCCGCGAACGTCCGTTGTTGAAGGCGAAGAGGATCGCAACTCCGACCGGGAGGATCGACCAGAGGATGTACAGGACGGTCACAGCCGCGAGCACGCGCGGCCGTCCCCACGGATTCCGCAGCCAGTTCACGCCTGCGCGGGCGCCGCTCCTGCTCGGCGCGTCGTCCGGAGGTAGTAGAACATCAACACGAGGAGGACGAGCGACAGCAGCATCGTCAGGACGGCGCCGCTCACCTTCTCCGACCCCTGCCGTGTGAACTGGTCGATCTGATTCCCGATCATGCTGCACTTCGGGGCCGCGCAGACGAGATCCGGCGTGAAGTAGTCGCCGAACATCGGCAGCGCGACGAGCACCGAGCCGGCCAGGATCCCGGGGACGGACAACGGAAGCGTGACGCGGAGGAAGGCGCCGAGCGGGCTCGCGCCCAGGTCCCGGGCCGCCTCGATGTGCCGCTGGTCGATGCGATCGAGCGCCGCGTACAGCGGCAGGATCAGGAACGGGATGTAGCCGTAGATCAGTGCGAGGATCACGGTCGACGACTGGCCTTCGAGCCAGCCGCCGCGGGTCGACAGGAGGCCGAGCGTGAGGAAGACGCGCTCGATGCCGAGATCGTGGAGCACGGTGGTTCCCCAGCCGCCCGGCGAGAGCAGGTTGATCCAGGCCAGCATCCGCATCAGGTAGTTGATCCAGAAGGGGACGATCAGCAGGAGGAGCACGAGGCCCCGCCACCGGCCGGCATGGCGCGCGGCGAAGTACGCGACGGGATATCCGACCAGCAACGACATCCCCAGCGCCAGCGCCACGAATGCGAGCGTGCGTAGGAACACCGTGAGGAACTGGCCGCCGTGGAAGACGTTGTGCAGGACGGAGAAGAGGTACCCGACGTTCCAGTCGAGCGGGTTCCAGAACGGGACCGGCTGCGAGAGGCTGTCCTCATTGCCGAGCGCGACGCAGATCACGGCGTAGAACGCGACCAGGAAGAAGACGGAGAGCCAGGCGACGCCGGGAAGGGCGAACAGACGCCAGGTGAAGCGTGAGCTCACGGTCAGCCCGCCTTGAACTTCGACCAGGCGTTGTCCCAGAGGCGCTCGCCCTCGATGCTCAGCTGGAGCAGCTCCTGGTTGGCCGCGAACTGGTCAGGCCGGACCACGGCCTCTGTGAGCGTCTTCGGGATCAGGCCTTGCTTGAACAGCGCCTCGGCGTCGATCGTCTTCTGCGGCGGCGTGTAGCCGACGAAGTTGACGAAGTTGTTGTACGCGTTCTTCTCCTCGAGGAAGAAGTCGAGGAACCGGTGCGCGAGCACGGGGCTCTTCGCAGCCCGGCCGATACAGAGGAAGTCGTTCTGCACGACACCGTTCTGCGTAGGCCCCCAGTAGGAGAGGACGTCCGGCTTCACGCCTTTCGGGAGGTAGAAAAACGCAGCGCTGAGCAGATCGCCGGACCAGGAATGGTGGAGGACGGTCTTCTTCTCCGGCAGCGTCTGGTAATCGGTGATCGTGACCTTGATGCTGCAGATCCCGTTCAGCTGCTGCAGGTCCTGCCCCGCCTTCGAGATGAGTGCCGCATCCTCGGTGTTGAGATCGGTGCGCACCCCGGTCCGCATCGAGTCGCGCTGGATCGGCATGCTGAGCGCATCGCGCTTGTCGTCGAGCAGGCCGACGAGGCCGCGCCACGGCTGGGAGTGCCAGAAGATGTCCCACGGCACGTCCATCGCCGCGATGTCTTCCTTGATGACGTCGTTCCGCCAGCCAATGCCGTCGTTCCAGACCACGTACGGAACGGTGTAACGGCTCCCACGATCGTAGAACGGCTCCTGCAGCTCGGGCCAGATGTTCTTCGCGAGGTTGGGCAGGTACGAGTGATTCAGGGGCTGGAGCAGCTGCTGGGCGATCAGGTTGACGATGTTCGAGCCGGTCAGGCCGACGATGACGTCGAACGCGACCGCGCCGGCCGCGAGCTTCGCGATCGCCTCGTCGGCCGAGTTGTACGTCGCGATCTGGACAGACGTTTGGTACTTCTTCTCGAAGACCTTCAGAGTCGCCGGGTCGAGGTAGTCGGCGTAGTTGTAAACGCGAAGCGGACCTCGCTCGGTCGGGCGTCCTGCGGCGATCGGCTTGTTGTCGTCGGTGATCGCCCACGTCACCGCGTTGTCGGTGCGCGGCAGGGGCAACCCTCCGGGGCCCGTTGGCTTCGGGACGACGAGCTTCGAGGCGGGCCCGCTCGGGCCGGCGGCGCTCGCACCGAGCGGTGTCGTCGTGTTCTCACAGCCGGCCAGCACGCCGAGGCCGCTGACAGCCGCCGCCGACCCGGCCGCTCTGCGAAGGAGCTGTTCGCGGGTCAGTCCCGCTCGATCTTTCGGATGCCGCATATGGACCGACCCGATTGAATCCCGTGCCGGAGTGGTGCGTCAAGGGACGTCTGTCGCACTAGGATCGCCCGAGTGCACGAAAGAAGGCTCGAGATCCGCTGGCACGACCTCGACAATGGACGACGACGAGATCCTCGTGCGGTGTCGCCTCGACCAACTCGGAACCTCGAGCGTGACCACGCACGAGGAGATCCGGACGGCAGGTGCTGACGTCGTCGCGGCTGCCGAAGCGGTGCTGGTCGTACGCAACGGGGTCACCCGCCGCGCACGGCCGCTGCGGGACGAGGAACGGCTCGCCTTCCTGCGGGACGACTAGCTCCGTGGCTGCGCTGCAGCACCTCTTCGCTCCGCTTGTCGTCGGACCGGTCGAGCTCGCGAACCGGATCGTCTCGACCGCGCACCAGACGACACTCGTGCACGACCACCTGCCGACCGACGACTTCGTCGCCTATCACCGAGCTCGCGCCGAGGGCGGCGTCGGCCTGATCGTGCTCGAGGCAACCGCGGTCCACGAATCGGGATTGCTGACGCCCCATACGCTCGGCGGCTACCTGCCCGAGCTGGCCGCTGGATATCGCCGGGTCGCGGACGCCGTGCATCCCGCGGGGACGCGACTCTTCGTCCAGCTCTTCCACGGCGGCCGGGAGCAGATCGGCACTCCTCCCCGTGCGCCGGCGCTCGCTCCGTCCGCGGTGCCCAGCGCCCGCTTTCGCGTCGAGCCCAGGCCGATCTCGCCGCACGAGGTCGAGGAGATCGTCGCGGGTTACGCGCGCGCCGCCCAGATCGCCGTCGAGGCCGGCCTCGACGGTGTGGAGGTCTCCGCCGCGCATCGTTATCTCATCGAGCAGTTCTTCGACCCCGAGGTGAATCTCCGCTCCGACGACTGGTGCGACGGGACGCGCTTTCTCCGCGAGGTGGTCGGCGCGATCAGGGCGGCGACGCCGGGGCTATGTCTCGGAATTCGGCTCTCGGTCGACTCGAGGCAGCTCGCCGCCATGCTTCAGGCCGTGCACGAGTGCGGAGTCGACTATGTGTCGCTCGCGCTCGGCGACTCCTCGACGTACCTCGGATCGGTGGGGATCGTGCCGCCTCCGCCGCTCGCCGACAACCTGATCGCCGATCGCCAGGATCCCCCACCCGTGAGAGCGCCGGTGATCATGACGTCCCGCATCGTCGACCCGGCCGCGGCGGATCGCCTGATCGCGGAAGGTGTCACGGACGCGGTTGGGATGACGCGAGCCTTGATCGCGGATCCCGAGCTTCCGGCGAAGGCCCGCGCAGGGCGAACCGACGAGGTGATCCGCTGCATCGGGTGCAACGCGTGCATCGCCCACTATCACGCCGGGACGCCGATCGCCTGCGCCGTCAACCCGCGGACCGGCCGGGAAGCGCGCCTCGACCGACCCGTGCGCTCTTCCCGACGGCGGCGCATCGTGGTCGTGGGCGGCGGACCTGCGGGTCTCGCGGCCGCCGCTGAGGCGGCGGCGGCAGGGCATCGCGTGGTGCTGTTCGAGCGCGCGGATCGTGTCGGCGGGCAGCTCGCGCTCGCTGGCAGGGCGCCCGGAAGCGCGAACCTCGCCCTCTCGTTCGTTTCCATGGCCGAGGGGCAGCTCGCACGTGGCGACGTCGAGACGCGGCTGGGAACGGCGGGCAGCGTGGACAACGTGCTCGTGCTCGAGCCGGACGTGGTCGTGGTTGCGACCGGCGCCCGGCCTTACGTCGACGACGGTCTCGACCTCGCGGGCGTGGAGGTCCTGCACGCCTGGGACGTGCTGGCCGGGAACGTCCCAGCCAATCGCAAGGTCGTGGTCGCGGACTGGGGCGGCGATCCCGGAGGGCTCGATGCGGCGGAGCTCCTGGCGGCTGCTGGAAACGCGGTCACGTTCGCGGTGGAATCGGTCGCCGTCGGAGAGGCAGTGCACCAATACCGGCGCAACCTCTATCTCCAGCGGCTGTACCGCGCCGGGGTCGAGATCCTCCACCACCTCGAGCTCGTGAGCGCCGCCGACGGGAGCATCCGATTTCGGAACGTCTTCGCTCCGGAGCGAAGCACGACGCTCGCCGCGGACCTGCTCGTGATCGCACGCGGGCGCGTGCCCCAGGACGACCTCAGCGCCCCGCTCACCGAGGGCGGGGCCCGAGTGGAGACCGCAGGGGACTGCTGCTCACCGCGGTCGCTCGAAGAGGCGGTCCTCGAGGGAACGCTCGCTGCGCAGAGAGCCATGGCGTAGTGTCGCCGCGTGATCGTCCCTGAGCTCCCGCAGGACGTTCGTGAGCTGAAGGAGCGCGTCGCGCAGTTCATCGAGCAAGAGGTGTACCCGCTCGAAGCGCGGATCGCTGCGAGCGGGTCGATCGACCAGACGGACGTCGACGAGCTGCGTCGCCGAGGACGGGAAGCGGGCTTCGCGATGCTGAACATGCCGGTCGAGCACGGAGGCCGCGCCCTCTCGATGCTGGGCCAGGTCGCGCTCGAGGAGGAGGCCGGCAAGGCGACGAACGGGCTCGGCTTTGCGGCAGTCGACCGCGGCCCGCGTGAGCTGCTCGACCTCGTCACCCCGGCGCAGTTCGACCGGTTCGTGGCACCGATCATCCGGGGCGAGTTTCGCGAGGCGTGGGCGCTGACCGAGCCCGGAGCCGGCTCCGACCTCTCCGGACTGCAGACGACGGCCGTTCGCAACGGCGACGCCTGGCTGTTGAACGGCGAGAAGTGGTTCGTCACGAGCAGCGGGCAACCGGGCATTTACGTCGTCGCGGCGGTCGCAGACGGCGAGCAGCTGCTGTTCCTCGTGGAGCCCGACGCTCCCGGGCTGGAGGTCGAGCGCACGCCGAGCTTCCTCCACGATCCGTATGTCGACCGGCATCCGCAGATCCGCCTGCGGGAGTGCCTCGTCCTGGATCGGAACCGCATCGAATCGAGCGGCGACGCCGGCGCGAAGGAATGGATCCTGGTGGAGCGGCTGTTCATCGCGGCGCGATGCTGCGGCGCTGCGATCCGCCTGCTCGACACGGGAACGGCGTGGGCGCGTGAGCGCGAGGCGTTCGGGGCGCCGATCGCGGACTACCAGGGGGTGTCGTTTCCTCTCGCCGATTCGCTCACCGAGCTCACCGCCGCGCGCCTGCTCACGTACCACGCCGCGCACGCCTTCGACGAGCTCGAGGACCGCAGAGTCGTCCACGGCAAGGTGTCGATGGCGAAGCTGTTCGCGTCGGAGATGGCCGGGCGGGTGGCCGATCGCGCGCTGCAGATTCTCGGCGGACGCGGGTACATGGTCGAGAATCCCGCGGCCCGCTTCTTTCGCGAGCTTCGTGTCGACCGGATCTGGGAGGGTACGAGCGAGATCCAGCGGCTGATCATCGCGCGCGGGCTCTTCAAGCGCGGCGCGGCGCCCTATCTCGGCTGGCGCTAGACGGCTCGTGCGTCGAGGCCGATCGCGGCAGTCTCGGTCACGAGCAACGGGTTGATCTCGAGCGCTTCGATCTCGGCGTGCGCGGCGGCGACGCGTGACACGGCCGCCGCCGTCTCCGCGGCGGCACCGATCGCGAGTGGTGGACGGCCGCGTGCGCCGGTGAGCAATGCGGCTCCACGAAGCTCGAGCAGGAGCGAGGAGATCTGCTCGGCCTCGGCGGGAGCGAAGGCGACCGCGGTGTCGTCCAGGAGCTCCGCGAAGATGCCCCCGAAGCCGACGAGCAACACCGGCCCGAACCGTGGATCTCGCTTACAGCCGACGATCAGCTCGACGGAGGCCGAAGCCCGAACCATGTGCTCGACGACGCAGCTCGACGGAGCGAGCCTGTCCGCCAGGCTCGCCCACGCAGCGACGAGGTCGGCCTCGTTCTCGATCCCGACCACGACTCCGCCGACGTCGGACTTGTGCGCCGCGCCGACGCCGGCTTTCAAGACCACGGGAAAGCCCACCTCAGCGGCGGCCTCGACGGCCTCGGGCTCCGTCTCGACGACGCGTGCGTCCGCGAACGCAACTCCTGCAGCCGTGAGCAACCTCCTGACGCCGAGGTAGTCAGCGATCTCCCCCCGCTCCGCCGGAGCCGGCAGGTCGGGGACACCTGACGGTGTGCGGACGGACAGCTCTGCGACGCGCGCGAGCGCGCCAACGGCCGCCTCGACGTCGCGGAAGACGGGGACACCGTCGCCACGCAGCGCGACCGCCGGCATCTCCTGCCAGTACATCGTCTGCACGACGACCGGCCGGCCCGCGTCCGCCATCGCGCGCGCGAGCCCGCGCGCCGCGTCGGTCTCGAGGCCGCGAAGCTCGTCGGAGGTCGCGCTGTACCCGCCGAGGTACCCGGTGAGGAACACGGCGTCCACCTCACCCGACTCCAGGAGCAACCGCGGCACCCGCTCGTACGAGCGCAGGTCCTGCTCTCCGGCGCCGGCGAAGTCGACCGGATTCGTCGTCGTCGCGGTGGGCGGCATGATCTCTCCCAGACGGCCGGCGAGCGCCGGCGAGAGTTGAGGGAGCTCCAGTCCGGCCTCGACGGCGAGGTCCGCGGCGACGACGGCGGAGCCGCCGCCGTCCGTGACGACCGCGACTCGTCTTCCGAGCGGCCGGCTGTCCGCGAGGAGCAGCTGGGCGACGTCGACGAACTCGCGCGGCGTTGCGACGCGCACGATGCCGGCGGCGCGGCAGGCGGCGTCGACGGCACGGGAGTCGCTGACGAGCGCCCCCGTGTGCGAGCGGGCGGCCCGGATACCCGGCTCGGTGAAGCCGCCGGCCAGCAGGACGACCGGCTTGCCGGCCGCCACCCCGTCGTGCGCCGCGCGCGCGAACTCCCGTCCGTCGCGAAAGTCCTCGCAGTAGACGCCGATGAGCTGCGTCGGCTCGTGCTCCGCCAGAGCTCGGATCAACTCCGCCGCCTCGAGGTCGGCCTGATTGCCGAGCGAGGCAAAGCGCGCGATGCCGAGGCCCACCTCCTGTGCCAGGATCGAGATCTCGATCGCGAGGTTTCCGCTCTGCGAGACGAGACTGATCGTGCCCGGCGTGAAATCGCTGGAGCTCAGATCGAGCTCGCTCGACGCGTCGTAGACGCCGAGGCAGTTCGGACCGAGGAGGACGGCATCGGCGGCGCGGACGCGCGCGACCACGGCCTGCTCGCGTGCCCGTCCCTCGTCGCCCGTCTCGCCGAGACCTGCGGCGATTGCGACGATCGCCCGGGCGCCGACGGCCAGCGCCGCGTCGGTCGCCTCCTCGAAGGCCGATGCCGGGACGGCCAGCACGACGAGCTCGGGAGCCTCGGGCAGGTCGTCGAGCGTCCGGTACGAGCGTCTGCCGAGCACGTCGCGTCCGGAGCGGTTGACGAGGTAGACCTTCCGCCGGTGCTCACCCGCGAGCGCTCCTCGGGCGAGCCACTGACCCCACTTCGCCGGATCGTTCGACGCACCGACGACGGCCAGCGAGCGCGGCTCGAACAGCGGTGCGAGATCGCGCGACGTCGCTGACACCACGGGCGGATCATCCCATCCGGCGATGCACACGCCGGATGAAAGGGAGAGAATGGCGGCGATGAGCATCCCGACCCGCGTGGAGCTGGATCGCGAACGGATCGCGGCTCTGACGAGGCGCGAGGAGCGTCGACTCGACGACCGGACACCCGGCTCACGCGCGCTCTTCGAACGCGCCCGCGCGACGCTCGTGCGAGGCGTCCCATCCGCCTACCAGGAACGCGACCCCTGGCCGATCTATCTCTCGCACGGAGAGGGATCGCGTGTGTGGGATGTCGACGGCAACGAGCTGATCGATCTGCACAACGCGTTCGGGTCGATGGTGCAAGGCCACGCGCATCCCGCGATCGTCAAGGCGGTTCGCGACCGCGTCGCGCTCGGCACCCACTTCGCCGCCCCGACGGAGGACGGGGTGATCGTGGCCGAGGAGCTCGCGCGCCGCTGGGGCCTGCCGGCGTGGCGTTTCGTCAACTCGGGCTCCGAGGCGACGATGGACGCGATCCGAATCGCCCGTGCCCACACGAAGCGCGACACGATCGTCAAGATCTTCGGCTCGTACCACGGCCATCACGACTACGTGATGGTGTCGATCGGGGTTCCGTACGACCGGATTGGCGACCGCGACGACTACGCCTCCCTGCCGTACGGCGCCGGGATTCCACAGTCCGTCGCGGATCTGACGGTGCCCGTGCCGTTCAACGACGCCGACGCGATGGAGCGCCGCATCGAGCGCCTCTTCGAGGAGGGACGCCCGCCGGCGTGCGTGATCATGGAGGCGGCGATGATGAACCTCGGGGTCGTCCTGCCCAAGCCGGGCTACCTCGAGGCCGTGCGAGAGCTGACGCGGCGGCTGGGCGTGGTGCTGATCTTCGACGAGGTGAAGACGGGGCTCTGCATCGCCGCGGGCGGCGCGACCGAGCGATTCGGGGTCACTCCGGACCTGGTGACGCTCGCCAAGACCCTCGGCGGCGGCCTGCCCACCGGAGCGATCGGCGGTACCGAAGAGGCGTTCCAGGTCGTTGAGACCGGAGCCGTCTACCAGGTCGGGACGTACAGCGGCAACCCGCTCGCGATGGCGGCCGCGCGTGCGAGCCTCCTCGAGGTTCTCACGCCGTCGGCGTACGCCCATCTCGACGCAGTGGAGGAGCGGCTCCTCCGGGGCTGCCAGGACGTCGTCGAGCGTTACGGGCTGCCCGGCTACGCGGTCGGGATCGGCGCAAAGGGCTGCGTCACGTTCTCACCCGAGCCGGTGGTCGACTACGAGAGCTTCAAGGCCCACCAGGACGGCGAGCTCTCCGATCTCGCCTGGCTCTACAACATGAATCGGGGCGTGTTCATCACTCCTGGCCGCGAGGAGGAGTGGACGCTGTCGGTCGCGCACTCGCCGAGCGACTGCGACGCGGTCGTCGCGGCCTTCGAGGAGATGGCCTCGGACCTGACGGCTTAGACGGCCTTAGTGACGATCCGACGCGGGCGTGCGGACCGTCAGGAAGAGGAAGGAGCTCCACCGGCCGGCAGGCTTCACGCGCTTGCGGCGGATCTCCTCCGACCTTGCGGGCCGCGCAGCCGCGCGAGGGGGAGGCGAGACCGCCTCCGGCGACGCCCAGGCATTGATGGCGGCGAACCTAGCCACGGCTCACACGAACGAGGAGCGGTTCCATGCCTGTTCCTATCGGCACCGTCGAGGCAAAGCTGAAGCCTCGCGGACGGCGCTGGTCCCCGGCGCTTGTTCAAGGCGCGAGGCCGGGCCGGCGCGCACGCCGGCCCGGCGCGCCGCGGCCTACGGGTAGGGGTTGGTGGTCGTCGTCATGCCGGTGGTCGTCCCCGGCGCGGGCGCCTTGAGCACGGCCGTTCCCCGTGCCGAGATGGCCCACCACTTTGCGCCGAAGATGGAGATACCTTCGCCGGTCGTCTGTCCCGCCCGCTTGTCGAGCACGTACGCGTAGAGCGGGTGCTTGTTGTACGTCACCTGCAGAGCGCCGTTGCTCCGCCTCGTCGTTCCGAGGAGCGAGATCTTCACACCGGATCCTGCAGTCGCCTTGCTCCGGATGAGCAAGGGAGGCCAGAACTTCGCGCAGCGGCCGCTGCACGCACTCTTCCCTCGTTTGTCCTTGGCGAACAGGTAGAGCGTGTGCCCTTTCGAGTTCACGAGCACCGCACCGAGGCTGGTCTTGCGCAGCGACACGCTTGCTTTTGACTGGGTCGCTCCGCGTGCCATCGAGCCGACAGCCAGGAAACCGGCCACGGCCAGCGCTGCCATCATCGTCGAGAGAAGGACGACGCGTCTCGTCGACACCGACCTGATCTGCTTGTGCCTGCCTTTGTCGCGGTACCTCAGGTTTTGCATTGCTACCTCCTTCGCCGAGGCCTACGGGCCTGAGGCGCCAGACGGATTTCGGGCATCTGCACGTTTTCAGTGGATCTCGGTGACCGCGATCACGGCGGGCGGTCAAGCGCGCCCGGTCGGTTCGTGCCGCGGCCGAGCCGTGCGCGCGCCTGGGTCATCAGCCGCGAGACGATCGTCGGATCGACCACGCACTCGCCTTCGGCGACGCGGCGGATGGCGTCGCCGAGCACAGCCACATCGGAAACGCGGTCCTTGAGCAGGTACCCGACCCCGTCGGGATAGCTCTCGAGCAGTCGCGTCGCGTAGCCGGTGTCCAGGTACTGGGAGAGGACGAGCACCCCCACCTTCGAGTGCACTTTCGAATCTCCGCGGCGGCAACGAGCCCTTCGTTGAGGTGTGCCGGCGGCATCTTGAGGTCGGTGAGCACGACGTCCGGCTGCGTGCGTCTGACCTCGCACAGAAGCTCGGCCGCATCCGCTGCGAGGGCGACGACCTCGAAACCGGTCTCTCCGAGCAGCCGTGCGAGCCCTTCCCTGAGCAGGACAGAGTCCTCGGCGACCGCAACCCGAAGCCGCATCGCCGGCGCAGAGGGAACATCGGCAGCTGTCCCCAGCCGAGGAAAGCGATGCGGCACGTCAGGCGCGAGGAGCTCGTAGAGGCGCTCTGGGAAGTCCAGATCCTTCAGCCGATGCTCGCCGAGATCCCGAAACATGATCTCTGGCAGGACGTCGTCGGCGAGAATCGCGTGCGTCCCCTCGCCCTCCCCTGTCAAACCGCGGCCGGAAGCAAGCTGTCCCTTTTCCGTTCCGCCGTTCGTCTTAGACGCGACCATCCGGAAAAGGAGGAGCGATGAAGTACATGCTGCTGATTCACCAAGGTCCGACCCCGCTGCCGGGCACGCCGGAGTGGAACGGCCTCTCGGAGGACGAGCAGAAGAGGGTCTACGCCGACTACCAGGCGATCAACGGGACGCCCGGCGTCACGCCCGGTGTGCGGATGGAGTCGCCCGAAGCGGCCACGACCGTCCGTGTGCAGGACGGCAAGACGCTGACGACCGACGGACCGTTCGTCGCCGTCAAGGAAGCGCTGGGCGGCTACCTCTTCTTCGAGGCCGACGATCTCGACGCTGCGATCGAGCTCGCGGCGCGGATTCCAGCGGCCCGCCTCGGGGGCGGCGTCGAAGTGCGCCCGATCGTGGAGGCCTAGCGATCCTCGAGCAGGTCTTCCGCGACGAATGGGGCCGCATCCTCGCAGGCCTGATCGGCTTCCTCGGCGACTTCGACCTCGCCGAGGAAGCCGCCCAGGAGGCGTTCGCCGTCGCCGCGGAGCGCTGGCCGCGCGAGGGAACGCCCGTCAACCCGCGCGCCTGGTTGATGACCACCGCCCGCAACCGCGCGATCGACCGAATCCGCCGCGATCGCACGCTCGCGGAGAAGACCCGCTTGCTCGACGTGCCGGAAACGACGGAGGACGACGTCGACGAGACGACCATCCCTGACGAGCGGCTCGAGCTCGTCTTCACGTGCTGCCACCCCGCGCTCGCGCTCGATGCCCAGGTAGCGCTCACGCTGCGAACGCTCGGCGGTCTGAGCACCGAGGAGATCGCGCGCGCGTTCCTCGTTCCGGACGCGACCATGACGAAGCGCCTCGTCCGCGCGAAGCACAAGATCAAGGCCGCCGGGATCCCGTTTCGCGTGCCGCCGGCGCACCTCCTCCCTGACCGCCTGGCCGCCGTGCTCGCGGTCGTCTACCTGATCTTCAACGAGGGCTACGGTGGACGCGGAGATCTCGCGGCCGAAGCGATCCGGCTCGGGCGCGCCCTTGCCGAGCTGATGCCCGACGAGCCGGACGTGCACGGACTCATGGCGCTGATGCTGATCAACGACGCGCGACGCGAAGCACGATTCGCCGACGGCGCAGTGGTCCTGCTCCGCGATCAGGACCGTTCGCTCTGGAACTTCGACCAGATCGCGGAGGGGCGGGCCTCGCTCGAACGCGCGCTCGCGCTCGGCGGGCGCGGCCCGTACGTGCTGCAGGCGGCGATCGCGGCTCTCCATGTCGACGAGCCGCAGGAC
>OEKB01000116.1_pt1 | contig 15830 bp, 12 predicted proteins | sample 1503171 | NCBI WGS metagenome assembly OEKB01 (sample SAMEA104379580, study PRJEB20068) | metagenome | isolation source: 1998
CCAACGTGCGAATGGTGTTGATCGCCAGCTGATCGAGCTGCGTCTCGGATTCGGTCGCGTGCTGCATGCGTTCCTTTCGGGTCGCGGTCGTAAGCGTGTCGAGCCCTTAGAGAGCCGAGGGCCTGTTTCGTTACGCAGGCAGGCGACCGGCTACTCGACCGGCGAAGTTGCAGACGCGAGCAGGCCGGCACGGCCCCATCGTGCGGGGACTCCGCAATCGACAAAGAGGAGCCCGCATGAAACCCCCGACCCCTTCGAACGGCGACGCCCGCCCGGGTGTGCTCGCGCGCCTGGCGCGGGCTTGCGCTGTTCGTCCCAAGCGCACGATGGCGCTCTGGGTCGCATTGCTCGTCGTGGCCATCGGCTCGAGCACCGCGTTCGGCGGACGGCTCGTGAACGAGTTCACGATCCCCGGCTCGGAGACGCAGCAGGCGACCGATCTGCTCAAGGACCGGTTCGCGTCCAACTCCGGCGACTCGGCGATGGTCGTCTTCACCTCCAAGAAAGGCCTGGCGACCGACTCGGCCCGCGCCGGCATCTCGGCCGCGCGTGAGGCCGCGGCCAAGGTCCCGCACGTCGTCTCCGTGGGCGATGCCTACGCGCAGGAGGCGGGCGGAATCAGCAAGGACGGCACGATCGGCTTCGTCGACGTCCGCTTCGACAGAGCCGCATCCGAGGTGGAGAAGGCTGACGTGGACGAGCTCGAGAGCTCCGTCGACGCGGCAGTCGCCGGTTCCGGGCTCACCGTCGAGTACGGCGGCGACGTGCCGAACGCGGTTGCGCCCGAATCGGGCTCGAGCGAGGTCATCGGCCTCGGCGCCGCGATCGTCGTGCTGCTGCTCGTCCTGGGCACGGCAGTTGCCATGGCCATGCCCATCCTGCTGGCCCTCACGGCTGTCGGCATCGGCACCTCCGTCCTGACCATTGCAGCGAACTTCACCAGCCTGAATACCGTCACGCCGATCCTCGCCGTGATGCTCGGCCTCGGGGTCGGGATCGACTACGCCCTGTTCATCGTCACGCGTTTCCGCCAGTCGCTCGCCGAGGGCGAGTCGCCGGTCGACGCCGCGACCACGGCCGTCGCAACGGCAGGCCGTGCGGTCGTCTTCGCCGGCACGACGGTTGCGATCTCGATCTCGGGGCTCGCGATCATCGGTCTCGACTTCGTCACGAAGCTCGGGCTCGGCGCTGCCAGCACGGTGGTGATCTCGGTCTTCGCCGCGATCTCACTGCTGCCGGCGGTCCTCGCGAAGCTCGGACACCGTGTGGACAGGCTGCGTGTGCCGACATTCGTGGCACGGGACGGCAGGACGCGAAGCGGCCGCCCCACGCTGGTTCAGCGCTGGGGAGCCCTCGTGACCCGCCGCCCGAAGACGTCTGCGGTCGTCGCACTGGCGATCCTGTTCGCCGTCGCCGCGCCTGTGAGCGCTCTGAAGCTCGGCTCGAGCGACGCGGGCACGGATCCGCAGCACACCACGACCCGCAAGGCGTACGACCTGCTGTCGAAGGGCTTCGGCCCCGGCATCAACGGCTCGCTGAAGGTCGCCGTCGACCAGACCGGTGACCCGCAGGCCGCCGAGAAGCTCGCGAAGGCGTTCGCCGAGACACCCGGTGTAGCCGGCGTCTCTGCGCCGGTCGTGAATCCGGACGGCGACGCTGCGGTGCTGCAGGTCTTCCCGACCACGCGGCCTCAGGCCACCGAGACGAGCGACCTCGTCGCTCAACTCCGCGACACCGTGGTGCCGCAGGCGCTGAAGGGCTCGACCGCGGAGGCGTACGTCGGCGGCCAGACCGCTGCTTACGACGACATCGCCAAGCACATCGGCAAGCGGATGCCGATCTTCCTCGCGCTCGTCATGGGGATCATCTTCCTGATTCTCACGATGGCGTTCCGCTCGGTCGTGGTCGCCCTCAAGGCGGCCGTGACGACGCTGATCTCGGGCATGGCTGCACTTGGAGCGATCGTCGCGATCTTCCAGTGGGGCTGGCTCGGGAGCCTGGTCGGACTGGACCGCACGGGCCCGATCGAGTCGTACATGCCGCTGATCCTCTTCGCGATCCTGTTCGGCCTCGCAATGGACTACGAGGTCTTCCTCGTGAGCCGCATTCGCGAGGCGTTCACGAAGGGTGCAAGCGCCCGCGACGCGATCACCGACGGCGTGGGCAGCATCGGCCGGATCATCTTCGCCGCCGGCACGATCATGGTCGTCGTCTTCTGGGCCTTCGTGCTCGGCGACGACCGCACCGTGAAGGAGTTCGGCGTCGGCCTGGGCGTCGCGATCCTGATGGACGCGTTCATCGTCCGGATGGTGCTTGTCCCGGCCGTGATGCACCTGCTCGGCGACAAGGCCTGGTACATGCCGAAGTGGCTGGACCGAGCGCTGCCGCACCTGACGATCGAGGCGCCCGAAGACCCGGCCAAAGAAGGCGACGACGAGATCGACCTTCCCAAGGCCGCGTAAAGAGCTGCACCCCAACACACCACCACCAACCAGAAAGGACAGTCATGAAGAAGAAGATCGCGCTGATCGCTGGCGCTTCAGCCCTCGTCGCCGGACTCGTGTTGCTCGTGTCCGCGTGGATGGGCCCGAGCTCGGCTGAGGCGAAGAAGGACTTCTGCAACAGCCTCAACAACCTCTCGGCGACCGTCATGAGCTACCAGGGCCTCGACCCTGCGACGGCCACGAACGACGAGCTGGACAGCGCCGCTGACGACATCAAGGGCGCGTACGACCGGGTCGTCAACGACGCAGAGGACTGGGCCAACGCGTACGACAACCCGTTGAACGAGGCGTACAACAACCTCTACTGGGAGATCCAGTCTCTCCCGAGCGACAACACGGCCGCCGAGGATCTCAACGCGGTGGACGATGAGCTGGCTGCGTTCCCGCAGGCGTTCAACGAGACCTTCGACGGCTCGGGCTGCAGCACCTCCAGCTAGCCCGCACCGAGCACCACGGCACTCACCGCGCCCGGAGCCTGATCACAGGCTCCGGGCGCTTTCGCGTTCTCGGCTCGCGCTGCGACGTCCGGTCATGCGGTCGCGGTCGCGAGCTCGGCGCCCCCAGGGTCTCCGAGGTCCAGCTGCGCAAGCTCCGCCCGCGAGCTGATGCCGCTCTTCATGAACACCTTGCGCAGGTGGTAGTCGATCGTCCGCGGACTGAGGAAGAGCTGCGCTGCGACCTCGCGATTTCGCTTTCCCGCCGCCACGAGCCGCGCGATCTGCAGCTCCTGTGGGGTCAGGTCTCCGAGCGTGCTGGCATCGCGCTTGCGCGCAGTCTCTCCCGTGGCCCGAAGCTCGTTGCGAGCGCGCTCCTCCCATGGGCCGGCATCCAACTGCTCGAAGGTCGCCATCGCCGAGCGAAGGTGATCTCGCGCCTCGCGGCGCCGCCGGTTCCGGCGGAGCAGCTCGCCGAGCAAGAGCTGCGTTCGTGCGTACTCGAAAGGGCGTCGTGACGCAGGAAGCAACTCGAGTGCCTCGAGGAAGTGCGCCTCGGCAGCTGCGCCCTCCGTCGTGAGCGCCCGGCAGTTCGCGAGCAGGCCGAGCGTCCAGGGCTGGTTCGCGTGGCGCGCCCACTGCTCGTACTCCGCGACGGACGCGTCGAGGCCCTCGAGCCGGCCGGCGCGGACCGCTGCCTCGAGGTAGTCCGGGATCATGTGTCGCGCCAGGGCGGGATGCGCCAACACCCCTTCCCGCGGTAGGCCCGACTCGAGCACCCTCGCCGCTTCCTCGAAGCGGCCCAGTCCGAGCTCGAGCAGACCGACCGCCCACTTCGCCTGCGACTCGAGCAGCGAGGCACGCCGCTCGTGCGCCCGCTCACTGGCCTCGTTGGCGAAGGACCGGCATTCGTCCGCACGCCCCTGCGCGCCGGCGACAAGCGCGAGCACGCTCAGCGCCAGGCCGGTCTCCTGTCCCGTCTCGCGTGCAAGGCGAAGAGCCTCGGAGGCGTGCATGCGCGCCGACGAGTAGCGTCCGTACCTGAAGTCGCCCCAGGACACTGCGGCGAGGACGCGCGGCATCACGCCGACCGCCCCGCTCTCCCGCGCGATCCGGACGGCGCGCCGGAGCACCTCGGAGCCGGTGACGTCGTCGCCGAGGAAGGCGCCCGCGCGCGCCGCGAAAAGCAGCGCGTCGACGTCGGTCGACGCTTTCGCCAGCTCGATCCCCTCGCGAAGGAGAGGAGCGCCCGCTCCGGTTCCCTGTGCGAAGCCGCGGCCGAGGCCGATGAGCATCACCTCGAGAAAGCGATCGCCGCTGTCGTGGTCGCTCGCTGCGATCTCCTCCGCGAGGAGACCGATCTCGACGATCGCTCCGAGGTTGCCGCTGTAGAAGGTCGCCTCCTCGGCCTCGGACAGCAGGCGGAGTGCCGTTGCCGGCCGCACCTCCGCGAGCCCCTTCGCCGCGCTGATCAGCGTCGCACACGCCTCCTCGAACACGCCGCTCCGCACCTCGATCCGTCCCTGCAGCTCGGTCACCTCGACTCGCAGCTCCTCCGGGGCAAACCGGCCGGCCTCCGAGACGAGCGTCCGCGCGCGTTCGCTGTTGCCCGCGAGCCACGCCGCGTCGGCCGCAGCCAGCAGCCGGAGAGTGCGCTCCCGGTCCCCCACGCTGAGCCCGGCCGCCTTCTGGAGGGCCGCAGCCGCAGCCGCGTGGCCGCCGCGCAGCCTCGCCCGCTCCGCCGACGCCTCGAGCTCGTGGGCGATCTCCTCGTCCGGGCCTTCTGCGGCGGCGGCGCGGTGCCACGCGCGGCGATCGCCGTTCGACTCGTCCTGCGCGTCGGCGAGCGCCCGGTGCACGCGCTGGAGCTCGCTGAACGTGGCGCCCTGGTAGATCGCGGAGCGCACGAGCGGGTGCCGGAACACGAGCTGTCCGTCGCTCACGCTGACGAGCCCGTCCCTTTCAGCCGGTTCGAGCGCTTTGCCGTCGAGCTCGGCCGACGCCGCAGCGCGGAGGATCGCGGCGAGCTCCCCACTGTCCTCCGCAGCCGCGAAGAGGAGCAGGGACTGGGTCGGCTCGGGAAGACGGCGGACGCGCGCGAGATAGGCCAGTTCGAGGCCGACGGCGATCGGGAGCGTCTCCGCCAGCGGCTCGCGGCCGCCGAGCTGCCCCTCGGTCAGCGTCGTGGGAAGCTCGACGAGCGCCAACGCGTTGCCGCCGGTCTCCGCGATGAGCCGCTCGCGGACGGACGCGGCGAGGCTCGGGCCCACGAGCTGGTCGAGCAGGGTGCCGGCGGCAGCGCGGTCGAGACCGCCCACGGCCAACGAGGGTAAGCCGGGGGTGTCGAATCGCCGCTCCTCTCCTTCGCGGACGGCGAAGATGATCACGATCCCCTCGGCCTCGATCCGCCGCGCCGCGAAGAGCAGCGCCGAGGCGGACGGCTCGTCCAGCCACTGCGCGTCGTCGATCACGCAGAGCAGGGGCGTCTCCTCGGCGAGATCGGCCAGGAGGCCCAGCAGCCCGAGCGAGATGAGGAACGGGTCGGTCACGCTCGTCGGGCCGAGACCGAACGCCGAACGCAGGGCGCCGGCCTGGGGATCGGGCAAGTTCTCGAGCCGCCCCAGGTCCCGCCCGATCAGCTGATGGAGCGCGGCGAACGCCAGTTCGGACTCCGTCTCGACGCCGGTTCCACGGAGCGCTCGAATCCCGTCAGCCTGCTCGACCGCATACCCGAGCAACGCCGTCTTCCCCACGCCGGGCTCCCCTCGTAAGACGAGCGCCCCGCTCCGGCCAGCCCGGCCCCCCTCCAGCAGCCGGTCGAGCACGCCACACTCGGCCGACCTCCCTAGCATGCCCTCGATCGTACCCAGCCGGGGCGGGAAGGGCATATCGGCTGCTCGGGGGAACCTCCCGGTCCCCCCGAACCCCTCCACCGGTCCGCTACGCGGACGGGGCGCTTCGCGCCCGGTAATCGACCGGCGACAGGCTGGCGAGTCGCCCGATTCGATGCCGCGGCCTCCGCCGTAGCTTGGCGGCATGAGTTCTGTGACAGTCAACTACTCCCTCGACTACCCCCTTGACGAGCGACGGGAGCTCGCGCAGCGCACGGCCGACGGCATCGAGGTCGTCCTGCTCTGGTGCCAGGTGACCGAGGGGCTCTCGGTCGTCGTCTACGACGAGCGCTCGGGCCGTTCCTTCGAGCTCGCCGTCGAGACCGGTGCGGAGGCGCTCGACGCCTTCCATCACCCGTTTGCGCACGCCGCCTGGCGCGGCGTCGACTACGACTCCAACGGAGGCTCCCATGCCTAGCCGCCTGCACACGTGTCTCGCCTGCGGCGACGAGATGGCGGCCACGCTCATGCGCGCTGGATCGGTGCGCTGCCACGACTGCCGCGACGCAAACGTGCCGTTGCGCGAAGACCTCGTCGAGCCCCGGCTGCGCCTCGTACCGCCGGTCGCCGACGATTACCTGCACGGCCACGAGCTCCCCGCGGCCGCATGAGGCCCCGGAGCCTCTCTCTCGGCCGGTTCGCCGCTCTGGAGCTCGGCCTCTGGGCGGCGCTCTATCCCGCCTACCTGCTCATCCGCGGCTCGTCGATCGAGCAGGGGTCGAATGCAGTCTCCCATGCGTGGAGCCTGATCGACCTCGAGCGTGCAACGGGTCTCTTCCACGAAGCGGACGTCCAGAGCACGTTCCACCCGGTTGTCCAGCTCCTCTCCGCCTACTACCTGGTCGGATTCGGCCCGCTGATCGCGGCCGTCCTCGTCTGGCTCGGGCTCCGGCACCGCGAGCTCTACCGCAGCCTGCGGACCCTCCTGCTCACCTCGCTCGGACTGGCCGTGATCGGCTACGTCGCGTATCCGACAGCGCCGCCGCGGCTCCTGCCGGGGATCTCGATCTCGGACACCGTCGGCCTCTCCGGGCACGACCACGGCTCCGTGGCCGGGATCCGCTTCAACCCCTACGCGGCGATGCCGAGCATGCACGTCGGCTGGAGCATCCTCGTCGGGGTCTTCGGCTTCCGCGCGGCCGGGTCCCGCTGGCTCAAGGCCTTCTTCGTGCTGCACCCCTTCCTGATGGTCATCACCGTGACCGCGACCGGGAACCACTACTTCGTCGACGCGCTCGGCGGCGCCGCCGCAGTGCTCCTGGCGGTCGGTCTCGTCGGCGCCGTGCGCCGGGTTCGCAGCAGGCGCTCCGACGACTCCGGCAGCGGCGGCGAGGTCGTGCCGATTCGCATCAGGACCGACCCCGAGCGGATGCGCCGTGCGGCCTGAGCCCACCTGCAAAGCCACCGGCCGCGTGACTGGCGATGCCACCGATTCGACCGCGCACTGCCGGCCTTACGTTGGCTCCATGATCGACCGGCTCGACCATCTCTCTTTCCTCCTCGGGGTCGTCGGCGGCGTGACGCTCGTCCGCACGATCCTCCGCTCCAGGCAGGCCGAGGCGTGATCGCGCTCGCCGCGCAGATCTACCCCGAGTCGCCTGGTCTGGACGGCTACCTCCCGATCGCCGACCACGGCGTGATCGGTGACCTCCGCTCGGTCGCGCTCGTCGGCACCGACGGCACGATCGACTGGTTCTGCCCGGAGCGCTTCGACGCACCGAGCGTCTTCGGAGCGATCCTCGACCGCACGAACGGCGGCTACTACCGGATCGCGCCGGCGGCGAAGCCGCCTGTCCGCGACCGCGGACCAGTGGAGGGGGCCCGGAGGAACCGGAAAGTCCCCCCGGCGCCAATCGACTACACCACGAAGCAGCTGTACGTCCCGGACACCAACGTATTGATCACTCGCTTCCTGTCCCCGGCAGGCGTCGCCGAGGTGCAGGACTTCATGCCGGTCGGCGACGGCCCGCAGCGCGTGATCCGCCGCGTCGTCTGCGTCCGGGGCGAGATGAACTTTCGGCTCGACTGCGAGCCCCGCTTCGACTACGGCCGCGACCACCACGAGGTGGTCCTCCCGGGGGAGGGGGCGCTGTTTCGCTCACCCACGCTCTCGCTGGCGCTGAGCGCCCCCACCCCACTCGTTTCCACCGGCACCGGCGTCACCGGCCGATTCACGCTCGCCGAGGGCGAGAGCGCGACCTTCGTGCTCGAAGAAGCAGCGGACGGCCAGGAGCTGCGCGCGCTTACCGACGCCGAGGCACAGGCCGAGTTCGAACGGACCGTGCAGTACTGGCTCGACTGGATCTGCCAGTCGACGTACACCGGGCGCTGGCGCGAGACGGTGAACCGTTCGGCGCTCGCCCTGAAGCTGCTGACGTACGCGCCGACGGGCGCGATCGTCGCGGCTGCGACGACGAGCCTGCCCGAGCAGCTCGGCGGCGGTCGGAACTGGGATTACCGCTTCACCTGGATCCGTGACGCCGCGTTCACGCTCTATGCGCTCATGCGACTCGGCTTCGCCCACGAGGCCGAAGCGTTCGGAAAGTTTCTGAGCGGCTGCTTCCGTGCCTCCAAGGAGAACGGCAGCGGGCCGCTCCAACTCATGTACGGCATCGACGGGAGGACCGACCTTCCCGAAGAGGTGCTGGACCACCTCGAGGGCTACGAGGGCTCCGCTCCCGTCCGCATCGGCAACGGCGCGGCGCATCAGCTGCAGCTCGACATCTACGGGGAGCTGCTCGACGCCGCGTACCTCGTCGAGCGGTACAGCCACAACCACCTCTCCTACGAGGCCTGGCAGGGGCTCGCGCACATGGTCGAGTGGGTCTGCGAGAACTGGGACCGGCCCGACGAAGGCATCTGGGAGACTCGCGGCGGCGCCCAGCGCTTCACGCACTCCCGGCTGATGTGCTGGGTCGCGCTCGACCGCGCCGTCCGGATCGCCCGGGACCGCTCGTTCCCGGCAGACATCGTCCGCTGGATGGCAGTGCGCGACGAGATCTACCGGCGCTTGATGGAACGAAGCTGGAGCGAGCGCCGGCAGGCGTTCGTGCAGCACGAGGACACCGACGTGCTGGACGCGTCGGTCCTGCTGATGCCGCTCGTCCACTTCATCGCCCCGACGGATCCTCGCTGGCTGTCGACGCTCGACGCGATCGGCAACGAGCTCGTCTCGGACAGCCTCGTCTACCGCTACGACCCGCACGCATCGCCGGACGGACTGGACGGCGACGAGGGCACCTTCTCGATCTGCAGCTTCTGGTACGTCGAGGCGCTCTCGCGTGCAGGCCGCGTCCACGAGGCGCGGCTCGCATTCGAGAAGATGCTCACGTACGCGAACCACCTCGGCCTGTACTCCGAGGAGATCGGTTCGAGCGGCGAGCTGCTCGGCAACTTCCCGCAGGCGTTCACGCACCTCGCGCTGATCAGCGCCGCGGTCAACCTCGACGGGAAGCTCGGCTGAGGCGCCGGCGAGAGATGCGATCGCTTCCGCGCAACCAGCAGCTCTTGCTCGCGTTCCTCATTCTCGTCGGCATCGCCGCGATGGCGATCGCGTTCGGCACGACGTCCGGGCAGACGACCCAAGCCGCGCCGCCGCCCGGCGAGCAGACTCCTCGGGTCGAGAAGACCCACGAGAGCTACTCGGATCTCCTGCGCGCGAGCCGCAAAGGCGACGTCGTCTCGCTCTCCGTCGACGCGGCGACCGGCAAGGCGGACGTCATCTACGCCGACGGCCACATCGCCGACGTCGTGCTCCCGCCCGACAACAGCGCGCTTCTGAGCCAGCTGGCCGAAGCCGGCACGGAGGTGCAGATCGAAGGATCGCCCACGAGCAGCCACGACGGCGGCGGCGGCGGGTCGCTGCTGGGCGCCCTCCTGCTGCCGCTTCTCATCCTCGGCCTGGTGCTGCTGCTCTTCAGCGTCGCGCGCCGGCGCGCGCAGAAGAACGGCGGCGGCGGGATGTTCGGCGGCGGCATGCCCGACATGTCGCTCCGGCAATCCGCCGAGGTGACCACCGTGCCGAGCGAGCGGTTCGTCGACGTCGCAGGGTGCGACGAGGCGGTCGAGGAGCTCGCCGAGATCGTGCAGTTCTTCCGCGACCCGACGCGGTTCCACCTGCTCGGCGCGAAGCTCCCCTCGGGGATCATGCTCCACGGCGAGCCGGGCACCGGGAAGACCCTGCTCGCGAAGGCGCTCGCCGGCGAGGCCGGCCTCCCGTTCTACGCGACGAGCGGCAGCGACTTCGTGGAGAAGTTCGTCGGCGTCGGCGCAAGCCGGGTGCGCGAGCTCTTCGCGAAGGCGCGGCAGCACGAGGAAGGCGCCGTCGTCTTCATCGACGAGATCGATGCCGTCGGGCGCGCGCGCAGTGCGAACGACGGCAACGGCGAGCGCGAGCAGACACTGAACCAGATCCTCGTCGAGCTCGACGGGTTCTCCACCCACGACCGGATCATCTGCATCGCGGCGACGAACCGCCTCGACGTGCTCGATCCCGCGCTCCTGCGCCCGGGCCGCTTCGGCCGCCACATCGCCGTTCCGCTTCCCTCCGTTCACGGCCGCACCGCGATCCTCCGGGTCCACACGGCCGGGAAGCCGCTCGCGGACGACGTCGACCTCGACGACCTCGCTTCCGCCATGGGCGGCCTCTCCGGCGCACAGCTCGCGGAGGTCGTCAACGAGGCCGCAGTGATGGCCGCTCGCGCGCGGGCGAACGAGATCGGACGCGACCACGTGCGCGAGGGCTACCTCAGGGTGCTCGCAGGCCCGAAACGGCGCAGCGCGCCCATCGGAGAGGGCGAGCTCGAGGTGATCGCGTCCCACGAGGCGGGCCACGTCCTCGCCGCTGAATACGGCGAGCGCTACGAGAAGGCGCAGCAGGTGACGGTGGAGCCGCGCGGCAAGGCGATGGGGCTCGCCGTGTACGGGCAGACCGATCGCGCGCTGCACGATGCCGACTACTTGCACGAGGCGCTCATCGCCACGCTGGGCGGACGGGCGGCCGAGCAGATCCTGTTCAAGCGTGTCTCGTCGGGTGCTGCGAACGACCTGCAGAAGGCGACGGAGCTCGCCCGGCGGGCGGTCGAAGAGTTCGGCTTCTCGCCGCGGCTCGGACAGATCGTCGCCGGACGCGCGCCGTTCTCCGAGAGTACGCGCGCCGTCGTCGACAGCGAGATCGAGCGGATGGTTGCAGATGCCTACGCCGACGCTCTCTCGCTCCTCGCCGAGCACCGCGACCAGCTCGAACGGCTGGCCGAGCGCCTGCTCGAGCAGCGTGTGCTCGAGCGCGTGGACATCCTCGCGGCGATCGGACACGCGCCGCCGAAGCCGAAGCGAGCGCCGCGCCCGACACCGCGCGCGGTCCCGGCGCTCGTTCCGCAGCCGGGTCTCCCGCTCGCTGCAGCCGATGCAGCTGAACCGGAGGCGGCGTGATCCTCGCCGGCGACATCGGCGGCACGAACACGCGGCTTGCGCTCTTCGAGGGCGATGCCTCGTCCCCCGTCCGGCTCGAGATTCTTCCGACCGATTCGGCCGAGACGCTGCTCGAGCTCGTCGCCGTGTTCCTCGCAGACGACGCGGACGAGATCGCAGCAGCCTGCTTCGGCGTCGCCGGCACCGTCGACGGCGGGCGCGTCGCGGGCGTCAATCTCCCGTGGCGCGTCGACGCGCGCGAGCTCGAGCAAGGCCTGGATGTTCGGGTCCAGATCGTCAACGACCTGCAGGCGAACGCGCGCGGGATCGAAGCGCTGGAGCCCTCCGACTTCGCTCTGCTCACCTCAAACCACGTCGACGTCGACGGGAATCGCGCCGTCGTCTCCGCAGGCACGGGCCTCGGCGAAGCGGGTCTCTTCTGGGACGGCGCCCGGTACCACGCGATCGCGACGGAAGGTGGGCACGCGGACTTCGCACCGCGCTCGAGCCTCGAGGTCGACCTCTACCACTACCTCGCCGCGCAGTTCGGTCACGTGAGCTACGAGCGCATCTGCTCGGGCGCCGGCCTCGTGAGCATCTATCGCTTTCTCTGCGGCGACGAGCGCCGCCTCGTCGATGCTGCGTCGATCTCCGCCGAGGCGCTCGCGGAGCCCTCGTCACAGAGCAGCCGTGCGCTCGATCTCTTCGTCTCCATCTACGGCGCCCGCGCCGGCAACGTCGCGCTCGGCTTCATGGCCACGGGCGGCGTCTACCTCGGCGGCGGCATTCCCCCGAAGATCCTGCCCAGGTTGCGGGAAGGCGGTTTCATGCACGCCTTCCGCGCCAAGGGCCGTTTTGTCTCGCTGCTCCAGCGCGTTCCCGTCCGCGTGATCCTCAACGACCGCGCGGCCTTGCTCGGCGCTGCACGCATTGCCGCCGAGCACTCCCTCGTTCCCGTCCCCACTCCCTGAGGTGCTCATGAACTCTGCCAGTGCTGCTGCTTCCATCTCGTCCACGGCCGAGGAGCTCGTGCCGGACGACCATGTGATCGTGCTCTTCGGGGCGACGGGCGACCTCGCCCGACGCAAGCTCCTGCCGGGCCTCTTCCGGCTCGCGCAGGCGGGGCTGCTCCCCGCGCGGTACCGGATGGTCGCCACGTCGCGAAGCGATCACACGGACGACAGTTTCCGCACCTTCGCGAGAGAGGCCGTCGAGGAATTCGGAGGAGCGCCCTCCGAGCACGACTGGAACGCCTTCGCGGCGAACGTCTCGTACACCTCGCAGGAAGCGCTGGTCAGCGCGGTCGCACGCGCCCAGAGCGAGCTCGGCGGCGTCACGCGCAAGCTCTTCTACCTCTCCGTACCGCCTGTCGCCTTCGGGGAGATCGTCGAGATGCTCGGCTCGAGCGGCCTCTCCGACGACGCGCGCGTCATCCTCGAGAAGCCGTTCGGGACCGACGTCGTCTCCGCGCGTGCGCTCAACGAGAAGGTACACGGCGCGTTCGACGAGACGAACGTCTTCCGGATCGACCACTTCCTCGGCAAGGAGACAGTGCAGAACATCCTCGCCTTCCGGTTCGCGAACGGCATCTTCGAGCCGATCTGGAACCGGGACCACATCGACCACGTCCAGATCGACGTGCCGGAGACGCTCTCGATCGGAAGCCGCGCCGGCTTCTACGAGGGAACGGGTGCCTTCCGCGACATGATCGTGACGCACCTCCTCCAGGTGCTCGGCTTCGTCGCGATGGAGCCCCCGACGTCCTTTTCTCCGCGAGCGTTGCTCAACGAGACGGTCAAGGTGGCCGAGGCGATGGTTCCGATTCGCGCCGAGGACGTCGTCTTCGGCCAGTACGCCGGCTACCGCGACGCCGAGGGCGTCGACCCCGATTCGCAGACCGAGACGTTCGTCGCGGCCCGGGTCGAGATCGACAACTGGCGCTGGGCAGGAGTTCCCTTCTTCCTGCGGACCGGCAAGCGCATGGCCGACGCGCGCCGTGTGGTGACGATCGCGTTCCGTGACCCGCCGCGCCGCATGTTCGAGTCGTCGAACGGCTTCGGCCCGAACGAGCTCGTCTTCGAGCTGGGCGACCCGGGCAGCATCTCGTCGACGTTCCTGGCGAAGGTGCCCGGCCCGACCATGCAGCTCGCGCCGGCGGAGTTCAGGTTCGACTACGAAGCGTCGTTCACGAGCGCGCACCAGCTGGAGGCGTACGAGCGCCTGATCCACGACGCGCTGATGGGCGACCGCACGCTCTTCACCCGCGCGGACGGGATCGAGCGCCTCTGGGAAGGGTGCGCGCCGATCCTCGAGAACCCGCCCCGCGTTCATCCGTACTTCCCGGGCTCCTGGGGGCCGGCCGCCGCGGACGACCTGATCGCGCCCCGGCGCTGGCACCTCCCCCAGGGTGATGCCTCGTGAGGCACCCGAACGGCATCGTCGCCGTCCTGTTCGACATCGACGGGACGTTGATCACGACCGGCGGAGCCGGCGCGGTCGCCTGGCGCCGGGCGTTCGACGAGCTCTACGGCATCCCGGCCGACATCGGCGCTTCCTCCGACGCCGGCATGACGGATCCGGAAGTCGCCCACCGCACGTTCGCCAGCGTGATCGGGCGCGAACCGAGCGCGCACGAGCTCGCGCAGCTGATGGCGGTGCGGCTCGAGTACCTGCCGCAGGCCGTTGCCGAGTCGAGCGGCTACCGCGTGCTCGCCGGCGTCGAGCAGCTCCTGCCGCGACTCGCGGACGCAGGCTTCCTTCTGGGTCTCACGACCGGCGGCGTCGAGGCTGCGGCCCGCTTCAAGCTCGCGCGCGCGGGACTGAACCGGTACTTCCCTTTCGGCGGCTACGGCTCCGACTCGGTCGACCGCGCGCAGTTGACGAAGCGCGCGATCGAACGGGCGGCGTTCCTGTACGGACGACGGCTCGACAGCCGTCGCTGCATCGTCGTCGGCGACACGCCGCTCGACGTCGCGGCCGCGAGAGAGACGGGCGCCGTCTCGGTCGCCATTGCAAGCGGGCACTTCAACACCGACGACCTACGAGCCGCCGGCGCCGACTACGTCCTCGAATCGCTCGAAGAGGAGCTGCCTCTATGACACCGCTCTACATGCTCGCGTTCGACCACCGAAGCTCCTTCAGCCACGACCTGCTCGGCATCACGCGCGAGCCGACGGCCGACGAGGCCGCCCGTGTGGCCGACATCAAGCTCGTCGTCTACGAAGGGTTCGAGCTGGCGCTCTCCGACGGGATCGAACGCGGGTCCGCAGGTCTCCTCGTCGACGAGCAGTACGGCGCCGAGATCGCGCGTCGCGCACGCGAGGCCGGCGTGGCGCTCGCGATGCCGGTCGAGCGGAGCGGACGGGCCGAGTTCGAGTTCGAGTTCGGCGAGGAGTTCGGGCTGCACATCGAGCGTTTCGACCCGAGGTTCGCCAAGGTCCTCGTCCGCTACAACCCGGAGGGAGATCTCGAGGCGAATGCGCGTCAGCGCGCCCGTCTGCGCAGGCTCTCGGACTGGCTGCACGAGCGCGACCGCAAGCTCCTGTTCGAGCTGCTCGTCCCCGCCGAGCCCGAACAGCTGGAGCGCGTCGACGGCGACGCGGGACGCTACGACCTCGAGCTTCGTCCGGACCTCGTCGTGCAGACGATCGGCGAGATCCAGGACTCGGGCATCGAGGCGGACATCTGGAAGATCGAGGGCCTCGATCGGCGCGAGGATTGCGAGCGCGTCGCGACGCAGGCTCGCAGCGGCGGCCGCGAGCACGTCTCGTGCATCGTCCTCGGTCGCGGAGCCGACGACGCGCGGGTGCTGCACTGGCTCGAGCAGGCGGCGCCGGTCCCCGGCTACATCGGCTTCGCCGTCGGAAGGACGCTCTGGTGGAACGAGCTCGTCGCGTACGTCGCCGACGAGATCGAGCGCGGCGAGGCCGCCGCGCGCATCGCCGACAACTACCGCCGGATGATCCAGGCGTACGTGAGATGCACGCCGTAGCGACCTCCCTCGAGGAACGGCGTCTGCTCCGCGCGCTGCGAGCCGGAGACGAGCGCGCGTACGCGGAGCTCCACGCCCGCTTCGACGCGCGCCTCGTCGCGCTCGCGATGTCGCACGGCTGCAGTCGTGCGGTCGCGCAAGAGGTCGTGCAGGAGACGTGGACGTCCATCGTCCGCGGGATCCACACCTTCCAGGGCCGTTCGAGCCTGAAGACGTGGATCTTCACGATCCTGGTCAATGCCGCGAACGCGCAGGTGAGGCGCGAGCGCCGGGTCGTGCCGCTCTCCGCAGCGAACGGCAACGTCGTCGACCTCGACCGCGCGCGTCAGGACGCCGCGAGGACGCAGCCCCACGAGCGCTTGATCTGGAAGGAGACGCTCAGCCACGTCCACGCGGCGATCGGGACCCTCCCACCGGCGCAGCGAGACGTGATCACGCTGCGGGACGTGCACGGCTGGACGGCGGAGGACGTCTGCGGCCGGCTCGGCATCTCGAACGGCAATCAACGCGTGCTCCTCCATCGCGCCCGCACCCACGTCCGCCGAGCCCTGTCGAGCTACTTCGAGCCGTCGCTGCCCCGGAAGACCCAGCTGGAGGAGGC
>OEKB01000231.1_pt8 | contig 15464 bp, 18 predicted proteins | sample 1503171 | NCBI WGS metagenome assembly OEKB01 (sample SAMEA104379580, study PRJEB20068) | metagenome | isolation source: 1998
GCGAACGATCGCGTAGCCACGATCGAGCGTCCCGCGCGGGGAGAGCGCGCGAAGCCGACCGGCGGCGTGCTCCAGCCGCGACCGCTTTCGCTCCACCAGCAGCGCGGGCGCACGCCGCAGACGTTCGTGCACGTGCTCGACGTGCTGACGCGCGCGGTCGAGGGTCCGGCGTCCGCCTCGCTCGAGACTCGCGTGCAGACGATCCAGTTGCTCGCGGAGCTCGACGGCGTTGGGAACCACGAGACGTCCCGCAGCCGTCGGCGTCGACGCGCGTGCGTCGGCGGCGAGGTCGCACAGCGGCGTGTCCTGCTCGTGTCCGACTGCGGACACGATCGGGACCGGGCACGAAGCGACGGCGCGGACGAGACGTTCGTCGCTGAACGGCAGGAGATCCTCGAAGCTGCCGCCGCCGCGCGCGAGCACGACGACGTCCATCTCCGGCGCGGCGCACAGCTCGTGCAGGGCGTCGATCATCGCGGCCGCTGCGAGCGGGCCTTGCACGTAAGTCTCGGCGACGAGCACGCGCGCAGCCGGGAATCGCGCCGTGATCGTCGCGAGCACATCGCGTTTCGCCGCGGCGTCGTTTCCCGTCACGAGCCCGATTCGTCGCGGCAGCCGCGGCAGGGCCCTCTTGCGCCCCGTCGCGAACAGGCCCTCGTCGGAGAGCTTTCGCTTCAGCCGCTCGAGCGCCGCGAGGTGATCGCCGAGGCCCCAGCGCTCGATCGACAGCGCCCGGAGGCGGAAGTCACCACGTGCCTCGTAGAGGTCGGGACGACCGAGGACGTGGACGCGGTCGCCGTCCGCGAGCTCGAGCCGCAGCGCGTCGAAGCGCGAGCGCATGATCGTGACGCCGAGGCACGCACCGTCGGTCGGATCCTTGAGCGTGAAGAACACGCTCTGCCAGCGCGTGTGCCGTCGCAGCTCGGTGATCTCGCCTTCCACCCAGACCGTCGGCAGGCGCGAGAGCCAGTCCGCGACCCCACGATTGAAGGCGGCGACGGAGTAAACCTTGCGATCGCCGTATTGGAGCGCCTCGACCTTCACGTCGAGGCGAATGGTACGCGCGTGCTAGAGGAGGATCTCCGCGGCCGTTTCGGGGGAACACCCACATCCGAGGAGCTCGACCGCGCGATGGAGATCTGCCTCGCTCACGGCGATGCGCTCGGCGAGCGGCAGCGGATAGCCCGCCTCCATCAGCACGTGGAGCCGCCAGCTCTCGACCTTCGAGCGCTCGTTCTCCGTGGCCTCGATCGTTTCTGCCATGTCGCTCATGGACCGCCTCTCGTTCGCCATCCCATAGACGAACCCTCCAGCGGATTGTTTGCAGAGAGGCTTCGAAAGACACCCGGGGCTACACGCGGGTGATCGCGGTATCGATCCGCTGGAGGAGGTCGTGGAGCCGGGCCTCGATCACCGCTCGCTCGGCCTCCATGTCCGCTGCGAGCAGGTCGAGGCGCCGCCGGAGCTCTTGTTCCTCGCCGAGCAAGCGCTGCTCGAAGGCCGCGATCGCCTCCGCGCGCTGCCGGTCGAGGCCCACGACGACCTGGTTCAGCCGCTTCTCGAGCCGCTGCGTGCCCGCATCGCCGACGTGCCCGAGCTGGTCGGCGAGGACCCGCTCTGCTTCACGCATGAACGCCTGCACGGCGCGGTCGAGCTCCCGGGACAAGCGCGTGGCGGCGTCCTCGCGGGCAGCGCGGATCGCGTCGGAGAACTGCTGCCCCGCCGCGTCGGAGAAGCTCGCCGCCGCGCGTTCCAGCACGCGTTGGAGCTGCTCGATCTGCTTGCGCTCCACGTCTGCGAACGCAGCCTGGATCCGCCGCATCGCTTCCGTCTGGTCGCGCTCGATCTGCTCTGCGACGGTGCGCTCGCGGCGCCGCAGCCTCTCGTTCAGCTCGTGGAGCGTGCGCCGGCGCTCGGAGGCGTAGGCATCCAGTTCGGCGTTGCCGGTCTCGACGGTCTCCTGAATCGCGCGGGCAAGCTCGTCGCGAAGACGGATGAGACCGGCGCGCTGCTGTTCGCTCTCGGCTTCGAGACGCTCCGCGTCCGCGGCGATGCGCGCCTCCGCCTCGGAGATGAGCTGTCGCTGGCGTTGCTGGAGCTGCTCGACCTGCTCGGCGACCGCTCTTTGCGAACGCTCGAGGTCCTCCGTCCAGGCGCGCAGCCGGTTGTCCACCTGCCGCTGCGCGTTGACGAGGCCCTCGGAGATCGAGGCACCCGCCAGGCGCTCGTGCTCCGCGGCCGCGCGCCGACGCTCTTCCGCGATCCGCCGTTCCTGCTCGGCGAGAAGCGAGACCGAGTCCGCGCGAGCGCGCACGAGCGTCCGCTCGAGCTCGGCCGCCCGTTCGGACCCCTCGCGGTCGACGAGCTCTGCCAGCCTGTGCTGTGCGGCCGCGAGATGGCTGTCCACGTGCTGTGCGTGCTGCTCGAGCCGGCGCAGCCGCAGCGCCGCGACCTGTGTCACTGCGGCGAGTGTCGTCCCGGCCGCCGAAACGGCGATCGCCGTATGTTGATCGAAGGCGTAGAGGACCCAGAGCGCGATCGCCGCGCCGCCGAGCGCGACCGCGAGCCCTGAGAGAAAGGCTCGCGTCGTGCGTCCTGCAATCGTCGCTGCGAGCGCTACGCCGGCCGCAACCGCCGACGCGGCGAACACGATCTCCGCGGCATGCGTGGAGTGCACGGCGTCAGGTTACGCGCACGAGCACGAGGGCGACGGCGAGGAGGATCACCGCTCCGGTGAGGGCTCGGAGGGCCTGCTCGTGGGGCCGCTTCAGGGCCTCGGCGTCGAGCACGGTCGCCGTGCCGTCCTGCCACTCGATCCGCCCGGAGACGCTTGCCACACGCCTGCGGACGTCGCGTACGACGGTCGACAGCAGACGCTGCGCGGCGCTGAGCAGCGCGGCGAATCCTGCAGCGACCAGCGCTTGGGCACGGAGCTTCTCGGCCGACGCGAAGTACGCCGTCAGCAGCGGAAAGGATCCCCACCCGAGCGCGAACCACAGCCCTCCGTGCAGTGCTCCGCCGAAGAGCTCGAGGTTGTACGCGGTCACGAGGACACAGCCCACGGCCACGAACGCGAGCAGCCATAGATCGCGGCGCGCTGCGACGACGATCCCGAGCGCGGCGGCGGCTGCGATGGATCCGACTGCGAGCCCGACGAGCGCGTGCGGCGAGATGCGGGTCTTCAGCGGCCGCCCCTGCAACTCGTCCAGCGCGTGCGCCCCGATCCCCATGGCCAGGAAGAAGGCGACGAGCGTCACGCCCAGCACGCCCGCGTCGAACCGCGGCGCGATCGCTGCGCCGATCACGACGTACGAGAGATGCCAGAGCGTGTAGGGCGGATGGAGGAGCGTGACGTAGTCGCGCCACCCGCCCGGCTCGAGGGCGTAGAACGCCGGCCGGACCTCGGTCACGCCCGCCGGCCCCAGATCACGATCGCGCCGCCGAGACTCAGTCGCCTCGACTGGACCTGCTCGATTCCCGCGGCGCGCCAGGCCTCGAGGACGCGCTCCTCCGGCCAGCGTTCGTAGAAGTCACGAATGCTGCCGCCGAGGAAGGCACCGACGCGCGCCCAGCCTGGTGCGATCGCGCGCCCTGCGAGCGGAAGCACGGTGCGCACGTAGAGCTCCCACGGCACCCTCCACACACCGTCCGGGACTGCGAACTCGAGCGACGCGATCGTCCCGCCGGGGCGGACGACCCGGGCAAGCTCGCGCAGCGTCGCGGCCGGGTCAGAGACGTAGCGAAGGAGGTACGTGAACGTGAGCGCGTCGAACGAGGAATCCGCGAACGGAAGCTCGTCCGCGGTGCCCTCCACGAGCTCGATCTGGCCGTCGAGCCGGCGCCCGGCCTCGGCGAGCATCTCCGGGCTCTGGTCGAGGCCGACGACCCGGCAGCCCTTCCGGCGGATCAGCTCGCGCGCGACGGCACCGGTGCCGGTGGCGACGTCCAAGACGGTGTCGCCGGCGCCGACCGGCACGCGCGCGACGAGGAAGCGCCGCCAGCGTGGGTCCTGCCCGAGCGAAAGCAGCGCTGCATACCGGTCGTAGGTCGGCCCGAGCGGAGCGAACAGGGCCCGCGCGGAGACGGCCTCGGCCATGTGCGCGAGTCTATGCTCGCCGCATGGCGTTGAGCGACGAGTTGCAGGGGATCGCCGTCGCCGCGGAGCGCTTCACGGGCGACGGGGAGCAGGTCGGGGCGATCCTCGTCGCGGAGGCTGCGCAGGCCGAGCGCGTGTACCTCTGTGCCTACGAAGGGCCGTCGGGTCGCAGCTGGCTCGCGCTGGACGAGGACGGAGCGCCGGTCACGAATCGCAACCGGGTGCGCGAGGCCGTCTCGATCTCGGCGATCTGCGAGATCGCGGAGGAGCAGGCGGGCGGGGGAGAGCTCGAGGACCTCCGGCAGCACCTCGTGGGCGTCCGCCTGACGGCGAACCCACCCGGGATCGAGGAGGCGGAGGTGGCTGCGCTCGCGCTGGAGACCACCATCGGCTCTGCTCCACGGGTCGCGTCGCCGCAGTATCTCGACGAGCTCGGCGCGGCCACCCGCCGTCTCGAGCAGGCGCTCGGGGACTCGTCCAACTCGCCCTTCGCCGTGGCGATGCAGCAGGCTCTCGGCGCGGTCGAGGAGCTTGCGAAGGAGGTCGAGTCGCAGTACAAGCTCCCTCTGACGTGACGAACGAGACGCCAGCCGTCCGCGCATCGGACGCCGAGCGCGATCGGACGGTCGAGCTGTTGCGGGAACATCTTGCGTCCGGCCGCCTGACGCCCGAGGAGTTCTCCGAGCGAATGGAGGCGGCGTACGAGGCGCGGACGACGGAGGACCTCTCGGTGCTCTCGCGCGATCTTCCCGCCGCGGTCCCTGCCGGCCGGCGACCGAAACGTCTGAGCGGCGTCGTTTTCGGCGACGTCGAGGTGGCTGGACGCTGGCGGATGCCGAGGTCGAAGTTCGTGGTCGTCGTCTTCGGCAACGCCGACATCGACCTGCGCGGCGCCGAGCTGCCGGCCGAGCGTGCGACGCTCAGAGCATTCGTGCTCTTCGGCAATGTCGACGTCTACGTGCCCGAGTCGGTCGACGTCGATCTCGGCGGGCTGACTGTCTTCGGCCACCGCCGCGCGTCCGGTGAAGATCGGTCGGCTCCGGGGGCGCCTCTCCTCCGCGTCCGGGTGTACGGCCTCTTCGCAGCCGCTGACCTCTGGCACGTGCCGGCGGAGCTGGTGTCGCGCAGCTTCCGTGAGGTGACCCGGACGCTGGGCCGACGCCGTCGTGGCGAGCTCGAGGCCTGATCGACAGGCGTTGACGCCGACTGACTCCCTCGAAGGACGCGTCGCTCTCGTCACTGGTGGGGGCACCGGTCTGGGTCGAGCGATGGCGCTCGAGCTCGGACGGCGTGGCGCGAAGGTTGCGGTCGTGGGGCGCCGTCGCGAGCCGCTCGAGGAGACGGTGGCGCTGCTGGCGGGGGCCGGGTTCGCGACCCAATGCGACGTGCGCGAGCCCGAGGCGGTCGCGGCCGCGTTCGACGCTGCGGAGGAGACGCTCGGTCCGATCACCACGCTCGTCAACAACGCCGCGGGGAACTTCCTCGTCCGCGCCGAGGATCTCTCGCCCAACGGCTGGCGCGCCGTGCTCGGCATCGTCCTCGACGGGACGTTCTACTGCTCGCGCGAGCTCGGACGCCGGGTGATCGACCGCGGGGGAGACAACGCGCAGATCGTCAACATCGTTGCGACCTACGCGTGGACGGGCGGACCGGGAACGGTTCACTCGGCGGCAGCCAAGGCGGGCGTCGTCAACCTGACTCGTACGCTCGCGGTCGAGTGGGCGCCGCACGGCATCCGCGTGAACGCGATTGCGCCTGGGCCGATCGACACGGAGGAGACGCGGACGCGCCTGTGGCCGACTGAAGAGGTTCGCGCCGCGCTGCTCGCAAAGATCCCGCTGCGCAGGTTCGGCCGCGAGGCGGAGGTTGCGCGTGCATGCGCCTTCCTGGTCTCGGACGACGCGGCCTACGTCACGGGCGACGTGCTGACGCTCGACGGCGGCGCCTGGCTCGAGAAAGGGATGTTCGGCTCGGAGAGCTAGCGGACTTCGACGGCTCGCCGCCCGCGCTGGTGGACTGCGAGACCGGCCGCGAACACGGCGAGGGCCAGACCGAGCAGGAGATACGCGAACCAGTGCCCCTTCGTCTGCAGGTAGTGGATGAGGGCGGCGCCGACCCAGGCCGCGCCAAACGTCGCCCACACACGCCGGCGGAGCGGCGCCGCGAGCAGGAGCACGATGGCGCCGCCGATGAGCAGCGGCAGCCATCCGCGGCTTTCGGTGTCTCCTGAAGCGAAGGAGAGGTAGGCCAGCGCCACGGTGATGCCGCCGAGGCCGCCGAGGTAGAGCCAGAAGGCCTCACTGCGGCTCGATGCGCGGTCGAGCGCCAGCCCGATCAGCACCAACACGGCGCCGACGACGATGGCGATGACCGAGCGGCCTTCGCCTGAGGCATGCCACGCCGACGCGAGGAGCTGCGCCGTCACCTGCACCGCACCGACGACGAGGAGCAGGTTGAACGTCACCCCCGTGGCCACATATGCGAGCAGCCCGGCGAGGATCGTCACACAGCCGATCCCGAACACGGCGCCGCTGAACTCCGAGAGCGGCTCGAAGAACGGATCGTCGGGATAGACGCCGGTCACCTGCGTCAGTCCGTACCCGGTCGGCGGGACCATCGCTGCCGCGACCCCCGCCAGCAAACCTCCGGGGGTCCGCCAACCGCGCCAGAGCAGCAGTCCCGCAGCAAGCGCGTACGCCACGAGAAAGCCGAGCGAGCCGAGGAACTCCCAGACGTCATCGCTCGACTCGGGGATCTTGTCGATGATCACGAGGCTTGCGGCTGCGGCCACGACGGCGCCGAAGAACCAGAGGACGTTCGGGAGGTCGAGCTGCGGCCACGTCGCCGCCGGCTCGGAGCGCGCAGGCGTTGCCGGGGGGACAACCGGCGTCTCCATAGCGGGACATTCTTCATTGCCCGTCGGTCGTTCCCTATGCTTCGAGGCAATGGAAGGAGGCGGCTTCGGTTTTCCGCTCGGGGGCGACCCCGAGGACCTGCTGCGCGGCCTGCGTGAATTCGCGGAGCAACAGGCGGAGACGGTGCAGGAGGCGCAGCGAGAGCAGTTCGCGACGCTGACGCTCAACACGGCGGTTGAGCTCACGGGTGCGGCCCTCGGCCAGATGCAGGTGTCGGGCACCTCCGACGAGCAGGCGATCGCGCTACGTGATGCGATGCGCGTGCTGTTCCCGGAGGCGGTCGCACTTGTGTCCGCTGCGCGTCAGGGCTTCATGCGCGAGCGTTGATGCTGCTCGACCGCGCGATCGTCCGGTTGCTCCCGGCGGTGCCGCGCCCGGTCGTCCAGAAACTGTCGGAGCGTTACATCGCCGGGCCCGAGCTGAAGGACGCGCGCGAGTCGGTGCGTCGCGTGAACGCGGAGGGCAAGATGGCGACGATCGACGTCCTCGGCGAGGAGATCACGAACGAGGAGGACGCAGCCGCGATCGTCCGCGCCTACCAGGACGTCTTCGCCGACATCGAGCGCTGCGGGCTCGACTCGAACGTCAGTGTCAAGCTCACCGGTCTCGGTCTCAACCTCGGCTACGAGCTCTGCCGGACGAACCTCGTCACGGTCGTCGAGGACGCGGCCTCGCGCGGCAACTTCGTCCGCATCGACATGGAGGACTCGTCCACCACCGACGACACGCTGCGCCTCTACCGAGAGCTGCGCGCGGCCGGCCACGACAACGTCGGCATCGTCCTGCAGGCGACGCTGCGCCGGACGACATCGGACATCCGCGACCTGGCGGACCTGCGGCCGAGCGTCAGGTTGTGCAAAGGGATCTACATCGAGCCCCCCGAGATCGCCTACCGCGAGTTCGAAGCGGTGCGTGCGAACTTCGTCCGTTCGCTGAAGGTGTTGCTCGACGCGGGCTGCTACGTCGGCATCGCGACCCACGACCAGTGGCTGCTGGACGAAGGCCGCCGGCTCGTCGCGGAGCGGGACCTGCCCATCGACGCCTACGAGTTCCAGATGCTGCTCGGCATTCGTGCGGAGCTCGGCGATCGCCTCGTGGACGAAGGCCACCGGCTCCGGATCTACGTGCCGTTCGGCCGCCACTGGTACGCGTACTCGATGCGCCGCCTCCAAGAGAATCCGAAGATCGCCGGGTACATCGCCGCCGACACGATCGGTCGCTTCATCCCGGGCCGCAACAACGGCGTCCGTTAGTGCGCTGGGCGCGCGCCGAGGGCAGCCGCGTCTGGGACGAGAACGGACGGGAATACATCGATTTCACGGCGGGCTTCGGCGTTGCCGTGCTCGGACACAACAACCCGCGCATCAGAGAAGCGATTCTCACGCAACCCGTCCCTCACGCGCTCGGCGATCTGGCAGAAGCGGAGGTGACCCAAAGGTTCCGCGACGCCCTGCCGTGGCCCGCGAAGCTCGGCGTTACCGGAGAGGACGCGGTCGAGATCGCGCTGCGAACGGCGTTGCTCGCAACCGAGAAGCCCGGCATCGTCGCGTTCGAAGGTGCTTACCACGGCACCGGGTTGCTCGCCCTTGCGGCGACGGGGCTCGAACGGTTTCGCACGCCGTTCGCTTTCTGGCTGCCCGGCCCGGTTCACCGGAGGACCTTCGGCGAGGACCCGGGCCCGCTCCCACCGAACGCCGGTTGCGTCATCGTCGAGCCCGTCCAAGGCAGGGTCGGGTCACGAGTTCCGGCGGCCGGGTTCCTCGAACAGCTTCGCGAGCGATGCGATGAAGCCGCCGCGTTGTTGATCGTCGATGCCATCTTCACCGGACTCGGTCGACTCGGCGAGATGTGGCCCGGCTCGGACGTCGCCGACGTCCTCTGCGTCGGAAAGGCGCTCGGAGGCGGACTCCCGTTGTCTGCAGCCCTCTTCGTGCGCGAAGACCTGGCCGGCGTCTGGAACCTCGGGCTCGAAGACGTCTACACGCACACGCACGTCGGGAATCCGCTTGCGTGTGCCGCAGCCCTTGTCGTGCTCGACGAGGTGCCGCGACTGCTCGGCCGAGTGGAGGCGCTCAGCGCACGCTTTGCGGCCGCGGGCTGGCACGGAGCGGGTCTCTTGCGGACTCGACGGCAGAACGCAGCGCATGCGATCCGGAGCGGCGTCCTCGCGATTCCAATTCCAGCGCAGGAGGGACGCCACGCACTCACGCAGGCCGCACCGGCGTTCACGCTGACCGACGACGAATTCGACGAGGCCCTCGAGCGCCTCGCGCGCTAACGCGCGAACCAGCTCTTCGCGGTGGCGCTCGTCGCGAAGAAGCTCCAGAGCAGGCCGGCGACCTTCGCCTGACCGCTGGGCGACGGATGCGTTCCGTCCGACGCGCGCACGTCTGCGCACGTCCAGACGAGGCCGTCCTTGCGACCACGCGTGCCGTTCGTCCAGAGGTACGGCCCCCAGCCGATCCACGGGCCCTTGAGCTTCCCGTGGATCCGGTCGCTGACCACCCAGCGGACCGCGAACGCGCTGTCGTACGCCTGCGGCTCGGGGTTCAACGGCGTCGTGGCGTACCCGGCATAGGTGCGGCTCGACAGGTAGATCAGCTGCAGGTTCGGGAAGCGTGCGCGGAGGATGCCGATGATCTGACGCAGGTCGGCCGCGAGCCGGCGCGCGTCGGCGGGGAACCGACTCGCGTCGCGCGCGATCGCCTCCTTGAGCCAGACCGCCTGGACCTCGTCCGCGCTCACGCCTGCGACTGCGAGGCGCAGCTGAAGGATCGCCCAGTAGCGGCCGTTCGGATCCTTGATCGCCTCCGCGTCCTGGCCGCCCTGAGCACCGTCGACGATGGTGACGCTCGCGCTCTTGTGCGGGTCGGCATCTGCAAGGCGCTTGAACGCCGAGAACTCCTGCGTCGCGTTCGACATCCCGATCGAGAGGAGCACGATGCGCCCCTCGATCGGGTGCACGCGACGCGCTGCCGCGAGCCCGCTCTTCAGATACGCGGACGGCGGGATGTTTTTCCCGTTGGCGTAGAGACCGCCGGTGTACGCGTGGTACCGCCTCTTGCCGAGATCGGTGAGCGGCGTGGTCGCGACGGACGTCCGGGAACAGTTCGCGGCTGTCCCACCCGACGCGGCGGAGCTTGGCACGAGCAGGATCGCCGCGGCGGCAAGAAGCGCGCTGCGTCGCATGGGTCCAGCGTGCCAGCGGCCGGTGAGGGTTCTGTTACGGCGGTGGGCGAGCGTCGTAAGGATCAGGCCCGAAGGCCCAATGGGGTGCTCTATGGCCGCTGAGCGTGGAGGAGAAACGTCCCAGGGACGCGTGCATCGTGATGGCGGGGATTCCCGGGCTGCTCCGGGTACTCCTCCAGGGCGCGAACGGAGAGCCCGGCGCGCGCAACCGCGGTGACGATTTGTCCGAGTCGCCACAGCCGCTGCGGGCTGTCGTCCGCGAAGTAGTCCTCCCGCCAGTGCATCAGACCGTCGACGGATTTCGCGGCGGGATGCTCGTCGTAGAGGAGCACGTCACCGCCGGGTCGGAGCGCGGCCACGATCGCGTTCACCCAGTCGCCGAGATCGCTCACCCAGTCGACGTTCCAGCCCGCGTAGACGAGATCGAAGCGTCCCCGGCGGAGCTCGCGCGGGAGCGACCCCGCCTCGCCCTGGATCCAGAGGATCGTGGGCCACCGCTCGCGCGCGAAGTTCAGCGCCTCGGCCGAGCTGTCGACACCGGTGACGACCGCTCCGAGCGCCGCGAGCTCGGCTGCGGACTCGCCGGTGCCGCACTGAGGCACGAGGATACGCTTCCCTTGCAGTTCGGCGAGCGCGTGGCGGACCGGCGCGGGCAGCCCGGGCTCGCCCACCGTGCCGCGGCCGCGACCGTGCGCCGCCTCCCAAGCACGCAGGTTGTCCTCAGTCGGTTCCATCGCGATCTCTGTGGACGGATCGGCACACGGTCGTCACTCGAATGATCCGCTATTCAGGCCAGAAGTGAATAGCCGCCGTCGACGACGAGCGTCTGGCCGCGGACCATCGAAGCGTCAGGTGAGCAGAGGAAGGTCACCGCGGCCGCGACGTCCTCGGGCTCGACGAGCCGCCCGGCGGGGGTCCGCCTGCGTCCCGACTCGAGCATCTCGTCCTTGTTCGGGAAGAACTCGAGCGCGCCGGTCTCGACGACACCCGCGGAGACCGCGTTGACGCGGATGTCGCGCGGCGCGAGCTCGACGGCCAGGTAGCGCACGACCGATTCGAGCGCTGCTTTCGAGGTCCCTACGAGCACGTAGTTCTCGAGGACGCGCATCGATCCGAGTGACGAGACACCGACGATGCTCGAGCCCGGCTTCATGTCCTTCGCGCACGCACGGGCAAGCGACAGCAATGCCCGCGCGTTCGCGGCGAGCGTCCAGTCCCAGTGCTTGTCCTCCGTCTCGAGCGCCGCACGGATGACGCCCGTCGCCGCGTTGTGCACGATCGCATCCCAGGGCCCGCTCTCAGCGAACTCCTGGACGACGCGGTCGGACGCGACGTTCCCTCGTACGAGCACGGGCTCGGCGCGGGCGTCGCGGAGCTCCTGCGCCGTCTCCTCGGCAGCCGCGTCGTTGCGGAGATACCCGACGGCCACCCGCGTCGCGCCCAGACCTGCGAACCGCAGCGCGATCGCCTTGCCGATTCCGCGCGTCCCGCCGGTCACGAGCACGGACCGGCCGTCGAAGGAGCTCATTCCCGCGGCGGCAGGGGGTCGTACGCGGGAGCGGCGCTCGGAATCTCGTCCCACCCGATGCGCGAGCGAGGCTCGCGGCCGCCCTCCTCGGCCTTCGACGACGCATGGCCGAGCCGGTCGAGCAGCTCCATCTTCTCCTGCGCGTACCGCTTCACCGGATGGTCGTCGGGCAGGTCGCGCACGAGCTCCTCGATCCGCGCGCGCAGCTGGTACGCGAAGTGCGGCGTCGCCGGGCCGACGAGCGCGTCGACGTCTTCCTTCGTGGGCTCGCGCATCGGCGCCAAGCCTAACGGAGCGCGCGGGAGGCGCTAGGACGTCGCAGGCCCGGCGATGTACACGTGCACGTCGAGCGGCCCGAACGAATCGGTGAACTGACCCGACGCGGGCGTGACGGTCCGAGTGCCGTCGAGGGAGGTCAACGGCCGGCTCCCGAGGGAAGGGACCGTGACGGTCGCAGACGTCGGAGTCCGGCTTGCATTCACCGCGATTACGTAGACCGCCCCGTTGTGCTCGCGTGCGCCGACCTCGACCGTGCTGTTGGCGCTCGCCTCCAGCGCCGGCTCGAGGAGCGCCGGCATCAGCGCCTCGATCTGCCGCTTGTCGGCGGCGATCTGCTGGCCGATGCCCGGGCCGAAGTCGTGGGGGAAGTACCCCATCGCGTGCGCGCCGCCCGCGATCGCCAGCCACGTCTCGGCGTGGACGGTCTGGGCGTTCGGGTCGAGCCTCGGATCGTGGCAGTCCATCCCCCGCGCCTCGATCCACTGGAACGTCGGCTTGCCCGCCGCGAGCTGGACGAGCTCGCGTTGAGATTCGAACACGTGGCCGAACTCGTCGTACCGGCACCAGTTCTGGAGTGGATAGAGATCGAAGCCGAGGACGTCGGCGGACTGGATGAGCGCCGGATACATGCCGCGACCCTGCGGCAGTGGCGCAGCGTGCGAGTAGAAGTGGTTCGTCAGGGTCAGGAAGCGCGGGCCACCCCCGTTGTCCGGGAGCGCCGTTCGAATCGCGTCGGCCGTCACGCTGCTCGGGAGGAACGTGTCCCACTCGTCGGGCAGGAACTGGCCGACCGCGCCGGGCAGCCCGGGATCTCCGGCGTCGGTGACGAGGAAGCCGCGGCCGCCAAGCGCGCCGAGCTGCTTGTCCGCGTCACCGCAGTCCTTGGCCATGAAGAGGTCGATGCCGTACGCGAGCTCGGTGCTGTACGTGTCCGGACACGCGGCCCAGACCATGGTCGGGAAGTACGGCTGGCCGTTGACGAGGAACGCCCCGTTGCCGACGCTTCCGCTGACGGGACCGGACAGCGGCGGCGTCGTCAACAGGAAGGGTGAGGTCGCGGCGCGTCCGTCGCTCGCGCGGGCGTTCACCCAGAGCCGATACGTCGTGTTGAAGGTCAACCCGTTGACGACGGCGACGTGGTCGATAGAGGGCGTGTCGGCGGCCGTCCACAACGTGGGCGCGTCGAAACCGTAGGCGACCTGAGACGTCACGGGCTCGCTGGTCTGCCACGCGATCGTCGCGGCAAACGGCGACAGGGACGTCGTGTGGACGTTGCTGATCTCGATCGGTGTCGTCGGGACCGGCGTAGTGGTCGTGGTCGGCTCGGTGGTCGTCGGCGCGGTCGTTTCCGTCGGGGTGGCCTGGATCTCGGTGCTCGCGGGGTACTCGTTGCCGGCTGCGTGCGCGCTCTCCGATCCCCGGGCGGCGGCGCTGAAGACCACGACCGTTCGATGCCTCCGCAGGTCGAGGGAGGCGGAGCGGGGCGCGATCGCCGCAGTCGCCAACGATGGCTGCAGCGGCGTCAGGCCGACGTGGACCTTGACGTTGCGGTAGACGCGGCCGGGTGGGTTGATGACCGAGCAGCAGCGCGCGGCGGAGGGCGCGGGCATCACCGTTGGGCGCACCTCAGGGCCGCCCGCACGGTGTGCGAGGGCAAAGCCGATCGTCGCCCCGACCACGGTCGGGACCAGCAGCCACAGGTAGGTGCGGAGCGGCACCTTGTAGAAGTCGGCGCGTGAGGCCGTCTCCCCTCCCTCGAACGGGGGATCTGGACGGCGGCTAGGGTCGCGAAGTGCGTCGCCCGGCTGCCGATGTGATGCTGCTGCTCACGGTAGCCCTCTGGGCGGGGAACTTCACCGTTTCGAAGTACATCCTCGAAAAAGGTTTCAAACCACTTTCGTACTCGTCGGTGCGATACGGCTCAGCGGCGCTCGTCTTCACGACGATCACGCTCGCATTGGAGGGATCGATTCGTATCGCGCGCCGGGACCTTCCGCTCGCGTCCCTCGCCGTCGGGGTCCTCTTTGCGAACCAGCTCTGCTTCGTGTACGCGCTCGACTTCACGACCGCGACGACGGTGGCGCTCCTGTTCGGGACGCTTCCCATCTGGACGGGTCTGCTGGCGCGAGGCGCCGGCGTCGAGCGGCAGAGCACCCGCTTCTGGCTCGCCGCCGCGCTCTCCTTCAGCGGCGTCGCGCTCGTCGCCGTCGGCTCAGGCGGCAAGGTGTCGACCGACCTGAAGGGAGACGCGCTTGCGATCGGCGGCTCCGCGACCTGGGCCGCGTACTCCGTGCTGATCTCACCGCTGATGCGCCGTTACTCGCCGTTTCGGCTCAGCTCCGTCTTCCTGCTCGGCGTGATGGTCGCACTCTTCGCCGCGGGTGCGCGGCAGCTCTCGCATCAGGACTTCCATTTCGGCCCGCTCGTCTGGATCGGCTTCGCGTTCGCCGTCCTCGGCCCGCTCGTGCTCACGAACCTCCTCTGGTTCACGGCGATCGACCGCGTCGGCCCGTCGCGCGCCTCGCTGTTCGCGAACCTGCAGCCGTTTCTTGCGGCGATCGTCGCGCTGATCGTCCTGTCGGAGAAGATCACGACGGTGCAGATCGGAGGCGGGCTCGCACTGGCCGGCGGAATCCTCGTCGCGCCGCGAGCCCGACCGCCGCAACCCGACGCGGACTGAAGTGACGTCGAGCCGGGCACGATAGGGAGGTATGGCCTCGCTGCGCGAGCGGCTCGCCCGGAAGCCGCCTGGTTACAGCCTCACGATCGGCCGGATCCTCGCGATCTATGCGGGTCTGATGGTGGCGCTGCTCCTGGCGGCGCTCGATCAGACGATCGTGGCAACTGCCCTGCCGAAGGTCGTCTCCGATCTCGGCGGGCTCTCGCAGTACTCGTGGGTGTTCACCGCCTACCTGCTGGCGAGCACCGTGACCGTGCCGCTGTACGGGAAGCTCGGTGACGTCTACGGCCGGAAGCCGCTGTTCCTGTTCGCGATCGTTGTCTTTCTCATCGGTTCGGCGCTCTGCGGGCTCGCCCAGAACATGACGGAGCTCGTGGTCTTTCGCGGCGTCCAAGGGATCGGCGCCGGAGGGCTGTTCCCGCTCGCCCTCGCGGTCATCGGCGCGATCGTGCCGCCGCGCGACCGCGGTCGGTACCAGGGCCTGATCGGGGCGGTCTTCGCATCGGCGTCGATCATCGGGCCGGCGCTCGGCGGATTCATCGTCGACAACACCAGCTGGCGGTGGATCTTCTACGTGAACCTTCCTGTCGGCGGGCTCGCGCTCCTCGTCATCTCGGTCACGATGCCTCGGCGCGCCCCGTTGACGGAGCATTCGATCGACTGGCTCGGCGCCGTGCTGCTCGCCGGTGCGTCGGCGCCGTTGCTGCTCGGGCTCGTCTGGGGAAGTGGGACGTACTCGTGGAGCTCGGCACACGTGATCGGCGCGCTCGTCGCCGC
>OEKB01000070.1_pt2 | contig 15104 bp, 14 predicted proteins | sample 1503171 | NCBI WGS metagenome assembly OEKB01 (sample SAMEA104379580, study PRJEB20068) | metagenome | isolation source: 1998
CTGGCCGGGTACCGAACAGGGTGCGCACTCGGCCTCAAGAGACCCGGACGAAGAGGCGGTGTGGCAGAGGTGTGAGGAAGAATCCAGAAGGGAATGTCCCTCCAGGGTGGCCTGAAGGATGGGGTGTGGATGACGAGTCACACCCTTGTTGCATTTGGGTCAGACCGTGGTGTTTTCAGCCCCGTCTGGTTTCGCCCGAGATCGCCCACCTTCATCGTCGAGCGCCGCGACGCGATGAGATCGCCGGCGCGGGGGAACCGAGCTTCCGCCGGGCCCGGCGTGTACGGAGCGACGCGGCGAATCCGACGGTTTCGCCGCGCTAATGCAACGTGTCTTCGAGGACGGCGCGGCCGACGCGATGCGGCTCGCGCATCATTGCCGCGAGCTTCGACACGACGTCGAGCGTCTCGCCGCGCTCGACCATCTGCTCGAGCTCCGTCAGCTCGTCGTCGAGCCAGTCGCCGTCGATCGGCGGACGTGCAGCACGAAGGATCTTCGAATGGCTCGTCGGGCCGACGGTCTCGTCCTCGCTCCAGAGCTCCTCGTGGAGCTTCTCTCCGGGCTTGGCTCCGACGAACTCGATCGCGACGTCCTGATCGGGCTCCTTCCCGGACAGACGGATCATGTTGCGCGCGAGGTCGAGGATCTTCACCGGCTCGCCCATGTCGAGGACATACACCTGCCCGCGGCCGCCGATCGCGCCGGCCTGCACGACGAGCGACACCGCCTCCGGAATCGTCATGAAGTAGCGCGTCATCTCGGGGTGCGTGACGGTGACCGGGCCGCCCTTCTCGATCTGGCGCCTGAAGATCGGGATGACGCTTCCCGACGAGTTGAGGACGTTGCCGAAGCGGACGGCGACGAAGCGCGTCTGGACGTCTTCCCGGTTGCCGTACGCCTCGACGATCCACTCGCAGACCGCCTTCGACTGTCCGAGCAGGTTCTTCGGGTTCGCCGCCTTGTCGGTCGAGACGAGCACGAATCGCGCCGCGCCGTACTCCACGGACACGTCCGCGATCACCTTGGTCGCGAGCATGTTGTTGCGCACCGCCTCGAGCGGATTCGCCTCGAGGAGCGCCACGTGCTTGTACGCGGCCGCATGGAAGACCACCGACGGCTGGTACCGCTCGAAGACCTGGCCCATCTTCGCCCGGTCGCCGCAGCCGCCGAGAACGGTTGCAACGGCCGAGAAGTCCCGTTCCTCCAGGAGCTCGCGTTCGATGTCGAACAGCGCGGCCTCGGAGTTCTCGACCAGCACGAGCCGCGCCGGCCGCACGCGGGCGATCTGGCGGCAGAGCTCCGCACCGATCGACCCCCCTGCGCCGGTGACGAGGACCGTCTCGCCGGCGAGATAGGACGCGATCGACCCCAGGTCCACCTCGACCGGCTCCCGCCCGAGGACGTCCTGCACCTCGACCGGCCGGATCTGCCCGGTGAGGTTGAGGTCGCCCGAGATCAGCTCGTAGAGACCCGGCAAGGTCTTGACGGGGACGCTCGCGTCGCGCGCGATCTCCACGATCCGCCGGCGCTCTTCACCGGACGCGGAGGGGATCGCGATCAGGACCTCGTCCGGTCGGTTGTCCCGCAGCAGATGCGGCAGCTCCGTCGTCGTCCCGAGCACGCGCACGCCGTGCACGCGAAGGTTCTTCTTGCGCGGGTCGTCGTCGATCAGACCGATCGGCGTATAGCCGAGGCTCGGCGCCCGTTGCATCTCGCGGATCACGAGCTGGGCCGCATCGCCGGCACCCACGATGATCACTTCCTTGCCGCGGGCGACGAGCGAGGCCGCTCCGGGACGCTCGATCAGGCTCCGCGCGATCAGCCGCGTCCCCGCGACGAGCGCGAGCAGCACGAGCCAGTCGAGGACTGCGACCGAGCGCGGCAGCTGAAAGCCCTTCACGGGATGCGCGAGAAACACGATGAGATCCGCGACGACGCAGGCGGCGGTGACACCGCGGGCTGCCCCCCACATGTCGTGCGTCGAGACGTATCTCCACCAGCGGTTGTAGAAGCCGAACACCACGAACACGGCGAGCTTCACCACGACCGCGATCCCGAGCGTGTCGATCATCAGGCGGTGGTACGGGGCCGGGACGCCGTGATCGAAGCGGAGCCAGAACGCGAGCCACCACGCGAGCGCGATCAGCACCGCATCGGCAAGGACGTTCCAGACCAGGTGGCGGTTGACCGGGATCATCGAGCGGCGACCGCGGCCGCGCTCCGCACGGCGTCGACGACGCGCTCCTGCGTCGAGGCGTCGATGCCCGCCCACATCGGCACCGAGAAGTTCTCGCGTGCGGCGCGCTCGGTCTCGGGCAGCGAGCCCGCCTCGTAGCCGAGGAAGCGCAGCGCGGGCTGCAGGTGGAGCGGTGTCGCGTAGTAGACGGCGGAACCGATCTCGGCTTGCCGAAGAGCGGCGCGGAGTCGATCGCGCTCCGGCGAGCGGCACACGAACAGGTGGTACACGTGTCCGGGCTCGTCGGCCGGCAGCTCGCAGAGCTCCCCGAGGCCGAGCTCTACGTAGCGGGCCGCCGCTTCGCGCCGCAGCCGCGTCCACGACTCGAGCCGCCGCAGGAAAACGCGGAGCGCCGCGGCCTGCAGCTCGTCGAGCCGGGAGTTGTAGCCGACGAGCTGGAAATCGGACTTGTCCCGGGAGCCGTGGAAGCGCAGCATTCGCACGCGGTCGCCGAGCTCCGGGTCGGTCACGGCGACGAGCCCGCCGTCGCCGAGCGCGAAGAGATTCTTCGTCGGATAGAAGCTGAACGTCGAGGCGACGCCGGTGCGGCCGATGTCCGGCGAGCCGAAGGCCTGTGCCGCATCCTCGATCAACGGCACGCCGAGCTCCGAGAGGCTGCGGAGATCCGCAGGGCGTCCGAACAGGTGGACGGGCATGATCGCCTTCGTGCGTGGCGTGATCCGCTCCGCGACGTCGGCCGGGTCGAGGTTCATCGTCGCGGTCTCGATGTCGGCGAAGACGGGCGTCGCGCCCCGCCTCGCGATCGCCTCGGCCGTCGCGTAGAAGGTGAAGGCGGGGCAGATCACCTCGTCGCCCGCTCCGATGCCCATCGCGTCGAGGACGAGGACGAGTGCGTCCGTGCCGTTCGCGACGCCGACGGCCTGGGGCACGCCGAGACAGTCCGCGGCCTCTCGCTCGAAGGCCTCCACGTTGGGCCCGAGGATCAAGTCACCGGACTCGAGCACGTCGCGGAACCGCTCGAGCAGCTCGGGGATCAGCGGTTCGTACTGCGCTTTGACGTCAACCAGCGGTATCGGGGCCACGGCGAGGGAGTCTAGAGGAGCGCACCCGGCGCCAGATCGCACCGGCGGCGACGATCACCACGAGTGCGACGATCGCGTAGTCGACGTAGCGGAAGTCCCGGTGCACGTGCTCGTAGCTCCGGCCTAGTGCCCAACCGGCGCCGGCGAAGGCGAAGGCCCAGATCGCCGAGCCGACCAGCGTGAGGACGACGTAGCGCACGAGCGGCATCCGGAACACGCCGGCCGGGATCGAGATGAACGAACGCACCACCGGCGTGATCCGGCCGAGGAAGACCGCCAGGTCGTCCCAGCGGTCGAACCAGCGCTCTGCGCGTGCGAGCCGGACCTCGTCGAGGTGGAACAGGCGCCCCCGCCGTTCGAGCAACGGCCGACCGCCGTAGAGGCCGATGCCCCAGCCGACGATCGCGCCGACGAGGTATCCGAGAGTGCCGGCGAGCGCCAGCACAGCGTACGCGCCACCGTGCGAGGAGACCTTCGATCCGAACAAGACCACGTCCTGGCCGCCGAACGCGCCGGCCGCGAGCGCCCCCGCGTAGAGCATGACCAGCTCGCTCGCGGCGGGAAAGACCGCGTCGATCGCCATCAGCCCGAACACGGCGTAGACGCCGTGGTTCCCGATCAGCGACGTGATCGAGCTCGTAACGCTCGCGAGCATCGCGCGAGCCTATCGATGCTTCGAGGTCGCTCCGACGGTGAACGTGCGCTCCGCGGTGGAACGCCGGCCCAGATCATCGTCGGCCGTGACGGAGAACGTCCAGCGTCCCTCCGCGGTCGTGGTCCAGTCCGAGCGGTACGTGCCCGGATCGTGCACGGACGAGTCGAGCGCAACCGTCGCGCCATTCGGGCCCTCCAGCGTGGCCGTCACGCGCGACCGCCGCACGAGCTTGTACGACAGCGACACCGGCTTCCCGACCGGGACAGTCGCTGCGGACGGCGGCACCGCGTAGACGCCTTGGTACGCGACGAGCAGCGCGTCGGCAATCGGAGCTTCGCCGGCACGGTTCGACGGCCGGCTCAGGAGCTTGCCGTCGAACGCAAGCGTCGCCGGGCCGCCGCTTCCCAAGCCACAAGCGTCGGCCGCCCCGAGCCGCATCATCGCGAGCGCCAGCTCGAAGGTCGTCATCCCCGTGCTGTACCCGCGCCGACCGCCGTCTGCAGTTACGAGGAGCAGTCGGCCGTCGGCCGTCTGCCCGACCGCGCTGCGAGCGGTGCGCGTGAACAGCTGTACGTTCGTGAACGTCTCGTTCGCACGGAAGATGGGGCGTCCGTTTCGGACGAGCACGGGACCGCCGCCGACCGCCTCGCGCACCTGATCCCAGCGGGGCGTCAGGATCAGGCGGAACGCCATGATCGTCCCCACCGGCGCTTCGGCGGTGAGCCGCTGGGCCTGCGCTCGTCGGGCCACGAGGACCGCGCCGTTCGGCGGGATCGCCTGGCCGCCGTTCTGCAGTACCTGCGTGACCGGAGCGGTGAGAACGAGGTTCGGCGTCGTGGCGGGGAACGGCGCGAGGACGGCCTCGACCGTTCCGCTCTCCGGCGGCGTCGTCGGGCCCCACGCGGACGTGTAGAGCGTCGCGTCCGAACGGCCCGGCTGCTCGTTCAGACCCATGGCCCAGAACTGGCCGGTGCCCTTCCAGTTGCCGGAGAACTGCACCCGGTCGACGTGGAGTGCTCCTGTGGGGTCGAAGCCCGCGGCGGAGCGTCCCCCGAGAGTTCCAGTCGTCAGCAAGCCGCCGCGGACGAGGACGCTGGCCGGCGTTCCCCACCGCGTGTCGAAGAAATCGCCGTTGATTCCGACCACCGTCGCGGACGCGGAGAGCTCGCTCTCCATCTGCGTCAGCCGCTCGCGCCCCTGCACCGCTCCGTTGGAGAGCGCCGCTCGCAGCGAGTACAGGCCGGTCGGCTTCGGGACGGAGACGATGTTGAGGACGACCGGTCCATGCGCGGTGAACTGCACCTGCTTCGAGTAGACGACGCCCGGCATCAGCGTCTGGCCGCGGACCGGTGCTGCTGCCGCGGGCGCCGCGATCGTGGCGGCCACGAGCACGGCGATGACGGCTCGACGGAGCATGACCCCACCCCAAGGTAGCGGAGTCGTCGGCCGGCCGCACGCGTCTTCGTGACGTGCTAGGACCCATCGATCAGCGCGGTCAGGGGTCCGCGCGCGGACGAAGGGAAGCCGATGAAGCGTCTCCTCGCGCTCGTCGCGACAGCCGGTCTCGCGGTCGGTCTGTACGCGGCAACCGCCGGCGGGAGCCAACAGGCTGTCACGCCGGGGCAGTTCGCAGCGCTCAAGAAGCAAGTGACGAAGCTCCAGAAGGACGTCAAGACTCTGACGACCGTTGTGACCGGCTGCCTCCTCCAGCAGGCGGTTCCGGTTGCCGACTTCGGCGGCACTGAGACGGAGGGCTACCAGTACAAGAAGAGCGACGGAACCGTGATCACGACGAGTGCTCTCGACGTGACCGGCACCGGCGTAACGCCGCAGGCCTGGCTCCTCGGTACGCCGACGGAGTGCGCGAACGCAATCAACCAGGGCGGGAGCCTACGGACGTTGAAGGTCGTGACCAGCGGTCGAAGCTCCGATTCGCTCTTGCGAATCCTGCGCGCGACGAGCCGCCACCAGCGCTGACGACCTTGCTGAGCGGGCCCCTGCCCGGGGCCGCGCTCAGTTCCAGACCTTGACGTCTCGGTAGAGCGTGTCGCGCTGGACCGGCGTCTTGCCGAGCGCCTTGATCAGGTGGACGAGCTCTTCGGTCGACGTCCGATGCGTCGTGCCCGCGGCGGAGACGACGTTCTCCTCGATCATCACGGAGCCCATGTCGTCGGCCCCGAACCCGAGCGCAACCTGGCCGATCTTCAGTCCCTGCGTCACCCACGACGACTGGATGTGATCGACGTTGTCCAGGTAGATCCGTGACACGGCCTGCGTGAGCAGGTAGTCGAAGGAGGTCGGCATCTCCTCGCGAGGCACCTTGTCCGCGAGACGGTTGCCGTCGTTCTGGAAGGTCCAGGAGATGAAGGCGCGAAAGCCCCGCGTCTCGTCCTGCAACTCCCGGATCCGGCGCATGTGCTCGACGCGCTCGGGGATCGTCTCGACGTGGCCGTACATCATCGTGGCCGTGGTCGACATGCCGAGACGGTGGGCGTGGCGCATGACGTTCAGCCATTCGCTCGTCGTCGTCTTCTTCGGCGAGATGATCCTGCGGACACGGTCGACGAGGATCTCGCCGCCTCCGCCGGGGAGCGAGTCGAGTCCCGCGTCGCGCAGCCGCGAGAGCGTCTGCGGGATCGTCAGTTTCGAGCGGCGAGCGACATGCTGCACCTCGGGCGGCGAGAGCGCGTGCAGATGGATGGGGTAACGCGCCTTGATCGAACGGAAGAGGTCCTCGTAGTAGTCGATGCCGAGATCGGGATGATGGCCGCCCTGCATCAGCAGGCCCGTCCCACCGAGCGCGAGCGTCTCCTCGATCTTCTTGAAGATCACCGGCTTCGGGAGGACGTAGCCCTCGCGCGTGTCGCCCGGACTGCGGTAGAACGCGCAGAAGTCGCAGTCCGTGTAGCAGATGTTCGTGTAGTTGAGGTTGCGGTCGACGATGAACGTGATCCGCGTCGGGTCCGCTTTGCGGGCGCGGAGAGCGTCGGCGGCGCGACCCACGGCGACGAGGTCGCGGGACTCGAGGAGGGCGACAGCCTCGGCGTCGGAGATGCGCTCGCCGTCCAGCGCCTTCGTGATGACTTCCGCGACGCTCACGTCACACCCCCGGCGCGGTGGCGTGCACGGCCTCTCGGACGAAGCGAAGCTCCGGCACCTCGCCGAGCTCGCCGACGTCGCGCGCAAGCTCCAGGAACGTCATCAGCCCCGCACGCTCGCGCGGGCCGAAGCGGTAGCGGAGCTTCTCGAAGTAGCGGGCGAGGAATCCGGGCGGGTAGCCGTACCGCTCGCTGGCCTCGTACGCGAGGGTCTCGGGCTCCGCGCGCGCCTTCCTCACCGAGGCGACCAGGGCGTCCTCCAACTCGGGCAGCCCGCCCGGCAGCGGCTCCGGGCACGCCCACACGGCGAAGACCATCGGCAGGCCCGTGCGTTCCAGCCAGAGGCGCCCGAGGTCGTGATGCGGTGTCGGATCCTCGAACGCGGACTTGAGTGCCGCGTCTCCGATCAGGAGCTTGGCGTCCGCGTCCTCGCCGAGCGGCACGTGCTCGGCTTCCGGTAGGAGCACCTTCGTGAGGACGACGGACGTCGCCGACTCAGGCGTGACAGCGACGCGCCGCACCTGCTCGAGCGGCCGGCGCGACACGAGCTGGATGGAGTCGACCGCGCCCTCCGACCCGACGCAGAGCCGCGGCAGCAGGCGCAGGCGCTCGGCGTTGCGCGCGTACTCGATCGACGAGATCGGCGCGACGTCGATCTCGCCGTCGAGCAGGCTCCGGTTCAGCTCCGTCGGCACGCCCTGAACCTCGTCGACGTCGGCTTCGAGCCGGAAGAAGACCGGCGCCATGTTCACGTACGAGATGCGTCCGAGCCGAATCACTCGTCCCTCACTGCGGCGGCGACCATCAGAAACGCGGCGGCGACGACAGCCGCGACACTCCAACGGGACACGCGCCCGTCGAGACGGAGCCGACGCACCGACGTCACTCGTCCCATCTCCGCAGCTCGTTGTAGAGCGTGTCCCGCTGCACAGGTACGCGGCCGGCATCGCGGATGAACCGCACGAGCTCCGGGATCTTCTGCTCCGTTGCGGTGCGCGCGCCCGCCGCGTGGAAGATCTCCTCGCGCACGACCGTCCCCTGCACGTCGTTCGCACCGAAGTGCAGCGCCACCTGGGCGAGTGGGAGGCCCATCATGATCCAGTACGCCTTGACGTTCGGGATGTTGTCCAGCAGCAGGCGCGAGACGGCGATCAGCTTCAGGTCGTCCGACCCGGTCGTGTGACGCCAGCCGCGCCGCTCGAAGACGGTGTTCTCCGGATGGAACGCGAGCGGGATGAACGCGAGGAAGCCGCCGGTCACGTCCTGTTGCGCGCGCAGCCGCAGCAGGTGGTCGACGCGCTCGTCGTAGGTCTCGACGTGCCCGTAGAGCATCGTGCAGTGCGTCGGAATGCCGAGGCGGTGGGCCGTGTCGTGCACGTGGAACCAGATGTCGGGATGCTCCTTTCCCGGCGCGACCAGCCGTCGCACGCGGTCGGCGAACACCTCCGCGCCGCCGCCGGGCAGAGATCCGAGGCCCGCGTCCTGCAACGTGCGCAGCACCTCCTCGTGCGAGAGCCCGGACAGTGTCGTCATGTGGTGGATCTCGCTCGCGGTGAAGAGCTTCAGGTGCACGTCGGGGAGCGCGGCGCGCAGCCCGCGCACGATGTCGACGTAGTAGTCGAAGTCGACGTGCGGGCTCTCGCCGCCGACCATGTGGATCTCCGTGAACCCGGTCAGCTCGTGCTGCCTGAGCGCGTCCTCAACCAGCTCCGCGGCGGTGTAGGTGTACGCATCCGGCTGTTTCCTCGTGACGGCGAACGCGCAGAACTTGCACTTCACACGGCACACGTTCGTCTGGTTCAAGTACAGGTTCTGGACGAAGTAGACCTCGTCTCCTCCCCCGCGGAGGCGCCGAGCGCGATCGGCGAGCTCACCGAGCGCGAGCACGTCGTCCGATTCCATCAGCAGCAGGCCGTCCTCGAAGTCGAGCCGCTCGCCCGCCTCGACCTTCTCGCGGATCGGAGCAAGCGTCTCCGTGCGTTCGAGGAGCATCTTCAGTTCTCCCGGTTCACGATCACGTGCGTGAGGGACTCGAGCTCTTCGTGGTGGAGCTCGCCGTCGAGACACGCGCGCGCATTGCGTGCGTACGCCAGCGCGACCTCTCGGCTCTCCTCGATCGCCCCTGTGGACGCGACGCGCAGGAGCACGCCCTCGAGTACCGGGCCTCCGGCAAGTGCGGCGCGGACGTCCTCGTCCCGCCGCGCGGCGAGGAGCAGCGGCAACGTCGGCGTGCCCTCGCGCAGGTCCGTGCCGGCGATCTTTCCGGTCTCGATCGTGACCCCGGAGCAGTCGAGGATGTCGTCGGTGATCTGGAACGCGACGCCGAGCGCGAGCCCGAACGGCCCGGAGCCGCCGCCGAGGAGACAGGCGGCCTCGAAGAGCTTCCCCGTCTTGAGGCTGCAGCGCTCGAGGTACGCCTCGACGCTCGTGTCCGGATCGTGACGCTGTGCGCGCTGCATCGCCTCACCGCGGGCGAGGCAGAGCGTCGCGTCCGCGAGGGTCGAAACCGCGCGGGCCTCGCCCGTAGAAGCGAGCTCGGCGAACGCACGCGCGAAGAGGTAATCGCCCGTCGCCCGAGCCGCGGCCGGGCCATGGGCCGACCAGACGGCTTCTCGCCCACGCCGGATCCGGGCGCCGTCGATCAGGTCGTCGTGCGTGAGCGTGGCCATGTGGACGAGCTCGACCGCGACGCCGGCCTCGACCGATGGAGGCCCGTCGGGCGACGAGAGGTACACGAGCAGCGGGCGCAGCCGCTTGCCGCCGGCGGCGAGGGCCTCGGCCGCGATCTCCCCCACGACGCCCCGGTGCGAGCCGACTGCCCGCTCGAGCCGCTCCTCGAGCTCGTCGAGGTAAAGGTCGAGGCCGGGCGTCTCGCGGAGTGCGGCGAGCGCGGTCATGCGGCGATACCCGTGTGCAACGCGACGATCCCGCCCGCGAACAGCCGGGAGCGGACGTCGTAGAAGCCGGCGGCTCGGATCAATTCGGTCAGCTCCTCCGGGCCGGGGAAGCGGCGGACGCTCGCCGGGAGATACGTGTAGGCGGACCCACCCGGAAGCAGCTTGCCGATCAGCGGCACGACTCCGTCGAACCAGACCCGGTAGAAGGGGGCGAGCAGGCCCCTGGGCCGCGTGATCTCGAGGACGCCCAGACGGCCACCCGGCCTGAGGACCCTGCGCAGCTCGCCGAGCGCCCGCGGCAGGTCCTCGACGTTGCGCACGCCGAAACCCACCGTCGCCGCGTCGAAGCTCCCGTCCGGGAAAGGCAGCGCGAGCAGGTCGCCGCGCGTCCACACGAGGTCGGGCGCTTTGCGCCTGGCGCGCTCGAGCATCCGCTCGGAGAAGTCGATCCCCGTCACCCGCCCGCCGCGACGGGCGCACGCGACAGCGAGATCGCCGGTGCCGCAGCAAGCGTCGAGGACCTCGTCGCCGCGGCGGACGACGGCCTCCGCCGTCAGACGCCGCCAGCGGCGGTCGAGCCCCGCGGTCATCACGCGGTTCATCACGTCGTAGACCGGCGCGATGCGGTCGAACATGCGCCGGACTGCGTCCGGCGCGAGCTGTCCCGCCTCGAGGCGCGTGCTCACTCGCCCCACCTTTTCACCACTTCCTGATCGACGCCGAGCTGGTCGAGCGCGCGACCGACGATGAACTCGACGAGATCGTCGACCGTCTCCGCGCCGTGATAGAAGCCCGGCGCGAGGAAGAGGATCGTCCCCCCCGCCTCGCGCAGCGCGAGCATGTTGCGCAGATGAATCGTGGAGAGCGGCGTCTCGCGCGGCATGAGGACGAGCTTCCGTTCCTCCTTCAGGGCGACGGAGGCCGCACGATGGATCAGGTTGTCCATTGACCCGGAGGCGATCGTGCCGAGCGTTCCCATCGAGCAGGGACAGATGACGTACGCGTCCACCTTCGCCGAGCCGCTGGCGTACGGCGCCTTCCAGTCGCTCGGCTCGTAGACGGTCACGTTCCCTCCGCGGGCGTTCTCGAGCAGGCGGGCGAGCGTCTCGTCGCGGGAGAGCCGTGGGTTCCGGTAGAGCTCCGTCGCCAGCACCTCGACCCCGGCGCTCGAAGCGCAGACACCGAGCTCGACCTCGGCTGCGGTGAGTGCCGACACGAGCCGTGCCGCATACGGCGCGCCCGAGGCGCCCGTTATCCCGAGGAAGATGCGCATCGCGCCCGCGCTACTTCGGGCCCCTGGACGCGTCCAGGAAGACGGCGATCTCATGCAGCGTCTTCGGGCCCAACGAGGCGAACTTCGGCATGACGTTGTTGCCGAACTTCGACGGGTCCGAGACGTAGCTCTGGAGGCCCTGCACGCCCCTCCCCTTCGTTCCCTCCGCGCTCAGGTCCGGCGCGCCGAGGAGTCCGCCGCCGGTCCCCAGATACGTGTGGCAGGCCGTGCAGCCCGAGACGGCGAACGCGTTCGCGCCCGCCACGGCCTCCTTGTTGTTGGCGAATCCCTCCCGCTGCGCCCAGCTCGGCACCGCCGCCTTGACCTCGCTCGCCAGCGCCTCCTTCGCCACTGCGCCTTTGTACGTGAGCACGCCCATGGAGAGGACCACGAGCACGGCCGCCACGACGGCCACGGGCCTGCGCAGAAGGCGCCGCTCGCGCCGCCGGTCGAGGAACGGCAGCAGGAAGGCGATGATGAGGAGGACCGTCGGGATCCCGACCGTGCCCAGGATCACGGAGTCGGGCCACTTGAAGATCCGCAGCAGGTAGAAGAGGAAGTAGAAGTACCAGTCGGGCCGCGGGACGAAGTTCGTCGTTCCCGGGTCTGCCGGTGCCGCATAGCGGGGCCCGAGCAGGCACGAGTCCTTGCCGCCGCACGTGTCCGGGTTCTCGCCGGACGTGTAGAACCACACGCACGCCAGCCCGACGATCACGGAGACGACGACGAGGCTCATCACCGTGTCGTGGAACATCGCGTACGGGTAGAACGGCTTCCCGCGTGTCTTGACGTCCTCCTTGTACTTCTGGAACTGCGCGCGGCGTTCGTCGACCGCAGACATCAGACGGTGTCACCGCCGTTGCGACGCCACCCGTTGCGCGCGACCGGACGCGTCAGCCCTCGGCGCCCGTTCGTCGTCACCTGATCCTCGACCCAGTCCGAGCCGGCTGCCTCCTTCGACCACGGCGGCGAGCTGACTCCGAGGCGCACGACGAGATACAGGTGGAGTCCGATCAGCGCGAAGATCGCGCCCGGAATGAGCAGCATGTGCATGGAGTAGAACCTGGCCAGCGTGTCGGGCCCGATCTCGGCGCCACCGCGGAGGAACTGTGCGATGTAAGGCCCGAGGATCGGCACCGTTCCGTTCAGGTTGATGCCGACGACCGTCGCCCAGTACGAGGTCTGATCCCAGGGAAGCAGGTACCCGGTGAAGCCTTCGAGCATTCCGATCGCAAGCAGGCTCACGCCGATGATCCAATTCAGCTCGCGCGGGTACTTGTAGGCGCCGAACAGGAACACGCGCGCCATGTGGAAGAACATGAGGATGATGAAGACGCTCGCGCCCCACTTGTGCATGCCGCGCACGAGCCAACCGAGCGTGACGTCGTTCGTGATGTGCTGGATCGAGGAGTAGGCGGTCTTCGGCTCGGGCTTGTAGTACATCGCCAGGATCACGCCGGTGACGGCCTGCACGAGGAACGCGGTCAGCGTCGCCGAGCCGAGCGTGTGGAACCAGTTCGTGTCGCCGGGGACCTTCCGGAAGAGGAAGTAGCGGACCCCGCCGACGAGCCCGGAGCGCTCTTCCAGCCAGTCCAGGGGGTACGTGATCGCCGCCTCCATGCGCTGACGGCGCGCGGACTTGCGCGTGCGCGTGGTCACGGCCATTACTGCGGGGGCTGGAGCGGGTAGAAGATCTGCTCCCAGCCGTCGATGTGCTGGCCAGGCCCGGCGAGGCGGTACTTGTGGATGATCGCGTCCTTCCCGGTCCCGTCGACGTGCGCGACGCTGTATGTCTTGCCGAGGACCAGGTTGCCGTTCACGATCGCGTAGTCGTAACGGTCGAGCGAGCGCACGGGCGGCCCGGCCGTGCGGTTTCCTTCCGGGTCGTATTGACCGCCGTGGCACGGACAGCCGAAGCCGCCCGCAGGCAGCATCTTGATCAGCTTGATTTGCTCGCCCCCGCCGGTGTTGACCTCTTTCGTGGTGTCGTCGAACACGGGCCCGTTCGGCTGCACGGGGCAGCCGAGGTGCGCACAGCGGTTCGAGATGATCGTAAGGCTCGGCTTGCCGTCGAGCGTCCCGTTGTTCCGGATGTACGCAGTCCTCCGCGTCACCTCGCCCTGATTCGGGTCGAGGAAGAACGTCGCCAGCCGCCATTCGCCTTCGGGGAAGTTCGTGAGCGGACCGAGATCGACGCGGTGCTTCCCCTGCTTGCCGAACGCGGGTCCGAACGCCATCCCGACGACGGGAACGGTGACGACGGCACCGATCAGGCCGCCGAGGCCCAGAGTCGAGGCCTCGAGAAACTTGCTGCGTGGGAATCGCTCGCCCGGCGCGGGCGGCGGCATCGCGGCCCCGCCGACCTTGGCCGGCGCCGTCTCAGCTGGAGGAACCTCTCGCCGCTCCGGCTCGACCGGAGCCGGCACCCCGCGGTACTCCGCGGTCGCGTCGCGAACCCAGAGGAACGCGAACACGATCGCGATCGCACCCCCGATCGGAGCGATCACCGTCGGGTTCACGATGAGACCGACGAGCACGCACGCGATCCCGGCGGCGAAGCCGATCGGATACAGCGTCGGGGCAGGAGTGTGCGGCCGGTCCCGGTGCTCGGGTTCCACTACCCGGCCTCGCCTCTGCGCTTCACCACGATGGATTCAACCCCCGTCCGATTCCGGGTGTCAACGACGTAACAAACGGCGCAACGGGCGCGAACTCTGACGGATTCGGCCGTTGCTTGCAGCGGCATCGAGATCGATCCCGTACTCGCTCCAGCGGCGGTCCACGAGCTCTGTGGTCTCGGAGGTCATCCGGATCTCTCGAGGCCACTCCCGGGCACCCTCCGCGGGGCTCTTATGGGTCGCGTCGATGCCGATCTTGCCGCCGTAGAACTGGAGCGTGGGCGCGTGGTCGAGGTGGTCGAGCGGACCCTCGGTGAGCAGGACGTCGCGCTTCGCATCCACGTTCGCGCCCATCCGGAAGACGACCTCCTCGTAGTCGTGGACGTCCACCCACTCGTCGACGACGACGATCGCCTTCGTCAGGCTCAGCATTCCGAGGCCCCAGATGGCGTGCATGACCTTCTGGGCATGGCCGGGATAGGCCTTGCGGATCGAGACGATGCAGCAGTTGTGAAATGCGCCGGCGACCGGGAGGTCGTAGTCGACGATCTCGGGCACGGTCATCTTGATTGCGGGGAGGAAGATCCGTTCGGTCGCCTTCCCGAGCCAGGCGTCCTCCGCGGGCGGCTTGCCGACGACGATCGAGGGATAGATCGCGTCGCGCCGCATCGTGATCGCCGTGAGGTGGAAGACCGGGAAGGGCTCCGGCGGCGTGTAGTAGCCGGTGTGGTCGCCGAACGGCCCTTCGTCGGTGACTTCGTCCTTGTCGAGGTAGCCCTCGAGGACGATCTCCGCGTTCGCCGGGACGTCGATCGCGACCGTCTTCGCGCGCACGAGCTCGACCGGCTCGCCGCGGAGGAAGCCGGCGAGCATCAGCTCGTCGATGTGCTTCGGGAGCGGCGCGCTCGCGGAGTACGCCGTGACGGGGTCGAGGCCGAGCGCGACGGCGACCTCGATCTTGCCGTCGGTCGCGAGGTAGTCGGCACGGCCGTCCTTGTGGATCTGCCAGTGCATCGCGGTCGTGCGCGGGCCGAGCTTCTGCATGCGGTACATGCCGACGTTGCGGGTGCCCGCGCGCGGATCGTGCGTGATCACGGCCGGGAGCGTGATGAACGGCGCCGCGTCCTCGGGCCAGCACTTCTGGATCGGGAGCGCGTCGAGGCTTGCTTCGTCGCCGGTGAGGACGATCTCCTGGCACGCGCCGCGCCTGACGGTGCGCGGGCGCGAGTCGGCGATCGACTTCAGCTTCTGGAGGCCGCGGACCTTGGCGACGAGCCCTTCGGG
>OEKB01000242.1_pt6 | contig 15081 bp, 17 predicted proteins | sample 1503171 | NCBI WGS metagenome assembly OEKB01 (sample SAMEA104379580, study PRJEB20068) | metagenome | isolation source: 1998
GAGCTCGTCCTCCCCGCCGGCCAACGGCGCGGCTCTAGCATCACCTACTCGTGACGCTGCCCCAGCGCGCCGAAGTCCTCGCATTGCCACGCAGGCGGGGGCGAGCGTCGGCCGCGATCGTCGCACTCCGGCCGCGGCAGTGGACGAAGAACCTGCTGTTGTTCGCCGGCATCATTTTCGCGGCGAAGCTCGGCGACGCCTGGCGCTGGCTCGACGCCGTCGCCGTCTTCGTCGCGTACTGCGCGGCGTCGAGCGCGGCCTATCTCATTAACGACCTGCGCGATGCGCCTCACGATCGGGCGCATCCCGTCAAGCGCGCGCGCCCGATTGCGCGAGGAGAGCTTTCGTCGCGCGCTGCCTACGCGCTCGCCGGCGTGCTCCTCGCCGTCGCAGTCGCCCTCGTGGCGCCGCTCGGGCTCGTGTCGCTCGCCTTTCTCGGAGCGTTCGTTGCGGTGCAGCTCGCGTACACGCTCGGCCTCAAGCACGTCGTCCTGATCGACGTCATGACGATCGCTGCGCTGTTCGTCCTTCGAGCCGCTGCGGGTGCCGCGGGCGTCCACGTGCGCATCTCGCCGTGGCTCCTGCTCTGCACGGCGCTGCTCGCACTCTTCCTGGCGCTCGCGAAGCGCCGCGGCGAGCTCGTGCTCGTCGGCGCGGAGGCGACCCCGGGCCGTCCGGTCCTGGAGGGGTATTCGCTGGGGCTCGTCGACCAGCTCGTGGCGGTCGTGGCGGCGTCGACCGTGATCTCCTACGCGCTGTACACGTTCACCGCGCGCGACTCGAAGGCGCTGATGGCGACGATCCCGTTCGTCATCTTCGGCGTCTTCCGCTACCTGCTGCTGATCCACCGCCAGGATCTCGGCGAGGAGCCTGAGGAGGTCCTGCTCCGCGACCTCCCGATCCTCGTCTGCATCGCCGCGTGGGCGATCTGTGCCGCTGTGATCTTGCTCTTGACCTGACGCGAAAGCGTCAGCCTTCGCGCGGCAACCGGTCCTCGATGCGGTAGACGATCGCGCCGCCCCGCTCCTGCAGGCCCTGCTCCAGCCGGTTCACGAGCGCCTCGATGCGGCCGAGCCGCGCATCCACGTTCTTCCAGCCGGAGGACACGAGGTCGACGAGCAGGGCGAGGTCGTCGACGCGCGCGTGGCGGTCTGCCTCCGCGTCACCCTCGAGTGTCTCCAGACGCCTGATCACCTGGTTCAGCAAGCCGCGGATCTCCGCGAGGTTCCGCCCTACGGGCACGACCTGCTCTCGCAACCCGTCCTCGACTGCGCCCTGGACCTTCTCCGGCAACCCCTCGGCCGTCTCCGCCGCAGCGTTCGCCAGCGCCTCGAGCTGCGCCCGCGTCCGCTCCAGCACGCCGTCGAGTGCGGCCGCGTCGGCCCGTTGCTCGACTCGCTCCTTCGCGCGCTCGATCGCGCTGTCGTCCATTCGCGTCCAGGGTACCGTGGCCCGCGGATGAAGACTGCCGAGCTCGACTACGACCTGCCCGCGGAACTCATCGCGCAGCGGCCGCAGGCGCGCCGCGACGAGTCGCGACTGCTGGTCTACGATCGCGTGTCCGGGGAGATTGATCACCGGACCTTCGCAGAGCTGCCGGACGTCATCGGCGAGGCGCTCGTCGTCGTCAACGACACGCGTGTTGTGCCGGCGCGCATCCCGATCGAGCGGCCTCGGGGCGAAGTGCTGCTGCTCGAGCGCGTCGGTGCGAACGGTCTCTGGGAAGCGCTCGCGCGGCCGACGCGGCGCCTGCACGCCGGGCGTCGGTACGGCGACGTCGAGCTCCTCGAGCACCTCGGCGAGGGGCGCTGGCGGGTTCGGCTGTACGGAGAGCCTGCAGGGGAGACCCCGCTGCCGCCCTACATCACCGAGCCGCTCGACGACGCCGAGCGGTACCAGACCGTGTACGCGCGCGAGTCCGGATCAGCGGCCGCCCCGACCGCAGGACTGCACTTCACGCCCGGGCTCCTGGAGCGGCTCGAGGTCGAACGGGTGACCTTGCACGTCGGCCTCGACACGTTTCGCCCGATCGCCGTCGACGACCTCGCGGAGCACGAGCTCCACGGCGAGCGGTACGACGTCGCGCCCTCGGCCTGGGCGCGGATTCGCCAAGCCGAGCGAGTCGTGGCGGTCGGCACGACGACGGTCCGCGTCCTCGAGACGCTCGCCCGCGGGGGACCGCTCGCCGGGCGGACCGACCTCTTCGTGACACCGGGATTCGAGTTCCGCCAGGTCGACGCGCTGTTGACGAACTTCCACCTGCCGCGGTCGACGTTGCTCGCGCTCGTGATGGCGTTTGCCGGCGTCGAGCAGACGCGGCGGCTGTACCGGGAGGCAATCGAGCGGCGCTACCGCTTCTACTCGTTCGGCGACGCGATGCTGGTGCTGTGAGCGTGCGCGTGCGGAGTTTCACGGTCACCGCACGGGAGGGCGCGGCGCGGGCGGGCGTCCTGCGCACGGGGCACGGCGACGTTCGTACGCCCGCGTTCATGCCCGTCGGGACGAAGGCAACCGTGAAGACCGTCGATCCGGTCGAGCTCCGCTCGCTCGGCACCTCGATTCTGCTCGGCAACACGTACCACCTGCAGTTCCGCCCGGGCGCCGACGTGATTGCCGAGCTCGGCGGCCTCCACCGGTTCATGGGCTGGGACGGGCCGATCCTCACGGACTCGGGCGGCTTCCAGGTCTTCTCGCTCCGCGACACGATCATCGCCACGGACGACGACGGCGTCACGTTCCGTTCGGTCTACGACGGTGCGCCCGCCCGGTTCACGCCCGAGCTCGTCGCCGAGATCCAGGCGAAGCTCGGCTCGGACGTCGCGATGTGCCTCGATATCTGCCCGCCGGTCGGGCTGCCGCGGAGCGAGCTCGCCGAGGCGGTACGTCGCACGACGTTGTGGGCGCGCCGGCAGCGGGCGGCTCCGCGCGCGGACGGACAGCTCGTGTTCGGCATCGCGCAGGGCGCCTCCGACCCCGAGCTCCGGCGCCGTTCGGTCGGTGAGATCGCTGAGCTCGATTTCGACGGCCACGCGCTCGGGGGTCTGGCCATCGGCGAGGAACGGCCGGTGATGTTCGAAACGACAGCCTGGGCGGCGGAGCTTCTCCCCGCCGACCGGCCGCGCTACTTCATGGGCATCGGCGATCCCGAGGGCGTGCTAGAGGTGATCGATCGCGGCGTCGACATGTTCGACTGCGTCCTGCCGACCCGCACCGCGCGCACCGGCAGCGCTCTGACCTGGGAGGGACGGCTGAACCTCCGGAATGCCCGGTACGCGCGCGATCCGAGGCCCATCGACGAGACCTGCGACTGCCCGGCCTGCGCGCGGTTCTCGCGTGCATACGTCCGCCACCTCGTCAACCAGAGCGAGCTCCTGGGCCTCCGCCTGTTGAGCCTCCACAATCTACGATTCCTGCTGGAATTGACAGCAAACGCGCGCGGGGCGATCGAGCGGGGAGCATTCGGCCGCTTCAAGGCCGAGGCACTCGACAGGCTCGCCGCCGCGCCGAAGGAGTGACGTGCCCGCATACCTGTTCATCCTCGTCTTGCTCGCCGTCCTCTGGCTGTTCCTGATTCGTCCCCGGCAGCGTCAGATGCGCGCGCAGCAGCAGCAGCTCGCGACCCTCGAGGTCGGCGTCGAGATCCTCACCGCAGGTGGCGTCTACGGCACCGTTCGCTCGATCGACGGCGACGAGATCCGGCTCGAGATCGCGCCCGACGTCGTCATCCGGATCGCGCGTCGTGCCGTGGCCGCGGTGCTGACGGAGAAGCGGGAACCCGAGCTGGAGGAGGCCGCCGAGGCCGAGCCCGACGAAGAGGAGAGGGACGCTACCCTTCCCTCCGCGTGAGAGACCGGCGCAGCCATCTAACTCTGCTCGGATGCATCGTTGCGGCGCTGATCGGCGTCGCGCTGCTCGTCGTCCCAGGCTCGCCGGCACACCACAAGCCCACGCTCGGCCTCGATCTCCAGGGCGGCCTCGAGGTCGTCTTGAAAGCCGTTCCCCCGCCGGGCCACAAGCTGACGTCCGAGGACCTGGACCGTTCGGTCTCGATCATGCGGAGCCGCATCGACAAGCTCGGCGTCTCCGAACCGGAGATCCGGAAGCAGGGCAAGGACCAGATCGTCATCCAGCTGGCCGGCGTGAAGGATCCCGCGGTCGCCGCCAAGCTGATCGGCAAGACGGCGGTGCTCGAGTTCTACGACTTCGAGGCGGACCTGACCGGGCCGTCGATCAACACGGTGCAGAACCAGCCCGTGGCCGCGCCCAGCCTGTACGACCTCCTCTCGAATCCGGCGACGACGGCGCTCGCCGAGAAGGGCAAGGTATCGGGGTGGTACCTCTTCGACGCGAAGAAGGTCGTCAAGGTCGGGCCACAGCCGACGGAGAAAGCGCTGCTGACGTCGAACTTCGTGCGCAAGAAGCTCGGCGGGAAGGTGCCGAAGACATGGCACATCGTGCGCGTCCCGCGCAACACGGTCGTCGTCAGCTGCGACGTCGCGAGTCAGAACTGCCTCGGTCTCACGCAGGCAAGCTCCTCGGCGAAAACGGTCTTCTACCTCCTCAAGCACCACAACCAGGCGAACTATCCGAACAACCCGATCCCGGAGATGACGGGCAACGAACTGAAGCTCTCCGGCACGCGCGCGGACTTCGACCAGCAGGGCCAGCCGATCGTGACGATGCAGTTCACGGGCAAGGGCAAGAGCGTCTTCCACGAGATCACGAAACGCGAGGCCGAACGGGGACGGCTCGGCGGAGACTGCAGCCAGGGGACGCCGCCGCCGAACGTCCAGCACTTCGCGATCGTGCTCGACCGGCAGATCGAGTCGACGCCGTACATCGACTACTGCAAGAACCCTGACGGCATCCCCGGGGACAACGGCGCCGAGATCGAGCTCGGGCAGAACGGCTCGATCGGCGACGCAAAGCGGCTCGCGCTCGTGCTCCAGACCGGCGCGCTGCCGGTGAGCTTCGACACCGCCGAGCGGACCGACGTGTCCGCGACACTGGGCAAGGACTCGCTCAACCAGGCGAAGCGCGCAGCGATCGTCGGCCTGCTCGTCGTCGCGCTCTTCCTGCTTCTCCTGTACCGCTTCCTCGGGCTGATCGCGGTGCTCGGCCTCGCGATCTACGCGGCCTTCCTCTACGCGGCGATCCTGCTCTTCAACGTCACGCTGACGCTGCCGGGCTTCGCCGGCCTGATCCTGACGATCGGAGTGGCAGCCGACGCAAATGTCGTCGTCTTCGAGCGCATCAAGGAAGAGGTGCGCGCCGGGAAGTCCGTGCGCGCCGCGATCGGCGCCGGGTACGCGAAGGGCTTCCACACGATTCTCGACGCGAACGTCGTCACCGCGATCACGGCACTCGTGCTCTTCGCGGTCGCGACCGCGCAGGTAAAGGGCTTCGCGCTGATGCTGCTGATCGGCACCGTGATCTCACTGATCACGGCCGTCGCGGCGACGCGCGCGATGCTCGGGCTGCTCGCGGGGTTCTCCTGGTTCAACAACCCGCGGCTCATGGGCGCGCAGGGCCAGCAGTCGGCGAGGTGGCTCCAGATCGACTTCATGAAGCGGCGGTACCAGTGGTTCGCGATCTCCGGCGCGATCATCCTGCTCGGCGTCGTTGCGCTCGGCGTCCGCGGGTTGAACCTCGGCATCGACTTCAAGGGCGGGACGCAGCTGTCGTTCCAGACTCCCGCGCCGGTGGCGATCGGCAAGGTCCGCGGCGTGATGACCGCCGACGGTCACGCGGACGCCGTTATCCAGGGCCGCGGCAAGTCGACAAACAGCGCCTACCAGAGCTTCCAGATCCGGACGAAGGCACTGAGCACGTCGAAGGCGAACGACGAGCTCAGCAAGGTCACGACCGACCTGAAGGAGAAGCTGAACGCGACACACGTCGGGGCGACGACCGTGTCCTCGAGCTTCGGGAGCCAGATCGCGCACGCCGCGATCCTCGCGATCTTCGTCTCGCTGATCCTCGTCGTGATCTATATCGCGATCCGGTTCGACTTCAAGTTCGCGGTCCCGGTGATCCTCGCGATGGTCCACGACGTCCTCATCTGCGTCGGCATCTATGCGCTCTCGCACCGCGAGGTAACGAGCTCGACCGTCGCTGCGATCCTGACAGTGCTCGGCTATTCGATCTACGACACGATCATCATCTTCGACCGCATCCGGGAGAACATCCCGATCATGCGGCGCGCCGCGTTCGCGACGATCGCGAACGTCTCGTTGTGGGAGACAATCCGCCGTTCGCTGGCGACGAGCTTCATCACCCTGCTGCCGGTCGCGTCGCTGTTCATCTTCGGCGGCGCGACGCTCAAGGACTTCGCGTTCGCGCTGATCGTCGGGATCGCCTCGGGCGCGTACTCGTCCATCTTCATCGCCGCGCCGCTGCTCACCATCTGGAAGGAGCGCGAGCCCGAGTACGCACGCCGGAAGGGCGAGACGGTGATCGGCAAGCGCGGGATCGAGGAGGCGCTCGAGGAAGCCGAAGAAGCCGCGGCGGCGGAGCCGGCGCCGGAGCTGGCGGCCGTCCCCGTGGGGGACGGAGCCTCGGCCGCGTCGTCGGCGCAGGCAAAGCGGGAGCGTCGCCGTCAGCGGCGCCGAGCCCGGCCGCATGGACGAGCGCGTTAAGCAGGCAGGGCTCGTCTTCGTGGGCGCGCTTGCGCTGACAGCCGAGCGCGCGGACGAGCTGGCCGAGTCGCTCGCCGAACGCGGGGGCATGCAGAAGGAGGAGGTGCGCGCGTGGATCGACGAGGCGACGTCGCGCTGGCGCGGGGACGCGGTCCGCTTGGGCGAGCGCGCGGGCTCGACGCTGCACAACGCGCTCCGCGAGCTCGGCCTCGTCACGCGCGACGAGTGGGACGACCTGGAGCTCCGCGTCGCGCAGCTCGAGCACCGGATACGCCTGGTGGAAGAGCGCCCGTCCCCGCTTCCCTAGCCTTGTAACAGACTGTTACTTGACCAGGAGAAGCGTGGCTTCCGTGCAACACTGCGCCCGATGGCGCAACCAGCCACCCGGAACCTCGGCCGCCTCTCCGAGATCGCCCAGGTCGCCGTGCGGCACGGCTTCGGCTACTGGTTCGAGACGCACCGGCTGAGCGATCTCTTCCCGCGCCGCGGCGGACGCGCCGAGCTGGACGGCCAGCCGTCGCAGCGCGGCCAGCACCTCAGGGAGATGCTCGACGAGCTCGGCCCGACCTTCGTCAAGTTCGGCCAGCTGCTCTCGACGCGGCCCGACGTGCTTCCGCCGGACATCATCGCCGAGCTGCGCGGACTTCAGGACGACGTGCGCCCCTTCCCCTTCGAGCAGGTGGAGCGCGTGATCGAGGAGGAGCTCGGGCTGACGGTCGACAAGCTCTTTACCGACTTCGACCACCGAGCGGTCGCCGCGGCGTCGATCGGCCAGGTGCACCGTGCCACGCTTCCGAACGGACGGCGCGTTGCAGTGAAGGTTCAACGACCCGGCGCGCCGCGACAGATCGAGGCCGACTTGGCGCTTCTCTACCAAGCGGCCCGCATCGCGAAGGAACGGGTCCGCGCGCTTGACTTCATCGACGCCCAGCAGCTCGTGGACGAGTTCGCGCGCTCGATTCGACAAGAGCTCGACTACCGGCTCGAGGCCCGGAACGCAGCGGCGTTCCATCGGAACTTCGCCGGCCATCCGCACGTCCACGTTCCGCGCGTGTACTGGAGCTACACACGCGCGCGGGTGCTGACGCTCGAGTGGCTGGACGGGACGCAGGTCGCCGACATCCATCCGCAGGAATGGTCGCTCGAGGAGCGGCGCGACCTCGCGTACCTGATGACCGAGACGTGGATGACCATGATCTTCCGGCACGGGTTCTTCCACGGGGATCCGCACCCTGCCAACATCCTCGTGCTTGGTCGCGCCGACCAGATCGGGCTCGTCGACTTCGGCGCGACCGGCAAGTTGACCGACGAGGACATGTCGAAGCTGACGCGGCTCTTCATCGACGCGGCGTCGGAGAACGTGGATGCGCTGCCGCGGCGCCTCGCCGATCTCGGCGTGCGCTATCCGAAGGAGCGGGAGGAGGAATTTCTCGCCGAGCTGCGGGAGCTCTACTACCGGTACTACGGCGCCAGCCTCGCCGAGATCGATCCGCTGCAGGTGATCCGGGAGGCGTTCAACCTCATCTACTCGATGAACCTGCGCCTGCCGACGCGCTTCCTCCTGCTCGACAAGGCGATCGCGACGCTCGGCTCCGTCGGCGTCGACCTGTACCCGGACTTCAACGTGTTCGAAGTCGCCCGGCCTTACGCGCGCAGTCTCATGCTCGAGCGGCTCGGGCCGCGCCAGCTCGCGCGCCGTGCCCGCAAGGAGTCCCTCCGGCTCGCGCAGGTCATGACCGAGATGCCGTACCAGATGCACGACTTCCTCGAGGAGATCCGCGACGGCCAGATCGAGGTCGGCTTCGTCCACAAAGGTCTGGACGAGTTCATGAACCGGATGGACGTCGTCTTCAACCGGCTCGTCGTGTCGATGATCGTCGCGGGCGGCCTGATCGGGTCGAGCCTGATCGGGATCTTCGCGAAGGCGGGCCCGCACCTGCTCGGGATCAACATCATCTCGGTGATCGGCTTCGCGCTCTCGGGCCTGCTCGGCGTGTGGCTGCTTTGGGGAGTGGTCCGTTCCGGTCGTTTGTAGATCGTTCGTCACGATTTCGCATGAAAGGACATCTGGTCGGGCGGTACGCGCGCAGTTAGCTTCGCGTGCATGTCGAATGCACTGCACCTCGGCGAGCCCGACGCCTTCCTGTCACGCCACTTGACGAGCGACGGGTTCCGCGTCGTCGGCGACGACACCGTGCCCGATCTCGCGTTGCTCGGCGACGCGACCGCGGTCGACGACTTCCGCCTGCGTCACGGCGACGTGCCGGTGATCGTGCTGGGCGGCCCGGAATCCGACACGGTCGACCGCGTCCGTGCCCTCGAGCGCGGCTGCGACGACTTCTTGGCGCGGCCGTTCGACTACGAGGAGCTGCTCGCACGGATCCGCGCCGTGCTCCGGCGGACAACAGCGCAGGAGCACGAGCTAGTGGTCGCGGGCCCGATTCGCCTCGACGCCGCAACGCGGACGGTCACGGTTCGGGGGCGCCTCGTGCGGCTTGCGGGCAAGGAGTACGAGCTGCTGCTCAAGCTGATGTCCGATCCGCAGCGCGTGTTCACGAAGGAACAGCTCCTGCGCGACGTCTGGGGATTCCGGTCCCTGGGACGCACACGCACGCTGGACTCGCACGCGTCCCGCCTGCGCCGCAAGCTCCAGGCCGTCGACAAAGGGCCGTTCGTCCTCAACATCTGGGGCGTCGGCTACCGGCTGTTCGACGACGAGCTCGTTTAGCCGTTAGAGCAGCGCGCCCTCGAGCCGGAGCAGTGCCTCCTTGCGGTCGAGCCCGCCCCCGTAGCCGACCAGCTTGCCGTTCGCGCCGATGACGCGATGGCACGGAAGGACGATCGGAAGCGGGTTTCGGTTCATGACGGTGCCGACCGCGCGCGCGGCCCGCGGTCGTGCGGCCCGGGCCGCGAGCTGGCCATAGGTGACGACCTCGCCGTAGGGGACGCGTGCCAGCTCTCCCAGGACGACCCGGTTGAAGTCCGCGACGCGAGCAAGGTCGAGCGGGAGGTCGAAGCCGCGCCGCCGGCCGTCGAAGTACTCGTCGAGCTCGCGGCGGGCGCGTTCGATCGGATCGCGTGCGCGAAGGACGCGGGCGCCGAACGCGTCGGCAAGACGGTCGAGCTCCCGCTCGGGGTCGGCGTCGTAGACGATCCTTGCGAGGCCGCGCTCTGTCGCCGCTACGAGGAGGGTGCCGATCGGCGTCTCGACCAGGTCGAAGGCGACGTCCAGCAATCCCTCGCGCGCAGCGGCGTCGCGGAAGCTGCGGTCGAGGTCGGGCGAAACGGTGGTCACTGGTGTCCTTTCTTTCGGAGTCGGCGGATTCCCGACGAGGCGGCCTGCCGCGCGGCCGTGGCGTTCGAGCCGAGGGCGGCGCCGATGTCGGCGTAATCGAGGTCGTAGCCGTAGCGCAGCACGACCGCGGCGCGTTCCGTGGGCGGGAGCTCCTCGGCCAGGTGCTCGAGCTCGGCGAAAGCGGGGCGGCCGTCCTCGACCGCGCGCTCCGGAAGCTCCCCGCTGGGACGCGTCCGCCGGTGCTCGTCGATCACGATCCGGCTCGCGATCGTGAAGGCCCACGCCCGCAGGTGCTCGCCGTGGCGGAGGCTCGGGTAGGCGCGGAGCGCGCGCAGGAAGGTCTCCTGGAACGCGTCATCGGCCCGGTCGCGGCCGAGCCTGCGGACGAGGAAGGCGTAGACCTCATTGCGGTGCTGCTCATAGAAGCGCTCGAAGGGCGGCAGGATCACGTCGACATCTTGTAACGCCCGACGGGCTCGAGGTGTGAGGATGAGGCGTGCGTCTTGCCGTCGTCGGGCATGTGGAGTGGGTGCAGTTCGCGCGGGTGGAGAGGGTTCCTCGGCCAGGCGAGATCGTCCACGCGCTCGAGACGTGGGAGGAAGCGGGCGGCGCCGGCGCCGTGGCCGCTGTCCAGCTCGCAAAGCTCGCCGGCGGGGCGACGTTCTTCACGTTGCTCGGCGACGACGAGGTGGGCCGGCGCGTCCGCGTACAGCTGACCGAGCAGGGCGTGACCGTGCGAGCGATGGTCGATCCGTCCCCGCACCGACGAGCGTTCTGCTTCGTCGACGAGCTCGGCGAACGCACGATCACGGCCCTCGGCGCCAAACTGCGTCCGAGCGGGGAAGACACCCGGCTCCCCTGGCACGAGCTCAGCGGGGCGGACGGTGTCTACTTCGTCAGCGGGGACGAGGAATCGGTCCGCGCCGCGCGGGCGGCACGCGTGCTCGTCGCGACCTCACGCGAGGTCGCGACGCTCCAGAGCGCCGGTGTCGCCCTCGACGTGCTCGTCGGGAGCGGCGACGACGAGGGCGAGCTGTACCGTCCGGGCGATCTCGAGCCCTCACCGAAGCTCGTCGTCACGACGTCCGGGCCGCTGGGAGGGTGGGTCCAGCCCGGAGGGCCGTTTCGTCCGGCGCCTCTCCCCGGCCCGGTCGTGGACTCTTACGGCTGCGGCGATAGCTTCGCCGCCGGCTTGGCCTTCGCCCTCGCGCGCGGCGACGGTCCCGACGATGCAGTCGCACTGGCGGCGAGATGCGGCGCTGCCGTGCTGACCGGGCGCGGGCCGTACACGGCCCAGCTGACGGGAGAGTCGTTCTGAATCCGGCGCGGAGGTGCTTCGGCGACGACGTCGAGATCTACCGCGACTATCACGACCGCGAGTGGGGACGCCCGGTCGCCGACGAGCGCAGCCTGCTCGAGAAGCTCTGTCTCGAGGGGTTCCAGTCGGGGCTTTCCTGGCTGACGATCCTCCGCAAGCGCGAAGCGTTTCGCCGGGCGTTCGCGGACTTCGACGCCGAGGCCGTGGCGCAGTTCGGCCCGGCAGATGTCGAGCGTCTGCTCGCGGATGCGTCCATCGTCCGGCATCGGCTGAAGATCGAGGCTGTCATCGCGAACGCGCGGGCCACGCTCGAGCTCCGCGCCGCGGGCCGGAACCTGGTCGATGTTGTCTGGGCGCACCGGCCCGGGCCTCGGCCGGCGCCCCGAAGCTGGGCGGACGTCACCGCGGAAACGCCGGAGTCGCGCTCGCTCGCCAGGGAGCTGAAACGGTCCGGGTTCCGCTTCGTCGGGCCGACGACGGTCTACGCGCTCATGCAGGCCTGCGGCGTGGTGAACGACCACCTCGCCGATTGCATCGTCCGGGCCGAGGTCGACGCAGAGCAGGCGGCGTTCACCATTCCCGCGTCGCGGCGCTAGCCGACCTGCCCCCGAGCTGCCGTCCGCCCAAAAGGGGGATGCCGGGGTAGACATGTGGGAGAGGGTGGTTTAAAGTGGGGGAAAGTGGTAACCTAACCCGGCACCCCGGACGATGCTTCTCGGCGCATACGAGCACACGATCGATGACAAGAACCGTCTTACTCTTCCCGTCAAATTCCGGAAGACCTTCGAGGACGGCATCGTCGTCACACGCGGGCTCGACGGGTGCCTCTACGCCTTCCGTCGTGCGGATTGGGATCGACTCGTCGAGTCTCGACTCGCCACGCTGGATCCGCTCAGCCCGGCGGGGCGCCGGCTCGAGCGCTTCTTCTACTCCGGAGCGTCCGAGACCGAACTCGACAAACAGGGCCGCCTGATGCTGCCCAAGGAGCTGCTCGAGCACGCGAAGCTGAGCCGCGAAGTCGTCGTCGCGGGCGTCAACGAGCGGCTCGAGATCTGGGACCGCGCCGCGTGGCGCAAAGAGCTGGCAGAGGTCGAAGGGAGTGCTGAGGATGTTGCCGAACGTCTTGCAGCCCAACGCGACTGACCACATACCCGTTCTCGCCGCCGAGGTGCGCGAGCTCCTCGCCGTCCAGCCCGGCGAGACCGTCATCGACGCGACCTTCGGAGGAGGAGGGCACGCGGCACTGCTCGCCGCCGACCTCCAGGGTCGCGGGAAGCTGATCGCAATCGACCGCGATCCCGGCGCCCGTGAGTACTTCGACCGGTTCGCGACGCTCGCGCAGGTACAGACGCGCTTCCTGCGCGGCGATTTCTCGGTCGTGCTGCAGCAGCTCGCGGACAACCACCTGCGTGCGGATGCGATCCTGCTCGACCTCGGCGTCTCGTCGATGCAGATCGATCGGCCCGAGCGCGGTTTTTCCTACGCAGTCGATGCACCACTGGACATGCGCATGGATCCGTCGGCCGACGTCAGCGCGGCGGGCATCGTCAACGAGGCGGACGAGCGTGACCTCGCGACGATCTTTCGCCGCTTCGGCGAGGAGCGCTACGCGAAACAGATCGCGCGGGCGATCGTGCGGCGGCGCAAGGAGCGTTCCTTCGAGCGCACCGGCGATCTGGTCGAGACGATCCGCGGGGCAATCCCGGCGCCGGCGCGGTTCGGCGACGGGCATCCGGCGAAGCGCGTCTTCCAGGCGCTGCGGATTGCGGTCAACGACGAGCTCGGGTCGCTCGAGGCGGCGCTCCCGGCGGCGTTCTCGACGCTGCGGCCGGGCGGTCGCCTGGCGGTGATCTCGTTCCACTCGCTCGAGGACCGTCTGGTGAAGCGGTTCATGCGCGACCTGGAGCGCGGCTGCGAGTGCCCACCCGACTTCCCCATCTGCGTCTGCGGGAAGGAGCCCCAGCTGCGTTCAGCGTCCCGCAAAGCCATTCGGCCGTCGGCACAGGAGCGCGCCGTGAATCCTCGCTCGGCGTCCGCGCGCCTTCGCGTCGGGGTCAAGGTTTCGTGACCCTCACGACCGCATCCCGCTGCGCCCGGCCCGCGATCACACGGAGGGTCGCCCCCATATGTTCTGATCTGGGCGTTCTCATGAGCGCCGAAGGGGCGAGCGCCATTGCACCGCGTGGTGCTCGCGATCCAGGCCGTCGATGCGATCGGAAGGGCCACGCCTAGCCCGTGGCCGGCTGGACCTCCGCCGCCGCCCACGCCGAGCATGCACCGGTCCCTCGGCGCGCGCGCCCGCCTGCGCGTGCACAGCCCCGGCCGGCCAAACGCGCGCGGTCGCATCGCCGGGTCACCGGCGGCGTGCTCTGGATCGGCGTGCTCGCGGCCTTGCTCGCCGGCGTCGTCGCGATGAACGTCGCCGTGCTCCGCCTCAACATGCGGCTCGACCAGCTCGGACGCGACCGTGCGAGCCTGCGCGCCGACAACGCCGTGCTCTACTCGCGGCTCTCGACCGCCGTCGCGACGGGGCGGATCCAGTCGCTTGCGATGAAGAAGCTCGGCTATGTGCAGGCGACACCGGAGCAGACGAGCTACGTCAACCTGGGCAAGTAGGCGGACCGCATGAGCCGTCTGGTCAACCGGAGGATTCGGCTCTTCCTCGTCGCCCTCATCGCCGGCTTTGCCGTGCTCTTCCTGCGAGCGGCCTGGCTGCAGGGCATCCGTGCCCAATCGCTGTCGCGCCTCGGACAGACACAACACCGCGAGGAGGTCACCCTTCCCGCGGGTCGAGGCACGATCTTCGACCGGACCGGTGTTCGGCTCGCGCTCGGGGAGCAGGCGACGACGGTATACGCGAATCCGATGCAGGTACGGCAACCACGTCGCGTCGCGAACCAGGTCGGCCAGGCGCTCGGGCTCGATCCGGACGCGCTGTATCCGAAGCTCGCGGACCGAACACGCGGGTTCGTCTACCTCGCCCGGCAGGCCGATCCGGTACGTGTGGCCGCACTCGCTCGGCAGAAGATTCCCGGGCTCGGCTTCGTCCCCGAGGAGAAGCGTTTCTACACGCAGGGCTCCGTGGCGGCTCAGGTTCTCGGGTACGTCGGGATCGACGACACAGGCCTCGCCGGCCTCGAGTTTCAGCTCGACGGCGAGCTCGCGGGGAAGCCCGGGCACGAGACGCTCGTCAAGGATCCCGTGGGACGCGTGATCGACGTCCTCGCCGACCGGCCGGAGACGGAGGGGCGGGACGTCACGCTGACGCTGGATCACACGATCCAGGCGAACGCGGAGCAAGTGCTCCGTGAAACCGTCCACAAATGGGGAGCGAAGAACGCGACCGCGATCGTCCTTGACCCGCGCACGGGAGCGATTCTCGCGATGGCCGTGGTGCCGGGCTACAACGCGAACCTGTATCCGGCGGCGCCGGACGCCTTGCAACGCAATCGCACGGTCACCGACACGTACGAACCAGGCTCGACCTTCAAGCTCGTCACCGTTGCGGCCGCACTCTCCGAGCACCTGGTCTCGCCGACGACGACGTTCACGCTGCCGTACTCCCTTCACGTCGCGGACCGTGTCATCCACGACGCCGAGCCACGCGGCACGGTGCGGTACTCCGTCGCGCAGATCCTCGCGCACTCGTCGAACATCGGCGCGATCACGCTCGCGGAGCTGCTCGGGAAGGACCGCCTCTCGTCGTGGATCTCGCGCTTCGGGTTCGGGCACAAGACCGGGATCGACTTTCCGGGCGAGAGCCCAGGCATCGTGCTGCCGGCCGCCAAGTGGTACGGATCCACGATCGGCAACGTGCCGATCGGGCAGGG
>OEKB01000052.1_pt2 | contig 15049 bp, 14 predicted proteins | sample 1503171 | NCBI WGS metagenome assembly OEKB01 (sample SAMEA104379580, study PRJEB20068) | metagenome | isolation source: 1998
CCGTTCTCCATGCGGAGGCTCCAGATCGTCCCGGAGCAGTAGTCGCCGAAGAAGTAGCGACCCACCGCCGCCGGCACGGCGCGGCCGCGGTAGACGTAGCCGCCCGTCACCGAGCAGCCCTCGTCGTGGGAGTACACGCTCACCGGGAAGACCAGATCGCCCCGCGACACCGGCGTGCCGCCGGCGTAGCGGGCCCGCCCCTCGTACACGCGCCAGCCGTAGTTCGCCAGCGCTCCGATCCGGGCGCGCGGCCGAAAGTCGATCTCCTCCCACGCTCCTTGCCCCACGTCCCCGATGTACAGGTCGGCCGTCGCACGGTCGAAGGAGAAGCGCCAGGGGTTGCGGAGGCCGTAGCCGACGACGTGCCAGGTGTCGCCGCGTTTGAGCGGGTTCGTGCGCAGCAATTTGCCGAGCGGCGACCTGAGGTTCTGCGCACGGTTCCCGGGATCGCCCGCCGAGCCGCCGTCGCCCATGCCGACGTAGAGCAGGCCGTCGGGGCCGAACTCGAGCTGGCCGCCGTTGTGGTTCGGATACGGCTGCTTCACGAACAGGAGCTGCCGAGCGCTGGAGAGCACCGCTCTCCCTCGTCGCGAGCGGAACTCCACGACGCGCGTGTCGCCGTTCCGGTCGGTGTAGTCGACATAGAAGCGGTGGTTCTTCGCGTACGCCGGGCTGAAGGCGACCGAGAGCAGGCCGCGCTCACCGCCGCTCGAGACGCGCGACCGGATGTCGAGGAACGTCCCGGCGATGCGTCCGCGGACGAGGTAGCGAATACGGCCGGGCTGCTCGACGACGTAGAGGCGGTTCGGCTCCGCCTTCGTCGCCGCGACGTAGGTCGGCTCCGACAGGCCCGAGGCGTAGGGACGCAAGGTGGCGGCGGGTGCGGCGAGCATGGCAGCCGCCCCGAGGACGGCGGCGATCATACGGCCGCGAGATCCTCGTCCCGGACCCACGGCCCGGGTGGCGTCAGCAGCTGCTCGACGTGGAGATACGCGAGCGCCACCAGCGGAGCGTCCGTCCAGTGTTCGAAGCAGACGAACCGAGGCCGCCAGCTCGGGAAGAACTTCCGGTTGAAGCTGTGCAGGCGCTCGAGCTGGAAGAACCGGTCGAAGCGAAGCAGGCAGGTGCGCAGCGCGCGCACGCGGAGCGGCGCCTCGCGCCCGCTGCGCAGCACGCTCCCGAACACGGAGAAGTTCAGCGACAACTCCTTGACGCCGTGCCCCCGCGCCCAGTGGATCGCCTCGACGATGAGGAACTCCATCAGGCCGTTCGGTGTCTCGGGTCGCCTCCGCATCGTTGCGAGCGACCAGCCGTAGCACGCCGGAGAGGGGACGAGATGGAGGAATCCGCCAATCTGGCCGTCAGGCCCTTCGGCGAGCACCAGCATGCTCTCGGGATAGTCCCAGAGCGCGTCCATGGTCATCGTGAAGCCGCGCTCGGGCCAACGTCCGCGCCACTCGGCCGAGACGCGCGCGATCTCGCTTCGCAACTCGTCGTCGACCTGGTCGACGCGCAGCGCGCGCGCCCGGAATCCGGCCTTCTGGAGACGACTGACCGACTGACGCACCTTCCGGATCGGCCGCCCCTCGAGCGAGAAGTCGTCCGGACGCACGAGTGCTTCGTCGCCGAGGTACACGGCGTGAAACCCGAGCCGGCGGTAGAGGGGCACGAGCGCCTCGCTCGTTCCGAGAACCGCGACGCGCCAGCCCGAGGCGTGCGCAATGCGGCGAAACTCCTCCACGAGTGCCGGCACTTCGCTCCCCTCGCCGATCGGATCGCCGCTCACGAGCGCGGTCCCGTTGACGACGCGGTAGGCGAGGAACGTTCGCCGGGTCGGCGAGAAGAGGTAGCACTTGTCGCGGCGCAGCGCGAAGTAGGCGAGGCTGTCGAGACCACGGTCTCGCACGACCGCCCGCGCCTGTGCGCGGTCCGCCTCCGTGTGAGCACCGCCGTCGCCGACCGGGTGCAACCAGAGGTAGAGCGCGCGAAACGTCAGGAGGATGGCGAGCAGCACGAAGGCGTTCTCGACGTCGTCCGAAATCCTCAGCGTCTCGCGCGCGAGCGCAACGAGGGCGACGGCCACGAGGGCCAGCAGCACGCGCGCGAGCGGCCGCAGGACTGGCTCGCCCGGGGCGGTGAATTGCGCGCGGTAGCGCCAGAGCGCGGCGAGGAGCAGCAGGCTGACCGTCGCCTCCTCGACGTCGAGGCCCTTCGCCAGATGCGCCGCCGCAGAGAGCCCAACGAGCACGACCGCGAGCTGCCACGCCCGCTCTTTCCGCCGCGCGAGCCCGCGCGCCAGCCAGATGAGCGCGATTCCGAAGGCGAGTGCAACGATGCGTGCCGCCTCCGGCAAGCCGGGCGGCAGGATGCCGCGGACGATGTCGGACCGGTCCGCAAACTCGGGGGTGAGCGCCGAGACGATGCCGACGAGCCCGGCCAGGGTTGCGCCCACGGCAAGGAGAAACGGGGCCGGAAGCCGCCGTGTCACGGCCCCCAGGGTAGCTGGGTTTACAGGCTCTTTACCGCTTGAGCAGCACCCGGCGGAGCTCGTCCTCCTTGCCGGGCTGCAGGATGGCGAGCACCTGGTCGCCGGCGTGCAGCTCCGTCGCGCCCACCGCGATCTCCGACCTGCCGTCCCGCATCACCGAGATCAGCCGCGCGCCTTCGGGCAACGACAGGCTCTCGACCTTCTTCCCCGCGGAAGGCGAGCTCTTGTCGATCTGCACCTCGACGATCTCGAGATTCTCCTTGCGCAGCTCGAGCAGGTGTACGAGCTCGTGCTCGGGGACTTCGTGCTCGACGAGCCCGAGGATGCTGGAGGTCGCACAGACCGTCGGCGAGATCCCGAGTAGGTCGAAGTGCGCCTGGTTCCGCGGATCGTTCACGCGCGCGATCACCTTGCCGACGCCGTACTTCTCCTTCGCGAGCTGGGAGATGACGAGGTTGTCCTCGTCGTCACCCGTGAGTGCGAGCAGCAGATCGGGCGGACGGCGGATGCCCGCCTTCTCGAGGACGAAGATCTCGGTCGCGTCGCCGAGCATCACTTGATGCTCGAACTCCTGCTCGAGCCGCTCGAAGCGGTCGCGATCCTGCTCGATCAACGTCGCCTCGTGCCCATGGCGCAGCAGCGTCCGCATCACGTTCGCGCCAGCCTTCCCGCCGCCTGCGATCAACACGTACAACCCTAGGTCGGAACCTCCTCAGGCGCGACCGGGAGCTCGCACGTTCGCACCGCCTCGGTCAGGACGTCGATCGCGGTCGACGTCGGGCAGACCGTCCGCAGTCCGCGCTGCGTATAGAAGTCCGCGCGCGCCGGGTCGAGGATCCGCACCACCGTGCAGTCGATCCCGAACCGCTTCTGCGCGACCTGGCCGATGACGATGTTCGTGTTGTCCCCGTCGGTGGCGACGACGACCGCGTCCGCCTCCTCGATGCCGGCCTGCCGAAGGACGTCGGTGTCCATACCGTGCCCGACGACGAAGCCGCCTGCCCAGTCCTCCCCGAGCCGGGAGAGCGCCGTCTCCTTCTCGTCGACGGCGGTGACGTCCCAGCCCTCGGAGGCGAGCCGCTTGGCGACGGTGGAGCCAACCCGACCGCAGCCGATGATCAACGCATTCACAGACTCAGCGTAGCGCCGTTCGCGGGCATCATGCAGGCGCCGGTTCTCCCCGCGGCGTCGCTTGCGATGCCGCCGCTCGAGGCCGTGCCGGCCCGGCCCGCGCGGCCGGATAAATGAGCAAGTCGGGTTCGCGCAGAGATCGTCACGCCGGCGCCGGCTCGCCCTCGAGCACTCCCTGGGGGAAGGCCACGATCAGGACCTCGGTCGGCGCCTTCTTCAGGACGTAGTCGACCGTCGGCGAGAAGAACCGCGATTGCCGCCGCCAGCGCGGGGACGAGCCGAGCACGATCAGGTCGGCATCCAGACGTTTCGCCTCGTCCACGATCGCCTGGCCGATCGAGCGGGCGCGGACGGTATGGCCGCGTACCTCCACCCCGTGGTCCGCGCCGAGGAGCTTCGCCTCGGCGAGGGAGGCCTCGGCCCGCTCTTCCTCGTCCCAGAGCTCCGCTTCGAGCGCCTGGTCGAGGGGGACGCGGATCACGTGCAAGGCATCCACTGCGGCACCGCGCTCCTGGGCGAGCTTCACGGCCGTCGCGACCATTTCCTCTCCGATCTCCCCCAGCTTCATGGGCACGAGGATCCTGGAGTATTCGGCTTCCGCGAGGCCGCGGTGCTCGTCCGCCGAGACGACCCGCTCCAGCAGCCCTTCCCCGCGCGCCTTCCGGACGACGATGTACAGCACGAGCCCGACCGCCAGCCAGGCGGGACCGCCGTAGCGGGCTCCCTTGTGCGTCGCCAGCGCCGTCACCCAGATCGCGAACGTCGCCGCAGCGCCGATCAGCGACGGCAGTGGAATCCGCCCGACGGCGAATGGGACGCGGTACGGCCTCCGTCTCTCCGGCTCGGTGAAGCGAAGCTTGATCACCGCGAGCTGCGTCGCCGTGAACGCGAGCAGCACGCCGAAGCTGAAGAGGCTCGCGAGGAAGAACACCGGGTGTGCCACCACCGCCGTTCCTGCGAGCAGCGCGATCGAGATCAGCGCCGCGGAGATGATCGACTGCGGGGAGACGAGCGTGCGCGGGCTCAGCCAGCCGAACTTGCGCGGCAGCTGCCCGTGCTCGCCGAGTGAATAGGCCAGCCGCCCGAACCCGGAGATCGACGTCGTCGCAGCCGTCACGAGGATGAGCGCGCCCGAGAGCCCGACGAAGATCTGGAGCGGCGCGCCGATCACGTCTGGGAGGTGAGTGCGGAGCTGCACGACGATCCCCACGAGCGGCGAGCGAAGCCAGTTCGATCCGAGCAGGGTGCCGTGCTCCGGCGGGAACGCGGACAGCCCGACGATCGCGATCGCGATGTAGAGGACGACGACGAGGCCGATCGACCCGAAGAGGCTTCGCGGCAGGTCGCGCCCCGGTCGGCGCGTCTCCTCCGCGAGGTTCGCAATCGTCTCCAGCCCCGTGTACGCGAGCATCGCCAGCGGCAGGGCGAACGCGATCGAGTGCCACGACGGCGAGTGGCCGAGGGACGTTCCGCGCGTGAGGGCGTCCGGCGAGAAGAGGAGGGCGAAGCCGAGAAAGACCAGCAGCAGCTGCGTCGCCAGGTCGACGAGCGCGACGATCAGCGCCCAGCGGTGCAGGCGCGTCCGGTGGACGAGCCGAACGGCCGCGATCGCCGCGATCGTCCCGCAGCCCGCGACGACGTCCCAGGGTCTGTGGATCTTCGTGAAGAACGCCCCCGCGACGTAGTGCGGCACGAAGAGCGCCGAGAGCGCGATGACGATCAGGTAGTCCAGGAAGAGCGCCCAGCCGGTGATGAAGCCGGCGAGGTCGTTGTACGCGATGCGGACGAGCGTCGCCGCGCCTCCGGTCTCCCGGACCGACGCCGTCCCCTCGGCGTAGGAGAGGGAGACGACGAGGAAGAGGGCCCCGACGACGAAGAGGACGAGCGGCGTGAAGCCGAGGGCGTGGAGCGCGATGATCCCGAGGGCGAAGTAGATCGAGGACGCGATCTCGCCGTACGCGATCGCAAAGAGCGTCGGGGCGTCCAGCACGCGCTGTAGGCGCGGAAGCTTGCGGGCCACGGCCCTCAGCTTATGCCCGACCTGCGACGGGCGGGGGGCCCCGCTCCCGGGCTAACGCCGCGTTGCCAACAGATACAGCCGCCCCGCTCCGGCGGCCACGAACAGGAGGCCCACGACGAAGCCGAACGCGCCGCCGACAATGACCGCCTCGACGAGAAGGGCCACGCCGATCCCGACGAACACCACCGCCAGCACCGCGGTCGCGAGCCGGTGAGCCCTCACGCCGCCCGGCTTCCTGCCGCCACCATCACGCGGCACGGCGCGTGCTTCAACACGAAGTCCACCGTGTCGCCGAAGACCGGCTGCCCGGCGCGGCCGCGTCGGGGCGCCCCCATCACGATGATCTCCGTCCCGCGCCGCGCGGCCTCGTCGACGATCGCCCTCCCGGCGCTTCGCGCCCGGACGAGCCGTGGAATCACGTCCACCCCGTACAGCTCGCCGATCGCGCGGGCCGCGTCGAGCACATCGTTCGCCTGCTCCTCTTCTTCCGGCAGCCGCGTGTCGAGCGGGAGGTCGAGCGGTACGACGACCACCGCCAGAGCGCCGATCGCGGCTCGCCGCTGGGCCGCGAGGCGGCAGGCAACGTCGACGGCCTCCTGTGACATCCGCCCGGGCTTGACGGGAACCAGGATGCTCCGGTACTCGAGCGCGACGGCCGGTCCCAGGACGACCGGCGCACGGATCGTCCTCGTGAGCGGCTCCTTGACGACGTAGCGACGGTAGAGCGCATACGTGAGCAGGCCGACGAGGATCCAGCCGACGCCGGTCCAGCGGGCCCCGGGCTTCTGCACCAGGACGACGAGCCACGCCGCGCCGGTGCCGAACGCGCCGAACAGCGCGAAGAGCGGCCAGTCGATGCCGCGGATGCGAACGTTCGGCCACGGGCGGAAACCGAGCTCCTCGTCACGACGCGACGCTCGGAGTGCGATCACCGAGAGATGCGCGATCGTGAACGAGAGCATCGCGCCGAACGCGTACAGATCGCCGAGGAAGGTGACCTGTCCGGGGAGCAGGACGGCGATTGACGCGACCCCGGCGAAGACGACGAGCGCGAGCCAGGGCGTCTTGAACGTCGGATGGAGGCGCCGGAACCGCTCCGGCAGCTGGCGATACGTCGCCATCGCGTACGTGATCCGCGACGCGCCGATCACGCCGGCGTTCGTGGCGATGAAGAGGATCGTCGCCGCGAGGATCCCGACGTAGACCTTCGCCGCGCTGAGGACCGCGCCGTGGAGGCCGAGGTGCTCGACGAGCCCGAGCACCGGGTCGTTGGCGAAGCCGTGTTTGTCCGGCGGCTCGCCGAGCAGCGTCTCGTAGCCGCTTCCCACGCGGTGGACCGGCAACGCCGACAACGCGATCATCGGGAGCGTGAAGTAGATCGCGAACACCGCAACGGCCACCCAGGTGATCGACCGCGGGATGTCGCGCGGTGGATCGCGCGCCTCCTCGGCGAGGTTCGAGACGGTCTCGATCCCTGTGTAGGCGATCATCGCGATCGGGATCGCGAGCAGGAACTCGCTCCAGGTCGGCGCGACGCCCCAGTGCAGGTTCGTCGAGAAGACGACGTGCGGGTGGAAGATCAGCGCGAAGCCGATGATCACGAGCAGAAGCTGCGTCCCGAAGTCGACGACCGCGAGAAGGATGTTGAGCCCCGCCGCTTCCTTGATCCCGACGATGTTCAGGGAGACGAGGACGACGATGACGATCGTGCCGCCGACGATGTCCCAGGGATTCGTCTTCAGCGGCTCCCAGAAGATCGAGAGGTAGTGCGGCACGAAGAACGCCGAGATGGCGATCGTGACGACGTAGTTGAGCATCTGCGCCCACGCGGCTCCGAACGACACGAGCTCGTTGAACGCGTGGCGCGCGAACGACGACGATCCGCCCGCCTCCGGGTAACGGACCGTTCCCTCGGCGTACGTCGCGGCCGTCGCCGCGAAGATCAGGCCGCTGATGACGAAGACGAGCGGGGTGAGGCCGAGGGCGATGCCCGCCACGAGGCCCAGCGCGTAGTAGATCGACGAGCCGACGTTCCCGTACGCGGTCGCAAAGAGCGCGGGCGTCCCGAGCACGCGCTCGAGCCCCTGCGCCCGCCGTCGACGCCCGCGGCGTTGCGGCGGCTGCGCGTCCGCGGCTGCGTTGCTCACGCAGGCTCTCGGCGCGCGAGCAGCGCGAGCATGACCGGGGGATCATTCCATCGCTCGATGACGCGCTCGAGCCGCAGGCCGGACGTGACGACCGCGTTCAGCAGATCGTCGAGCGGCACGTGGCTCGCGCCCACCCTGGCCCGAATGCCGACCGGCGAGAACGCCGGCGACGTGCGTTTGTACGCGCGACTTCGATACCCGGTCCCGAGCATCCGTCCGTCGTCACGAAGGATCGTGTGGGGTCCCGCGAAGCAGGGATGGACGCCGACGTGAACGAACGGCGCGCCCGGGCGGAGCACACGGCCGGCTTCGCCGACGACGCGCTCGTACGGCTCGATGTCCGTGGAGACCATCAGCGCCGTCACGGCGTCGAAGGAAGCATCGTGGAAGGGCAGCGCCGTTGCATCTCCTTTGACGAGCGCCGCGCCCACCGCTCCCGCGGCAGCTCCCGCGACGCGCAGCTGATCCTCCGACTCGTCGAGCCCGGTGACGCGCCACCCGAGAGCCGCGATCGTCGCGACGTAGTGCCCGCCCCCGCAGCCGACGTCGAGGCACTCCCCGTCGCCGCGGCCGAGCAGGTCGCGCACCACGTCCGCAACGGCCTCCGCGAACGGGCTCGGAAACTGGTCGTCGTACCAGTCGGCAAGCCCTTCATAGCGCGCCACGCGCGGAGTCTAGGTCGGAAAGACGGACGTCGGACGCCCGTTAACCGCCGCGAACCAAAGGCGACCGGTAGAGCAGGCGGAGCCGGTCTAGCGGTCGGCCGAACCGATGCGCGTCGCAAGCGCGAAGCTGCCACGGCGCGCACGGAAGGGAACAGGCGCCCAACCACCCCAAGCCAACTCCGCGCACGCGCGAGACCGCGCTCTCGCGCGTGGGTGGCGGACCTTCAAATCGATCCACACCGTCAGGTGTGGATCGAAACAATGAGCGGGATGATCAAGATCGCCACGATGTTCGCGATCTTGATCATCGGGTTGATCGCCGGGCCGGCCGTGTCCTTGTAGGGGTCGCCCACGGTGTCCCCCGTCACCGAGGCCGCGTGCGCCTCGGAGCCCTTGCCGCCGTAGGCGCCGTCCTCGATCAGCTTCTTCGCGTTGTCCCAGGCGCCGCCGCCCGACGTCATCGCGATCGCGAGGAACAGCCCGGTCACGATCGTCCCGATCAGGAGCCCGCCGAGCATCCGGGCATTGATGATCCCGACGATCACGGGGAACGCGATCGGAATGAGCGCCGGCAGGAGCATCGCGCGGATCGCGGACGCGGTGACGATGTTGATCGCCCGGCCGTACTCCGGTCGCGACGTCCCCTCCATGATCCCGGGGTTCTCGCGGAACTGGCGACGCACCTCCGTCACGACCTCCCCGCCGACGCGCCCGACCGCCTGCATCGCGAGCGAGGCGAACAGGAACGGCATGAGACCTCCGATGAAGAGGCCGGCGATCACCCACGCGTCGCTGAGGTTGAAGACGGTCGTGTAGCCGCGCTCGCCGAGCCCGTTCGTGTAGGAGTCGAACAGCACGAGCGCCGCCAGGGCGGCCGAGCCGATCGCGTACCCCTTCGTCACCGCCTTCGTCGTGTTCCCAACTGCGTCGAGGGGATCGGTGATCGCGCGCACGTCCGCCGGGAGATCCGCCATCTCGGCGATCCCGCCGGCGTTGTCCGTCACGGGCCCGTACGCGTCGAGCGCGACGATCAACCCCGTCATCGAGAGCTGCGCCATGACCGCGACCCCGATGCCCAACAGCCCCGCGAAGTGATGCGCGACGAGGATGCCGGCGGCGATCACGATCACGGGGAGGGCGGTTGCCTGCATCCCGACCGCGAGCCCGGAGATGATGTTCGTCGCGTGGCCGGTCTGGGACGCGGAGGAGATCGACTTGACGGGCCCCCAACGCGTTCCCGTGTAGTACTCGGTGATTGCGACGAGCAGGAAGGTGACGACGAGGCCGACGAGGGCCGAGACGTAGAGATCCGCGAACGAGAAGGGACCGCTGTCGAATGCGAGCGTGACCGGAATGAACCCGATCGCCGACAGCACGGTCGCGACGATCACCGCCTTGTAGAGCGCGTTCATGATCGAGCCGCGGCGCCCGACGCGAGCGAAGAACGTCCCGATCACCGACGCGATGATCGAGACGCCGCCGATTCCGAGCGGATAGAGGTAGAGCTTCGCGTCCGGATAGCGGGTGCCGATCAGCATCACCGCAACCGCAGTAACCGCGTACGTCTCGAAGAGATCCGCGGCCATTCCGGCACAGTCGCCGACGTTGTCGCCGACGTTGTCCGCGATCACGGCGGGGTTCCGCGGGTCGTCCTCCGGAATGCCGGCCTCGATCTTCCCCACGAGGTCCGCGCCGACGTCCGCGGCCTTGGTGTAAATGCCGCCACCGAGGCGCGCGAAGACGGAGATCAGCGAGCCGCCGAATGCGAGCCCGACGAGGTCGTCGATCGTGTCCCGGGGGCTGTGGCCCACCCAGTCGGTCAGCGCCCAGTAGTAGCCGGCGACGCCGAGCAGGCCGAGCCCGACGACGAGGAGCCCGGTCACCGAGCCGGCCCGGAAGGCGACCGTCAGCGCGGGCTTCAGCCCGTGGCGCGCGGCCTCCGCGGTGCGGACGTTCGAGCGGACGGCGACGTTCATCCCGATGAAGCCGGCCGCGGCGGACAGGGTCGCGCCGATCAGGAATCCGATCGCCGTGCCCCAGCCGAGCTTGTGGTAGAAGCCGAGCAGGAGGAACGGGACGATCGAGACTGCGGCGATCGTCAGGTACTGGCGTTTCAGGTACGCGGCGGCGCCCTCCTGGACCGCCCGTGCGATCTCCCGCATCCGCTCGTTGCCCTCGGGGCGGCGGAGGAGCCAGACCGTCAGCACGACGCCGTACGCGATCGCGACCGCCGAGCAGATCAGCGCGAACAGGACGGCGTGGTCGTTGAAGAAGCTGGCTACCGGCACAGTCGGGTCCTACCCCTCACAAAGTCGGCGCCGAGTTCCCTCGGCGCGGCGGGTTTTCTATCACATGCGGCCGCTGGGACCCGGCAGTCGCCCTGAGCTCAGTCGCCCGCCTCGCCGGGCTTGGCCGCGTCCGCGTAGGCGAGCTGGAGGTTCGCCGTGACCTGGCGGAAGTCCCGCATCACATCGTCGCCGACCGAGCCCTCCAGCACCGGGAGCAGGGCGCGGAGCGCCTCGATCGCGAGCTTCGCCTGGTCGAGGTCACGGTCCTCGGGCGAGAGCTTGCGATACCCGAGCGACGAGACCGTGTAGAGCATCTGGACCAGAAGGTCGGTGACCTTGAGCTTCTTCAGCTCGTCCTCGACCTGCCTCAGCAGCTCCTCGTCGCTCTGCCCGTTCGGCGGCGCCTGCTCGCTCATCGAGGCTCCCAGAGCTCGAGCCGGTTGCCGTCGGGGTCGGCTGCCCAACCGAAGCGGCCGTTCTCCAGCTCCGCGACGCGCTCGTCGACCTCGACGCCGGCGCTGCGGAGCTGCTCGAGCATCGCGTCGAGGTCGCGGACCCGGTAGTTGACCATCAGCTCCTTTCCGGCCGGGCCGAAGTACGTCGTGTCCGCCCGGAAGAGGGCCCACACCGTCTCGTCGCCCCGCTCGGCGTGGAAGGACGTGCCGGTGAAGTCGGGCGCGAGCTCGACGCCGAGGTGCTCCGCATACCAACGCGCGAGTTCCTCCGGGCGCTCCGAGCGGAAGAAGACACCGCCGATGCCGAGCACGCTCTCCGTCACGCCACCCGCTCCGGCGCACGGACGAGCTCCGCGAACACCTCGCGGTGGGAGCCGAGCTCGTCGAGCCGCGCGTACTGGCGCTCCGCGGCGTTCGCCGCCGGCACAGCCAGGAACGGCGCAGCGCCGATCTCCTCGGCGACCGGATCAACCCACTCGATCAGCTGCTCGAGCCGCTCGCGCGCCGGCACGACCTCGCACCGCTCGAAGTCGATCAGTTCGCCCGAAAGGCCGTAGCGAATCGCGCGCCAGGTGTTCTCCTCGATCAATCGGTGCGGGAGGTCGAGCAGGGGCTCTCCCTCGTCGATCGCCCGCGCGAACCTCGCTGCGAGCGCGTGGATCAGCGCCGCGAGCGACTGGGCCTCGCGCAGGTCCGGCTGTGCGTCGCAGATCCGCACCTCGACGGTCGGGAACGCGAGGTGTGGCCGCACGCTCCACCAGAGCTGCGTGTGCTCCGTGATCGAGCCGGTGTGGTACAGGAACCGCACGTAGCGTTCGAAGCCGTCCCAGCCGTCGTAGACGTCGGGGACGCCGCAGCGCGGGAACATCCGCGTGAAGATCTCCGTGCGCGCGGAGTGGAGGCCGGTGACGACGTCCTCGACGAACGGCGAGCTGGCGGAGAGGGCCAGGAGCTCGGGGAGGACGTTGCGGAAGGCGTTGCACACCGCGATTGCGCGGTCGGCGCCTCGCACGGCGACGTGCGTGTGAATCCCGAAGCTGTTGTTCCGCCAGACGACGTAGCGCAGCAGTTCGTCGTTCCGCCGGTAGTGCGGCGTGTCGATGATCCGTTGGTCCTGCCAGCGGCTCCACGGATGCGTCCCGGTGGCCGCGAGCCCGACGCCGTGCGCATCGACGAGCGCACCGAGCTGCGAGCGACGTTCGGCCATTCGCTCGGCCGCCTCGCCGAATGAGTCGCAGCGTCCCGTCTTCACCTCGATCTCGGACGCGATCAGCTCGCCGACCAGGTGTTCCTCAAGCTCCGTCCCGGCGGCGGCGGCCTGCAGTTCCTCGAAACGGTTCGTGAGTTCGAGCGTGTCAGGGTCGAGCAGCGCGAACTCCTCCTCGACCGCGACGGTCAGGTCGTCGGCCTGCTCGAAGGCCTCGCGCGCAGACGAGGCCTGCTGCTCAGGTGTGAGCCGTTGGGCGTCCCCCACGCGGCTATCGTATTTGAAGCGGTTCCAGCAGCCTGGTCGCGACGCTCTTCCAGCTCCAACGTGCGACCGCAGCTCGCCGTGCAGCATCGCCGAGCGCGCGCCGGTCCTCGGACGAGAGGGAGAGGAGCGCGCTCAGCTTCTCGGCGAGATCGCGTTCGTTCCCGGTCTCGAAGCTCGCGAGCGCGCGGTGCTCGGCCGGGTACTCGGCCTCGAGCCCGGCCGCGATCTCCGCCAGCCCCGAATGTCGGGCGACCAACGGCGGCGATCCTGCCGCCGCCGCCTCCGCGGCGACCATCCCGAAAGCTTCCGGGAAGATCGACGGAACAACGGTGACGTCGGCGAGCGGCAACAGGTGCACGAGGTGGCGGTGCTCCAGCGGCCCGGTGAAGAGCGTGCCCGGGGGAGCGCGGCGCTCGAGCTCCCCGCGGTAGTCGCCGAAGCCCACGACGACGGCGCGCGCGCCGACCTCGCGTAGCGCGGCGAGCAGGACGTGCACGCCCTTGTTGTAGAGCAGCTTGCCGAAGTACACGACCGTCGGGGCCTCCTCGGAGAAGAACGCGGCCAGGCGCGCGGCGTTGTCGTCGTCGGGAAGACGCTCGTTCGCGTTGCCCGGATTCGCCGGGTCTGCACGCGCCTCGACCAGGAGGCGCCGCAGTGCCTCTTCCCGCGGCTCGGGGCGGAACTCGTCCACGTCCACGCCCGGCGGGACCTCGTACACGCGGGCGACGTGGCCGACGACGTCTTCGACCACGGCGCGGATGTGCGCCGAGCCGACGAACGTCGCCTCGGCTGCGGCGAGCGTTTCACGTCCCCAGGCCGAGAGCTCGGCGTTCCCGCGCATCGAGTACTCGAGCTCCGAGCCGTGGGCCTTGACCGCGAACCTCACGCCCGACGCCGCCGCGACCGGCGCACCCAGAAGCACGTGGTTCGCGAACACCGCGTCGGCAGGAAGGTGCTCGCGCAGTACGGCGGCGTTCAACTCCACGTAGCGGTCGCGCTCCGTGCGGGTGAGGTCTTGCAGCAGCTTCGCCTGCAGCCCCTCGTACCGGTCGAGCACAAACACCGGGAGCAGCCCTCCGATCTCGGGTCGCACGACCGCGGCGCTGCCGATGTCGTAGAGCTCCGGGTGGCGCTCCTGGCAGAAGACGACGACGTCGTGGCCGTCGACGCTCCACTCGCGCGCGAGCGCACGCGTGTACACGTTGGAGCCCGTTCCTCCGAGCAGGTAGCCGTGCCAGAGCAGGATCCGCACGGACCGGACCCTTTCAGACGGGCCGGGCACCGAGCCCGACCGGTCCCTCAGGTCAGGTGGAAGTACAGCGCATAGAGCAGCTCGACGGCCGGATTCGAGGTGTGCACCGCCACGTCGGAGGGCACGTCGAGCAGCGCCTCGCTGTAGTTGAAGATGATCCGAACGCCGGAGTCGACGAGGTCGTCCGCCACCTGCTGCGCGCTGTCCGCAGGGGTCGCGATCACGCCGACGATGATGTTCTTCTCCCGGACGATCTCCGGCAGGCGGTGGTACTCCAGGACCGGAAGGTTCCCGACCGAGAGGCCGAGCTTCTCCGGATCGGTGTCGAACACCGCCGCGATGTTGATCCCGTGCTCGGCGAAGATGGACGTGCTGGCGATCGCCTGCCCGAGGCGGCCGGCGCCGATCAGAGCGATGTTGTGCTGCCCCTGGGTGCGGAGGATCTTTCGGATCTCGCCGAGGAGCGAATCGATGTTGTAGCCGACGCCCCGCTTGCCGAACTTCCCGAAGGCCGAGAGGTCGCGGCGGATCTGGGTCGCGTTGATGTTCGTGTAGTCGGACAGCTCCTGCGAGGAGATCCGGTCCTTCCCCATCTTCTTCGACTGCGTCAGCACCTGGAGGTACCGCGACAGGCGCGCAGCAACCCCCACAGTCAACCGATCGGCCACGAGACTCCTCGACTCACCAGCTTGTAACAACGCGGCGAGTTGTATCAGCCGCCGCTAGAGCCGCGTCGCGGTTCTCTCACCCTTGACTTTGTGCCGTCAGTTTGCGCCGAAAGGCACCAGGGTCGACGTAGTAGACGAACGCGCGCTCGCCGTCGATCTCGACCACCGGCAGCCACTCGCGGTACCGAGCCTCGAGGTCAGGATCGCCGGAGATGTCGATCTCCTCGAGCTCGAACGCGAGGTCCGCCCGAGCGCCGTCGATCACCTTTCGTGCCCGCTCGCAGAGGTGGCACCCCTCGGCGTGGTAGAGCGTGACGCGCGTCATCGAGCTGCGTTTCACCGTAGCGCGCCTCATCAAGCCGAAACGCGCGAGGCTCACCCGTTTTCACCGAGCAAGAAAGCAATCCATCCTAGGGCGAGTGGCGCTCCGCGCGCGGAGGCGGGACCGCGCTCCCGCCGCA